>PPYE01107515.1_pt1 | contig 14696 bp, 13 predicted proteins | sample 1559881 | NCBI WGS metagenome assembly PPYE01 (sample SAMN08240022, study PRJNA423297) | Human gut metagenome, whole genome shotgun sequencing project.
ACGGGTCCACAGCTTGCCGCGGTAGTTCAGGTCGCAGCTGATCTTCACGCCGTGAGCCTTAGCAGCCTTGCAGGCCTCGAGGCAGATCTCGACGACATTTGCGCCCAGAGCCGGGGTGATGCCGGTGAAGTGGAACCAATCCACGCCCTCGAAGATCTTATCCCAGTCGAAATCGGAAGGCTGAGCCAGCTGGATAGCGCTGTTGGCACGGTCGTAGATGCAGACAGAGCCGCGCTGAGAAGCGCCCTTCTCGTTGTAGTAGATGCCGACACGGTCACCGCCGCGGGTGATCATGCTGGTATCGACGCCGTAGCGGCGCAGGCTGTTGACAGCGGCCTGACCGATGGCGTGTGCGGGGAGCTTGGTGACGAAGGCTGCATCCAGACCGTAGTTGGCCAGAGAGACAGCGACGTTGGCCTCACCGCCGCCGAAGGTGAACTCCAGGCTGTTGGCCTGAACGAAACGCTCGTAGTTGAAGGGCTGCAGACGAACCATCAGCTCGCCAAAGGTAACGACTTTCATAGTGTTTCTCCTTTTATGTTCGTATATCATCCCGCCGCAGCGGGTATTGACGGAATGGAGCGGCAATTATGCCTGAACCAGATGGAATGCAAAGCCGGCGATCTCGCCCTCCATGTAGCAGGCGACGGTCTTGCCGTTCTTGACGTTCTTGCTGTCGAGGTCGAACTTCACGCCGCGCTGAGACAGGTGGTAGATCGCACGATCCACGTTGTTGCAGCCGATGGCGATGTGGCCGTTGGTGCCGCGGCCCGGCTTCTTCATGATCTCGAACTCCTTGTTGCCCACGAAGATGCTGGAGTTGCCCGGAGCGACCTTCATGTTCAGCATGGTGGAGATCAGGCCGGCCACCTTGGCAGCCTCTTCCTCGTTGCCGGTGTTGATGCCGACATGGATGAGGTGCAGGCCCAGCATGGTGTCAACAGCTTCCTTGCTCTGTGCGGTGATCTTGGCCCAATCGCCGGCCTTGATGACGTCGCTCTTGCACATCCAGGTGCCGCCGACTGCGAAGATCTGGTCATAGCCCAGATAGTCGTTGACGTTCTTGGCGTTGACGCCGCCGGTGCACATCCAGCGGGCACCCTTCAGGGCAGCGCCGATGTTCTTCAGCATACCCACGCCGCCGTTTGCCTCGGCGGGGAAGAACTTCAGAGCCTCACAGCCCATGTTCATGGCCTGCTGCATCTCGCCTGCGGAGGCGGTGCCGGGCATCATGATGCCGCCCTTGTCGATGACGTGCTTGCAGACCTCGGGGTCGAAGCCGGGCGCGACGATGAAGGAAGCGCCTGCAGCCATAGCGCGGTCAGCCTGCTCACAGGTCAGGACAGTGCCGGCGCCCAGCAGCATCTCGGGCATCTCCTCGTGGATCTTGCGGATGCAATCCTCAGCACATGCGGTGCGGAAGGTGACCTCAGCTGCGGGCAGGCCGCCCTCAGCCAGAGCCTTGCACAGGGGCAGGGCCTCGTCTACGCTGTTAAAAGCAATAACAGGGATAATGCCGATCTGATAGACCTTTTCTACGATGGGATTCATAACGCATTTCTCCTTTTTAACATTTGCATGAATTCACATGGCTGGAGTCCCTTGCGGGCATACCTTCCCCACCATGCATTCGTATCTTTAGTATAAACGACATCGGCCCGTTTGGTAATGCTCAACAAGCACAATGTTTTGCATAAGAGCTTGTATACATTGCACAAAAACGCCGATTTTACCGGTTTCAGAAGCTGTTTTCGTAAACAGGGTGCGCCGCATGACGAAAATTTTTGCTCCGCAGACAAGGCGATTTTCCGCAGCAATCCTGACGGATTGCAAGGGAAAGCAACGCAGTATGCGGGCAAAAAGACCGTTCGGGCGGTGTGCAATGCTTATGAAAACGGCTTCTTAAACCCCGAGACGGGCAAAAATTTCGGCCACGCCGTCGTGGTCATTGTCGTTTTCGCTGACGATGTCGGCCAATCTGCGGATGTGCTCCATCCCGTTGGCCATCACAGCGGCGACACCCGCCTTTTCCAGCATGGCGCGGTCGTTTTCGCTGTCGCCCACGGCCAGCGTGGCTTCCCGGGGGATGCCCAGATGGTCGGCCAGCGCCAGCAGACTCTCGCCCTTGTTCACCCCCGCCGCCGTGACCTCGATGTTGTCGGGGGAGCCTTGCACCACCTCAACGCCCCGGATGGCCGTGAAGCGGGGCAGATACTGCCGGGCCTCCTCGGCAGAGTGGAAGAACATACAAAACTTCTCCACTGCATGGGCGTGGCGGCTCATCCACTCGCTCTGCTCCCGCAGGATGGTGAAGCGGCCGTCGTTGGGCTGGATGGCCTCCGTCCCCCGCACGGCCGCCAGACGGGCAAAGCGCTCGTCGAAGAAGCGCTGCTGCACCGTGTCCCGGAGGGCACGGCCATCGCTGAAGATGTTCAGCCCGCCGGGCAGGCCGCTGAAGGCCTCGTAGACCTCCCGGGCCGTCTCCGCCGGGAAGCAGCGCCGGATGATGCACTCCGGCTGGCTGGTCTCATGCTGGGCGGCGTTGGCGTACCGGCTGTAGACGCAGCCCAGAGGGTCATTCCCGAGGTCCCAGACCGCCGCACCGTTGGAGGTAAGGGCATAACGCACCCAAGGCTGTTTTGCCACCACAGGCGGCAGGCTGGCCAGCGGACGGCCCGTGGCCGGGATGATCACGACGCCCCGGTCAGAGGCCTCGGACAGGACCTTCCGGGTGTAGTCCGTGACTTCGCCGCTGCTGTTGAGCAGCGTGCCGTCCAAGTCGAGGGCCGCAAGAAGGATGGGGTGAGATGAAATAGACATGAAAGCTCCTTTGTGCTCGTGCATACACATTCCTCCTGCCCCGGCGGAGCAGGCTGTCTTTATTCTATAACAGGAAATAGATTTGCGCAAGTCGGCCAAGTGTGGTAAAATGTATCATCGTATGACAGATTTATAGGAGAATTTACATGAAAACTTCCCTTCTTCGTGCACGGCCCCATCTGTGGTACCAGCTCTACTGGGTGCTCTACCTCATCTGGTTCTTCTGGCTGGACTTCACCGTCACCGACCCGAAATACATCATCCGCAGCCCGCTGGACGACTTCATCCCCTTCAACGAGTGGTTCATCTTCCCCTACGGCAGCTGGTTTTTCCTGCTGGCCGGGGTCACGGCGCTGCTGTGGTGGTTCGACACCGCCAGCTACGACAAGCTCTGTCTCATGATGTTCTCGGGCATGACCTTCTGCCTCATCGTCTATATGGTGCTGCCCAACGGCCTCGACATCCGCCCCATGGCGGAGGAGGTGGGCCGCAGCAATCTCGCCATGACCCTGATGCAGCTCATCTGGAAGGCCGACTCCTCGGTGAACGTCTGCCCCTCCATCCACTGCCAAAGCTCGGCCTGCATGGCCATCGCCTTCTCGGGCAGCACGCTGGCCCGGAAAAAGAAGTGGCTCAAGATCCTGGCCTTCGGCTGGGCTGCCCTCATCTGCGCCTCTACCGTCTTTACCAAGCAGCACTCCATCATCGACGTCTTCTGCGGGCTGGCCGTGGCGCTGGTCTGGGTGCCGGTGCTCTATCTTCGCCCCCGGAAGGCCTGAGTTTTCGGATAAAATATGCCGTTTTTGCTGTGTCCGCTCTTGACGGCACAGCGGCCCACGGGTACAATGGTGGTAGCTGATATATCACATCTGCGGGCACTGCCCGCTTCGAAAGGAGCATGACACGGCCATGGCATCACGAAGTGCGCGGGAGATCGCCTACGAGACCATCCGCAGCCGGATCATCACGATGGACTTAAAGCCCGGCGACGAACTGAACGACCGGGAGCTGGCGCAGGAGCTGGGCATCAGCCGCACCCCCATGCGGGAGGCGCTCATCATGCTCAACATCGCCCACATGGTGGTCATCAAGCCCCAGAGCGGCACCCATGTGGCCCCCATCGACCTCAAGCTGATGGAGATGGAGCAGTTCGCCCGCTTCACGCTGGAAAAGGAGATCCTGAACCGCATCCGGGGCCGTCTGACCGCCGAGCAGGAGGTTGCCTACCGGCTCAACCTTGAGAGCTACCGCCAGCTGGAGCGCGACCCCTCCGCCGAAAACCGGGAAACGAGGATGCTCGACCTCGACAACGCCTTCCACCGCCGGGCCTTTGAGCTGTGCGGCATGGAGGAGCACTTCGACCATATGCTCTCCACCTTCCAGCACATCGAGCGTCTGCGGAAATTCAGCCTCCAGACGGAGGAGAACAAGTCCGTCTGCGCAGCCCACACCCGCATCCTCGAGGCCGTCCTGCGCGGCTCGGAGGAAGACCTCAGCCGTGCCCTCAGCGACCACCTGAACCGCTACAAGCTCTCGGTGGAGCAGGCCCGTCAGCGCCACCCTGAGTATTTCACCGAGGGGACCGTCCACCCGGTAGACCACATCTGACCAGACGCAGAAAACGCCGCACAGCGATTTTGATACGCTGTGCGGCGTTTTATTATGCGTTATCGGTCAGAAGGCGCTCAGACCTTCTCGATGGTGATGCTCCACTCGCTGGTCATGGCCTCATCGACGTCCAGCACCTCGTGATGGCCCTCCTCGTTGACGCTGTTGGCCCAGCCGTTCCAAGGCTCCATGCAGACGAAGCTCTCGGCATCCTGCTGCCAGAGCACGCCCTTGTCGAAGGTCTCATCGGCGTCCACCGTGACCTTATGGCCGTTGCCCTTGTCGGTGAAGGTCATGGGGAACTCCACGCCGGTCATCAGGCGGATGGTGTTGTCTGCGCCCTCCTTGCGGGTGAGGGTGATCTTTTCCGGGGCAGCGGGCTGCTCGCCCTTGGCATTCTCGGAGCAGGTGGCGCACTTGATGTCAAAGTCCACATTTTCCAGCGCAGAGGCCACGAAATAGGGGTGGTAGCCGAAGCTGAAGGGCATGGGCTTGTCGCCCTCGTTGATGACGGTCAGGCTGATGAGGGCCTTATTGCCCTCGAGGTTGTAGTTCACCAGCAGGGTGAAGTCGAAGGGGTAGAGGAACTTGGTCAGCGGGGTGGATTCCAGCGCCAGCGTCACACCGTCCGGGCCGACGCTCTCCACGTCCCAAGCACACAGGTCAGCGAAGCCATGGGTCTCCATGGGGTAGGCCTTGCCCTCAAAGTTGTGGACGCCGCCGTCGGGGTTGCCGCAGCTGGGGAAGAGCACCGGCACGCCGAAGCGGGGGCGGTTGCACTCCGAGAAGTTGGGGCGGCGGGTCCAGATATACTCGTCGCCGTCGAGGGTAAAGCCGGTGATCATGCCGCCGCGCTCGGGGGTGATGGTCAGGCTGGTCTTGGCGGCGGGGTCGGTGATGACGTACTGCTCATAACAGGCGCCGTTCTCGGTGATGTACTGGGTGGTGATCTGGTTCATAGTTCAGTCCTCCGTATTTTTCTGGTTTTTCTGGTATTCCGCCAGTTTTTCAAAATAATAATCGATGCCGTAGCGGATGAAGTATTTGATGATGCGGACAACAATGCAGATGATCGCCGCATAAACAAGCAGTGCAAAAACCATTGCTCCATTTGCTCCTAGTCTCATAAATTACTCCTCGCAATGCACAAAAAGGCCGCCGGGCGGTGTTTACCGCTCAGCAGCCTCATTTTTACTTAAAGAACGACGCCGTCCTTGAAGATGGAGATCTCGCGGAAGCCGTGCTTCTCGGCCTTGGTCTGCTCGCCGCTGGCCACCCGGATGACCAGATCCAGCAGATCCTTTGCGGCCTCGTCGATGGTCTTCTCGCCGTCGGCGATGACGCCGGTGTTGAAATCGATCCAGCCCGACTTCTTCTCCGCCAGCGGGGTGTTGGTGGAGATCTTCAGGGTGGGAGCGGGGGCAGAGAAGGGCGTGCCGCGACCGGTGGAGAAGAGGATGAGGTGTGCACCGGCGGCAGTCATGGCGGTGGCGGAAACGAGGTCATTGCCGGGGCCGTAGAGCATATTCAGGCCCTTGGTGACGACGGGGTCGCCGTAGCCGATGACGTCCATGATGGGGGCTGTGCCGCCCTTCTGGACGCAGCCGCAGCTCTTGTCCTCCAGCGTGGTGATGCCGCCCTGCTTGTTGCCCGGAGAGGGGTTGTCGTAGACGACCTCATTGTGGCTGATGAAGTAGTCCTTAAAGCCGTTGATCATCTTCTCGGCCTTGACGAAGACGTCGTGGTTGATGCAGCGGTCCATCAGGAAGCCCTCGGCACCGAACATCTCGGGCACCTCGGTCAGGACGGTGGAGCCGCCGCGCTGGCCCATCATGTCGGAGAAGCGTCCGATGGTGGGGTTGGCGGTGATGCCCGACAGACCATCCGAGCCGCCGCACTTCATGCCGACCACCAGCTCGCTCACGGGGATCGGCTCGCGCTTGAACTGGCCGGCGTAAGCGGCCAGCTCCTTCAGGATGTCGCGGGCGGCGGCAAATTCGTCGTCCACGTCCTGACAGGTCAGGAATTTCACCCGGTCGTGGTCATACTCGCCCAGCTCTTCCACGAACTGGTCGTGCTGCAGGTTCTCACAGCCCAGATGCAGCACCAGAACGGCGGCGGCATTGGGGTGGCGGACGAGGGCGGCCAGCAGCTTGCGGGTCTGTGCGTGGTCATGGCCGGTCTGGCTGCAGCCGAAGGGATGGGTGAAGGTGTAGAGGCCCTCGATGGTGCCGGTGACAAGGTCCTGATTGTCGGCCACCATCTTCTTGGCGATGTCGTTGACACAGCCGACGGTGGGGATGATCCAGATCTCGTTGCGGATGGCGGCGCGGCCATCCTTGCGGCGGAAGCCCATAAAGGTCTCGGCCTCCACCTTGGGCAGCGGGGCCAGCTCGGGGGAGGGGTTATAGCTGTACTCCACCTCGCCGGAGAGGTTGGTGTGGACATTGTGGGTGTGCATCCAGGTGCCCGGCTCGGCGTCGGCGGTGGCGTGGCCGATGGGGAAGCCGTACTTGATGACGTTCTCGCCGTTCCGGATGGGCTTGACTGCCATCTTGTGGCCCTGCGGGATGTCCTCCAGCGCGGTGACGGCAAGGCCGTCCACCTCGACGAGGGTGCCCTTGGCAATGGGATGCAGAGCGACAACGACGTTGTCGATGGGGCTGATATGGATCGCCTGCGGCATAGTTTTTCTCCTACTCTCTCATAACACAAAGGGGGCTGCTGCCCAAAGCAGCAGCCCTCTGTGTCCAAATTTTCAGCTTACAGGCAGCTCTTGTAAGCAGCCTCTGCGCCCTCGGTGCGGATCAGCTCGAGGTCTGCCAGAACAGCGGCCTCAAGGCCCTCGATCTTGGTCAGATCCTGATCCCACATCTGGGTGTTGGTCAGCACGGCGTGCACCAGCTGGGCAGCGGTGTCGTCCTTGTGTGCATAGTAGAAGTCCAGCGCCCATGCGTCATCCTGGATCTTATAGGTGTTGCCGGCCGGACGCTTGCAGATGAGGCCGTCGGCGGTGCGCTCCTGAATGTCGTTGGAGTAGAAGGCGATGTAAGCAGCCAGAGACATGGTCAGGCACTTGGGCAGCTTCTTCTGCTCCTCGATGTAGGTCAGGAAGGAGGGCATATTGCGGGCCTTCCACTTGGAGGTGGAGTTCAGGGAGATGCTCATCAGCTCGTGGTTGATGAAGGGGTTGTTGAAGCGGTCCTGCACAGCAGAAGCGAACTCCTCGAGATCCTTCTTGTCCAGAGGCAGGGTGGGGATGACCTCCTCGTGCAGCATCTTGTTCATGAAGCCGCGGATGGTGTCGTTGTGCATGCAGTCACGCACGATGTCGAAGCCGGCCAGATATGCGCCCAGAACGAAGCCGGTGTGTGCGCCGTTCAGGATGCGGACCTTGCGCTTCTTGTAGGGGGTGACATCGGGCACGACCATGACGTTGACACCGGCCTTCTTGAACGGCAGCTTGTCCTCCAGACCATCGGGACCCTCGATGACCCAGACGCCGAAGACTTCGCCGACGTCCAGCGCCTTATCGGTGTAGCCGTTGGCCTCTTCCAGAGCAGCCAGCTCCTGCGGGTCACGGATGCGGCCCGGAACGATGCGGTCCACCAGAGTGGAGCAGAAGGTGTTGGCGTTGTTCATCCAGTCGATGAAGGCAGCGTCGAGGTTCCAGTCCTTAGCGTAGTTGTTGCAGCACTTCTGCAGCTCCTTGCCGTTGTTGTCGATCAGCTCGCAGGACAGGATGATCAGACCCTTGTCGGCAGCGCCCTTGAATGCGGTGTAGCGCTCGTACAGCACGCGGGTCAGCTTTGCAGGGAAGCTGTTGGGGGGAACCTGATCGAACTGGCTGTCGCCCTGCGTATAGGCGATGCCGGCCTCGGTGGTGTTGGAGACGACGATCTCGAGATTCTCAGAGCGGGCCAGAGCCAGAACTTCGTCCCACTTGCCCTCGGAGTAGGGGCAGACGCAGTCGGAGACGCAGGAGATGACGCGCTTTGCATCGACCTTCTGGCCCTTCTCGCTGCCGCGCAGGTACAGGGTGTACAGGCCCTCCTGCTCGTTCATCCAGTCCGCCATCTGGGGGAAGTTGGCGATGGGCTGCACCAGCTTGACCTTGCCGTTGAAGCCAGCCTTCTCGTTGGCGATGTCGATAAAGTAATCCACGAATGCGCGCAGGAAATTGCCCTCGCCGAACTGCATCACCTTAACGGGTGCGTCCTTGAGGATATAGCCGTTGTAACCGGTGCTTTCCAGAACCTTGTAATTCAAAGTTTCCATTTGAGTGTCTCCTTTTATCAATTTGCTTTGCCTTTCACGGGGCAGCCAGAGCCGCGCCCTTCTCTTTCTCTATTTTATGCTGTTGTATACAAATAAGTCAAGTGGTTCTCCACAGTTTTTTGCAGGAAAAGGGGCCGTTTTTATAAAAACCAGCGAATTGTACAAGTCTGGGCGAGAATTTTGGGCAGTTTTTCAGTTGTATACATCCGCATTTTCCGGTATACTAAAGACAGGCATCGCCTGTTTGCACGGAACAGGCCCATACCCCTATTTTTTAAAGAATGTTTCAAACCGTCAAGACCATTGAAAAAAGGAGTTCTGACCATGAAAGCATTTATGGATAAGGAGTTCATGCTCCAGTCGCCCACCGCACAGCACCTGTATCACGCTTACGCTGAGGGTATGCCCATCTGTGACTACCACTGCCACATCCCTCCCCGTGAGATCTACGAGAACCGCCGCTTCGACAACATCGCTCAGGTCTGGCTGGGCGGCCGCAACCCGGACGGCAGCTACTTCGGCGACCACTACAAGTGGCGCGTCATGCGCTCCAACGGCGTGCCCGAGGAGTACATCACCGGCGACAAGCCCGACCGCGAGCGCTTCCAGAAGTTTGCCGAGGCTCTGCCCATGGCCATCGGCAACCCGATGTACCACTGGACCAACCTCGAGCTGCACACCTTCTTCGGCTATGACGGCGTGCTGAACGGCGACACCGCCGAGGAAGTCTGGAACCTGTGCAACGACAAGCTCCAGCACGACCCCAAGCTGACCGTCCGCGGCCTCATCGAGCAGAGCAACGTGGCTTTCATCGGCACCACCGATGACCCCATCGACAGCCTCGAGTGGCACAAGAAGATCAAGGAAGACCCCACCATCAAGTTCACCGTGGCTCCTTCCTTCCGCCCCGACAAGGCCCTCAACATCAACAAGCCCGGCTTCGTTGAGTACATGGGCAAGCTGGCTGCTGCCGTCGGCAAGGAGAAGCTGGCCTGCATCGACTGCGTCACCGGTGCTCTGACCGACCGCATCGAGTTCTTCGCCGAGATGGGCTGCCGCGCTTCCGACCACGGTCTGGACTACATCCCCTACCGTGAGGCCTCCAAGGACGAGGTCAACGCCATCTACCAGAAAGCCATGAAGGGCGAGGCCGTCACGCGGGAAGAGGCTGAGAAGTATCAGACCTACATCCTCATCCATCTGGGCAAGCAGTATCACCGCCTCGGCATCGCCATGCAGATCCACTACAACTGCCTGCGCGGCGTCAACCGCAAGATGAACACCCTGCTGGGACCCGATACCGGTTTCGACATGATCAACACCGCCACCTGCGGCGGCGAGATCGCAGCTCTGCTGAGCGCCCTGAACGACACCGACGAGTGCCCCAAGACCATCATCTACAGCCTGAACCCCGGCGATGACGCTCAGATCGGCACCATCCTCGGCTGCTTCCAGAACAGCGAGGTCCCGGGCAAGATCCAGCACGGCTCCGCTTGGTGGTTCAACGACCACAAGATCGGCATGGAAGAGCAGATGTCCCGTCTGGCCAGCCTCGGTCTGCTGGGCAACTTCGTCGGTATGCTGACCGACAGCCGCAGCTTCCTGAGCTACACCCGCCACGACTACTTCCGCCGCATCCTCTGCAACCTCATCGGCCAGTGGGTCGAGGACGGCGAGTATCCCAACGACGAGAAGGCTCTGGAGAAGATCGTCCGCGGCATCTGCTTCGACAACGCAAAGCGCTACTTCAACCTGTAAATCAATCCCGAGGGGGCCGCTGCACGTTCGTGCGGCGGCCCCCGTTTTTGCTGTCCTTCCGGAAAAAACAAACACCAAGGCCCGGGGTGTCACCACCCCGGGCCTTGGCTGCATTTTCTATTGAAGAAATAAAGAATTTTTCAGTTGTGCTAAGAGAAGCTTACTTGACAGGCTTGCAGGTGACAACAGCCATGATGTAAACAACATCGGTGGTCTTGCCGCCGCTAGTCTCTTTGACGGTGAACTCCTTCATGCTCAGCACGAACTCATCGCCGGGTTTATTCCCCTTGCTGTTGAGCGAGAAGGCATTAAGAGCACCGGACTTGTCGATTGCTTTACCATCTTCGGTCAGCACCACTTTGGAGATTTCCTGAGCCTTGTCAGTCTCATTCTTACCCTCGGCTTTGAAGTAGGTGTACCAGACATACTCGTCCTTCTTCGCATTTTGCAGGGCGGTACGGATGCTGCTCTTTGCGCTTGCAGGAGTCTGAAGCTTGCCATTCTCAGTTGCCGCATCGATAGCCATGTTTGCCAGTGTTTCACTGCCGACCTCGACGGTAGCCTTGGGGTTTGCTTCCTTCAGCATACCCTCCAGCTTGCCAGTAGCCTGACGAGAAGCGGTGCTTCCACAGCCGGTCAGAACAGACATTGCCATGACGCCGGTGAGGACGAGAGCCAGAAGTTTCTTTACCATTTTCATGATTTTTTGCCTCCCACATATTCAAATAAATTTCATGGGCAGCTGTCCCTTTCCGGTCGTCAGCCCACAGCATCATTATACCCTCCCCCCTGCCAATCTGTCAATATTATTCATGATTTTCATGATATTTCCAAAACGCCCCGGTCTGTATTATGCAATTTTCACAAATTCACGAACAGGGACAGAACAGCGCCCCCGCGTCAGCCGTTCAGCCGATGCAGGGGCGCTGTTGTATCTTTGATTTACTTGTTGTCGGCCACCATCATCTTGCTGGCCTTATAGATGTCGCCGCAGCCCAGCGTGATGACCAAGTCACCCTCGCGGGCATTCTGCTTCACCCAGTCGGCGGCAGCTTCCAGACTGTCCACCAGCACCGAGCCGGGGATCTGCGCCGCCAGCTTTGCGCTGGTGATGGACGGGTCGTTCGGCTCGCGGCTGCCCATGATGGGGGTGATGACCGCGATGTCGGGGATCTTGAGCACATCCACGAAGTCGTTGAACAGCATCTTGGTGCGGCTGTATGTAAACGGCTGATGGACGGCGATGAGGCGCTTGTAGCCCAGCTCCTTGGCGGTGGTCAGGGTCGCGCGCAGCTCGGTGGGATGGTGGGCGTAGTCGTCCACCACCACAGCGCCGTTGCACTCGCCGTAGACCTCGAAGCGGCGGCCTGCGCCCTTGAAGCTTGCGGCAGCGGCGGCGCACTGCTCGACGGTCAGGCCCACAAAGCGGCAGACCGCGCACATGGCCAGCGCGTTGTAGATATTGTGACGGCCCGGCACAGCCAGCCGGATGTGGCCGGTAACTTTGCTCCACTCCTTCAGGTCGAACTCGAAGAAGCCGGGCTTATACTCCTGTACATTGACGGCCTGATAGTCACCGTCGTTGTTGATGCCGAAAGTGCGCACACGGCGGTCGAGGGTATACATAACGTCCATCGTGTTCTTGTCGTCGGCGTTTGCAAAGATCATGAACTGGGTCATAAGGGCGAAGCGCTTGAAGGCAAACTTCAGCTCACCCATGCTGCCGTAATAGTCCAGATGGTCGTTGTCGATGTTCAGCACGACCGAGAGGTAGGGGGTCAGCTTCAGGAAGGTCTCCGAGAACTCACAGGCCTCGATGACGATGTCGTCGCCCTTGCCTGCCTTGCCGTAGCCGTGGATGAGGGGCAGCTTGCCGCCGATGACCGCAGAGGGGTCGCGTCCTGCCAGCTCCAGCGCAGTGGTGATCATGGAAGTCGTGGTGGTCTTGCCGTGGGTACCGGAAACGCAGATGCTCTGCTTGTACAGGCGGCTCACATAGCCCAGCAGGACGCTGCGCTCCACCGTCGTGATGCCGTAGGAAGCTGCCGCATTCAGCTCCACATTGTCCTTCGCAATGGCGGCGGAGTAGACCACGAGGTCTGCGCCGATGACATTGTCTGCGCTGTGGCCCAGCGTGACCTTAACGCCCATCTCCCGCTCGGAGCGGATGATGCTGCCGTCCAGCACGTCGCTGCCCGAGATGTCATAGCCCTTTGCGAACAGGATCTGGATGAGCGGATACATTCCGCTGCCGCCGCAGCCAATGAAATGGATCTTCTTCACATTATCCAGCAGGTGCTGGGTGTAATCGGTGTACATGAACATAGAAAGCATCCTCCAATAATATAAACGGCTGCCGGGCAGACCGTATCCATTCTAGTGACACCTATTATTATATAATTTTTGGCGCACAAAATAAACACTTCGGAGCGAATTTTCGGAAAGAACCATAAAATCATACGCACTTTTGTGCTATCTGTATAGAATCTGCGGGCCCAGGCTGGCTATTTTGACGCTTCACAAAAGATTTACAATTACTCAGGATAAATAGCTAACGATCCTGAGATTTTTGTGATATAGTTATAGAGGAAATTTTGCTGTGGCAGCGCCTGCATCGACGTCGGCTGTGCCCGGCACGAAAAGAGGAGACACTTTTTTGAAGATCAAAATCACGGCCGACAGCACCTGCGACCTCTCCGAAGCGCTGCTGCGGCAATGGGACATCTCTCTCATGCCCATGCATATCCTGATGGGCGGCGAGAGCTATCTGGACGGCATCACCGTCCGCCCCGCTGACGTCTTTGCCCATGTGGAGGCCGGCGGCCAGACCCCGAAATCCGCCGCCGCAAATCCGGTGGAGTACATCGACTTCTTCGGGCCGTTCGCCAAAGAGTACGACGCCGTCATCCATATCTCGGTCAGCGCCAAGCTTTCGTCCTGCTATCAGAACGCCTGCCTTGCCGCGCAGGAATACGACAACGTCTCGGTCATCGACAGCGAGAACATCTGCACCGGACAGGGCTATCTTGTCCTCCGCGCTGCCAAATGGGCGGCAGACGGCCTGACGGCCCGCAACATCTGTATGCGGCTCCAGAACCTCGCCAAGCGGGTGGAACTGAGCTTCGTGCTGGATCAGCTCAATTACATGGCCAAGAGCGGCCGCTGCTCCGGCGTGCTGGCGTTCGGCGCAAACCTTCTGGGCATCAAGCCCAGCCTCGCTGTCATCGACGGTGAGCTGAAGGTCGTCAAAAAGTATCGTGGCAGCCTGCCCATCTGTGTCGGCAAGTACATCACCGACCTGCTGGATGGCCGGGACGACATCGACAACTGCATGGTCTTTATCTCGTCCTGCCAGCCCAAGCCCGGCTGCATGGAGGCCATCAAAGCCGGTCTGCGCAGGTACGGCAAATTCGAGAACATCATTGAGACCGACATCGGCACGACCATCGGCGGCTACTCCGGCCCCGGCACCATCGGCATCGTATTCGCAAAGAAAATCTGAACAGGATTCAACCAAGACGGCCCGGCCAAGTGGAAAACTCCACAGCCGGGCCGTTTTTTAGTTGCGGGAACACTTTTCAGCGTCGATGGCCAGCACGAACATCAGCACATACAGCGCATCCTCCGGCTTTGCAATGTCCAGCACATAAGTATCCGTCCAGTGGAGCAGCTCCTTGGAGATGGCTGCCACCGTTGCCCCATCCGGCCCAGTGATGGTGTAGTCCCATTCCGCCCAGTCGCCTTCGATGTGCCAGCCGTTGAAGTCGATATTATACCGCGGCTTGAACCAGCCCCACGGTTCTTTTTTCAGGGTGCCGATGCAGTCGCTCCCCTCGTAAAGTTCGAATTGGGGCCACCAAGAAAAAATCTGCTCCTTCACGGTGCCCAACTCGTTCTCCTCGCTGGCGTCGAATATTTTCAGGCAGTGCCCCCACGAGAGCTGACCCTTCACGATATAGACCGTGTTTTCATTTTCATCGTAGATGTCATAGCTGTCGAACCAAGCAAATGCACGCTGTTTGAATAAAAGCTTCATGCCGTCCTCCTCTGTCCGCTTTGTCACACCTTGCTTGACTTATATACGATTTACGCTGCTGTTTTCATGCAGCATCTGGAAATTTTTTCGGATAAATATAAGAAAACCGCCCTGAGGACTCTCAGAGCGGCATATTCAAGTCGGCGACTACCTATTTTCACAAGCCGTTTCCAGCTAACTATCTTGGGCACGAGTG
>PPYE01511896.1_pt1 | contig 14695 bp, 9 predicted proteins | sample 1559881 | NCBI WGS metagenome assembly PPYE01 (sample SAMN08240022, study PRJNA423297) | Human gut metagenome, whole genome shotgun sequencing project.
TCTTATCCTGCTCCATGCCCTTAGCCCAGAAACGTTCACGGCTTCTTCTTACATACCAGTTACTCATCTCATCTACAAACTCCTGAAGAGCTCTTGCACTTTCCGGAATCTTGTAGTTTGCAAGGCAGTCATCGACAGTCTTCACTACAGAATTCAGCTTGCTTAACAGCCATTTGTCCATAACAGGAAGATTGTCATAATCTAAAGTATATTTTGTCGGGTCAAAATTGTCAATATTTGCATAAAGAACAAAGAATGCGTAGGTATTCCACAGAGTACCCATGAACTTACGCTGTCCTTCCTGAACAGCTTTGCCGTGGAAGCGGTTCGGCAGCCATGGAGCACTGTTGATGTAGAAGTACCAGCGGATCGCGTCTGCACCATATTTTTCAAGTGCATCGAACGGATCAACTGCATTTCCTTTGGACTTACTCATCTTCTGGCCATTTTCATCCTGTACATGTCCGAGAACGATAACGTTCTTATATGGAGCCTGGTTGAACAGGATTGTGGACTCAGCAAGCAGGGAGTAGAACCATCCTCTCGTCTGGTCAACAGCCTCAGAGATAAAGTCTGCCGGGAACTGTTTTTCAAAAAGTTCTTTATTTTCAAATGGATAGTGATGCTGTGCAAAAGGCATTGCTCCTGAGTCAAACCAACAGTCAATAACCTCCGGTACACGATGCATGGTTCCACCGCATTCCGGGCATTTCAGTGTGATCTCATCGATGTATGGACGATGAAGTTCTACTGTCTTGGCTTTTTCGTCACCGCTCATCTCGAACAGTTCCTGACGGCTTCCGATGGAATGCATATGTCCACATTCACACTGCCAGATGTTCAGTGGTGTTCCCCAGTAACGGTTTCTGGAAATACCCCAGTCCTGAACGTTTTCCAGCCAGTCACCGAAACGTCCTTTACCAATGCTCTCCGGAATCCAGTTAATTGTATTGTTGTTGCGGATCAGGTCATCTTTAACTGCTGTCATCTTGATAAACCAGGATTCACGTGCATAGTAGATCAGTGGTGTATCACATCTCCAGCAGTGCGGATAATCATGCTCGAATTTCGGAGCATCGAAAAGTTTTCCTTCTTTATCCAGATCCTGAAGTACAAGCGGATCTGCTTTCTTGACAAAAACGCCCGCATATGGAGTTTCTGCTGTCATATCACCTTTACCGTCTACAAACTGTACGAACGGAAGGTCATAATCGCGTCCTACACGGCTGTCGTCTTCACCGAATGCAGGTGCGATATGAACGATACCGGTACCATCGCTCATAGTTACATAATTGTCTGCTGTAACAAAATGAGCTTTCTTTTTCTGTTTTGCTGCCGCTTCTCCTGCGCATGCGAAGAGTGGCTCATATTCTTTGTATTCCAGATCTTTTCCGACATATTTCTCAAGAACCTCATATGCCGGTGTCTCTTCGGAACCAAGTTTGCCGAGAACCTTGTCAAGCAGTGCTTCTGCCATGTAATAAGTATAACCGTCTGCAGCTTTTACCTTGCAGTAAACTTCTGTCGGGTTTACGCAGAGTGCAACGTTGGATGGCAGTGTCCACGGTGTTGTGGTCCATGCCAGGAAGTATGCATCTTCTCCGACAACTTTAAAACGAACGATTGCGGAACGTTCTTTAACTGTTTTATATCCCTGGGAAACTTCCTGCGCAGAAAGCGGAGTACCACAACGCGGGCAGTAAGGAACGATCTTGAATCCTTTGTAAAGAAGTTTTTTATTCCAGATTTCTTTCAGAGCCCACCATTCTGACTCGATATAGTCATCATGGTAAGTAACATATGGATTCTCCATATCTGCCCAGAAACCAACTGTTGAAGAAAAGTCTTCCCACATTCCTTTGTATTTCCAGACACTCTCTTTACACTGCTGGATGAATGGCTCCATACCATATTCCTCGATCTGTTCTTTTCCGTCCAGACCAAGTTTCTTCTCTACTTCCAGCTCTACCGGAAGTCCGTGGGTATCCCATCCTGCTTTACGAGGTACCATGTAGCCTTTCATAGTACGGTATCTCGGGATCATATCTTTGATAACACGGGTCAGTACATGACCGATATGCGGTTTGCCGTTTGCTGTCGGCGGTCCATCATAGAACATATAAGTAGGATCGTCTTTACGGTCCTCCATACTTTTTTCGAAGATATGGTTTTCTTTCCAGAATTTTTCTACCTGTTTTTCACGATCTACGAAATTCAGGTTCGTATCTACTTTCTGATACACAACAGATTCCTCCTTTAAATTCTTCAGAAAAATTTTCATCAATAGTCAAATGAAATAAAAAAAACTTCCGTCCTGTAAAAGGACGAAAGCAATTTCCACATTCGCACCACCTGTTACATTGTACGGGCCGGTAGTATAATCATATATGCCGATACATGTTCCCTTTAACGGCGGAAACACCGTCTCTCCTTACTTAAGATTTCAGGAAAGAAACTCCGGAGTGATCTTCCATCGAAATTACTTTCACCAGGCTTCCACCTTCTCCCGGCTCTCTGCGGATTTTATTCCGATCTACTGTCTCCATCAAAGTTTTTACTTATATCTATTTGTGCTGTTTTATTATAAGGTTATATTTTTCCATATGTCAAGGTCTTTTTATGAGAATCACGGGGTTTTATAAGGATTTTGCATGGATTTAACCCTTGTATGCAGAAAATGATTACAGTATAATTGTAAAGAATGATATACTGTAAGAAAATATGTGCAGAAAGGTAATTACATGAATATAAAAAAGAAACAATTTTTCCGGCAGATTCTGACCGGTGTTCTCTGCTCTGCGGTTATCATCACACAGGCAGTCCCGGTCTTCGCCACAGACGAATACGGTGCTCCTCTGGTGACGGCAACTCCTACACCAGATCCGCACACTCCATATTATAAGCAGCCTGCAGACACCGACTCCATCAAGGACTGGGCCAAAGGTCCTCAGATTGAAGGTGAATCTGCAATCCTTGTCGATATGTTTACCGGAGCAGTTCTTTACTCAAAAAATGCAGATAAGGCACAGTATCCAGCCAGCATTACAAAGATCATGACCGCGCTTCTTGGATGTGAAAACCTGGATCCAAGCCAGAAATTTACCATGTCACAGTCCGCGGCTTATGGAATCTCTGATTCTAACAGTTCCAGTATTTATGCAGACACCGGAGAAGAATTCACCATTGAACAGGCATTAATGGCTGTCATGCTTCAGTCCGCCAATGAAATGACACTGGCAGTTGCGGAACTTACCACCGGATCCACCAAGAAATTCGTAGAACAGATGAACCTTAAGGCACGCCAGCTTGGCTGCACCAACACTCATTTTAACAACCCGAACGGACTTCCGGATGAAATCCATTATACGACAGCTTCCGATATGGCCAAAATCGCGCGTGCCGCATGGTTTAACCCAACCTTCCGCAAATTTGCATCCACGCAGTATTATGAAATTCCTCCGACTAACAAGTTTGCAGAGACACGTTATCTTCTGAACCATCATAAGATGATGAAGAATCAGGCATATGCATATAACGGTGTCTTAGGAGGAAAGACCGGTTACACCGAAGCTGCCGGAAATACGCTTGTTACCTATGCAAAGAATGACAATACTTATCTGGTTTCGGTCGTCTTGCAGTCTGTGAACGGTGCTTACTCCGATACAAAGGCTCTTCTGGATTATGGTTTTAATAATTTTTCCAGAACTGCGGTAAAAGATCTTCCATCAAAAATAACAAGACATCTTCTTCCGGCTGAAAAATATATTTTAAAAGATTATAAAGACGATATGCTCTTTGAAACAAGACGCACCGCCAGCGTATCTCTCCCATCCGGAGTTGATAGCAATGCTCTGGAAAAAACTTACTCTATAACAAAAAATCCGGCAGGTCTCCCACTTCTGACCGTTACGTATACGTATAACGATCATGTAGTCGGCTCTGCCAGATATTATCAGACACGGCTTCTTTCAGACCAGCTTCTCTGACTGACGTTTCGCCTGTCTCTTCTTGCGGAGGGAATCCCTTTTTTCACGGATTTCTTCTGCATCTTTTTCTTCTATCCTCTTTAACTTCTTGATTGCATAATATGCATCCTCGTCCGTATGGCGGATTCGCACCTTTCCTTTGATATATCCATGCTTCTGACAAAGTGATACACTCTCATATGCACGAGAATTATTCATAAACCAGCGGATCCTACGCTTGGCCGGCATATGACATACCGGACAGCGGGTACTTGCAACCTCCCGGTCTTTCATTACCTTTTCTTTGTCTGCAAACTCACGTGACACATACTGATCATACGTGGGATATGAAATAAAAATCTCTTCTTTTTTATTCTTTGGATTCTGATAAACATCAATAGATGAATTCACACAGACTGCTGCAGGTTCCAGTGTTCTAAAAATATCCCCGGTATACCGGGCATCCGTTAATGCCCTGTGAAAATCCTGCGCCTTCGGGATTCCCATCTGGTCAATGGCAAATTCCAGGCTCCTTCGTCCGCCGGCCTCTTCATGACAGATTCCGTATATTTTCTGCACATCATAATATGTGACCGGTCCTGGAAGCAGCGAAAGCATTCCATAATACTTCATATTTCGCTGTAGTTCCATAACATCCTGATTTCCCCAGGTACAGAAAACATATTCCTCTCCGCACCACTTCAGAAATTCTCTGACCGCCTGCTGGAAAGGTACTCCATCAGCAAGATCCTTATAATCCACATGGATCACTTCATGTATGCTGTCATGAATCCAGTTATATACCTGTGGCTTCACAAGTCTCTGAAAAACATCCACAACTTCCCTCTGCTCATTCATTTTCACAGCACCGATCTCAATGATCTCAAAAGGCAGACGACTGTTGGAATATTTTTTTCCACCGGGACTCTGATTCCACTCCAGGTCAAAAACAATATAATTCATACAGTATTTCCTTCTTTTTATTTAAACAGTTACTTTGGATTTACTCTGTTGTCTAGTATAACAGACAGACTCTTTTCTTTCAACACAAGCAGAAAAAGACCGGTACAATTCTCTGCACCGGTCTTTCCTGCTTATAATATTATATTTTTACGGAAACAAATTTTCCCGCAAGAAACCTCTTTTAATGACAGTTAATTAAGGAATCCAAAGAACTGTTCGTAAGCAGTTCCATCCGCCTGCTGATTCTCAAAATCCTGCAGAAGGCTGTCCGTACTCTGGTCTTCCTGATCCTGTGAATCGTCCTGAGAATCCTCAGCCTGCGCATCATCTTTAGATGATGTATCCTTTGAATCGCTGGAATCTGCATCCGGATTCTCACCGAGTGTTACTGTAATTTTCTTCTCTTTATAAGAATCACCATCTGCAACTTCCAGAGTTACCTCTACTTCTTCACCTGGTTCATAGTACTCAAGACGGCTTACCAGTTCATCAATACTGCGAACTCTCTTACCATCAAATTCTGTGATGATAGATTTCTCTTTGATTCCGGCTTTGTCTGCTGCTCCGCCATCTGTTACTTCAGATACAAGAACACCTTCCGGAACTCCATAATACTGGGAAGCTTCATCACTTACAGACATACCTGTGATACCAAGTACACCATAGTTATCTACTTTATCTCTAGGTGTTTCATTCATCAGCTGCTCCAGAGTATCTGTTACATCTGAAATTGCAATCGCATAACCCATACCTTCAACTTCTGTGGAAGCAAGTTTTGCAGAGTTGATACCAACCACTTCTCCATCCATATTCAGAAGAGCACCGCCACTGTTACCAGGGTTAATTGCTGCATCTGTCTGAATCAGATTTGTTGCATCAGAATCTTCATCCTGCTCAATGCCCTGATCGTTCATTTTACGGTTCTTTGCACTGACAATACCGGTTGTTACGGACTGTCCGTAACCAAGTGCATTACCAATTGCAACAACCTGTTCACCGACTTTCAGATCATCAGAACTTCCAATCGTAGCTACCTCGATCTGATCCATCGTGTCATCAGAAATATCAGAGAGCGGTACGGAAACAACTGCAAGGTCTTTATCTTCATCATAGCCATTAACGGTTGCTGCATAGGTTTCCCCATCAATGCAGGTAACAGATACGGTATCTGCACCACTTACTACATGATAGTTGGTAGCGATCAGAAGATTGTCATCATTCTTTCCGACAATGATACCGGAACCGCTTCCTTCAACTTCCTGCTGTGTTGTATATCCCTGGCTTCCGCCAAATCCATAATATCCAAGATAGTTCTGTACATCCTGAACAGATTTTGTTGTAATAGATACAACAGATTTCATTCCTTCTGCTGCGATATCAGAGACATCCAGACTTCCTTTTGTCTTTGATTCAGAGTCATCTTTGCTTTTCTCTTTGTCATCTGATTTCTTATCAGAACTCTTCTTCTTTGATTTTGTCTGAAGAAGTGTTGTATTTTCTTTATTGGATGCAGCTTCTACTGTGCTACTGTTCCATCCGGTCAGTGTATTGATTCCTTCAAAGGAGCCTGCTGCAAGTCCGCCGGCAAGTACTGCACAAAGAGCAATACCTGCTGCTTTCTTTACTTTTTTTCTCATTCTTTCTTTTGGATCGTTGTCGTTGTTCATATTGTTATTCATATCATTGTTCATCATTACGTTGTTATTTTTATCGCTCATCAAAATCCCCTCCTTAGGATCATTACTGTTCACTTCATAAATCATTTCCCGTGAATAGCTATCTCTGTTTCTGTTTTCCTTTTATGCTTAAGAGTATAGGGATGATTTGTGTTTACTTTGTGGGAAAAATGTGATGAAATTGTTAATTCTGGAAACTTCATCTTCCGCCAAAAGCAACATTATCCAAAAAGAGCCACATCCGCTTTTACAGATGTGACTCTATATAATCAGAACACTCTTCTATTATGCATATAAGACTGCCTTTATGCAACCCCTTTTTCTTCCAGCCAGTCGAGAAGAACCAGTTTGCCCTGTTTCTTTCTTCTTGCCATATGGTTGAACTGAAGGATTGTTAATATTGAGAAAATGATCGTCAGTCCGATCAGAACGATTACAGCCTGACGGATGCTCTCTCCTCCGCATATCGTGCTACGGAATGCATTTACTGTATAAGTAAACGGCAGATAATAGTGAATCTTCGCCACAAAGGACGGTGAGATCTCAACCGGATAAGTTCCGGCAGATCCTGCAAGCTGAACAACCATGAAGATCAGCATCAGGAAACTTCCTACCTTACCAAATGTAATGTTGAAGAAGTACATAATAGATGTAAAGCATGCACCAGTCAGTGCTGCAAACAGGATTGTCTTCGTCATTTCTACCGGAGTAAATCCATCAAATACATGAAGCAGAAGAATCAGAAGTACGCCCTGAAGGATTGCTACCGGATAAAGTACAGAAGCTTTACTTGCCCACCATGCAAATCCGGATTTCAGTTTTCCTTTATGCTCTGTAAGCGGATACATCAGGCAGAATGCCAGGCATCCTACCCAGAGACCTACAGACATCATATAAGGTGCCATCGCGTGACCGTTGTTTTCTACTGTTGTGATCTTTGTTTCTTCATCTGTGATCGGTGTTGCAAACATGCTGATCGTATCATCAGATGCATTTGTTTCTTTTACTTCTTTTGCACCGTCATTCAGACTGGTTGCAAGTGTATCAGAACCATCTTCCAGTTTTGTGATACCATCGCCCAGTTCTTTGGAACCGTCATAAAGCTTGGAGGAACCATCCTGAATCTGTCCGGCTCCGTCTGCAAGCTGGTCAGCACCACTGTTAAGCTTACTGTTATTGGAAACCAGTTTCTGTGTTCCTGCATGAAGTGTCTGTGTACCGGATGCAAGCTGTTCGGCTCCATCTGAGAGTGTCTTTGCTCCATCTGCAAGCTGCTGTGTTCCACTTGTCAATGCTTTGTTATTGCCGGCAAGAGTAGCTACACCATCTGTATATGTTTTCAGTCCATTACTGAGAGTTGTCACACCAGATGCAAGTGTCTTTCCACCGACACTCAGCTGGCTGATACCGGATGTCACACTGCTTCCGGCTGCTTTCAGACTTGCAGCTCCTGTTGTCAGAGTTTCATCATTTGCTGTAAGAGTTTCAAAACCTGCGTTCAGAGCTTTCACACCGGCAGCTGCCTTCGGAAAATCTTTCGTTCCCGCTTCCAGAGTACCAAGTGCAGACGAAACACTTCCTGCTCCGGCATTCACTTTCTGTGCTCCGGCATAAAGCTGATCGACTGCTGCAGTTACGGTATTGATCGGATCAGAAGGTACTTCCGGGATAGAAGAAACTCCTGCACTCATCTGTGAAGCGCCATTGCTCATATCAGAAGATTTGGATTTTAATGTACCTGCACCGCTGTTCAATCCGGCTGCTGCCTGATTTAACTGAGAAGCTGTATCATTCAGAGTTGTCTGTGCGGATGACAGCTGTTCAGCAACTGCTCCTGCAACTGACTGTGCCTGACCGGTATAAGTATCAGCACTGATTCCATCGACACCAGATACACCTGCATCTGCCTGAGCAAGTGAACCAATCACTGCGCTGAGACTTTCGGCAGAAATCATGCCATTTTCATCAGCCTGACCCTGCAGTGCGCTTAATGCTGCTGCCGCATTTGCGATTGTTGCATTCGCTGCTGCCGTCTGTCCGTTTGCTGCCTCAACCTGTGCGTTTGCCGCACTGATCTGATTATTCGCATCCTGTGCACACTGCTGAACAATACCAGTCATACCATTAACTGCATCTGCAACAGGCTGTGCTGCGCTCTGCAGTCCGGCTGCTGCCTGAGAAATCCCTGCACTGGCTGCGTTGATCGTATCAGCTGCTGTGCTCATCCCTGCAGCTGCCTGATTCATACCATCCGCTGCGCTTGACATTCCTTTGCCTGCGTTTTCCATCCCGGCTTTTGCTGTATTCAGACCTGCTGCAAGCTGTTTAATGCTGTCCGCAGTGGTGCTGTCTGACAATGTTTTTAACTGAGAAGCAAGCTGTCCCAGTCCACTTTCCAGCTGCTGTGTTCCACTTGTAAGAGAACTGTTTCCGTCAGAAACTGCTGCATTCAACTGTGAGATTCCTGTAGAAACCTGATCCAGATTTTCCAGTGCGGATAACTGTTTCGCCCCTGCTGCAAGCTGTTCTGCTCCCGCAACATACTGTGTCACACCATCTGCAAGTGTATTTGCTCCGCTGACATACTGTGTAGTACCGCTCTTTAATGTATCAAGTCCTGTCTCCAGACTCTGCGCTCCGGATGCCAGACTGCTGACTCCGGATGTGATCTGTGCGGAATTAGCATTCAGTGTTGCAACTCCGTCAGTATAGCTCTTTACTCCATCATTTAAGGTATTTACTCCGCTTGTCAGTGTCGGCACTTTTTCAGTCAGTGTGCCAACACCTTCATCAAGCTGCGCTGCACCACTGTCTACCTGTGATACACCATCTGTGTATTCTTTCAGTCCTTCTGTCAGAGTCTCAGCACCGCTTTTGAAAGTCAGCGTGCTGTCTGCAAGTTTTTTCAGATTGGTTGTAATGGTTTTATTTCCATCAGAGGCTGTTGTCAGACCATCTTTGATTTGTGTTGAGCCGTCCGCAGCTTCCTGCATGCCGTCTCCAACTGTACCAATCTGATCAAATACTGTCTGTGTGTAGGTTTCTGTTACTTTGGAGGCAACCGCCTCACGAATCTTTGACAGCGCTGTTTCGCTCATTTTGGAAGCAATGTAGTTTGTTCCAGGGTTTGTTTCATATTTCAGTTCCATTTTCTTCGGATTGTCATCCATCAGTGTAGAAGCATCAGAAGAAAAATCTTCCGGAATCGTGATTACCATATAATAGGTTCCATTTTTCAGTCCCTGTTCTGCCTCGTCGCTGTCTACAAAATGGAAATCCAGTGAATCGTTGTCTTTCAGTTCATCCACCATATCTGAACCGACGCTTAACGTCTTTCCATTATATTCTACTGATTTGTCATTGTTGACTACTGCTACCGGGAGTTTATCGAGATTTCCATATGGGTCCCACATGGATTTCAGGAACAGTCCCGCATAGATCACCGGAATAACAATGATCGCCATCACGACAATGATCAGAATCTTATTATTCCATAAGCTTTTCCACTCATTTTTGATCATAATTGTGCCCCTTTCTTTCTAGTAAAAGTCTTTAGCTCTATTAATCAACATCATGTTGCTTTTCTTTGCAATCCGTATTATACTAAACACAGGAAACAGTTACAACCGACAAACATTTTGTTTTTTGTATATTAATGAACATTTTTACAAATTATGTCTATTAGATGTCAAAAATTGACATTTTACATAAAACCTGTTTGTTTTTGGTAAAAAGATTGGGGGATTTTTACATGGCAGAAAAAATGGACCGACGTGTCCGCAAAACGAAAGCACAGCTCCGGGAAGGACTTGCCCGGCTCATGCAGAAGAAAAGTATCAAGGAAATTTCCGTAAAAGAACTGGTAGATGAGGTCGATATCAATCGTTCTACCTTTTATCTGCACTATACAGACATTTATCAGATGCTGCACAAAATTGAAGAAGAAGCAATGCAGAATATTACGGAAGTTATGCAGAACCACCCGATTGACCCAGGTAACCCGGATTCCGTACTGCCATTTATTGTCCAGTTCTTTTCCATCATGGATAAAGACCGTGATTTGTGCCTGGCGCTTCTTGGACCACACGGTGATATGGCATTTGTAGAACAGATTGAAAACCTTCTGGCAGAAACTTTTCTGAAACAACTTCCGGACAGATTTCCAAAGAATGATCCGGATATCAAATATCCATATGCCTTTATTCTTAACGGATGTGTTGGACTGATCCGCACCTGGCTGTCTTCGCCACAGAGTGAGTCTCCTGAACAGGTGGCGCGACTGACTTATCATCTGATTGAAAATACCATACAGGGTTATCTGAATATGAAAAAATAATTATAACAGAAAAGAACCCTGCGGATTCTTACAGAAATTTTAAACTCATCTCTGTCCGAAGCTGCAAGGTTCTTTTTATGTAATCTTAATTATGCCATGCCAGACGTTTTACATCTGCATGTACATCACCTGTCATCCAGTCTACATCATTGGTGATCCAGTCCATGATTCCCAGCTGACGCATTTCCCATTCAACGGTCTGCTCTCTGGATTCAACAGTCTCTTCTACTTCCATTGTAGTATCGATCTCATCGTATCCAAAAATATAGCCACCGGCACACCAGATGCTGAAATTACTGTCCGGACCCGGATCTACAGTGTCACCTCTCTGTGCGATCAGTCCGTCATGGCGTCGCTTGTATTCCTCTTCACATCCTGCTTTCAGTTTTGTCATAAACATTCTGTGACGGATCAATTCTTTATTTTCTCTTACAATACCAAAGTTATGATACATCAGTCTCATATCTTCACCCGGTGTGGAAATCCAGTCAAATGTGTCATCGATCTTCGCAGTGATTGCATCTTTTACGCTCACTTCTTCAGCGCTTAATTTTGCTCCATCTTCATTTTCATAATAACCAAAGATCAGGTCTTCTGCATTCCAGATACTGAAATTTTTTACTTTATTTCGATCAAGAAATGTGGTCAGATCCGGCCAGATTTCTCCAAGTTTTTTACGATAGTCGTTCATTTTGCCTGATTTTACTTTCATTGCAAATGCATGTCTTTCCATTATAAAAGGCCTCCTGTCATATGTGTTTGCACCAGACTTTCCACCTGGATTTATAAAATCAAATTTTCTGATACTGATTTTACCACATCCGCATTCGTAATACAATTTGATTTACAGTAAAATATTACCTGTGAAATCTTTTTGAAAATTCTTTTATTCATGAAACAGAATCTGTGAAAAATACCGCACCATTCCGTCATCTGTCCAGCAGAGCATCCCGGCTGCATCTGCCATTTTCTGCGCATCTACACAATATGCAGACATACAGGAATTATGCTTGTACGGTCCGGCACTCATGATCAGGATATCTGTTTTGCCCTCTGCTTTCATCTTCTCTGCAAGTTCTTCAGTCATTTTGTTCTGCAGTAACTTGTCCTTCTTGTACTGTGCAGAATCATGCATGTCTTCCTGCATGGTCTGCAGCACCAGCGTCTTTTCATACTGTAGTGCACGTTGTTTCATCTCTTCTGCTGTTCCGCTTTCCGGAGGACAGGCCGGATTTACATTATAGCAGCCACACAGGTTTTCTTCACAAAATGTCCGATATTCCGGCACAAAAACAAGCTCTTTTGTATCCATAACGGCAGCTCCCGAAAATCCCAGGAAAATTGCCTCTTTCACCAGATCCATATTAAAATCTCCCTTCTGTTGTTATTCATAGTCTTCTATTATACACATCAAATAATTTCCTTCTATTATAATGCCACAAAGTGAATTTTGTTGCAATCTTTCAAAGACATGTTATGATTAGCATAAAATACAATTTTACCAGAAAGGACTGCCCATGTACCGTATTTTCATCGTAGAAGATGATGAGATCATCTCCAACCTTCTGAAAAAGAATCTCTGTTCCTGGGGATATGATGTCTCCTGCGCAGAAGATTTTTCCAATATCATACAGGAATTTGCTCACAGAGATCCGCAGCTTGTCCTGCTGGATCTGAAACTGCCTTTTTATAACGGTTTTCACTGGTGTGAGGAGATTCGTCGGATTTCCCAGGTACCGATTATCTTTATTTCCTCTGCATCTGACAATATGAATATGGTCATGGCAATGAGCCGTGGTGCAGACGATTTTATTGCAAAACCATTTGATCTGGATGTGCTGACTGCCAAGATTCAGGCAATCCTGCGCCGTACCTATTCCTTCGGAACTCCGGGAAATGTCCTTGAACATAAGGGTGCTGTCCTGAATCCTTCCCGCTGTACCCTGACCTGGAACGGTCATGATATTGACCTTACGAAAAACGAACTCCGCATTCTGGAGATACTTCTGGAACATGCCGGAAAATCAGTCTCCAGAGATGCCATTATGACAAAGCTCTGGGAAAGTGACAGCTTTGTTGACGACAATACCCTGACCGTAAATATCACCCGTCTGCGCAAAAAACTGGAAGGGGAAGGGCTGAAAGACTTTATCATCACCAAAAAAGGACTTGGATACATGGTATAATGTGCAACTTAAAAGCACTCACCCTATGAAGGATTACTTTATGAAATTATTTCTGGATTATCTGAACAAAATAAAACTACAAATCTTACTGATGCTTTTTCCGACGATACTTACAGGAATGATCTTCCTTCTGTACCAACTTCCACTGGAACCCATTCTGTACATTGCGGTCCTCTGGATTCTGACCGGGCTTGGTACGTGTGCTTTCGGCTTTCATAACTACCAGAAGAACATTCATAATCTTCAGATTATCTCTGCAGCACCGGATATTAATCTATCCCGTATGGATGCTCCTTCCAACGAAGCCGATGCTCTTCAGCAGGAGATCATGCACAGCCTGAACCGAATGCGAATAGATGCTGAAACTGCTAACCAGAAGACACTGGAAGAAATGACTGATTATTACACGATGTGGGCTCACCAGATCAAGACACCAATTTTTGCTCTGCGTCTGCTCCTTCAGGAAAATCCGACAGTGAATAAAGAAGCTCTCACTGAACTTTTTAAGATTGAACAGTATGTAGAAATGGTTCTGGGTTATCTACGCACAGAAGATATGTCCTCGGATCTGAAACTTTCACGCTGTGCCCTTGATTCGATCATCCGTGAACAGATACATAAATATGCCGGAATCTTTATTTCAAAAAAACTGTCTCTAACTTATGAAGGAATTTCAAAGAATGTCCTGACCGATGAAAAATGGCTTGGTTTTGTAATTGGACAAATTTTGTCAAACGCACTCAAATACACCCGTACCGGCGGGATTCGTATTTCTTTGAAAGATGTCCCCGGTAACTCACAAAATACAGAGGATATTTCAAACATGATAAGCCCATCTCCCGTTACACTTATAATCGAAGATACCGGCATCGGTATCCGCAAGGAAGATCTTCCACGTATCTTCGAAAAAGGCTACACCGGAGTCAACGGGCGTGAAAACAACCGTGCAACCGGTATCGGTCTGTATCTCAGCAAGAAAATCATGAAACGTCTCGGTCATCGCATCTATGTAACTTCCGAAGAAGGCAAAGGAACAAAAGTATTCCTGGAATTTTCCCAGAATGTCCTGACCATGTATTAATTAGAAATATCCTAGGAGTTTATGCCTCCATTCGAAACGACCTTACAGAAATGTAAGGTTTTTTCGTATATTGTAACCTGCTTCGATGGCAGAAGCCGGGAAAGATTTCTATACTTACCTTATCAATAAAAAAGAAAGGAGCCCCGGTTATGGCTTTACTAGAAGTAACTAATATCAAAAAAATATACAGCACCCGTTTCGGAGGAAACAAAGTGCAGGCACTCTCCAATGTCACTTTTTCTATAGAAAAAGGGGAATTTGTTGCAATCATGGGAGAATCCGGTTCCGGAAAGACTACCCTCCTCAACATACTGGCATCTCTCGACCGCCCGACTTCCGGAGAAGTTCTCCTCGAAGGAAAAAATATCGTACATCTTACAGAAAAAGAAATCTCGGCTTTCCGAAGAAAAAACCTTGGCTTTGTTTTTCAGGATTTTAATCTGCTGGATACCTTCTCTTTAAGAGATAATATTTATCTTCCACTCGTC
>PPYE01740565.1_pt1 | contig 14695 bp, 16 predicted proteins | sample 1559881 | NCBI WGS metagenome assembly PPYE01 (sample SAMN08240022, study PRJNA423297) | Human gut metagenome, whole genome shotgun sequencing project.
CGGGAGGCCGTCAAGCCCATCATCGCCGAGCTCAAGCGCACCGGCTGGACCTTCGGCAGCCATACCTGGGGCCACATCCGCCTGGGCACCAAGTCCCTGGAGACCATCCAGGCGGACACCAAGCGGTGGTTCGACGAGGTCGGCTCCCTGGTGGGCCCCACCACCATTTTGTTCTATCCCCACGGCGAGCGGCCCGACGGGGACGACTGGCAGAAGACCGGCCCCGTCTTCCAGTACCTCCAGAGCCAGGGCTTCCGGGTATTCTGCTCCGTGGGCATCAACAGCTTCAGCTATATCAAAAAGGACATCTGCGCCGTTATCTGTGACCGCCTCCATCCGGACGGCACCACCCTCCGCGGAAGCGACAAGGTCATCGGCTGGTACAGCCAGTTCTACGACGCCCGGGACATCATCGACCTGGATGTGCGCCCGGACCGGGGCGTCCGCTGGACGCCCAAGACGGCATAAGACAGTAGAAATCCAACCGCGCGGAAAAGGAGGAACCCCATGACCCGTGAAGAACTGAAAGCCGCTGCTGTTGCCATGCTGGACCGGGCCTATGTGCCCTACTCCCACTTCCCGGTGGGGGCGGCGCTGGAGTGCGCCGACGGCACGGTGTTCACCGGCTGCAACATTGAAAACGCCGCCTACTCCCCCACCATCTGCGCCGAGCGGTGCGCCGTGGCCAAGGCGGTCAGCGAGGGACACCGGGACTTCGTCCGCATCGCCGTAGCAGGCCGGTGCGAGGATTTCTGCGTGCCCTGCGCCGTGTGCCGTCAGGTGCTGCGGGAGTTCGCCCCCGACCTGGAGATCATCTGTCTCAATGGCGCCGGAGCATCCCGGACCTTTACCTTGTCCGAGCTGCTGCCCCATAGCTTCGGGCCGGAGTTTCTGGGGCATACTACTCCCTAAAAGCTTCAAGCATCGGCAAAGCCCGCGCCGTAAGGCGCGGGCTTTCTCTTATCTCTGCTCATTTTTTCCGCAGCTCCCGGACAGTTATGACAACGATATACACCAAATAGGCCAGGAAAATCAGCCCCACGGGAAGCAGCACCACTGCCACAATGAAATTTCCCGCCAAAGCGCTGAGCGCCCGCCAGGCCAGCTCACCCATCGCTCGCTCCTTTCTCTCTTGCCGCACCTTACCTTGCCCGGAACACCCGGACGAACCAATAGAGCATATCTCCGAACACTGCCCCCAGCGCCAGGGGCAAAAACCATACCGAGAGCGGCTGACACCGGGCGGCCGCCGCCAGGATCCAGACGAACATGGCGCAGAGGATCCCTTTCAGCGTGCTGAGGAGATGGCTAAGCAGGGCATACACCCGCTCCCGGTTCTCCTCCGTGATCTTCACGCCGGTATTCCACGCGCCGGGAATCCGCTCCACCAAGGTCAGCAGGCCGTACATGCCCCAGGCAATAGCGGCCAGAGCGATCAGCGTCCCCTTGCCGCCCCAGCGGTCGATCTGGCCGGCGGCGTTATAATGCAGGGGCACCTGGCTTGGGATCTCTCCCCAGATAAGGCACAGCCACACCGTCACCCCCGCCAGCAGCAAAAGGCTCAAAACGTTCATGGCCCGGTCCAGCGGTTTCTTTTTCATGGCGCCGCCCCTCCTTTTTTCAGTGTACCACGGCACTTTTTCCACAGCAAGGCGGAAAAAGGCGGCGGGATCTCCCGCCGCCTCTCACTCACACCACTTTTTCAAAATAGAAGAACTTCTCATCCTCGCCCTTTTTGCGCATGCAGGAAGAGAGCATTTTGTAAGACGCCTGGTTCTCCTTGAAGCACTTGGCCACCACGCGGCTCAGATGCACCTTGTAAAGGGCCCACTCCGCCACGGCGGCAAAGGCCTCCGTGCCGTAGCCAAAGCCCGCATAGGCCTTGTCGATCCGGCAGCCCAGCTCCGCGCCGCCCCGGCAGTCGAACCGGTAGAGCACCGCCTCGCCGATGAGCTTTCCGTCCAGCCGGACGGCAAAGTTGGCCGCCTGGCGGTTTTCAAAGTCACGGCTGGCCACATCGAAGAAGCTGCGCTCCGTGACGGGGCCGCCCAGGCCGCCCACGTCGTCATAGCCCCACCAGCGGTTGCGCTCCCCATCCAGGACCAGGGCATTGTAGGCGGGGATGTCCGCCTCCGTCAGAGCTGAGAGAGTCAGCCGCTCCGTTTTCAGCTCCGGGATCGCTTTCACATGGGTCAAAAGCTCGTTCTGAGGCTCGAAGCGGTACTTGGGCGCCAGCTTGGCCGGGCCGTACTGGAGCTTGGAGGTCCGAAGGCCCCGGTCCGCCGCGTCATCCTCCCGGTTGATCCACTGGCAGCCGTCGCCGAAGGCGTCGGCAAAGGCCTGCACCAGCGTGGGGTACACGCCGGTATAGGAGTAAAGGGCCTTTTCGATGTGGATGATCAGGGTCTCGCCGCACTTTTCCGCCAGGGACAGGGCGATGAGCTTGTCCCCGTCGAACATGCCGCCGGCCAGGAACCAGGGCTTGCCCGCCATGGCCAGCATCTTCTGGGCCAGCTTCAGCTCATCCCGGGCCTTGGCATTGTTCCCCTTGGGAAACTCCGCCTCATAGTCCTGCCAGAAGGCCTCGATGACCGCCCGGTCCGCCTCTCCCAGGGGGCGGAACTGGGCGTCCGGCCACTTGGAGCGGAACTTGTTGATGTGGTTGCGTTGGCCGGAATAACGCCGGCCGGCGAACAGCTGCAGGTCCTCCCGGTAATATACATAGTCCCGCCAGGTGCGCACGTCGCTCACGTGCACATAGGGATAGCGGCTCAAAAGCCGCCCCGCCTTGCACTCGGGCACCACAGAGATCACCGGGGGGATGCCCTCCTCCAGGCAGTAATTTTCGATCAGCTCCAGCGCCGCATCCTCGTCCCCCTCCGCTCCGGGAACGGGATAATCGAAGACCACCTGCCCATCGATGCAGTTGCGCACGATGAGGCAGCCGGCCGCCTCCGTCCAGGTGGGATGGAGGGTGCCCCGCCACATGAGCTTGGTACCCACTGAGTATTCGCATAGTCCGTAGTTGCACCGCTCATAATATTTGCGCAGTTTGGCGGCGTTCTGTTTGGTCACGGATTGAAATTGTAACATGTGTTTTTACCTTGTCTTTCTTTTTTGGAATAGAGTTTTCTATCATCGCGCCCGCCGCCTCTCTTGACACAGGGAGGAAAAGGGCGTATCCTACATGCATGATTTGAATGGGGGGTATTCAAAAACAGAATGGGAGAGAGGGATCTTTGTGAAAAATGAGAGAGGCTCCTGGGCCAGCAACGTGGGCTTTCTGCTGGCGGCCATCGGCTCCGCCGTGGGCCTTGGAAACATCTGGGGCTTTCCGTACAAAATGGGAAAATCCGGCGGATTCACGTTTTTGATCGTGTATCTGCTGTTGGCCGTGTTCGTGGGCTTTATCGTCATGGTCAGTGAGCTGGCCATGGGCCGCAAGGTAGGCCAGGGCGTCATCGGCTGCTACACCACCCTTTCCAAGCGCTTCAAATGGGTGGGCTGGCTGGCGGTGTTCTCCCCCTTCGTGGTCATGAGCTTTTACGCTGTGCTCGGCGGCTACTGCATTGAGTATATGGCCCTGAACCTGAGCACGCTGGCCTTCCCCACGGAGCTCGCCACCGGGGCGGAGCTGTTTGACTCCATGCTGACCAATCCCTTCGGCAGCATCTTGTTCACGCTGCTGTTCCTGGTGATCTGCTATCTCATCAACCGGGGCGGCATCTCCGGCGGCATCGAGAAGTTCAACACCGTGGGCATGCCGGCGCTGTTCATCATGCTGGTCATCATCATCTGCCGCAGCCTGACCCTGCCCGGCGCCATGGAGGGATTGAAATTCATGTTCGTGCCCGGCTACGCCGTCAGCGCCGGCTTCATCGACAAGGCCCCCGGCTTTTTGACGGTGCTGGCCACTGCCGGCGGCCAGATGTTCTTCTCCTTGTCCCTGGCCATGGGCGTCATGTTCACCTACGGCTCCTACCTGAAAAAGGACGAAAACCTGGTGAAAAACTCCATGGTCATCGTGGGCGCGGACACGCTGGTGGCCGTCATGGCAGGCGTTGCGGTCATCCCCGCCGCCGTGGCCAACGGCATCCAGCAGGGCATGGACGTAAGCGAGATCGCGCTGGGCGGTCCCAGCCTGCTGTTCGTCACCTTGCAGGACGTATTCAGCGCCATGGGGCCCATCGGCCCCCTGTTCGGCGTGATCTTCTATCTGCTGGTGCTCATCGCCGCCATCTCCTCCGCCATCTCCCTCATTGAGGTGGTGGTCACCTTCTTCCTGGACCGGGGCGCGCTCCACGGGAAAAAGGGCGTGCGGGAGCGGGTGGTGCTCATCGTGTGCCTGGCCATTATGGCGGAAGCGGCGCTGGTGGCCGTGGATGGCCTGGGCCGCAACGGCGTACCCGTGCCCTTTAAGGAAAGCGCGGCGCAGGTGCAGCTCTCCGACGGCAGCGAAGTCGCCCTCAAGGATGCCACTGAGGCTATGATTGCCTCCGGCACCGTGAAATATGCCCCCTGGAACGACAACTGGCTGGACTTCATGGATATGATGTCCGAGGGCATCGCCATGCCGCTGGGCGCTCTTTTGATGAGCCTCATGGTGGGCTGGGAGATCCGGCCCAAGCTGGTATTGGAGGAGGTCCACCTGGGCAGCAGGCGGCGGATCGACCGGTTCTACTCACTGTGTATCCGCTTCATCACGCCCATCGGCATGGTGCTGGTGCTGCTGGGACAGGTGAACGATTTCTTCGCCCTGGGATTGTTCGTCTGAAGCTTCATTTACTCCAAATCCCGCAAATATGCAATCGTATATGCAACAGGAACGGAAAGCAGAGCCAAAATGGCTCTGCTTTCTCATTTCAACCCGATATAGGCCACGCCGTAGCAGCCGGGGCCGGAGTGGGTGCCGATGACAGCGCCCAGCTCGTCCCATGCGTAGTCCCGGATGCCCAGGGCCTGGACGCATTTGTCCCGGTAGACTTCCATGGTCTCCAGGCACCGGGAGTGGCCGAACACGACGCAGTGGCGGCTGTCTACGGGATACTCCCGGAAAAAGTCCAGGGTGTAGCTGAGGATCTTCTGCTTGCCCCGCACCTGGCCCACAGACTTGACCTCTCCGTCCACGATGGCTACCACCGGGGAGATGCCCAGCATGGTGCCCAGCACAGCCGTGGATGTGGAGATGCGGCCGCCCATTTTCAAATACTTCAAGGTGCCGATAAAGGCCACGAACCGCACCCGGTGCTTCAGCTCCTCCAGCGCCGCGGCGATCTGGGCGCCGGTAGCGCCGGCGTCCCGCATGCGCACCGCCTCCCGCACCAGAAGGCCCTCGCCGATGGTGACGTTCAAAGAGTCCACCAGATGGAGCCGCTCGCCCCCCTTTGCCATGTCCTTGGCGATCTGGGCGGACTGGAACGTGCCGGACAGGCGGGAGGACATGATGATGGCCACCACCTCGTCGCCGCCAGCCAACAGCGGCTCAAAGGCGTCGCAGTACTCCTGGGGATTGACCTGGGTGGTCTTTGGCAGGATCTTGGCCTGGGCCTGCTTTTCGTAGAACTGTTCCTTGGTGATGTCAACGCCGTCGGTATAGACGCCGTCCTCGAAGATGACCCGCATATGGAGCATGTGGACGTTCAGCTCCCGCTGCTCCTGCTCGGTCAGATCGCTGGTGGAGTCCGTAATGATCTGGACAGCCATGGTCGCGCTCCTTTCGCGGCTTTGACGCCGAATGGTTGGTATCTACTATACGCAAATTCCCGCAAAAAAGCAAGAGTCTTGCCGTTGACACCGCCCCGCCGTTCTGCTTTACTATTTTTGAAACAACGAAGAGGAGGCGCTTTTGATGCGTGAATGGGATCGGATGGTCTCCCAGAAGATCTACTACCCCGGTGATGAGGAACTGTGGAAGGCCCGCTGCCGGGCCAAGGCCCTGTGCCGGCAGTATAACGACGCTCCGCCGGAGGACGACGCCGCCCGGGCGGACATCCTGCGCCGGCTGCTGGGGTCCGTGGGAAAGGACTGCTGGATCGAGCCCACGCTCCGCTGCGACTACGGCGCCAACATCTCCATAGGGGACTATTTCTTTGCCAATTACGACTGCGTCTTTCTGGATGTGGCCCCCATCACCATCGGAAACAACGTGATGGTGGGGCCCCGGGTATGCTTTTATGCTGCCGGGCACCCCATTGCCGCCTCCGTGCGCAATACGGGGCTGGAGTTCGGCGCCCCCATCACCATCGAAGATAACGTCTGGATCGGCGGAGGCGTCTCCGTCTGCCCCGGCGTCACCATCGGTGCCGGCTCTGTCATCGCCGCCGGGTCCGTGGTGACGCGGGACGTGCCGCCGGGCGTGGTGGCGGGGGGAAATCCCTGCCGGGTGCTGCGGCCCATCACCGACGCGGACGAGGCCCACTGGCTATCGCAGCGCCGGGCCTACGAATCTGAGACCGGCAAAGCCCCCTGGCAGACGCCCCAGGCGTGACCCTCCCCGGCGCAAAAGCGCCCGGACTTTCGTCCGGGCGCTTCCTTTTTTCAGTTCATCTGACGGCGCCGGGAGAGGTTCATGGTGCCGTCCTGCATGTTGTTCAGGGAGTCCAGGCTCTTGCCGGTGCCGATGGCCACGCAGGAGATGGCGTCCTCGGCGATGACGGTGTGGATGCCGGTGCGGGCGGTGACCAGCTTATCGAAGCCGGAGACCAGGCTGCCGCCGCCGGTCATGACGATGCCGTTGGTGGAGATATCCGCCACCAGCTCGGGGGGCGTGCGCTCCAGCACGGAGTGGATGGCCTCCATGATGCGCTCCACAGGCTCTTCAAAGGCGTCCATCATCTCCACAGAGCTGACGGTGACCACACGGGGAAGACCGGTCAGCAGGCACCGGCCCTTGACGTCCATGGTCTCCTCTTCCTCCTTGGGGAACACGCAGCCGATCTGCTTTTTCATCTCCTCGGCGGTGCGCTCGCCCACCAGCAGGTTGTGCTTGCGGCGCATATACTTCACCACAGCCTCGTTGAGCTGGTCGCCGGCGATCTTGATGGAGGCAGACTCCACCACGCCGCTCAGGGAGATGACGGCGATGTCGGCGGTACCGCCGCCGATATCCACCACCATGTGGCCGTCAGGCTGGGTGATGTCGATGCCGGCGCCGATGGCGGCGGCCACGGGCTCTTCGATGAGATACACCTTCCGGGCGCCGGCCTGGATGCCGGCGTCGATGACGGCGCGCTCTTCGACCTCCGTGATGCCGGAGGGCACGCAGATGATGACCCGGGGCTTGAAGAAGGAGACGCCGGCCACCTTGTGGATGAACTCCCGCAGCATGCGCTCGGTCATGTCGTAGTCGGAGATAACGCCCTCCCGCAGGGGACGGATGGCGATGATGTTGCCGGGGGTACGGCCCAGCATGGCCTGGGCCTCGGCGCCCACTTTCAGCAGCTTGCCGGTATTTTTATCCAGCGCCACCACAGAGGGCTCGTTGAGCACGATACCCTTACCCTTCACATAAACCAGAACCGACGCGGTACCCAGGTCGATACCGATATCCTTTGCCATGGCCATATATTCCACCTCATTTAATCTTTCTTTCGTTATCAGCAGCGGTTTACCCGCACAGAGTCATACAGATTATATTATATCTGCATTTTGCCCGATTGCAACCCTATTCTTCCGTGTTTTTGTGAACTTTTTTCTCACGGCTGAGGGCCACCGCCGCGCAGACCACACGCTCCGCCCCGGCATCGTACAGCTCCCGGACACATTCGCCCAGCGTGGCGCCGGTGGTGCAGATATCGTCGATGAGCAATATGCGCCGCCCGGCAGCCTCCGGCAGCGCCCGGTAGACGCCCAGCACATTGGCCCGGCGGGCGGCGGCCTCCGTCAAGGTAGACTGGGCGGGGTTGTCCTCGGTCTTTTCCAGCAGTGCAGCGGGCTTTGTGTCCCAGCAGCGGCAGGCGCTCTCGGCCAGGAGCCGGGCTTGGTCGTAGCCTCTGCGGCGCAGCCGTTTGCGGCTCACCGGCACCCAGGTCACCATGTCAAATTCGTCGGAAAAATGCTCCGCGGCGCACCGGGCCACCAACTGCCCCAGCGGCTCCGCACCGCCGGGCGCATAGTGAAATTTCAGCCGCAGCAGCGCCTGACGCACTGCTCCCTCATACCAAAGGGGCGCGGCGCAGCAGCTCTGCCCCACCTTCCGCTCGCAAAGGTGCTCCTCGATCCACGGCAGGGTCTTTTCGCACTTCGGGCAGACCCCCGGCTCGTTCAGCACGCGGCCGCAAAAGGGACATTTGGGCGGAAACAGCAGGTCCAGCAGCCGCCCGGTCCACGTCCGCTTCATTTTTTCCTCCTGGGATACGGGGCCGCTTCATCGGTGAGCCCCACCAGATAGTCCACGCTGACGCCGTAAAACTCCGCCAGTGTGACTACCACATCCAGTGGATAACGAGTCGTCCCGATTTCATATTGGGAATAGGTGTTCTGGCTCACATGCAGCACCTCGGCTACCTGGGCCTGAGTCAATCCCCGGTCGATCCGCAAGTCCCGAATCCTTCCATATTTTAAAACTTCTGTACGCATACTCATCACCTAAGGACGAGTATATGTATCTTGAAATCAGATATTTTTGTTTATCGTATTTCTAGATAAAGTCTTACATAAGGACCGTTTTCTTATTATTTCTGACGGCCCGCAAGCAAAAAAAGAGACTCCGAAGAGTCTCTTTTTTCACACTTTTTCTCCGTCGCCGCTGTGGGCCAGACGCCACCGGAGGCCCGAGTAGCGGCGCTGCTGGCGGTCGTTCTCCGCCATGGCCCGGATGGCCGCGTCGTCCCCCACCACGATCATCAGCTCCCTTGCCCGGGTGAGGGCCGTGTACAGCACCCCCCGCACCATCAGCGACGGGGCCGACGGCAATGCGCACAGCACCACGCACCGGTACTCGCTGCCCTGTGCCTTGTGGACGGTCTGGGCGTAGGCAAGGTCCAGCTCGCTGAGCTGCTCCACGCCGTAAAGGGCCACCCGGCCGTCAAAGTCCACCGTCAAAAATTCGCCGGAGGGGTCGATGTCCACGATCTTGCCCACGTCGCCGTTGAACATGCCGGTGCCCACGGTGCCGTCCGCCTTCTCCCAGACCACGTTGTAGTCGTTGCGGGTCTGCATGATGCGGTCCCCCTGGCGGAACAGCCGCTCTCCCCACTGGATCTCCCGCCGGTCGGGACTGGGGGGATTGAGGGATTGCTGGAGGCTGCGGTTGAGGCGGATGGTGCCCGCGGGGCCCTTGCGGGTGGGCGTGAGCACCTGGATCTGGTCGGCGGGAACGCCCATCTTCTCCGGCAGGCGGCTTTCCACCAGCTCCACCACCGTGCGCACGGCCCGGTCCGCCTCCCGGCGGCACAGGAAGAAAAAGTCCCCCTGGTCATTCTGGAGCCGGGGCGGCTGGCCCAGGTTCACCGCGTGGGCGTTGCGGATGATGGCGGACTCCGACGCCTGGCGGAACACCTCCCGCAAAAACACCGTCTCCACCCGGCCGCTGCGGATGAGGTCGGAAAACACGTTCCCGGCCCCCACGGAGGGCAGCTGGTCCGCGTCCCCCACCAGAATGAGCCGGGTGCCGGGCCGCAGGGCCCGCAGCAGCGCGGAGAAAAGCCCCACGTCCACCATGCTCATCTCGTCCACGATGACGGCGTCCGCCTCCAGGGGCTCCTTCTCCGTTTTCTGGAACGTGAGCTGGTGGGTCACGTCGTTCCAGCTCATGCCCAAAAGCCGGTGGACCGTCTGGGCCTCCATGCCCGTCAGCTCGCTCATGCGCTTGGCGGCCCGGCCCGTGGGGGCGGCCAGCTGGATGTCCAGCCCCATGTTCAAAAGCAGCGCCACGATGCCCCGGACCGTAGTGGTCTTGCCGGTGCCGGGCCCGCCGGTGAGGATGAGCACGCCCGCCCGGGCGGCCAGCTCCACGGCCTGGCGCTGCTGGGGGGCATAGGTGATGCCCTGGCGGCGCTGGATGTCGTCGATGACCCGTCCTGCCTCCGCACTGCGGTCGGCGTCGGCAGAGAGCAGGGCGCAAAGGCGCACGCAGGCAGAGCTCTCCGCCTCCCACAGCCGCCGCAGGTAGCAGGCCTCCACATTGGCGATGCGCTGGCAGATCACCTCACGGCGCTCCGTCAGCTCCTCCAGCGCCCGCTCCACCAGCTCGCTCTCGCACTCCAGCAGCTGGCACGTGGCAGCCACCAGCTTGTCCCGAGGCAAAAACACATGGCCGTTATTTTCGTTGTGGCTCAGCTCGAACAGCACCGCCGCCTGGAGCCGCTGGCTGCTGTCGGCGGCCAGCCCCATACCCAGGGCCATCTCGTCTGCCAGAGAGAATTCCACGCCGCAGCCGTCGGCGCTGAGGAGGTACGGATTGGCGCGGATCATCTCCAGCGCCGCGTCCCCGTAGCGCTCCCGCAGCTCCATGGCCAGCACCGGGGGCAGCTGGTGGCGGGCCAGAAACTCCATGAGGCGCCTGAGGCCCATGTGGCGGCGGAAGCTCTCGCCCATCTCCTGGGCTTTCTTTTCCGTCACGCCCTTAAGTAAGCTCAGGCGCCGGGGCTCCGTCTCCAGGATGTCCAGCGTCTCGGGCCCGAACCGGTCCACGATGCGCCGGGCGGTGGCGGGTCCCACGCCCTTGATGATGCCGGAGGCGAGGTAGCTGAAGATCTCCTCCTCGTCCTCCGGCAGCGCCCGCTCCAGCTCCACGGCGCGCAGCTGCTCCCCGTGCTGGGGATGCTGCTCCATGACGCCGGAGACCGTCAGATGCTCGCCCGGCGCCGCGCAGGGGATGCAGCCCACCACCGTGACCACCTCGCCCTCCTCCGTGAGGAGGCGCAGGACCGTATAGCCGTTTTCCTGATTTTGAAAGATGATACTATGTACGGTACCGTCGTAGGTGGTCAGCTCTTCCATGTCGTTTCCTCTTGCTCCTTTTCATTCCACCGCCAGGCGGTCGCCCTCCGCCAGGGTGATGTTTTCCGTCCGGCCGGCCATGTACTCGGCCAGGGACCGGGCGTCCTCGCTCATGCCGCAGTCCGCCAGCACGATCCGTGCCCCCGGCAGCCGGTGGCACAGTCGCTTCAGCTCCCGCACGTCGGCCTCCATGGCCAGCGCCTGACCCCGCAGGGGCAGCACCAGCAAAAGGCCGGGCACCGTGGGCCGCCCGGCGTGCAGCAGCGCTCCGGCTACCAGCCACACCACCGTGGTCATGCCCACGGCGGAGAAAAAGGCGATGCATCCATCTTGCAGCAATACCATCCCAAATCACCTCGGGATAGTCTATGCGCCGGGGTCGTCCGCTGTCAATTTACTCCTCCCGGGTGATGCCGAGCTGGGCCAGGATGGCCTCCTCCCGCGCCCGCATCTGCTTTTTCTGGGGCCCTTCGTCCAGGTGGTCATAGCCCAGCAGGTGCAGCACGGAGTGCACCACCAGATACGCAAGCTCCCGCCGGTTGGAGTGGCCGTACTCCTTGGCCTGGGCCGTCACATGCTCCCAGGAGATCACCATGTCCCCCAGGGGCACCAGGCCCGTGCCGGGGTCGGCGTCCTCCGCCTCCGGCAGCTGGCCGGGCGTCAGGTCGAACTCCGGGAAGCTCAGAACGTCCGTTGCCCGGTCCACGCCCCGCATGTCCAGATTCACCTGGTGGATGGCTTCATCGTCGGTGATGAGCACGTCCACCTCGCAGGGGAAGTCCACTCCCTCTGCCGCCAGGGCCGTGCGGATGACCTTGCGGATGAAGGCCCGCCGGTCCTCGCTGATGCCGGGCACGTCCGCCGTCACAGGGATATAATGCCGCTTTGCCATGTCACTTCCTGCCTTTCCCGCCATTTTTCACGTCCTCATAGCGCTCGTAGGCCTCCACGATCCGCTGCACCATCACATGGCGCACCACGTCCGCGTTGCTCAGCTGGCAGATGCCGATGCCCTCCACGTTCCGCAGCACCCGCATGGCCTCCTTGAGGCCGGAGGCCTTGCCGTCGGGCAGGTCGATCTGGGTCACGTCGCCGGTGATGACGATCTTGGACCCAAAGCCCAGGCGGGTCAGGAACATTTTCATCTGCTCCCGGGAGGTGTTCTGGGCCTCGTCCAGGATGATGAAGCTGTCGTCCAGGGTACGGCCGCGCATGTAGGCCAGGGGCGCCACCTCGATGTTGCCCCGCTCCAGGTACTTTTGGTACGTCTCCGCCCCCAGCATGTCAAAAAGGGCGTCATAGAGGGGCCGCAGGTACGGGTCCACCTTGCTCTGGAGGTCGCCGGGCAAGAAGCCCAGCCGCTCCCCTGCCTCCACCGCCGGGCGGGTGAGGATGATGCGGTTGACCTGCTTGTCCCGGAAGGCCTGGACGGCGGCGGCCACGGCAAGGTACGTCTTGCCGGTGCCCGCCGGGCCCACGCCGATGGTGACGGTGTTGCGGAGAACGGAGGCGATATATTCCTTTTGTCCGATGGTCTTGGGCTTGATGGGCCGACCCTTGGCGCTGATGCACAGCACGTCGCCCGTCAGCTCCGTCACCTGCTCCTCCTTGCCAGATCGCACCAGACCGATCACATACCGCACGTTCTGCTCCCCGATGGTCTCTCCCCGGGAGGAGAGGGTCAGCAGCGCCTGGATGGCCTTGACGGCAAGGTAGACGTTCTCTGCCTCGCCCTCCACCCGCAGCTCGCCCTCCCGGTTGACCACGGTGACGGAGAACTCCTGCTCCAAAAGACGGATGTTCTCGTCAAACGATCCGAAGATATTCACGGCCTGCTCCAGCCGCTCGATGCTGATTCTCTGTTCCAATGGTTCCACCACTCCTATTGCTTTGCCGGACCTTACCCGTCCGGATTATCCTGATAGATGGGCACCGTTTCCCCGATCTGCTCCTCGCACTCCGCCCGCAGCGTCACCAGCACGCCGCCGTCGGCGCTCCGGGACGAGCAAAGCACAGAGCGCACCTGCCCGTAGGGGTCCACCAGGGTGTGGAGATACTCCTCCAGCAGCGCTCCGGCCGCCTCCTCAGCCGCCTGCGGGTCCACCGCCGACGGCGCTGTCTCATAAAAGCGCAGGCGCTCCGTCACCACGGCCACCGGCAGCGGAAGGCCAAACAGGGAAAACGGATGTCTGGTGGTTATTTTATCATATTTCCGTCCCTCGATGCTACTGTTTGAAAAGAATTTTACCCGCTCTTTTCCGATGACCAGGGAAACACACAGCTTCTCCTCCCCCGTGTAGGACTTTTCCTGGGCCGTCAGCGGCATCATCGCGGAAAGGGTATACCAGGTCCTCGCCTGCACCGTGCCCATGCCCGCCAGCAGCCGGGCGCCGAAGGTATCCGTATCCTCCACGCCGGAGATGAGCAGCTGTCCTTCTTCCACTGCCGTGCCCGGCAGCACGCATTTGACGCCGTCCAGAGCGCGCACCTGCTGCACCAACCCCGCCCGCCGGGCCACCACGTTGGTGGGCTGGCGCTCATCCACCATCTCCGGGGCCATGACCCGCTCCCGCACCTGCACATAGGCACGGCAGCCGGACACATTCACCGTCATCCAGCTCAGCTCCGGGATCTCCAGCAGCACATGGTTGCGGATGTCCTCCGCGTCCAGAGAGAACCCGAAGGTGCCGATGCCCACGCCGTTTTTCTCCAGCGCCCGCAATATCTCCTCCTCCGTGACGGTCTCGTTTCCCTCCACGGTGAAGTCCCAGATGAAAAACGAGCCCACGGACATGCCCGCGGCGCACAGCGCAAGTCCCGCAAGCAGCGCGTAGCGCTTGCGGAAGCGCCCTACAAAGTAGGGCATCCCCTCCCGCCGCACCACCGTGATGGTGCACTCCAAATGCTTTGCGGCCTGCCGCAGGCCATGATAGTCCCGGCGGCTGAGGCGGCAGGTGAACGCGGTCTCGCTCTCCCAGTCCAGATCCCAGAACGCCAGATTCCGCTCCCCGCACAGGTTCAAGATCCGCTCCGGGAACGGTGCCTCCACCCGGATGCGCACCTGCCCCCGCATGCGGTTGACGATCTCCTTGAGCATTTATCTCACCCACTCCACCGCATCGATGCGGCCGCTGAGCCGCAGCTCCTCCGCCGTCATGGCCGTCAGCGACAGATGCTCCCCCCGCAGGCGCAGCACGCCGCCGGATGTATTGATGTCGATCTGGGTCTCGCTGTATGCCAGGATCCCCGTGTGCCGCTCCAGATACAGCTGGCGGCTGCCGATCATCTCCAGGTGGGGCAGCCGGGCCACCACGTCCGCCGGCAGGTCAAAGAGTTCCGCCACGCTCCCCAGCACACCGCCGCGCTCCTTTCGGTTCCGTTCCATATTCGTTCACCTCACATCCAACCCTATGCGCCTGGCTCGTCCCACTTGCCTTGCATGGATCTTCCCGGCCCGGCATAGATATCCATGGGTGATGTGTATGAAGATCCGGCGGCAGGCCTTTTGCCTTTTGGTCCTGGGTGTTTTGATCTGGTTTTTGATGGATGCGCAGTCCGTCCGCTCCGCCGCACTGGAGGCGCTGGAGCTTTGCGCCGCGTCCGTGATCCCGGCCCTCTTTCCGTTTTTGGTGGTGTCCACGCTGCTTTTGAAGCTGGGCTTCGGCGAGGCCCTCGCCCCCTGGCTGGCGGGGCTCATGGAGCCGCTTTTTCGTGTGGGCGGCGCGGGGGGCGCGGCACTGGTGCTGGGTCTTGC
>PPYE01320871.1_pt1 | contig 14692 bp, 22 predicted proteins | sample 1559881 | NCBI WGS metagenome assembly PPYE01 (sample SAMN08240022, study PRJNA423297) | Human gut metagenome, whole genome shotgun sequencing project.
ACAAAGAGATAAAGAAAATAATTTTAATGATATAGAGGTGCATAGATATGAAAAAGATAACCAAGAATGAAGCTAAGAGATTAAGAAAGTTAGGCAAGGTGGTTAAAACTACTCATAATGGTTATTACCTTATGAATGTATAATTATTAAGGTTAGGTGGTGTATATGTAATGGCTAGAGCTCCAAATGAAAAACTAAATAAAGCATATGCATTATACCAAAAAGGTTATAAGTTGGTTGATATAGCTAAAGAGTTAGATATTCCAGATGGAACAGTAAGAAGGTGGAAAAAGACTTACAACTGGGATAGTGAACGTTCGGATAAGAAGGAAGTTAAAAGCGAACGTTCGAAAAAGAAAAAAGTTAATAAGAAAAGTAGCAAGGAAGAGCTTATTGCAGAAGAGGTTAAAGAGGTATTAGAAAATACTGAATTAACTGAAAGGCAGAGGCTCTTTTGTATTTATTACATTGAGGACTTTAATGCTACTAAGGCATATAAGAAAGCTTATGATTGTAGTTATGCTACAGCTATGGTTGAAGGAAGTAAGAGTCTAAGAAAGCCTAAGATAAAAAAAGAAATACAAAGGCTCACTAAAGAGTGCTTAGAAGAGGAAGAAGTAGAGGCTAAGTTACTAAACAAAAGATTGTTTGAGATGTACATGAAAATAGCATTTGCAGACATTGGTGATTACTTAAGGTTTGGACAAGAAGAAGAGAAAGTTTGGAACATGAATGAAGATGGTAGTTTTAAACCAGTTATTGATCCTGAAACTGGAGAACAAAAAGTAAGAAAATATAATTTTATTAATCTAAATGAAAGTGAAGAAGTTGATACAACTATTATAAGTGAAGTATCAGAAGGAAAAGATGGTGTAAAGATTAAGCTTCATGATAAGATGAAAGCTTTAGATTGGATAGATAAGCATTATGGAGAAGCAACTCCAGAGCAACAAGCTAAGATAGATAAATTAAAAGCTGAAACATTAAGGCTTAATCCACCTGAAACTATTATTGATGGAAAACCATTTGAGTTACCAGCAAGAGTAATAGCTCCACCTTATTTAGCAGCTTTATATGATATTGAAGATAAAGAACATAGAGAATATATATTTTATGGTGGAAGAGGTTCTACAAAATCATCATTTGTTGGTTTAGAAACAGTTAATCTTATTAAGAAAAATCCTACAATGCATGCTTTATGCTGTAGAAAAGTATCTAATACATTAAAAGATTCAGTATTCAATCAAATTAAATGGGCAATAAGCGCTTTAGGATTAGATGAAGAGTTTACCTCAACAGTATCTCCAATTGAAATTACTTATAAACCTACTGGACAAAAGATTTATTTTAGAGGGGCAGATGATCCAACTAAAATTAAATCTATAAAACCTCCATTTGGATATATAGGTATAGTATGGTTTGAAGAGCTTGACCAATTTGCAGGACCAGAAGAAATAAGAAATATTGAACAGTCAGCAATTCGTGGTGGAGATGATGCTTATATATTTAAATCTTTTAATCCACCTAAGACAGCTAATAACTGGGCAAATAAATATATTAAAATACCTAAAGAAAACCAATATCAATTACATACTACTTACTTAGATGTTCCTAAGAAATGGCTAGGTAAGACATTTGTAGAAGAGGCAGAGCACTTAAAGGAAGTTAATCCAACTGCTTATGAACATGAGTATTTAGGTGTTGCTAATGGGAATGGTGGTAATGTATTTGATAATGTTGTTATAAGAGAAATTACTGATGATGAAATTAAAGTATTTGATAGAATTTATAGAGGAAATGACTGGGGTTGGTATCCGGATCCTTTTGCATTTAATCAAATGCATTATGATGCTAACAGAAAAATACTTTATATTTTTGATGAAATACATGAAAATAAAAAATCTAATAAAGAAACTGCTGAATTAATTAAACAACATGGAGTAGGCCCTAATGATAAGATTACAGCAGATAGTGCAGAACCTAAATCTATTGGAGATTATAAGGATTATGGATTATTCTGCAGAGGAGCTAAGAAAGGTCCAGGAAGTGTTGATTATAGTATGAAGTGGTTGCAATCATTAACTCAGATAGTCATAGATAAAAAAAGGTGTCCACATACTGCTGATGAGTTCTTAGACTATGAATATGAAAGGACTAAGGATGGAGAAATAATAAGTGGCTATCCAGACAAGGACAATCATCACATTGATGCATGTCGTTATGGACTTGAAGAAGTGTGGAGCAGGAGGGGACAATAAATAATGTTTGAAAAATTTAAAGGTTTTATACAAAAGGTGGTGAGTAAGATGTTTAATAAAGGTACTATACAAGAAGCCTTAAAAGTAGATGTAGCCGTAAGCAATGAAATGGCTAATGCTATAGATTTATGGAATGTGATATATGAAAATAAGGCACCTTGGTTAAATAAGAATGTTAAATCATTAAACTTAGGAGCCACGATTGCAAGTGAAGTAGCTAGAATGGTAACAGTAGAATTTAAATCAGAAATAACCAATAATGATTATTTAAATGAGCAATATCAAAGGGTATTAAAGGATTTAAGGAGATATGTAGAGTATGGATGCGCTAAAGGTGGTTTAGCATTTAAACCATATATAGATGGAAATGAAATAGCAGTTGATTATGTACAAGCTGATAGATTCTTTCCAACTCAATATAACTCTAAAGGTGAAGTTACTGCAGCTGTATTTTTAGAACAAAAGATAGAAGGCAAGAAAACTTATACTAGGCTTGAATACCATGAATTAACTAACAAGGTATATAAAATTACTAATACTGCGTATGTAAATGAAACTTCATTAATAGGAAATAATAATAGTAATCTTGGAAAGCCAATAACATTAACAGAGGTTGACGAATGGGCGAGTTTACAGCCAATAACAACCATTAAAAACGTTAATAAACCACTATTTTCTTATTTTAAAATACCTTTTGCAAATACTATTGATTTTACATCTCCTTTAGGAACTTCAATTTATTCTAGAGCTATTGATTTAATAAAGCAAGCAGATGAACAGTGGGGAAGAATACTTTGGGAGTATGAGGGTAGTGAATTAGCGATAGATGTTGACGTAACTGCATTTAGAAAAGATGAACATGGTAACTTAAATGTTCCTCATGGAAAAGATAGATTATATAGGCAAATAGATCTTGATGATAATACTAAATGGAATATATTTTCACCTGCTATAAGAGATTCAGCTTACTTTAATGGACTTAATAATATTCTTAAGAGAATAGAGTTTAATTGTGGTTTATCTTATGGAACAATTAGTGATCCACAGGAAGTAGATAAAACTGCTACTGAAATAGTTAGTTCTAAGCAAAGAATGTATTCCACAGTAAATGATATTCAAGGAGCATTAGAAAATGCATTAGATAATTTGATTTATGCCATGAGCGTTTGGGCAAAGTTAGCAAAATTCTCTATGGATAAATATGAAGTTTCATATAACTGGGATGATAGCATTGTAGTCGATAAGGATACAGAGTTAGCAAGTATGCAAGCTGATGTTGCAGCAGGAATTATTAGACCAGAATTATATATTATGAAAAAATATGGAGTTACTGAAAAAGAGGCTATTAAGATGATGCCTAAAGTAGATAATACACTAACTAAATCACCTTTTGATGAAGAATAGAGGTGTTAACTTATGGCTTTAACTCCACAACAACTGCAAAATATTCCTGAAAATATAATTCAGCTTTATAGAGATTTAGAAGAGTTTATTATTGATGATATTGCTAGGAGAATAGCTAAAACTGGGCAGCTTACTGAAACTGCTAAATGGCAACTAGAAAGAGCCAAAGATTTATCTATGGATAATATAGAGAAGGAAATATTAAAAACCTTAGAATTAGCCAATAAAGAAGTTGAAGAAACATTAAAACAAAGTGCTTTAACTTCAGTACAGGCTGAGAATAAAATCTATGAAGAGGCTGTTAAAAAGCAAATCAAAATTAAGGGCAATAGTAATTTAGAAAAATTACTTGAAGCTGCTATAAAACAAACTAAAGGAGAACTTAAAAATATAAGTAAATCTTTAGGATTTGCTCAAATTATAAATGGAAAGATAGTTTATAAAGATATAGCAAAGTTTTATCAAGATAGTGTAGATTTAGCACTTATGCAAGTTAATAGTGGTGTTTTAAACTCAAACGAAGCTATTAAACAAGCTGTTAAGAAATTAGCTGATAGTGGGTTAAGGACTGTTGATTATGAGAATGGTTGGAGCAATCGAGTTGATGTTGCTGTAAGAAGAGCAGTTGTAACTGGAAGCAATCAGATGTGTCATAAAATGACTGAGTTAACCATGAAAGAATTAGAATGTGAGTTTGTAGAAACTACAGCTCATGCAGGAGCAAGACCAGACCATCAAGAATGGCAAGGACAAGTTTTCTGTTATAAAGGTAAGAGCGACAAATATCCTGATTTTGTAGAGAAAACTAGATATGGTTATGGAGATGGACTTGGAGGATATAACTGCAGACATAGTTTTTATCCATTTTTTCCTGGAATAAGTAAAAGAGCTTACAGTGAAGAACATCTTAACAATATAGATCCAGAACCTTTTGAGTATGATGGAAAGAGTTATACTTACTATGAAGCACTCCAAAGACAAAGAAAGCTAGAAGCTAACATAAGGCAAAAGAAAAGAGAACTTATAGGATATAATGCAACAGGATTAAAAGATGATTTTAATAATAGTAGCATTGCATTAAATAGACTTAAGAGTGAATATAAATCATTTTCTAATGCAGGAGATTTAACAGTAAGAAATGATTTAATGCAAGTATATAAATATGGACAAAGTATATCTCAAAAAGCAAGGAGAAGTAAATGAAGTTTATAGAAAAATTGAAACAGATATTTAATACTAAGAATCATAAACATGAAATTATATATGAAAAAGGCTTTGGTTACAGATGCAAATGGTGTGATAAACCTAAATCACAATGTAATTAAAGTCTTTTATCATATCTAAAATTAAGGAGGATTATAGATGAATATACCCCAAAAAGTAAGAATAGGTAGTGTTGATTATGATGTGCAACTGACTAAAGAGAACTTAGTTTGTAAAAACCAAGAATCTTATGGTTGGATAGATTATAATTATCATCTTATTAAAATTAATGAAGCATTACAAGACAAGCAAGGATTAGAACAAACATTTTTACATGAAATGTTACATGGAATTATAAGAGAACGTAATTTGAACGTAGAAAATGAAGAATTAATTGTAGAAGAAATAGCATTAGGATTGCATCAGGTAATTAGGGATAATCCTAAAATATTTAAAGATACGGAGGAATAATGCAATGAAGAAATTATTTATATCTCAACCAATGAGAGGTTTAACAGATGAAGAGATTTTAAAAGTTAGAGAAGAGATTAGAGTTAGAGCAGAAAAAACAATAGGAGAACCTGTAGAGTTAATAGATTCTTTTATTGAAGATTATCCAGGAGAAATTAATAAATCTATACCAGTTTGGTATCTAGGAAAGTCAATACAATTTCTTTCACAGGCTGATATTGCATACTTTGGTGGAGAATGGAGAAATGCAAGAGGCTGTAGAATTGAACATGAAGTTGCAGATAAATACGGAATTAAAATAATAGAGGAGTAATGGTGATTAATTATGAATGAACAAGAATTTTTACAATGGTGTAAACAAGAAGTATGTGATTATACTAATAGACATTTAGATAAGACAGATAAAAAGGAAATCACAACGGATGATGTGTTTATGGTATGGAGTTGCAAAACATTGCAAAATAATAAAGCACTACTTAGTACAACTCTATTTGATGGAATGTATTATGAGTGTACATACAATGGAGATAAGAAAGAAATGTATGTAGATGCTTATAAGAAATGGGAAAATTATAAAGTTACAAGGGATATAAATTAATGTTTAAGCCTAAAATATTCAGATATGAAATTGACTGGGGTTGTTGTGATGGAAGAGCAGGAAATTACACAGCGGATAATGTAGAAGAATTGAGGGTTAAGATTGATTTAGATAACATACTTAATGATGATGAAAAAAGAATATTAAAGTATGGTTATTTTCATGGGTTTAAAGATGATATCAAAACAACACATTTTTGTATAGATTGTGGATTTGATGTTTATTGGCACAAGTATAAAGTAATAATTTAAGTCTTAGGAAACTAAGGCTTTTTATTATGACTAAAACTGACCTACCTTACAAGTCGTTAAACTGTAAAAGGCAATATGAGAAGCGACCTCGTAAAAAAGCGTAATTGGAGGAGAGAGTATGAAAAGAGAATTTTTAAAAGAACTAGGTTTAGATGGAGAAATTATTGATAAGATAATGGCTGAAAATGGAGCTGATATTGAAAAGCAAAAGAAAGCTACAGAAAAAGCTACTCAAGACCTAGAAAAGTACAAAGCTGAAAATGAGGGTTTAAAAACTCAATTAAATGAGGCAAACACTCAAATTCAATCATTTAAGGAAATGGACATTGATGGTATTAAGGCTAGTGCTGAAGAATGGAAGAACAAATATGAAACAGATACTAAAGCTCTTAATGAAAAAATTGCAGCTAAAGATTATGACTATGCTATTAAGGACTTCATGAGCAACTATAAGTTTATTGATGATGATGTTAAAGAAACAGTGATTAATAAGTTTAAATCTAAGGAATTTAAGTTAGAAGAAGGAAAATTCTTAGGTGGTGAGGACTTTATGAAGGAATATAAAGAAAATCATAAATCTTTATTTGTACCAGATGAGCCACAAGATCCAATTCCGGAAATAGTTAAACCTACTGGAGGAAGTAATCCGCCAGGAGATGCAAATCCGTTTAAATTTAATTTTATGGGTGTAAGGCCTGTAAATAAAGAATAATAAAAAGAAAGAAGGTATTAAATTATGACAGCATTAAATTATGCAAAAGAATATTCACAAGCATTAGCACAAGCATTTCCTTATTCACTTTATTTTGGAGCATTATACAACACTCCTAACAATGGTAGATATAAATGGACTGGAGCAAAGACAATAGAAATTCCAACTATCTCAACTACAGGAAGAGTTGATGCAGATAGAGATACTATTGGAAATGCAGCGAGGAATTATAATAATGCTTGGGAAACTAAGGTATTAGAAAATCAAAGAAAATGGAGTACATTAATTCATCCAGCAGATATTGATCAAACTAACTATGTAGCTTCAATAGCTAATATTACTCAAGTTTATAATGAAGAGCAAAAGTTCCCAGAGATGGATGCATATACAGTATCAAAGATATATGCAGATTGGACAGGACAAAGTAAAAGTGCATCTACTACTGCATTAACAGAAGATAATGTATTAGCTGAATTTGATGCTTTAATGGAAAAGATGGATGAAGCTAGAGTACCAGTAACAGGAAGAATACTTTATGTTACTCCAGCTATAAACACGTTAATAAAAAATGCTAAGCAAATAACTAGAACTATCAATGTTGAAAGTGCTGGATCTACAATAAACAGAAAAGTATCAAGAATTGATGAAGTTGAAATAATAGCAGTACCATCAACTTTAATGAAAACTGCATATGACTTTACTACTGGTTGGACTGCAGGTGGAGGTGCTAAACAAATACACATGTTCTTAGTACATCCAGTAGCGGTAATTACACCTGTATCTTATCAATTTGCACAATTAGATGAACCATCTGCAACTACAGAAGGTAAATACTACTACTATGAGGAGTCTTTTGAAGATGTATTTATCTTAAATAAGAAAGCTGATGCAATTCAATTTGTAGTTCAAGGAGAATAAAAATGAAAATAGTAATGAAAAAGAACAAGCAATTGCAGATCTCCGATGAAAAGTTGGAAGAGTTCTTAGCAATGGGATATAGCAGAATTGATGAGAATGGTGAAGTTATTACAGCTGGAAAAGCAACTACCCTAGCAGGATATGAAGCCGAAAACAATTCTCTTAAAGCTGAAAATGCTGAATTAAAGAAAGAAATAGAAAATCTTAAAGCTGAAAATGCTCAACTTAAAGAAAATAATTCAGAAAAAGATAAGAATCAAGAAAAAAAGTCTAAAAGTAAGGCTTAATTATCAGGAGGTATTCAATGGCTGCAGTAGTAGATTATGAATATTATTCAGTTACCTATGGAGGCTCTGAAATGCCTCCTTTAAAATTTAATGCTTTAGAGTTAAGAGCTAGAAAATATATAGATACAATAACATCTAATAAGATTGATTATTCATTAGAAATTAGTGAAGAAATTAAACTAGCTATTTGTGCTGTTATAGAAGTTCTTATTAAGTATGATGGAAAGATAATAGTCTCTGAAAAAACTGGTGATAATTCAGTTACATATGTCACACCTGATACATCGAAGGAAAAGGAAATATACAAAGAAGTTAAAGTTTATTTAGCAGATACGGGTCTTTTGTATAGAGGAGTGTAGATATGATTACAAATGCAGATATAACACTTTATAACAAATATTATGATGAAGAGGATAAATGCAATAAATACAAAAGAAGTTATCTTAGGGGGGTAAATTATAGAAGTAGTTATGGAACTACTACATCAAGTAAATCTATTAATGATAATGATGAAAATATAATTTATATACCTTTTAGCGTTTATTCTGAAGATAAGGAATATATAAAACCTAAGTCATATGAAAAATTATCAAAATCTGAAAAAGAGTATTATTTTACATTAAATTCTGAAGATATAGTTGTAAAAGGAATTATAGATTTTGAGTTAACTAATGAAAAAGGTAACAACTTAAAATCTCTTAATGAGTTTTACGATGATGTATCTACAGTAAACAATGTAAAAACTTATGATTGTGGAAGTGATCACATGAAACACTGGAAGGTGGTGTGTAGTTAATGACTACTAAAGTAACTATTAATATAGATCCAACTCAAAAAATATTATTAAAAAGGAAACTTAACAATAATGGACAGGCTCAATTATTTTTTACAAATGAAATTGCAAGATTAAGTGAACCTTATGTACCGTTTCAAGGTGGAGACTTAAAGAGTAAGAAAGCTGTAAGTAGCAATAAAATAACTTACATTATGCCATATGCTAGAAAACAGTATTTTACTAATGCTGGATCAGGCAAAGAGGGAACTGGTAAAGGTGGTTTAAGAGGCAAGCTTTGGGTAAAAAGATGTTGGGCAGATAAAGGAAAAGATATTTGTAAAAGTGTGGCTCAGTTCGTGGGAGGTAGGGCGGAATGATAATAAATAGATTTATACATTTTTATGAATATAGTTCTCCTAGTGTTCCAGGTTCTTTAATAAAAAATATGATATATAAAATTTTATGGAGATTAAATTTTATTAAATCTCCAAGTATGGGATTATACAAAGAATATATTTACTATAAAAAAATATGGGGTAAGGTTGGTGATATTTCTTGATAATAAAAGCATTAAGAGACTATATATCACAATGCCCGTATCTTTATGAGTTTAATAAAGGAATAAATATAGATTATCTTGATAATAACTCTACTATGTATTCCATTGAAGAGGTACCATGTGAGCCAATTATAAAGAGATACATTAATGGTGATACAAAAAGACAATATGATTTTATATTTGCTAGTAGAGAAAGTTATGGTGCAGATGTGTTCCAAAATATTGAGAACAGTGGTTTTTATGAGAACTTTTCAAGGTGGATAGAGGAAGAAAGTTCAAAAGGCAATTTACCAAGTTTAGAAGGTAATAGAGAATCACTAGAAATAAAGGTATCTACAACAGGATATGCATTTCAAACTGATGATAACAGTGCGAGATACCAAATACAATTAAAATTAATTTATTTTCAAAAAGGAGGATTTTAAATGGGTATTAGAAAACGTAAAGTACAAGCCAACTACATGAAGATTGGAGAAACTTTTGAATTATTAGGAACAGGATTTACAGAATTAAATGAAAGTCCAAGTGCACAAACAACTTCTAAGAGGTATATAAATCAATCTAGTTCTAGTCAAAGTGTAACTGGATATGAGTGGGGTACTTCATTTAATGCAGATCAAATAGTAAGTGAAAATGCTATTGAATATATAAGAAATATAGGTGAAATGCAGCTTACAGGAGCTGATACTGAAACTGAATATATTATAGTTGATTTAGATAAAGAAGCTCAAACTGCAGGATATAGAGCAAGAAAATTTAATATTGCTATAGCAGTAGATTCATTTGATGATAATGATGGTGAGTTAGGAATTAGCGGAAATTTCTTAGGACAAAGTGATCCAGTTGAAGGAACTTTTGATACTTCAGCAAAAACTTTCAAAGATGGTTTTACACCTAAATCAGAATAGGAGGAATGTTAAATGATAATCAATGGAATTGAATTAGAAGATTTAAATGGACTTGATTATGAAATAGCTCAAAAAGTTGAAAAGGAGCTAGAAAAAACTCAAGGAATCCAGGCTAAAATTGCTAACTTAAAAAACTCAGAAGGCATTAAAGTCATATGTGATGCTATTAATGAAATTTTTGATAATATTTTTGGCGAAGGAACTTCAGAAAAGGTATTTAAAAATAAAAGAGATTTATTAATATCCATGAAAGCTTTTGAGGATTTATGCATGAATTATAAAGAAAGCCAAAATGCTATAAATGATATATTTAAAAAGTATTCTCCTAATAGAGCTGCTAGAAGAAATAAGTAATGAATCTGTTAATTGATTTAGTTCCTAAAACAATTACTATTGACAATAAAGAGTACGAAATTAATAGTGATTTTCGTACTTCTATTTTATTTGAATTGTTAATGCAAGATAAATCAATAAAAGATAATGATAAAATTTATCTTGCATTAGAACTTTATTATCCTAATATACCTGATGATATTAATTCAGCTATAGAAAAAATGTTATGGTTTTATAGATGTGGCAAGGATTTAATAACATCTAAAAGAAAAGGTAAAGGCAAGAGTGACATCAAAATTTACAGTTTTGAATACGATGACGATTATATTTATGCTGCATTCATGGATCAATATGGGATTGATTTGCAGGATATAAAGTATTTGCATTGGTGGAAATTTAAAGCTATGTTTAAATCTTTAAAAGAAGATACTGAAATAGTTAAAATAATGAGATACAGAAGTATGGATTTATCTAAGATTAAGGATAAAAACGAAAAAGCGTATTATAAGAAAATGCAAGAACTTTATAAAATCCCTATTTCTAAAGATGAACAAGAAAAATTAGAAGAAATTGAAAGAGCTTTATTAAATGGAGAAGATGTAAGTAAGTTATTGTAAACAGTTGTCATATAATCCTTTATATTGTATAATTTCAATGTATGTACATATAAAGGGGAGATAATAAATGAAATGTTCTAAGTGTGGAAGTGAAAATGTTAATGTACAAGCTGTCTCAATTGTTAAAAATAAAAAACATGGTTGTTTGTATTGGTTACTTATAGGTTGGTGGCTTGAAATAATTATGTGGTTATGTTTAACATTGCCTTGGCTTATTATAAAAATATTTAAACCTAAAAAAGTTACTAGTAAAGTACATAGTCAAGCAGTTTGTCAAAATTGCGGAAATACATGGAAAGTATAAAGCGCTAATTTAGTGCTTTTTTATTTTATATGAGAGGTGATAAAAATAGAAAATATACGTTGCCAAAATTGTAATCAGCTATTATTGAAAGCTGATTATGTTAAGGGAGAGGTTAAATGTCCTCGTTGTAAAAAAATAAATAAATTAGAGTTTAAACAAAAAGACAGAGCTTAGAGCCACGCCTTAGAGCAGTGAGCCAATGCCTGCTTTTTTTATTTTATAAAGAAAGTAGGTGTTTGTTATAAGCGATGGAAGAATAATTATAGATACAGAAATTGATAGTTCCGGAGCAGAAAGTGATGCTAAAAGTCTTAGTGGTAAGCTATCAAGTTTAGCTAGCAATGCATTAGGGTCTGTTGCAAAAATTACAGCTGGAATGATGACCGTAGCTACAGGAGCAGTTGCAGCGTTAACAAAAGCATCTGTTGAACAGTACGCTGAATATGAACAGTTAGTTGGTGGGGTTGAAACGCTATTTAAAAACAGTAGCGATAAGGTAATGGAATATGCCAATAATGCATATAAGTCGGCAGGAATGTCGGCAAATGAATATATGAATACAATTACTGGGTTTGCAGCTTCATTATTGCAAGGACTTGGTGGAGATACGGAAAAGGCTGCTCAAATAGGTAATATGGCTGTTGAAGATATGTCCGACAACGCAAATAAAATGGGAACTTCAATGGAGATGATCCAAAATGCATACCAAGGATTTGCTAAGCAAAACTATACAATGCTGGACAATTTGAAACTTGGGTTTGGAGGGACTAAAACAGAAATGGAAAGGCTTCTTCAAGAAGCTGGAAAGATAAGTGGAATTAAATATGACATTAGTAATTTCAGCGATATAATAGAAGCTATCCACGTAATCCAAGAGCAGATGGGCATAACTGGTACAACTGCAAAAGAAGCTGCTACCACAATTGAAGGTAGTTTGAATATGACCAAGTCTGCATGGACTAATCTTTTAACTGGTATGGCTGATGATAATGCTAACTTTGATACTTTAATTGATAATTTAGTTAATTCTGCAAGTGCATTTGGTGATAATATACTTCCAAGAATTGAAATAGCAATAAAAGGTATTGGACAATTAGTTGAAAAATTACTTCCTCCAATTGTGGCTAGATTACCTCAATTGATAAGTGATATATTACCTTCGTTATTAAATGCTGGTGTCCAAATGGTAGGTTCTTTAGGTAATGGTATTATTCAAGCGTTGCCATCTTTAATTGATTGTTCGGTACAAGCAATACAAACTATTTTAAATGGTATAACTAATAATTTACCTCAAATAGTTAGTGGAGCTATGCAAATAGTATCATCTTTAGTAGCCGGAATAGTTCAGGTATTACCAATGCTATTAGAGGCTGGACTACAATTATTAATAGCTTTAGGACAAGGAATAGCAGAGAATTTGCCTGCATTAATTCCTACTATAGTAAATTTAATAATTTCTATATGTGATATGATAATTGAAAATTTACCTTTAATATTAGATGTTGCTATTCAAATAATAATGGCTTTGGTTCAGGGATTAGTAACTGCTTTGCCTACATTAATTGCAGAAGTACCAAGGATTATAAATAGCTTTTCAGATGCAATTTATAGTGCTTTACCTCAAATTCTTGAGGCTGGAGTTCAAATATTAATGATGCTTATTAAAGGTTTGATAGATTCAATTCCTACTTTAATAGCTAATATTCCTCAAATAATTCTTGCTATAGTAAATGCTATAACATTATACAACTGGGCTAGTTTAGGGAAAAACTTGATTGAATGGATTGGTAATGGACTTTCATCTATGAAAAGCAATATAGGTAGTATAGCAAAAGGAATTGCAGATAGTGTTGTGAATGGAATAAAAAACATATTTACTTCTGGTACTAGCGTAGGTAAAAACTTAATAAGTTGGGTTGCTAATGGAATAAGTAGCTCTTTAGGTAATTTAGTTCAGGCTGCTAAGAATGTAGCCACAGGTGCAATTAATGGAATTAAAAATATACTTAGTTGGGATAGTGCAGCTAGCATTGGTTCTAATTTAATAAGAGGTATTTGGAGTGGTATCTCTAATATGGCTGGTTGGATTATAAACCTAATAGGAGGCTTTGCTGATAGTGTTATCAGTAGTATTAAAGGATTTTTTGGCATACATAGTCCTTCAAGAATTATGCGTGATCTTATAGGTACTAATATAGTTAAAGGTATAGGAGTAGGTATAGATTTAGAAACTCCAAATCTTGAAAAAGATATTGATGCAAATATGGCAGATTTATTATATAAAATGCAATCAGCAGTAGATTACGAAACTGCTATGACTACAGCTAGAGTTGTTGCTCATAATAATTCTATGCAAAGTGATGCTGATAATAATATTAATTCTACTGAAAGTAATGTTACTATAAAAGTCCCTGTTATTTTAGAAGGTAAAGAGGTGGCTGAAGTTACAGCTCCATATAGTGATAAAATAAATGGTCAAAGATTAAATTTAGCTAAAAGGGGGTTAAGTCTTGGATAAAGTTTGTGGAATAATTAAAAGTAATAAACATAGTTATTATGATTTTGGACTTAAGATCATAAGCAGAGAATTTAATCCACCTTCAAAAAAGAAAGTTAAAGAAACACTCCCATATATGAATGGGAGTTATGATTTTTCTTCATTATATGGAGATAATGTATATGAAGAAAGAACTGTTAAATATGTTTTTGATTTTAGATATAAAAATAAAATAGATTTTATAAATAAAAAAATAGCTATTACAGATTGGCTTACAAGTAATTCTAAGGAACCATTGTATGATGATCTTATTCCTGGATATTATTTTATTGCTGAATGTGAAGACTCAATTAAATTTTCAGAGGGATATATTGATTGTGAAGTTACAGCTGTTTTTGCTGCATATCCTTTTAAAATTTCTACTTTGCAAGATGGCCATGATATTTGGGATGAATTTAATTTTGAGTTGGATATGGTACAAGATACTAAATTTGATATTGATATTATTAAAAATATACAATTATATAACAATGGTTCTGTAGGAATTAATCCAATTATTACATGTAGTAATGATATGGAGATAATAAAAGGTAATAC
>PPYE01048747.1_pt1 | contig 14691 bp, 10 predicted proteins | sample 1559881 | NCBI WGS metagenome assembly PPYE01 (sample SAMN08240022, study PRJNA423297) | Human gut metagenome, whole genome shotgun sequencing project.
GGGGGGGGTATAAGCGTATCCTCCAATTCGGCGGAATCAGATACCGATGTTCATGTACATACAGACGACTGCTATGAACGCCTGCTGGTCTGTGACAGAAAGGAGCACACACACGGATGTCTGCTGCGATTCAGAAGAAACAGAGCAGGAGGCCGAAACAGAGGAGCAAACGGAAGAATCAACTGAGGAAACGGCAGAGGAGGGAGATTTCCCGATTCGTCACCTTCGGATGCCGGATGGCACAGTGCTGGAAATTGATGGAAACGGATATGTTGTTTCCAATTCTGCCGCCGCTGCAGCTAATTCCGTCCGCAGGCTTGCCCCGGCAGCCCGTGTGAAGGTGACGCTTAAGGATAATGCCTGGATCAGCGCTGAGTATCTTGATTTTCAATGTAAGGATACAGCAGGGACACCCTTGAATACGGAGGCCAGGGAGCGGCTTATGAAGGAGTATTCCAGGGAGGCGATCCCGTCAGGACACATTTGGGAGACCGCACCGGAAATGATTGAAAAAAAACTGGATGGAAGCTCCGAACCGGCGACTCATGTTTTTTCTCAGGCAACCGTGTTGGGTGTAAATATTCATGAGGTAGGTCTGCTCTCCATTGGTGGAACGGAATATGTTTATTACACCATAAGGGAAGATGACGATCCGGATACTGTTTTTGCCGTATTAGGGGAGGAGACTAAGATCATTCTGGAATATGAGCACACCCAGGGACAGCTGCTCAACTATGATGTGAAAATGAAAGACGGAAGTTCGGATCTGCCGGAAGGAGTAAGCAAGGATACCGTATTCGGAACGCATCGCGCCAATGCGACTGCTGAGGACGGATCCGTTTCATTCCAGGTAACCATACCCAGAGGCTATACGGCATCCGTTTCCGTGGAGGAAGTTAATACTCCAATTCTTATCCGATTTCAGGATGGGCAGACAGAACCGAAAACACAGCTTGAGCTGGGTGTGATGAAAGCATATGACGCACAACTCAATCTGTCCAGCCCAAAGGAATCAGATGGAAAGACTGACAGGTTAAGCAAGCTTATTTTGGTACCGCGTGGAACCAGGCAGCATGCTCTCAGCATTAATGTGACGCTAAGCAGGATAGAAAGCATAAGCTTTACCGCTGACGGCTGGCTGGAAACGGATCATGCCGAGAGTGATCGCCGTGATTTTGATATTCCAAAAGATAACTCCGGTTACCGCCCGGAGAATTACCATGCGGAGCCTCTCTTTACCACCAGCCCCAACATGGGGGAGGAGGAATCCTTTGCCTGGAAGATACGGGGTAAAGGAAGCCTGGATGAATTTGGAAAACCTTATACATGGGCGCTGGATCAGCTGGCAATTAATGGAGAAACAGTTGCTGTTCCTATGATAGCAGATCAGGAAAATGGTTCTGCGGCGGGCTATGTTTCGAACCCTGTATCAGAGGAAACAACCCTTTCCACCGGGACCCGGGTTAAGCTGACTGTCCAGGGATACTGGCAGAAAGATCCAAATATAGAGCGATATTATTTCTACCGGGAGTATACTCTGGAGGTCTTCAACTGTGCCGAAGACCTTACGGTTACCGCCGGAAATTTCGTAAACAACTCTCATAAGGAACTTGTACTTAACAGGCTGGAGGGCGTCTCTGATGTTCAGGCATGGATGCATGCCGACTCAAGCAGCGCGCAATGGACGGATCTGGATAGTTCCGGCAGCATTCTGCTGAACCGGCAGAATAACCAATATAATGCCAACTGGTATTCCGATCCCATCCGCTTTCGGAGAGAGAAAGGGTATGGGGTCCCCCATATCGTGGTCAAAACGACCAGCGGGAAAATCCTTCAGCGGGATGGAACGTTGGAAGAAGATGGTAAATCTGAGTTCAGGAAATATGGTATTAATCCAACAATCGCTGTTGAACTGGTCATGCCCTCCGGCGTGCAACTGGACGGTGAGAATCATAAACCGACATTGACCTCCTATGATTATGACCAGGCCAGCAAGGTCAGCGGTGTTTTAACTGGCGAGAATTACAACAATATTTTCGCTGATAATAATTTTAAATCAACAAACAATACCTACAGCTGGGATTATAATACATGGAGCACGGACCCACGGTGTACAAGCCCTGGTTCGGAAGGCTATTATTACATACGCGGCAGTAAGGAACTGTATCAGTATATGCATAAAAACAATGCCAATGGCCAGATCCTTATAGAAATCACGGCTCAGCCCATAAAAGCGGCGATTGCTTACCAGGATGGCGCCTCCCAGCCTTCCGGTGCACCTTCAAAGGTATCAAATATGCCTCCCCGTGATAACAACACCCAAAATGGAGTTGATGTTGGATATGGCATAGAACATCCCTCTGCGATGATCTCCAACCAGGTGCCCTACGATGACTCCGATGGGGAGGAGAAGAGGTATGTCTTTCAGTGCTGGGAGCTGTTGGCAGTTGAGAATGGAGAGGTCCAGAGTGAGGTAGCAAAAGATAAAGATGGAAAGGACATTACTTTTTCCAATAATGAATCAATTGATTTAATGGAAGCCCTGACAGAAAATTCACCCATGATTAATAACTACTATATGGATGAGGATGGTTTTGCCGTTTTTACCTTACGGGCCAGGTGGATGGAAGCAGAAGAAGGCGTAGCGACTACCTATAATGTTGAATATTATCTGGTAAATAAGGAAGATCAATTGGAGAATGACGGGAAACCCATTTATGAAGCTGTTTTTGGAGTTCCCTTTAACGGCAAAGTAAAGGCTGATATCTATAAGGAGGATGGGACGACCCTGTCGGATCAGGTGATAGATATTATCCAAAGCTATACAAAAAACACGGATCAGTCGAACTACAGGGTATATGAAGGGAAGAAGTATCAAAACATACCGGAAATTGAGGAGGTAAGTCTTGCAAATAATACAATTAAGATTTATCTGACTGAGGTAGATCCTGTTTCCAATATTACTGTGTCTGTAGACTGGATGGAGGAGAGAGAGGGAACAATAACGGATTTGTCTCCATCCCTGTATCCTGCTTCTACCTGGGTGGTGCTTCGGCGCGGGCTGAAGGCCGAAAACAATGAGACAGTTTGGGAGAAGGACCCGGTCGGAGATCCCGTAGAGCTAACGGCGGATATGGACTGGAAGTACACATGGTACAATCAGTATCTGTCAAATGCGGACGGAAAGCGCTATCAGTATAAAGTAGAGGAATGCAGTAAGAGTGGCGACCCCGCCGTTTCCACCATAAACCTGGACAATAAAATGTTTCAAGTGAAGTATGGGGAAACAAAGGAACCATCGTCTGATGAGAACGGGAATTTAAGCTGGAGTGTTTCAATCACAAATACCTATCAGGTTCTCAAAAAGCCGGGCTCCTTGAAGATTACAAAAAAATTTCCTTATGGAACGGCGGATCGATCTGCGGCTGCAGAAAAATCTCTGTTCCGCCTGTTCGGCATGAAGAACGACTCCGCAGCTCCTCTTAGCACGATTACCATAACCCTGACGCTCCCGGATATCCCATCCTGGGGGGAAAAGCCGGAAGGCGGGGCCTATACACAAGAGGATATTACTGCTCGATGGGAGGAGATTTCTGGTGTTTCGGTTTCTGGGAATAGCGACAAAATCACAGTGACATGGGAGGTAACGGAGCTGGAGGACAAAGCTGCGTCCATTACACTGTATAATGTTCCGGAAAACACCCAATATGCGGTAGAGGAAAAGGAAGCCTCCAGCAGTGGATACACCGTTACCTATAAAAATGGAGAAGATGAGGTAGAAAGCATTTTGGGCAGCATTGAGGCGGATCAGACTTCTGAGGTGACCGTGATCAATTCCCTGCTGGGTGAAGTCACCATTACGAAAAGGATCGGAGAGACAAACCGGAAGTGGACCCATGCCGATACCTCCTTTACGATTCATGTGGTACTTGACAATCCCAGCGAGCTGGGGATCGGGAATGACGTGACGCGCATTTCCTACCCAACATCGTCCGGTCGTAATATTAGTTTTAATAAGGATACCGGGGGCGAGGAGCGAAACCGGTTTGTTGCTACCTGGCCTTTTAAGGAGGGCGGATCCCTGACTATTCAGGAAATCCCAAATGGTGCCAGGCTTGAAGTACATGAACATTTGAACCAGACCGGATATACGAGCCAGGTACAGGCGGACGGAAAACCGCTGGATGACGGAGATACTTTTAAAGTACAGGGGGGCAGGGAAAGCAGCGTAACAGTTACCAATACCCGCCAACCTGCCAGCTTGACTCTTACCAACAAGGTCGAGGGGAACGGCGCTGAAAAAGAAAAAACGTTTGAGTATGTGGTCACGTTTGGAAAAGGAAGCCTGGACGGAGAGAATACGCCTGATGTTATCTGGAAGAAAAACGGAAATAATAATATTGATATCACTGTGACCAATGAAAATGGAGACAGTATAACCAGCCTGGATTCTATCGTGACACCGAAGGGAAATGGAGCATTTCAGGTTCGCCTCAAACACGGGCAGAGCATTACATTTGGAAGCAAAGAGAACCCTCTTCCTGCCGGCTTTAGCTATGATATAAAAGCGACAGGGGACGCAGACTATGTGACCCGCTATCAGAAGGACAGCGGACAGCCGGAAACAGGTCTGAATGTTTCCGGCATGCTGGCAGGGAACCATCAAGTGACCTATACCCATGAAAGGCAGCAGGGGAAACTTCGGATACAAAAGAATGTGACGGGGGACCGGAAAGATACAACGAAAAATTTTGAATTTACCGTGATACTGAAGAAGAATGGTAAAAAGTTCGAGTATTCTGCTGCCACTGATGTCAGAGACAGCCAGGGGAAAACTGTAAAATTTAAGGATGGAACCGCTGTATTTACCCTGAACGGAGAGAGCAAAAATCAGATTACGTTTACACTCCCCGCGGGAATTGAGTATTGTGTAACGGAGGCTGACTATAGAAAAGATGGTTATGAGACATCCTATGGCACCGATGGAGCCAAAGCCTGTACCGGTACGATCCCTTCGCAGGGGAAGGAAGAAGTGGCAGTTATTACCAATACCAGGGGAGAGCCTCAGCCCGGTACGCTGGTGATAACAAATGTGTTGGATGGAGATGGCGTAAATGAACAGGATACCTTCACTTTTCAGGTGACACTTGCGGACGAAAGTTTTCAGAAAAAAATAGAAACAGAGCTTGGAACGGTTTCTTTTGAAAAGGGAAAAGCGGAAATTGTTATGACTGGAAGCGGTAAAGTAACGTTAAAGGATCTGCCCGCTGTCAGCTATGGTGTGGAGCAGCTGGAAGCGCCGGGCTATTTAACCACTCAGGAGGGCGCACAGGGTGCCATTCCGGAAAATGGTGTGGCAACTGCAACATTTACCAATAAAAAGCAGATGACGCCCCCTGAACAACCGGATCCTGGGCAGGGACCGGGGGAACAGCCGGGCCAGGAAGACCATCCATCCGGGACGGAGGGAACGGGCAGTTCTGGGCAGGACTCAGGGAACCAGAGCTCCGGGAGTCAAATGGTACAGGGTAGCAGTACTGAAGATGGAGGGAATACCATTGAGGGTGTTCTTCCTGTACTTCCACAGGTCCAGCCGGATGCGGATGCCGGCACCGGAGATCCTGCAACAGGGGATGAAAGCCATATGATGCTTTGGATCACTCTGCTGGCGGTATCCGTGCTGGTAATAGCGGGAACACTTTTTTTCAGCCGAAAGGAATTATATGTGAAAAACATCCAGAGAAAAAAGCTTCGAAAACGTAGAAAGAAAAAACGGTAAGAAGCGGAATAATTTATGAAAGAGCTATTGAAGCAGAGGAGGACAGGCTATAAGCCTTGTCCTCCTCTGTAACTTTTACCTGATCTTTATAACATAATGGGGGATGGCCCGGTTTTATTGACGTTTTTTCAGACAGGAGAGAAGAACCCTGGGGATATTGGAACAGGAAGCCTGTATGTTGACAGCGCCTATATCATAGGCTGCCTTTGGCATACCGTAAACCACACAGGAATCCCGATCCTGCCCGATCGTATAAGCCCCGCTCTGACGCATTTTTAAAAGGCCTTTTGCGCCGTCAGTCCCCATTCCGGTAAGAATGACCCCTATGCTGTCCTTTCCGGAAGCGGAAGCAACTGAATCGAAAAGGACGTCTACGGAAGGTCTGTGCCCATTGACTTTTTGACCATCAAAACAGGAAACAGTGAAAGTCTGTCCTACCCGTACAACCCGCATCTGCTTGTTCCCGGGAGCGATTAGTGCAAGCCCGGGCCTGACACGGTCCCCGTTTTTGGCTTCCTTTACCTGCATCTTGCAGAGACGATTCAGGCGGTCGGCATACATGGCGGCAAATCCTTCCGGCATATGCTGTGTGATTACGATCCCAGGCAGATCCCCGGGGAGCTGACGCAGGACTTCCAGTGTAGCTTCTGTGCCCCCTGTGGATGCACCAATAGCAATCAGGGTATGCTCTCCCGCAGCGGGAAGATACCGTGACGGCAGGGCGGCTGAGAAGCAATCAGAAGCTTGGCATTCAACAGCTGAAGAAAACTGTTTTTTCCGCCTTGCCGGGTCATATCAGGTTTTCGCAGGAAATCAACGGCCCCACAGGAAAGCGCATCCAGTACATTCAGATTCACAGATGAAATCAGGATAACAGGGATAGGATGCACGGGTAGGAGACGTTTCAGAAAATCCAATCCATTCTCCTGTGGCATTTCAATATCCATGGTGATAACATCCGGCTTCTCCCGTTCAATAGCCTGCATGGCCTGCCGGGTGTTCATTGCATATCCGATCACCTGATAACGGGAGTTCAGTTTGGGGATGGCCTCTGAAAGAAAGCGGCAGAACACCAGAGAGTCATCCACCACAAGGATACGATAAATTTTTTCGGACATAATTTTATTCCTCCCTTCGGTACACCGTCGGCATACAATAACGATAGGAACAGGTGGCCCGGTTCAGGCTTTCAGAGTGGCCGATCAGCAGGTAACCGCCCGGCCTTGTTGCATTCCAGAAACGTCCCGCAAGGGCATCTTTGGTTGCCTGATCAAAATAGATCATCACGTTCCGGCAGAAAATGACATCAAATTTCAAGCGGAACTGAATGGGGTCCATCAGATTGAATGTTCGAAAGATGACATTGGAACGGAGCGCCTGGGAGACTTCATAACTGCCGGGGCTGGAAGCGGGGACAAAATATTTTGTACGCCATGAGGCCGGAAGCGCCTGCAGCGCTTCCGCATTATAAACTCCTTCTTTGGCAGCCATAAGGGCCTTCTGCGATATATCTGTGGCAAGTATACGGGTATCCCACATAGAGGCTTCTTTTCCGAAAAATTCTTTCAGAAACATGGATATGGTGTAAGGCTCTTCCCCGCTGGAACAACCTGCACTCCAGATGCTCAGGATGTGATCCTTCTGATGAACCTGCCGCATCCAGGGAAGAATGACCTCTTTAAAATAGGTAAAATGTGTCTCCTCCCGCATAAAGTAGGTATAGTTGGTCGTCAGCCGATTCAGCATCTCCTCTACGTCAGAGGCTTTTTTTTTCGTAAGCAGATCATCCACATAGTCATGGAAATTTTGATACCCCAGCGAAGCAAGATAGCCCGACAGCCGCCCTGATATCAGCGGCCTTTTCTTTCGCAGGTCAATTCCATAGCCGTTTTGGATAAAACGGACAAGCCTTTCAAAATCACTGTCTGTGATGGAAAACATACCGCCACCTCCCTACGCCTGGAGCAGAGCGTTCAGGTTGAGAAGCAGAATCACTCTGGAATCCGGAAGCGAGATCAGTGAACTGGCCAGCTCCTGATGGTTATCCACAGGAACCGGAGTAAGCTGGTCCTGATGGATGTCGATTACCTGGCAAATGGCATCCACTACTAACCCCACCATGATGGAACCAATTTCCAGAATGATTGTACAGGAGGTCTCTGATTTCTGTTCCGCCAGCCCGAGGCGAAGCCTCATATCCAAAATAGGAAGGATCTGACCACGGACATTGATGATCCCTTTAATAAAGTGCGGGACAAGCGGAACGGGAGTGACTGTATAATTGGTGATGATTTCAATGACATGTTCCGTGCTGACGGCAAATGTCAGCTTATCGGAAAGAAAGGTCAGACACTGCTGCCCTTCCTCTTTCTCTGTTTCCTGTGTTTCTGTATAAAATTCTTCTGCCATATATACCTCCATTTTAGGATTGAATGAAAAAGTTTTACAAAAAGGACTCAGCAGGTATGCCGGAATGCCTGGTAGACATTGGCAACATCAAGAATGATGCTGATATCACCGTCCCCCAGAATGGTGCATCCGCTGATTCCGGAATCCTTGATGCCAAAGTGGTTCAGATAGGAAGGAATCGGTTTGACGACTACCTGCTGTTCGCCAAGAAGCTCGTCAATGAACAGACAGCAGGAAAGATCGTTGGTTTCTACCCACATGACAAGGCCATCCTCCAGATGCTTTGCCCGGCCCTCAATCCCGAACAGGTCACTGATGCGGATGATTGGGTAAAAGCTGTCCAGGCAGCGAATCAGCTCATGATTTTCTGTATCATGGATGATATCTGCATCTGAGGCTTTAAAGGACTGTCGAATGTTGGCAATGGGAATTGTGAAAATGGAATTTCCAACACGCAGTTCCATACCGTCTACGATAGAAAGTGTAAGGGGCAGACGCATGGTGGTCGTACTTCCCTTCCCTTTTTCACTGGTAATGGTAACCGTTCCGCCAAGGGCCTCCACATTCCGTTTGACCACATCAAGCCCTACGCCCCGCCCTGAATATTCCGTAACAGTGGTATTAGTTGAAAAACCCGGGAGCATCAGCAGAGACAGCGTCTCTTTTTGGGAATATTCCTCCGCAGGTTTTGTTAAGAGTCCTTGCCTTTGCGCCTTGGCCAGAATAGCATCCGGATCCATACCGCGCCCATCATCGGATACAGAAAAGATAACCTCATTGCCGGTATGTTTTGCACTTAAAATGATTTCACCCTGCGGATCTTTTCCGGCGGCAACCCTTTCCTCTGCCGTATCCTCAATACCATGATCCATGGAATTTCGCACGATGTGCATGATAGGATCACTGATATTATCCACAATGCTTTTATCTACTTCCGTATCCTCCCCATCCACAATCAGGCGCACGTCTTTATTCAGATCCTTTTTCATATCACGGACGATACGGTTCATTTTCTGAAAAACACTGCTGACGGACACCATACGCAGAGACATGGAGATATCCTGCAGATCATCTGTAAGTTTTCGTAACTGTCGGGATGATTTCATAAAATTGTCCAGTTTCAGATTTTTCAGGTCTGGAGAAGCCGTGACCATGGATTCGGTAATCACAATTTCTCCAACAAGCGCCATAAGCTTATCCAGCTTGGAGATACTGACATTGATCAGGCTCTGTTTCGCGCTGCCAGATGCACCGCTGCGCACCGCTGGCTGCCGTGCTGGAGCGTTTTCTGATTTCCCGCTTCCGGGCACCTGATTGGAAGGCAGGGGGGATGCAGAAATCTGCTCGGTTTCCTCTTTGTCTGCCTTCCGTCCAGACTCTTCCAAAATCTCATAGGAACTGATATTTGAGGTCTGGCTGATTGTGGGGATTGCTTTTTCTGCCGCTTCCCGGCTGTCAAACAACAGGAAAAAACCCTTCTCTACAATCTCTGCAGCCGTTTGTGAATTCGTTTCCACATCCTGGGGATAACCGGAACATTCCATTCCGTTTTCGTGGAGTGCATGCAGAAGCATGTAGGCACGCAAATGTTCCATCCCGCAATCAGGATCAAAGAAAATACGGATCGAACAGGAGGAATTTTTCACTGGCAGAGGCAGATCGCTTCCTGCTGCGCTGCTTTGGAGGGTCGTTTTAGCGGACGTATCATCTTTTTTCAGATCCTTCGAAGATTTTCCACTGATTTTTTCCAGGAAGCTATTAATTTCATCCGTAATAGTTCCGATATCATTAGTAAGAGGCTGGTTCCTTTCTACTTTTTGGATTTCGCCGCGCAGGATATCGGTAGATTTGAACATAAGATTAAACAACTCGGACTTCTGGGATGGATCAAGACCGTCAGTCCCGTTTTCACGTATGTAATAAAAAAGATCTTCGATATGATGCGCAATCGTCATCAGTGAGTTGAACTCCAGCATGGCGGAGGAACCCTTGATGGTATGCATGCTGCGAAAAATTTCATTTACATCATCCGCTGTAAAGTTTCCCTTTTTTTCGGCATTGATAAGGATTTCGTCCGTTTCGTCCAAAAGGGAGTTGGTTTCGAAAAGATAGGTATCCAGTAAGTTGTCCATTGAGTTATCCATAAAAACACCACCTTCTGATTTTATATTATTACATAAGATATATCGTCAAAAAAAAAGAAAAAATAAGAGGAGTAGAACAAAATGTCAAATATTTTAAAAGTTACGACGCCGCTGATCGACCGCAGTACTCTGAATCCGGTTCGGCCAGAAGAAGGAAATCACACACAGGATATGAAAATACAGAACCCGGTTTCCACTGAAAAGGTCAGCCGTCCGGATATAAGAGATGATGCCGCACCGAAAAATGAAGAACAGGATATCCAGTTGAATTACAATTCCAATTTTAATGCCTTTGCCAGGGCAATTGGAAAAAATCCGGAGCTTTTGGAAAGTTTATCCCGCCTTTTCCAAATGGGAGCCGGACTAAACATAAGTTCCGGGATCCGGGCTGGAACCGCTGCGGAGATCTCCGGCCTGTTGGAAATGCTTCCAACCAAACCCTCTGAGCTTGACGGCGTGATGAAGGAACAGTTCGATGCCGCAAACCGGTTCCGCGGGCCGTTTTTTGACCTTTTTCGACAGGCCCTGTCGGAAAATGATTCTATGCCGCTGCAGCAGGACATCATCCGTTTCCTGAAGCGGTATGTAGATTATACATCGGCCGGGCATATCCAGGAACGAATGAAGACGGTTCTGTCAAAATGTCATGAAAATATGATAAAAAGCGCGGCAAAGACTTTGTCTGAGAAAACGGAAGGATTGTTTGAAAGAAATCATGGCCAATTGCAGGTCAGGGAGGATGCAAGGCGATTGAAACAGGATGTCCTTCCCTTTTTAAATAAGTACATCTCTGTCTCTCATGACCGTGGAATACTGCGGGAGATGACGGCAGAGCTGACTCTTCTCCTTTCCCGTTATGAGGGCGCGGACAGGGAGGGCCTAATGGAGGGTTTCCAGAAGCTGAAAGGTTATGCGGCCTTTCAAAAATATTTTGGAACGATCAATGAGGTACAGTTTCAGGCTGTGCTGGAAAAGATGGAAGAACAGGGACAGATCAGGGAAACAAACGAAAGGCTTGTGGAGCTTTTGGAAAATACTCTTTCCGGGAGCAAAGGAGCCGATGCAAAGGAGCTTGCGCAGAATGTGCTCCATTCCTTGCTTTTAAATGAAAGCGTGTATATGCCGCTTCTACATACCATGCTCCCCTTAAATGTGGATGGAAAAATGTTTTATTCGGAAATGTGGGTAAACCCGGATGCGGGGGATCAAAGGGAAGAAAAGAGTGAAGGAAGGGCGGTCAGGGCACTGATCAAGTTCGATATACAAGACCTGGGATTCTTTGATCTTTTTTTCCATTATGCTGACGGCAGGGCAGAAATGCAGATCAATTATCCGGAGACGCTGCGGGACAGAGAACGGGAAATCCGCGAGAATATCCGGCGTATTTTGGATGAACAGGGAATTTCCTGTAAAACGCTGATTCTGGAAGGAACCGGGGAATCTATCCCACTTTCAGAGGCTTTTCCGGAAATATATGAAAGGAGGAATGTGATTAATGTCAGAGTTTAGTAAAAAGCTTGCGAGAAAGGCAGTCGCCTTAAGCTATAAAGAGGATAAAAATGCTGCCCCGGTTATAGTAGCATCCGGATCTGGTTATATTGCTGATCGAATCGTGGAGCTGGCAGATGAAAATCATATTCCTGTTTATGAGGACAATTCTCTTGCAACCCTCCTTTCCCAGCTTGATCTGGGAAGCGAGATTCCTCCGGAATTTTATCAGGCGGTTGTAGATATTTATGTGTATTTTTTACAGTTTGGCAAAAAGGGGACGAGTGATGGAGAATAAAACAGACAAAAAGCCAACTACCGGGAGAAAAATGTGTGATCTGTCGGGAAAGAAGTTCGGCAGGCTTACCGCACTCTATCCCACCGCCCGAAGGGATCGAAAAGGCTCTGTATACTGGCACTGCATATGCGACTGCGGCAATGAATTTGAGGCAACGGAGGATGGACTTCTATTTGAAAATAACAGGAGCTACGGCTGCCTGAAGCGGGAACTGCAGGCTGGGATAAATGACCGTCTGCACAGAGTTGAGGGTACATGCCTGGAATGGCTGGAAAAAAGAAAACACAGAAAGGACAACACCAGTGGCTTCCGTGGAATTACCTATATGAAACAAAGAGGAAAATACAGAGTGAGCATTGGTTTTCAGGGGAAGCGCTTTTACTTGGGGTCTTACAGCAACATTGATGATGCAATCCGAATACGTTTGCAGGCAGAGGAAGATATCCATAACACATTTTTAAAAATGTACAGGGAATGGGACAGAAAGGCCAGCGAGGATCCTGAATGGGGTAAAGAAAACCCATTCGTCTTTCGCGTGGAAAAAGATAAAACACATTTTTACCGCGTTATAACCGATCGCACAATACAATAACATAAGTCCATGAACATATGAAAAAAGAGACGGTCCGGTGGAAGTATGGCATCACGGAGTGTCTCTTTTTTGCCGGGCAGGCGGCTGCTGTGCCTGTTAAGAACAGCAGCCTGCCAAAATCAGAACGGAACTATCGGACATGCCGGAAATCAATATTTATTTTCTCCGTAAAAATCCGGTGTAAAGCCGGAATGCTCTGCCACGGGCTCAGATGAAAGAGAAGGAGCAGTCTGTCCTTCCAAAATCACATGTTCCCTTGCTTTGTCAGTAAGCTGAAACTGCCCGACGAGGTTTTTCAGAAGCTGTGACTGCCCGGAAAGCTCTTCACTTGCGGCAGCGCTTTCCTGCGATGTGGCAGAATTTGTCTGTACCACACTGGAAATCTGATCCACACCCTGGGATACCTGAGCAATGGAATCTGCTGTGGAGGCGTTGGAATCAACGATTTTCATAATCAACTCAGTAACATCCTGAGAGGAATTGACAACGTTAGCAAGGGATGCCACTGTAGAATCCGCAATGGCTTTTCCTTTCTCTACAGCCTTGCTGGAGTCGGCGATTAAAATAGAGGTATTTTTTGACGCTTCCTGAGACTTACTCGCCAGATTACGTACCTCATCTGCCACAACGGCAAATCCTTTGCCAGCACTGCCGGCCCGTGCAGCCTCTACTGCAGCATTCAGCGCAAGAATATTGGTCTGAAAAGCGATATCCTCAATCGTCTTATTGATCTGTTCGATTTTGCGCGCTTTGTCCAGAATATCATCCATGGCCTCTGAAAGTTCATGCATCTGCTCATTGCAGTCAGAGATATCATTGCCTACAGAGTGTACTTTGGAACGAACGTGATCAGAATTTTCCTTTGTTGCCTGGACATCAGCGGAAATTGTGTTGATCGTAGCCGCAAGCTCTTCCACTGCGCTCGCCTGTTCCGTGGCACCCTGTGAAAGCGCCTGCGCACCGGAAGAAACCTGGTCTGCTCCAGAAGCAACCTGCTCTGATGCCTGGTCGATCTGATACAAAGTGCCATCCAAACGTTCAACAAGCTGCTGGATAGAAAGCTGTACCTGCCGGAAGTCCCCAAGAAAGTCGGGATAATGCTGAACGTTCAGGTTACCGGACGCAAGATGCTCCATGTTGTCAATGATTGCTTTCATATAATAAGCGATTCTCTGGCTCATGGAGCGGATGTTGTCTGACAGCTGCCCGAGTTCATCCCTGGATTCATATGTAAGAGAAATTTCAAGATTTCCATTCGCTATGCTTTCGGCGGCTTTCTTGATCTCAAGGATAGGAAGAACCAGATTCTTCAATAAGGCCATTGAGAAGATTATGGTAATTATGATAGCTGCCAAAGGAAACAGGATCATGAAAACAATGAAGATAGTAGCCTGCGTCATGGAACTGGAATATACGCTGCCTCCGGATTCGTTGGCATTCTCTTCCAGACTGTCCAGAAGGGAGACACATTCCTGCATTGCAGGGATATACTCATTTGCTAATCGCACCTGCGCCTGTGTCCTGTCACCGTTTGAGGATGACCCTGCCAGACCATAAAGCTCTTCATAGATCGACGTAGCCTTATCCAGACTGTCTTTGAATTCCTTCAAAAGCTTTTGCTCTGTTTCGCTTTTCAGATTTGTCTGCAACCATGAAATACCGGTATCTGCAGAAGACAGAGCATTATCTGCTGAGGATAGGAACCCGGAAGCGGCATCCCCTTCTGTAAGCAGGGCTCCGGCAAGGTTCACGGTGGCATCATCCAGGTCATGGGTAACCTGGGATACCTGGCTGGTTACGGCATGTTCATAAGTGTAAAATTCCGTATAGCCGTTCCGCAGAGAAGAAATGTCATATAGGCCGATTACCACCGTGATACAGTATAACAGGATCACGATGGCAAAGGCACAGATCAATTTCTTGTGAATAGGTAAGTTTTTCATGTTTTTTCCTCCTTTGTTTGTTATATACATTATTCATA
>PPYE01158163.1_pt1 | contig 14683 bp, 15 predicted proteins | sample 1559881 | NCBI WGS metagenome assembly PPYE01 (sample SAMN08240022, study PRJNA423297) | Human gut metagenome, whole genome shotgun sequencing project.
GCACAGCGTTGTATATTTGTTATATCCATATTTTCTCCTATAATGAACAAAAGCCCCAATCCAGGGGCTTTTGCTAATGGCTATCGTTCACGATTATTTTTTTAACAGGGGAGTGCCCGGATCGGCCATTACGATTCCCTCAGCTAGTGAGCCTGTATATTATATAATATTTCTGTTACGAAATTTTATACCATACTTTTATATCTGTCAATAGTATTTTTTAGGTCTTCTCTTTTTCACTTATATTATATTATAAAACAGATAAAAAAACAATCTCAGAGGCTAAAATTTCATTTTCATGTTCGGTTATAGAGATAGTTTCTTACCGTTCCAGCTCATCTTCTCTTTCCAGAAACATCTCTCTTCGCTCTTCCCGGAAACTATACATCTCCCCACTTGCCCCACCTACGATGATATGATCCATAAGTTCAATTCCCATAATTCTTCCGCCCTTGATCAACTGTCTTGTGACCCTGACATCCTCCCTGGACGGCCTTATGCTTCCGCTCGGATGATTATGGAGCGCAATCATGCTGCTGGCATTGGAAAGGATCGCGCTTTTAAATACTTCCCTGGGACTGACTATCGTTGCATTAATGCAGCCGACACTTACGATATTCATATTAATGACCTGGCAATTGCTCTTCAGATTCAGTACACACAGGATCTCTCTATCATATGCAGCCATCTCCTCTGCCATAAATTCTATCACTGCTTTCGGTGTTTCCAGCCTTTTTTCACTATAGAGGGACGGTTCCTTGACCAGACGGATATTAACCACTTTCAGTTCATCCATTTTTCGCTCCCTCCTTATCCATTTCCCAGCTTTCCTCAAATTCTATCACCAGCAGGGTTCTTTCCTCCATCTTCTCTACAATCTCTTTTAAGGGTGCCTTTCCGGCACCCTCCACTTCACACCATATCATTCCGCTGCTCCTTTTCCAGAATTATTTTTCATTTTCTCGTTTCTTTCGGAATCTCACAATTCCATATCCGCCAATTCCTGCTGCAGAAAGAACCGCTATGGCTATCCACAGGATCACATCTGACGTATCTCCTGTTTTCGGCGCGCCGGATACAGGAGTTCCCGGCATCTCTGGCGATTCCGGTTTTTCCTCTTCCACCAGCCGGATTGTCTGTCCTTCGTCTTCAATATCCTCATGGGTCGTCACCAGCAATTCCTCTTCTTCCGTTACCAGGTACAGTTTCTCAAATACAACAACGTCTTTTCCTTCCAGCCCGGTCCCGTCAAAGGTAAACGTTACATCCACAGATCCTTCCCCTTTTTCCGGGGTAAATTCCGCTTCTCCTGTAACTGTATTCCCCTGAATCAAAAGCTCTTCCCCAGTAGTCTTGTCCATCAGCACACCATAGATTTTATAGGTCTGGCCAGGTGTAACATTCTCATAGGAAACTGTATCAACAATTGTGACCTCGCTATCCGCTACGGCTTCCTGATCCCCGTCATCTGCGTCTTTTGCCTGGGTTCCGATCACCACTCTGTCATTGGTCAGCGTCCCTAACTCCACCGTAACAGAGTCTTTATATACCTCTACTTCAAATTCCAATAATTTCATTCCCCGGTTAGACTCACACCGTTTCTCTTCGATTGCATAAGTATCATAAAGCAGGGCTCCTTTTGTATCATCCGGCGTTCCTTCCCCGAACCAAATCCCATCTTCAGAAGACTCTCCCCGGTTCGTATTTGAAGTATGCGGATTCCATGCCGAGGAAGTGCTGGCATATCCATTTTCATCCGTCACAATCACATGGCTCTCTCCAGTTGTCTTTGATGTGATCGCAAAAGGAATATTTGCAAGCCGTTCCAGATCCCCGTCTGATACTTTGACAAATTCCAGATCCGCCCGGTATACCTGTTCTCCTGCGTCCGGCGCCTGATAGCACTCTACTGTTTCTACCGTCCCCCCGGCAGTGATCTGCTGGATAAATACATTATCATTTAACAGATAACCTTCCGGGGCTTTGGTTTCCTGGATGGTCACCGTCCCCAGCGGCAGGCAGGGCGTCACCCCGTCCATCTGATAGTAAAACTCATCCCCGGATACCAGATAATCTTCTGTAAACTCTATCTTTGCCTCGCTGTCTGTCCGGAACACCCAGGACCGTTCCGGCTTTGTTCCGTCTGCAGCCGGGTCATGGTCTGCTTTCACCGGATAATAACACACTGTAAATTCTGCCCCTTCCAAGGACGCATTTCCCTGGGCCTCCGGCTTTCCTGTCTCTGCATCCAGCTTTTGAAGCAGGATTGACATCGGATTGCTCTGCGGAATCTCCTGAACTTCCAACACCGAGGTCTGGTCTGACTGCACCGCCACATCGTAACTATTCACATCTACGGCAAACCCCGGAGAAGCTTTCAGTTCCCGGACTGTGTAATGTCCATTCTCCAACACCTCCAGCTCCCCGGACCTGGCATATCCGTTCTCATCTGTTACCAGCACTGCCACCTGGGTTTCTCCATGGAACACACCATATTCCGCACCCGACAGACTGTAATTTTCATTATTTCCTGAAATCCCTTCATTTGCCGTAGATTTCCGGATTTCAATATACCCAAACGGCTTGTGATACCAGCTTCCTGCAATGGTCTGATCCGTTCCCGATGGGATGATAAATGCCCGGAAAGACTGCGGCGGATCCGGAAGTCCGCTGATCGCATTTGCCACCTCTACCGCTTTATTTACATAATTTGCCGGTGCCCCATGAAAAGCTCCGCTTCCTGCATTATACCCGGAATAGACATAAGCTACCGTCAGGTGTCCGATCACATAAGCATCATTATCCGACCATCCGCCCAGATACTGGTTTTTAATATTAGCGTCATAGCCATATCCGCCAGGCAGATAATATAGCGCCTTTCTTACCGGCGAATCTCCCGGCAGAAGGTTATAGGAATAGGTTCCTGCCCCTGGAAGCGTTTTTAATGGCTCCACACAGTAAGCGTAATTATTCCCCTCAAAGGTCATCTTTGTAGTCAGATAATCACCGTAATAAATCTTCTCTCCATAATTCAGCTGAACCGTTCCGTCAGCCGCCCTGACCGGCGTACCTGTTGTCATCACACCTATCAGCAACATAACCAGACACAGCAGCACTGCCGCCACCCGGTTTCCACATCTTACTTTCTGTATTTTCATGACTTATTTTTCCTTTCCATCTGCTGTTTTCTCTTTCCACGACCTCCCAGACACCCATATTTTCTCTTTCGGCTGGTAACTGCTGGTAAGCCAGAGGGGGTAGGGTGTGGGAAGGGGGAACAAAAAAACGGCTTTCTGCCAAAAAAGGGACCTCTCCCCTGGCGGAAAACCGCTATCTTTCACGACTCCGTTCCTTTTTCCGGTACAATTCCAGTGCCTTGATAATCGTATCCTCCATCTGCCTGGCAGATGTCCCCGGAGAAAAATATTTACTGATACGTTCTCTCGGCATCCGGAACTGCTCCTTCTGGTTTCCCTTTTCTTCGGACAGAATCGCTTCTATCACATCCTTATTTAGTTTTCCTTCTTCTGCAAACTTCCGCATCCGGATAGCCTGCGCATGGCTCGGCGTACAGTCCTGCATCTGCATAAAGTCCAGAAGTTCTTCCTGCTGTCTGTCATTCAAATAAGACAACTCCACGGCAGGCCGCAGGGCAATCTTCTTATCATCCACCATGTCAAGAATCGGCGGTATGAGTTCTGTCAGGCGGATAAAACGGCGGATCTGATCCTGACTTTCTCCCATTTGTTCAGCCAAAATTTCTCTTGAGGTCTTACCCTTTAAATTCTGTGCCAGTGGCACAGAATTTTTCCCTGGCCGTCCTGCCTGGCGTTTCATAGCTTCCAGCTTCATCCGGTATGCATATGCTTTTTCGGATGGCAGGATTTCTTCCCTTTGAAGGTTCGAGTCTACCATAAGCAGAATTGCTTCATCCTCTGAAAGTTCCCTGACAATGCAGGGTATTTCCTTGCGCCCAGCCATCTCACTTGCTTTTTTCCGCCGGTGTCCGGAAACCATTTCATACCCACCGCCATCTTTCGGGCGCACCAGCGCCGGGGACAATACCCCGTGCTCCCGGATACTTTCTGCCATTTCCAGCAGCTTTTCATCCACCCGCACCTTAAATGGATGATCCGGAAAATCGCTGATCTCTTCCAATGGAATATCCAGAAGATATTCCCTCTGCTCCTGATCCCGTTCTTCCTGGATGCTGAACAGGTCATCGGCTGCAGGCAGGTTCATCTTTATGCCGTTTCTTTTCGTCAACTGCGATCACCTCCCTGGTAAATGCACGGTACGCTTTAGCAACTGAACTTCCTTTGTCGTAGGCATAGATGCTTTTTCCAGCCGCACTGGTCTCCGCCGCTTTGATTCCTACCGGAATAACGGTATCAAAAATTTTAAGCAAGCCTTTTCTTACCTCTGACAGGCAGGATTTTAGTGTGAATTCCCGGCTCATAGCATTGACCAGAGCCACTTCCATTCCGGACAATTCGATACTGGCCGGGATCAGATCCACCCCCTCTTGATGATGCAGGATTGCGGACTGTGGATATACCGGCTCATCCCGAACCATCTGTCCTATCAACATAGACAAATCAGCAGAAAGATTTTCTTCCTGCCAGCCGAGAGACGTTGTCAGATCCGCCTGTGGGTCACAATCCACCAAAAGGACACTTTTCCCTTCATTCGCAAGACCAATTCCTAAATTAACCGTCGTTGTTGTTTTCCCTGTTCCCCCTTTCTGATTAGCAATCGCAATCACTTTTCCTCTCTGCATGTAAAACTATTTCCTCCTTCCTGTAACAAATAATAGCCATCTCTCACATTGGAGAAATGGCTATGTAATACCTCTGCATCCTACTAACTCTGGAATAGGTCAAAATATAAACTGATTAAAAATTATGTACAGTTATTTGTGTTTCAAAAGATAATAAAAGGACATTAAAAGGTTCCTCCTTCTTCTTTTTTTCGTATGTAAAAGCAATCGAACATATGTCTGATTACCTTTTTGATTACCTTTCGATTTCCAAATACAAAAAAAGTCCCATTTTCTGGGACTTTTCGAGTGACTCCGAGGGGAATCGAACCCCTGATTCCAGCGTGAGAGGCTAGCGTCTTGACCTCTTGACCACGGAGCCATTTCGTATCGTACTTGCCTATTATAGCAGAGAATTTCTATTTAGGCAAGTACTTTTTGCAATTTTTTTAATTTTTTATTTTACTGTTCGTTTCCCGGCTTCTCCTCATCCGGATTTCCGCTCACTTCTTCTTTCTTTTCAATTGCGAAGGCTTCCGGCTCTACCGTCAGCTCCCTGACATGCTCCTCCGGCACCATGATCTGAAGCTGCTTATTCAGATTTTCTACCACCACTTTATCATGGCTTCCGCCATATTCTCCGTCCAAAGTCCAGGAAATCTCTTCCAGAGATTCAAACTCGATCTTTCCGGTCTTAAAAGAGTACATATGCTTGGTGTCCACCTGCTCGATCAGAAGAGCCGCTATGATCTCCTGCAGCGCGATCGGATTCTTCGGCGTTTTGATCAGGGTCACCTCAAACAAACCATCATCAAAGACCACCTGCTTGCCGACCATATTGCGGAATCCTCCTACTGAGCGGGAATTGGTCACCATTCCATATATAAATTCATCCTCGATCACCTCGTCGTCATGTGTCACGCGGATACGATAGGAAGGCACATTAAACAGTCTCTTTGTTCCCTCCAGCACATAGGCCAGGTGGCCCAGCACGTTCTTCATTCCCTGCTTGGTTTCATAGGATACATCTGTAAAAAGGCCGAACGCTGCAATATACACAAACGTCCCATCGTTGAATTTTCCCACGTCACATGGAAAAACCACCCCGTTTACCGCATTGTCAGCCGCACCCAGCAGATTTCTGGGAATATGGAGGCTATTGGCAAAATCATTGGTCGTCCCGGTAGGGATATAGCCAATAGGATTTTTCTCCTGACGCTTCATCATCCCGGTCACCACTTCGTCAATGGTTCCGTCCCCGCCGCTGCACACTACCAGATCATATTCTCCGGCAGGATATCTGCGCACCTTTTTATAGGCATCCTGATAGGCCTGTGTCGGATAGATGACTACCTCATAGCCTGCTTTTACAAAAATATCCACGATATCCGAAAGCTTTGGCTTTAAAAGCTCCTTTCCTGCATGGGGATTATATATAAACAACAGACGCTTCACGTCGATTCCCTCCTCCTGTTTTATATATCTTCCGTGACAAAAGAAGGGCATATATCATGCCCTTCCCCTGTGCTTATGTATGGATACAGATACTGTTAACTCTGAGCAGCCAGAAATTTTTCAACACCGGATGCCGCCGCTTCTTCATCACTGCCATTACTTACCACTATGATGTTCAGTCCTTTTTTCAGCTTCAGGCTCATCATTCCAATGAGGCTTTTCGCATTGATCTTCTTATTCTCGATCTCAATGTAGACCTGACTGTCATACTGGCTGGCTTCCTGGACCAAAAGCGCGATTGGATGATCTTCCTTATCCATATCCTTCTGAATAATCACTGGTCTTCTAATCATATCTACTTGCTCCTCCTTACTGTTCCCTTAACTTCTCTGCCATCTCACTCAGTTTTCTGAGTCTGTGATTCACTCCGGATTTTCCCACTGGGTGCAAAAGCAGCTTCCCCAGCTCCTTAAGCGGTGCCTCCGGATACTGAAGCCGTGCAAGTGCGACTTCCTTCAATCCCTCCGGCAGCTTCTCAAAACCTACGGTATCTCTGATGTAAATGATATCCTCTTTCTGCTTTACCGCGGCAGAAACGGTTTTGTTGATATTCGCAGTCTCACAGTTTACCTTCCGGTTCACAGAATTGCGCATTTCCTTCAGGATACGCACATTTTCCAGCTCCATTAAAGCTTTGTGCGCCTCCATCACGTTCAGGATATCTACGATCTGTTCCCCTTCCTTCAGATAGACCACATACGCTTTCTTTCTCTTCACGATCTTCGCATCCAGCCCAAAGCTGTTGATCATTTCCTTCAGATGCTCTGCCTGTCTTTCTTTTTCACAGACAATCTCAAAGTGATAAGACTTGCTGGGATCACTCATAGAACCGGAAGCAAGAAATGCCCCCCGGATGTATGCGCGCTTACAGCACACAGCCTGCACGATTGCCTGCCTGACAGCCAAAAGCTCTTCTCCTCTGGCGTAAATATGATAACTGCTGCTGCCTTTTACCGTATTCCTGCGAACGACGATATCCGTTCTTATATTAAATGTTTTTTGCAATAATGTAAAGCCCTTTCTTGCGACTCTCAGATTTTCTGTATGGATCGCAAGACGGCAGACTCCGCTTTCTGTCTCCCGAAAAGCCCCCGCCATTTCTACCAGCGCAGAAAGTTCCGCAAGGTTACAATGCCTGGCTTTTGCGTGGTGTCCTGCCAGCTCTTCTTTTATATTTCCCGAAAATGACATTCCTCATCACTACCTTGCCTTTGTAATCGCATCCTTGCCAATATCCCGATGTTCGATCCTGATCCCGTAGTTATCATTTTTGCCCAATGCCTCATAGAGAGCCGACGCCAGTGTCACGGAACGATGCTTTCCTCCTGTGCATCCAACGGCGATCACCAGCTGCGTTTTCCCCTCCTGCACGTAATTGGGGATCAGAAACTCTACCATATCCACCAGCTTTTCAAGGAAAACCACAGCCGCGTCACTGCTCATTACATAATCCCGGACCTCTTTATCCTTTCCGGTCTTCGGCCGCAAGTCTTCAATATAATAGGGATTAGGCAAGAACCGCACATCAAAGACCAGGTCCGCATCCGCCGGGATCCCATATTTAAATCCAAACGACATCACAGAGATATACAGATTTTTATATTCTTTGTTTTCCACAAAGATTTTATTCAGTTCCGCCTTCAGCTCTCTTGTCAGCATATGGGTCGTGTCGATCAGATAATCCGCCCGCTCCTTCAAAAACTCAAGACGTTTCCTCTCCTCCCGGATACCGTCCTCAATGCGTCCCTGGCTTCCTGCCAGCGGATGAAACCTTCTCGTCTCCTTGTAACGCTTGATCAGCACATCATCGCCTGATTCCAGATATAAAATCTCGTAACGGAGCTTCGCCTCGTCCAACTCATCCAGCACCTTGTGAAGCTCCTGGAAACTCTGGCCGCTTCTTATATCCACTCCCAGCGCCGCCTTACTGATCTCGGCCCCTGAGGCCTTCCACAAATCCGCGATCTTCGGGATCAACGGCACCGGCAGATTGTCCACACAAAAATATCCCACATCCTCCAGCATTTTAAGGGCGGTACTTTTTCCCGCTCCTGACATTCCTGTTACGATCACCAGTCTCATCTTCAGAACACTCCCAGTCTCTTCACTTCCGGTTCCAGCGCTACGCCAAACTTTTCTTCCACCTTTGCAGATACCTGCCGCATCAGGCTATGGATATCTGCCGCTGTTGCATTTCCTGTGTTGATAACAAAACCACAGTGCTTCTCAGAAACTTTTGCACCGCCCACCTGAAAACCGGCAAGTCCGGCATCCTGGATCAGCTTCCCGGCGAAATATCCTTCCGGACGCTTAAAGGTACTCCCGGCACTTGGATACTCCAACGGCTGTTTTGTAACACGTCTGGTCCTAAGATCATCCATCCGGGCCTTGATCTCTTCCGGATTGCCTGCGCTAAGCTCAATCTCAGCTTCCAGTGTAATATAACCCTCTCTGGAAATGATACTGGTGCGGTAGCCCATTTCAAGGTTCTCCCTATCTATTCTCCGGATCTGTCCGGCACTGTCCAGCACTGTGACACTTTTTAAAACATCCTTCATTTCCCCGCCGTAGGCTCCGGCATTCATCACACTGGCTCCTCCGATGGTTCCCGGGATCCCCGCAGCGAATTCAAATCCCGTCAGACTGTTCTCACAGGCCTTCGCTGCAATGGCAGAAAGCAACGCACCAGCCTGCGCACGGATGATGTTTCCCTGCACGCTGATTCCACTCATAGAACGGTATATCTGCAGGATCACTCCCCGATATCCGTCATCCGACACCAGAAGGTTGCTCCCGTTTCCGATCACGTAACAGGGCACCTCTTCCATCCGGCAAAGCTCCGTCACTCTCTGAACCTCTTCCGCCGTCTCCGGCATAACAAAATAATCCGCCGGACCTCCCACACGAAAGGTAGTATGGGTCTTCATCGGCTCATCCCTTCTGATTTTTTCTTCTGATAATATTCCTCTCAGTTTCTGATAAAAATCCTGCTTCATATCACACCCCGGTCTTCTTCTTCATTTCAACGTTCATCATACACTAAAACCCGGGCAAATTCAACGTTTACTTCAAAATGGGGAGAGCGGAGGCCCGCCCCTTCCTGCAAAAAAGGCAGACATCCGCTCTGTCAGATGTACGTAAAAAAGATTATAAGCTTGTAGATTCCATATCCAGCCGGGTAATGATATCCTCCTGGATGGCCGGAGACAGATCCAGGAAATTCACAAAGGTTCCGTGGATCCTCATAATGTAAACTCCACTTGGAGCATATTTCTTTGGCTCCTTCAGTACCTTCCGGAGCATATCCGGCGTCGTCACATTTACATAGAGGTAAAACGGCTGGATATTCGGATTCTCCGGATTGTAGAACAATGGATTCATGATCTTATCCCGGAACTCCAGTCCTTTTCCTTCAAATGTCTCAGACCGGAAATAATTCGGGTTGATCCCGAAGTGGGACGCATATCCGCCGTTCATCTTTTCATAGGGAAGCTTCATTCCGGACAGCACCCGGAATCCAAGACCTGAGTGCGCCTCTCCGTACAGCGGGTCCACGCCGTAGCCCAGCATATCTCTTGACTTTCTTCCGTCTGGTGTGGCTCCTACCCAGTAGCCGTAAAGCAGGTGCGTGGACGGTGTGGAGAAATCACTCCGGAAAGGATTGCCCAGATAATTTTTCTTGGAAGCCACGATATCCGCCACTTTATTTGCAACCTCCTGAGCTTCCCGGTCTACCTCCGCCTCGTTATTTCCAAACTTCTTGCAGTTCATAAGATACTCATGCATCTGGGGATCATTTTCAAAGTTGTTCCGAAGGGCTTCCACCAGCCTGTCTGCATCCTGCGGACGCTCCTTCAGCAGCGTGTCGATGGCAATGAAGGAATCCGCTACTACAGACAATCCGTGGATCAGGCAGCCGCTTCCGTTGTATTTGGTTCCCTGTCTCTTCGTGTCTCTGGTATCGATCCCGGATTCTACTCCGCCCATCATCGTGGACAGGAAGGGTACCTGCAGAAGTCCGATCGCCTCTGACGCCGCATTGGCAGCTTTTGTCATTCTGTCAGCATATTCGTCTACATTCTGATAGAAGATCCTGCGGATATTCTGAAGCACCTCCAGTTTATTCTTACAGCCGTTCTCTTCGTCCGTCTTTCCAAGCTTCTTTCCGGTGATCGTGGAAACACCTCCGCTGATGCAAAGCTCTAGGATCTTTCCTAAGTTCAGCCAGCTGTTGGTAGTGTTGCCATTGTCTTTTCCCATGATCAGAGGCTCCTGGCATCCTGCCACGGAATAATCCTGAAGGTCCTCGTGGTCTACGCCGTGAGCTTCAAGGATCGGGAAGAGACTGTCGTCATTAAATAATGACGGGGTCAGGCATCCCGGTGTAAAGAAGAACCGCCCCAGGCTCTCATACAGCTCCTTTGGCGTATTTTTATGTAACTTCACAGACAGGATCGGCTGTGGAAGGTTCATGTCATAATAGGCATCCAGAAGAGCGTAGGATGTAGGATTCGTCAAATCCTCGCCTTCGTTTGATTTTCCCCCGATGATCAGATTCTGAGAGATTGCCCAGCTTCTGTCTGCCACATTGAAGAACACCAGCAGGTGCTTAAACAAAGACGCCGCCACTTCCCTGCTCATATTGGTCTTTGCACGGTAAGGCTCAAAGATCCGGTCTGCATTTCCCACAGAAAAAGCAAACGGATTCGGCGTCTGCTCCAGGCACATGGTCTGCCAGATCAGGATGAAGGACTGGATCGCCTCAAACAGATCATCCGCCCCGTGGCGAGGCACTTTCTTTAAGGTATCCTTCATCAGGCGGTATCGCTCCTTTGCTTCCCCCGATGCAGCCGCCTCCTTTTCTTCCGCCAGGGCCGCATACCGGTCCGCCAGCACCTCCAGGGCATCCAGGGAAATCTTCATCGCCTCGAAATAATCTTTCCTGTCATCCCCGCAGGCCGCCTGGTTCTTCTCGATCTGCGCGCGGATGCTTTCCGTTCCGCCCGCCAGCATCGGACGCACATCCGGAATCAGATGCCCGGTCACCTGCTCGATAAAGTAGATCGCCTCGCTGGTGTCATCTCCTGCCAGATCATAGGCATGGCGCAGTGTATCTGCAAATTTGGTATGATTATTATATTCCTTCAGATCGTCGATCCTCTCCTGTGTGATATCTCCGATGGGATCAATATCTCCGAATACTGCCACTGGGTCGCAGTAGCCGCTGAAGGAGTCTACGGTAAACGCCGGATTGATCAGTGCATATGAACGGGCAAAGGAGTCATCCTGGGTCCCCGCAAATACATGATAGTCTCCAAGGGAAAGCGGGATTCTTTTCATTACCTCTACCTGTGTCTTTGCGATCCGGATGCAGTCCGGGTCATCTTTAAACTTTTCGTCACATTCCCGCTGGATCTCTTTTGCCAGGAACCACCCTTCCAGATGATTCAGGCTCCGCTCTTCTTTGAAGCGTTCCTTGGCAAGCTCTGTGATCTTCTGTGCATTCAATACTGCCTTGATTTCCATACTCCTTACTCTCCTTTCACATCTATGTTTCCGATATGTATTTAGCTTTTTCTATACTGAAGCCCTCGCTTTTCGATCTTCTCTTTAAAATCTTTGATCTGTTCCACCGTCACATGGGCCTTTTCTGTCATCTCGTAGTCCCATCCACATTCTTCCCACTTCTTCTTCCCGAACTCATGGTATTTCAGAAGTTCAAAAGTCACATTAGGCCCCTTCAGTTCTTCAAAAATGTCAAGGAAATGCTCCACATCCTCCGGGCTGTCATTCACGCCCCCGATCAGCGGTGTACGGATATCCAGCCTTGGATGCTCCCTGGCCGCCTTTTTCAGATTTTCATACACCAGGGAAAAAGGGACGCCTGTATATTGCAGATGCTTTTCTTCATCCCAGTGCTTACAGTCCATGATCAGCTGATCCACATAGAGGAACAGCTCTTCCAGCCTTGCATGCGTCCCATTCGTCTCGATCGCCGTGTGGATCCCGGCCTCCTTAAGCCTTTTTAAAAGCGCTTTTAACGCCCCGAACTGCATGGTCGCCTCGCCTCCGCTGAAGGTAACCCCTCCGCCGTCAAAAAACATCGGCTTGCAGCTTAGGATCTCTTCAAAGACTTTATCAATGGGATACTCTTTATAAGAAAGTCTGGGAGACTTATCCTTCTCTCTTATCATGGCTCCTCCGACAGGCATCCCTTCCGGATTTGCACACCATCTGCACTTCATATTGCACCCCTGAAGATGATAGACCAGGCGGTTTCCCTGGCCGTCCTGAGAATAATTAAAGCCTTTTTGAAAGATCTTCAATACCATAAAATCTCCCCCACTTTTCTATCTTTAATGGTATTATACTATATAACCATTTCTTGTCAACCACTTTTATTGACTTTTTCCAAAATCTGTGATATAACACAGAAAATCCACGACTTCTAAAAGGGGGTAACTATATGAATCCATCTGAACTTTTTCCCTATATTGACCATACGCAGCTGAAGGCCTATTGTACCTGGGAAGATATTGCGGCACTCTGCCAGGAGGCTCTTGCCTTCCACACCGCTTCCGTATGCATCCCGCCTTCCTATGTGGCAAGGGCTCACAATACCTTTGGCCCTTCCCTGAACATCTGTACAGTCATCGGTTTTCCTCTGGGATACAGCACGACCGAGAGCAAGCTTAGGGAAGCCGAAAGCGCTATCAACGACGGAGCATCGGAGCTTGACATGGTGATCAATATCGGAGACGTCAAAAACGGTGATTTTAAAAGAGTATACGAAGAGATTCTTGCCATCCGCAAAATTTCAGCCGAACAGATCTTAAAGGTTATCATCGAAACCTGCTATCTTACAGAGGCAGAAAAAATCCGGCTCTGTGAAATCGTCACAAAAGCCGGAGCAGACTATATCAAAACTTCCACCGGTTTTGGCACCGGAGGCGCCGTGATGGAAGATATTTTATTGTTTAAAGAGCACATCGGCCCTTCTGTAAAAATCAAGGCCGCCGGAGGCATCCGTACACTCGAAGACCTGGAAGCCTTTGTAGAAGCCGGCTGCAGCCGCATCGGCACCAGCTCCGCAGTAAAGCTACTGTGTTCTTCTGCGGTAGAGGAATAAAATCCCGCCAAGCAATCCGACGATAATTCCTGCATAGATGGCGGCACACATCAGCTTTGTAATGCAAAGCGCTGCCGGAGTGCCTGTGATCAGGCAGAACAAAAGCCCCGCGGCAAGTGTGCCTGCCGTCCAGCAGATAATGTTAATTGTAAGAAACGCCGCAGCCGCCGATTCACTGTCAAAATGCTTATTTACTATCTCCCATAATGTTCTCATACACTTTCCCTCCCTGAAATCATACAGGTTCTTTATTTTCGTTCCTGAGATTATTATGCCCTAAAATTGTTAAGCAAACCCGACGCTTCCTTTTAAAATTATGTTAAATATCTTTACAGGCTATCTGACGATCACCGCCGGATATCCTGCACGTTTGATCTTTTGTTCCATAGCCGCGGCCTCATCCAGATTCGTGTATTCCCCCACCTGCACCAGATAAAACGGACCGGAATCATCAATATAGGCCGGAATATCCAGGTCCATCAACTCCTCCATCAGCCGCTGGGCATAAGTCCGGTTGCGGTAAGCCCCTGCCTGTACCCGGTACTTTCCGCCCTCTTCTCCCGCATTGTCTGTTTCCCCTTCATATTCCAGCGTATCGAGGATTCCTCCCGCAATTGCCTGTGCGATATCGTCAAAGTTTTCATCAAAGAGCTGATTATCCACATCTGAATTGATAAATCCTGCTTCTACCAGCACTGCCGGCATATCCGTCCGCCGAAGCACTGCCAGGTCCGGTCTTGCGTGTACGCCAAGGTTTACAAACCCCACCGCCTCCAGCTGCTCATTGATGTCCTGGGCCATCTCGTATTTGATGCCGGACAGGTCATAGACCAGGCTTTCCACTCCGGATGCCTTATTGCTTTCCGGCGTTGAATTCCGGTGGATCGACACAAAATAATCCACGCCAGCTTCATTTGCCTCTCTTGCCTTCTGCACCGGCGTTTCATAGATATCTGTGGTCCGGGTATACTCTACATCCAGCCCACGGTCCTCAAGGATCTGTCCCACAGCCAGAGTTAATTTCAGCGTATCATCCTTTTCCTGCCGTCCATTGTATACCGCACCAGGATCTCTTCCTCCGTGTCCGGCGTCCAGCATAATTGAATATGGCATAAAAATACCCCTTTCACAACACATTCTATCCTAATGTATGCGTGAAAGGGGTATTTTGCTTCATCTATCCGATTTTTTCTATCCTGATCTGAGGATACAGCCGTTCCATATCTTCTTTTACAAAGAATCCCGTCTCTTCCCTCAGAGCCGCGGCCGCAGAAATAGCG
>PPYE01512952.1_pt1 | contig 14681 bp, 12 predicted proteins | sample 1559881 | NCBI WGS metagenome assembly PPYE01 (sample SAMN08240022, study PRJNA423297) | Human gut metagenome, whole genome shotgun sequencing project.
ATCAATTCATTCTCTTCTATATCAGGCATCCGCTGCTTGTCGATAAAGAAAAAGAAAAATATACAAAGCGGGATGGAGACAACACAAAACAATACACTAAACGTTTTGTGACGGAACACCCAATCTACACCGGCATCATAAAAACGGTCCAATGTGTGATCCTTTATCGGGTTATTGAATTTAAAAGAAAGCCATTTCCATTTCCGGGTATGAATACCTGTCCGATAGACCAGCAGATAAAGCACCGGAAGAAGCATAATACCAGTAAAATACGAAACCATCAATCCCACTGTAACCGAAAAAGCCTGATCATAGAAGATAGCTCCGGCAATACCACTCATAAAAATCAATGGAGCAAACACGGCAATGGTAGTCAGGGAAGAACTTAACATAGGAGTCACCACTTCACTAGTTCCTGTTATACAGGCACGACGCAATGAATAGCCCCGCTCCCGGTATTGGGATATATTTTCTGTCACAATAATCGAACTGTCAATCATCATACCCAATGCCAGAATTAATCCGGCAAGCGAAATGATATTCAGGGACATATTACACAGATAGAAGAAAACAAAACTAATCACGATAGAGACTACCATACTAAGTCCGATCACCAACGGAGATTTCACATCTCCCAAAAACAGGACAGCTACCAGACAGATAAAAAGGAAACCTAAAGTTAGATTCTGTTGCAGATTTGAGATCGTGTAATCCAACAATTCTGTCTGGTTGCGGCTGTTGGACAATGCGGTCTCCCTTACGCAGGTATATATTTTTCACATCTTCTGCGGTACGCAACAGAGTGGAGAATTTTATATTATATTCATAGTATCCGTCGCGTACTGTCATACTACCCGGCTCCACATTATTGGCAGCCAAAGCCGATTCAATATCTTCAATGGAAAACCCCATCATAGCCAGCTTATCCTCATCGGGTACAATCTGTACCTGACGCTCCACCAATCCGGTCACGTCTACCATAGCCACTTCTTCGAGCTGCTCTATCCTTCGCTTGATCACCGATTCGGCAAATTCACACAAATCAAGGAAAGACTGCTGTCCTATCGTACTATAAGCACTATCATTCTTTAAGGTCAGATTCAGGTAAAACACGGGTATATCCGTTGCGCTTGCCTTAATAACTTTCGGGCGTTCAGTATCCTTGGGAAGATAATTCATTGCAGCGTCTATTTTTTCATTGACCTCTATAAAGGCAAGATCCGTATTAGTACCGAAATCAAAAGACAGATGGATCATACCTGCTCCGTCTCTCGATTCACTATGAATATCTTTCAATGTAGACACCTGAATCAGTTGTCCCCGTAAAGGTTTCACAATCGTGTTTTCCAGTTCACGGGCAGAGGTATTGGCGGCAGACACCTGTATTGTTATCTCCGGAATGGCAATATCCGGAAGCAATGATATAGGCAAAGTATTATATGTCACTAGCCCGATTATGAAACAGGCAGTAAAAGCCATCAATACGGCAATAGGACGCTGGATTAAAAATTTTATCATGTTTTTCTATCTATCAATTAACTCCACTAATCACTCATCACTGACCCGTTAATCACTGACCTTTACTGCCGCTTCATGTGCCAGATTCAGATTTCCGGTCACAATAATCGTATCTCCTTCCAGTAACCCCTCTTCAATCCCTTTCTGTGATTTATCCGAAACAACATATTCCGTTGCATTTTCCAATCCCGTATGTACATAATTCCACATAGCCTTACCTTCTTGTAAAGTAAATACCACTTGCTTACCGGAGCGTAACACAACAGCCGTTTTAGGAATGACCAATTGTTGCCCTAAACTTCTTCTGACACTTACTCTTACATTCATACCACTGAACAGTTTTCCTTGTCCGTTTACTACAGCCTTCACCTTTACCATTCCGTTCGAATCTACCAATGGATTGATTTCAGATACGCTGCCTTCAAACGAATCTCCTCCGGCATAAGGAGTAATCATCACCTTATCACCTGTTTTAATAAAAGCCAACTCATTCTCCAACACTGTAAAATCAGCTTCCATCCCACGGGTATCAATAACCGTACAAAACACCTCGGAAGTATTAGCTAAATTATATGGTTTAGAAAACAGATTAGCCACTATCCCATCGAAAGGAGCAACCAATGTAGCATGTTCTGTTTCCCTTTTCACCAATTCATATTGAGATCTCGACTGCTCATATCCGCTCTTCACTTTCGCAAGTTTCATTGTTTCCACAGGAACTTTGCTAAAATCTTCGGAGGTATATCCCTGTCCGATCAATACATCTTTCAGTTCCAACTCGGCTTTCAACAAAGCATCTTCCGCTTGGGAAAGCTTTTGCTCCAAGCGAAATTTATCAAGTTCAGCTAAGTTCTGTCCTTTATGTACGCGGTCACCATTCTTCACATAAATACGAGCAATAACTTCACTTGTCTCAAAACGAAGATCAGCCTGTCCGAGAGCACTTACTTTACCGTTACTGACCAATTCGTGATGAAAATCACGTCTCTTTAGTATTTGAGTAGTGACTTCATTCTTAGCATCAGGAAGAACAGTGGAAACACCTTGTTCCTGTTTGTCGGCACTATTTTTTTTGTCAGAGCAAGAGGACGTTCCAGTCCAAACCAAACATAGCATCAACCATATACAATCATATTTTCTCATAATAATATCTTTATTGCTATCAATTACACATCATCTATTTAGGATAAACAAAGTCTATAGTCAAATCATCCGTATTATTTTCTGTATCCAGCATATTATCTACAAAAAGAACAATACCACTATAAGAGACACACCAACCTGTAAAATAATTATATCTATGTTTTGCCAACTTTACTTCATATACTTTTTTCATCTCATCATCAAACAACATTAAATATAAATCACGATCATTGATCAATTTCTCAATCCCCATATCAGCATCAAACTCTACTTTATCAATATGCAAACGGGCATACATTTTATATTGAGGAATATACATTACATCATAAAAATAAGGATTCTCCAACCTATGCCTTTCCAATGCAGCATAATCTTTTCCGGAAGTACATTCTGCCACAATATTAGAAGTATAGTTACTTTCTGCCATAACAGAGTTTCGTTCATTAGTAACTATATTCAAAGTATAAATGGAAGATTCAGCCGGATAATTATAGATAATATTTTCACCTACATAATTGACATTAGGAAAAGACATATAAGAATACCCTGCGCTCATATCAGGAATAATATTTGATGGCGACAAATAATAGATAGCAACATCTTTCTCTTTATTAATAAAGACTTCCTTGACCGCAAAGACCTTAGAAGACAAGTTTTGTGTTAAAAACATCAAAGATTGACGGTTCTTATTATAATATAAACGGGAAGTATGGATGGCATAATTAGTATTTATCAATAATTGCTCCTTATCATCCAGATACTCTCTCAAATCCACTATATTTTTTACAGTTCCTCTGCTGTCAACGAGAAAAACATGTTCAGAATCATCAGATACCCACACTGAATCTAATGAATGTACATATATGCCTGACAAACGAGATATAGCATGAGGACCTTTGGCGGGCAACGTTACTTGAGTTACCTGTTTTGATTCCAAATCCAGGTAATCTAATGAATGTAATCTATAATTATATCCGATAAGGATATTCACAGAATCTCCATGAACAGGAGAAGACAAATAATAAGACTTTAGCTGCAGCACATCTTGTTGAGGAAAATGTATTTCTTCCGTTTGCAGTGCAACTTCATTATTTACTATTGTTCCATCTGATCTCTTACCAGTACAGGATATCAATAGCATACAAGATAGGAAAAGCAACAAACTATTTTCTACTGTTCTCATTGTGTTCTATTTTTACGTTTTATACAACTACAAAAATAACATAACTAAAATACGATATCCTGATTATCAATAATAAATCTTCGTATAAGAATAAGATATAACCATTGTTAACTGTGCTCATTCATATTTCATCATATTTATCAGTTTATTTGTTTCAATAATTTCTTTACTTCCGCTCTCATCTCTTTTACCGCTGTCGATTGAACCTTTGGTTCTTTTGTCAGTACAACCTCAACCATACGCTTTAATTTCTCAGGTTGTTGGTTTTCCGGCTCCGCATACAGCTTTGCCAGAAGATAATACGGATAAATTCGTCCCGGAAGTCGATGCGTAGACCGAATCAGACTCTCTTCCGCTTTCTCATACTTTCCTACTGCCTGATAGTTCTTACCTATAATATTCAGAATCATTGGGTCATTACTATACTCCATGGCTTCTTTCAACACTTTTGTAGAGCTATCATATTGTTTCAATTTATGCAAACAATACCCGTATTCAAAAAGAAAGGCTCCCCGATTCTTCAATTCGGGATACAACGTCTCATATTCTTCTTTAGCTGATTGATATGCTCCGATATTATAGAGCATTTTACTACGATACCAGTTCTTACATGCATCATATTGATTGTTTTTCCAATAATATGCCCCTAATAGAATTATTATCGAAATAAAAAATAATAGCATTATCTTCGAGCGTCCAATAACACAAGCAGCCAGCAGAAAATAGAAGGTCACTGCAAATCCGGGAATCTGCATCGGATAAGAAGAAAAAGCAAATACCAACACTGCAATTATACCTCCACAAAGACCTATTCGTCCTTCCCTACTCCCCTTCCAAAGACAAAACGCAATTATTAATAAAACGACAAATAAAAAAGGAATCCCATATTCTGTTGCTACTTGAAGATATTCATTAAAAGCACATTCCGGACTACCCGCCACCAATTCTTCCGTTTCCGAATACTCTTCGTTTGCAAAATAACTCTCCTGTGCCCTGCCATAAGCTGAAACAAAATTCCCAGTTCCATGTCCTATAAGAGGGCTTTCAGCAATAGCAAGAGTACTAATTTTCCACATGAACAGGCGCCCATTGGCGGAAGTTGCTTTTAACTGAAAAAGTGAGTAACCAATCACTATGAATATAATGCTTCCTGCAATACAGGCCAACACAACTTTTCTCTTATATATCTTTCTAATCTCCTTTAGTTTACTTCCCCATGAAATGTGCATTCCATACACCCATGCGCCCGATACGGCGGCGGCAATCCAAGCCGAACGACTCATTCCGGCAGGTAGCACACAAAGAATCAACAGCATCACTCCTAATGCCATGTAATACTTTCCCTGTTCTATCCATGTACGTTCCGTCTTTTCTTTCAAATTTAGCCATTCATGCAGGCAAAGCGGAAATATCATTGCCAAATATCCCGAGTAAGGTCCCGGATTATAGAAAAACCCTGTAAGTGCATATAAGGAATGATTAGAAACAGCGAAACCATATATTTGCCTCAAGCCCCATATAGCTTCAATCCCTCCCAATATAATCAATACCCACGTCACTATTGACGGAAAAGACAGATATTGTTTCTTATTCAAGCAAAGAAAAGGCAAACAACACACAGCAAAAACAACAGTCATGCGTCCCAACCATAGTTTTTGATAGGCCATTTCACCAACAGATATGTCGTTCGGAGTAGGAAAAGCTACTACACACAGGATTAACGCAACTCCTAAGAGTGCTATCAAACCCGCCATACCTTTCCTTTCAATTTTTATCAACTTTAATTTGACTTTCATGTTCTTCAATTATCTGACTACTGCCCGATAAAAAGCAATAACCGGATTATCTCCCTCTACATCATACGTTTTAAATAAATCCGGATAATCCTCAAGAGGATTTTCAGAAAAAGCATAATCGAGATACTCTGGTGTCAATATGCTGTAAAAGCAATCCTTATAAATACCGTCAATCGTATCAATTAAAGATGAATCCAGAAATTTAATCCTTTTGGCACAGTATACTTGTTTACTCTCTTCTACATTATATAAACAAGACCAAATATATCCATCCTTCACAAAACGAAAAAACAATAATCCGCCATACTCATATATATCAGTTATACCTAAGGAGTATCCTGAACGCAACAAACTCATTTCATTAGGTCTCTCTTCTATCATCGATGCTGGCAAGGGGTTCGGCAAATTAATCCGAAAACGCGGAACAACACTATCTTCATGAATCTGATAAACAATATTATCAAAATCCCTACAATAATACAACTTCGAATTATTATCATACAAATTGTGTCCTGAAGGCGAAAATGGATAGTCTTCTTTATTATTTTCATGTTTAAAGTATCGTTTCCCTATGGTAATGCCATCCTTTGACGCTAACAGGTAATAATGCAAAGAAATATCATCTTGATAGTTTCGATGTAAACGGTTATGATAAAAGAAGTATCCTCCCCAATAGGCTATTTCAGCCGGTGTAGGTTTATTAAACTTCTCACTTTTGACAAACCTACCATCCTCGGTCGAATAAAACATCAACGACTGTTTCATATTATCATAAATCACCAGTTGATGCAAACTAGCATTTACTGCAAAAGCATTTATATCCGTATATTCTCCGGGACCCTGCCCTCTAGCATTCAATTGAAATAACAATTCACCGGACATATCATAACATACAATGCCTACTACAAGATCCCATAAATAAATTCGTTCATCCGCAATCTGGATCTTTTTAATACGGCTTAACAAAGGAATCGCCGATAGTTTAACGTAAGATACCTGTTGCAATATAGTTTCCAGCTTATCATAAGTTTCTCCTGTCATTTCAACGATAACGTCCTGTGGACTAGACAGAGAGACAACTCCGGGGCCGATACTTAAAGACGTTTTATTATGAGTACACGACACAGTAAGACAAACTACCATTATTATAATAATACACTTATTCATTTTTTAATTACATTCCACAAGCTCTGGGTGTACAAGAATTAGGAGTTACACAAAATTCGCATATTCTTTCTATGCTGGCAGTATGCCACGGACCTTGCTGATAATCACATGCAATTGTCCTAGGAGCTGTCCAAGTCTTATCGCCATTCTCACGACTATTTGCCAACGCTTCAACATTAGACAGAACCAAATCAGATAATGTCTCTTTTTTAAACGAATTACAAATATTAGTACCAATCATCACTAGTAATGTAATTCCTAAAGCCATTTTTAAATAAATTTTCTTTTTCATACGTAACTAATTTTATATTAAATCTGATAGTCAATATGCCTTTATTTGATTTTCTTCATCATCCTATCCCAACGAGGTTTCTCCGTAAATTTGTCTTCTGAATACCAGATACGGGTAGCCTTGCCTACAATATATTCTTCCGGCAGCATCCCCCAATACCTTGAATCCTGCGAATTAGCCATATTATCACCAGATACAAAATAATAATTCTTTTCAAAACGATATCGAGAAATCAGACTGTCTCCCAATAACACCTGTCCGTCTTTCAGACGCAATTTCTTCTTTTGTTCCCAACCTATCAATTGCTTATACAAATGATAAGTAGTGCGGTCCATTTCTACCACATGTCCTTTCTGTGGAACAGGCAATGGTCCGAATTCACGAATATTCCACTTAAGTTGTTTGTTATATGGAAATGTACCAAAGACAATCCCGTGCTGCTTCGGATGCTGCAAATTTGCAATATACTGTTGAGCCTGATAATTCCCCACCTGTTCATTGCAACCACGTATCTTATAAAATCCTCCTCTGATTTCCAATGTGTCTCCGGGCAGAGCGATACACCGCTTCACATAATACTGCATCACGTCCATTCGAATACTATCCCAACGATTTTGCTGATAAGGAAAATTAAAAACCAATATATCATTTCTCTTAAAGTTTCCCCATCCGGGCATCCGATGAATAGTGAAGTCTTCATTATCTAAAGCAGCAAACACATTAAATAACCTAGCTCCCTTTATCATCTTATTAACCAGTATCCGATCTCCATCCTTTAGTACCGGTTCCATAGAATCCGAAGGTATTTTAAACGAGGTAAAACAAAATAGTTGTACCAAGAAGAGAATGAGCACCATGCAGAATACGAAAAATGCCAGATTCTCTAATATTGCCAAAATTTTCCTCACTTTGCTCATACGCTTTCTTTCAGTTGAATTAGTTTACGATAAGCCATAAGCCCCAACACGCATTTCACACGTTCATCATCCTCATTTAATAATCCTTCGCAAGGATAAACGTCTTTTTCCATCTTCTCTCGCAAATAATCCGCCCATAAACACAATAGATTCCAATGTGCATCAGCATAACTGAAATCCTGTTCCACTTCTACAATCACAGCCATCATCATCAACATGTCAGCAGCTACCGCCACTGCATTATCATCCAATTTTACCTGCTTATTAATAATAGGAAGCAAAATATTTTATTCTCTGATGATAACACAAATCTATGGGAAGATATAAAATTACGATAAGAAGGAAGCATCTGCCCTGCAAATGTTTCACCACCTACTTGAAAAGCTCTGGCACTCCACTGACAATCCTGTTTATCGCATTCTTCTTTAAGTTCCTGCCATCTATCTCCAACAGATTTCATTAATTCTTTTATTTCGCCTGTTCTATTTTTCTTCCAAAGAGGGGACAAACTTTCACCCCCATATTGTAAAGTCTGCCCTTCCTCATACCCTATTAGCAATGCACCTTTATCCTCATTCTTTGCGCTTAACTTTTGAGATAAAATAACATGACCATCCTCACTAGAGAAAGTTGATTCATTCGCCTCCATAGCTAAATATAAACTGTCGGACTTGGCAAAACGCCAATTCTGTTCACACCAACTATCCACCTTGCTCCTACCCAATAACCACTCCATATCTACATCAAACAGAATTTCCACTGTATGCTCCTTTTCATCTTTTGCATGAATCTGATAAGAAAGAAAACCTACAGGCCATCCTGTCATATCCCATTTCTCCGACAAGGAAGGTGAAACAAAATCAATCAGAAGCTCCACATCTCCACATTGAAAAACATAATGAGTCTGTGTAGCCTGCATATTCATTTGTTTCAATATTGCAGGTTTCACATCAACATAAGTCTTATTTTCCACATATAAACCAAAATCCAAAAAAGCAGTACCTTCCGCATTACCCCCATAAGCTGCTATAACATTATCACCATTAATAATTTGAGCTACTGTTTCATCCGTTAAACGATAGCATCCCGTTTGAGGAAGAAATGCTTCTTCTCCTAACAAATATTCTCCATTACAATAAAGCTTTATCTGATCATCATAAATATAACGGAGATAGACTTTGCGTTCTTTTAAAGTATCTTTGTTAGCAATGGTAATGTGCCTGCGAACATATATATTTTTCGCTCCCCATACTGTATGGGCTTGAAACTTCCCATTTTCCGAACCGAAGGCACCTTTACCCTTATTCCACAAAGAATCATTATACTCCCTTTGTTCCCATCCTCTGCCCGGAAATAAATAAGAATATTTTCCCTGCCATCCCAGGTTCTCGTTTGAAAGAGGGGCTAGAGAGGATATACGTAACGAATCTCCTCCTAAAAAACGGTAAGATTTACCATCCACCTTTAAAATACCCGTCAACGGAAACATTTTCCCCGATCTTAAGCACGGATAGGTTTTATTTAAAGTATCTTCTGTTGCCTTTATGGTAAAACCGGGAGCTATAGCCAACAACGTATGTCCGGAGAAAGAAATATCAAAAGGAGGACACACCTTCTTACCGGAATAAGAACAAGCACATATCAAGGAGATAATTCCTGAAAATAAAACTATCCTCCACATTACAACTTGTCTGATATTAAACCTTACCTCCATTGTTGTTCTCCATTTTCATAAACAAAAATTCTTTCATCCTTTCCACGAGTATGGTTTCGTAAAAGTAATAATGCATTTTCCGGAATATTCCGAAACACCAGTGAATCGGCAGTCGCCTTGATTGTCCCGGCAGATTGCCAGTCTCTTTCACAGTAGAATAATTCATATACATCACCAGGTCGAACATAATTATCCCTGTTCCGCGGAGTATAAACTATACGATCGACTTTTACTTCTTTTCCTAAATCCAATCCCGCCCATCCACCGGTGGGTTTGGAATAATCAAAAGAAGTCCATGTTTTCCCGTCAAAGACATTGGTATAGTCATGATCCCCATTCTGTTTTTCGTGTTCGGGAGTTCCTATTATCTTTCCCGTTAAAGCAACAGTATCATTTTTCTCATAAAAGGCGACTGCTGAAACATTACAATGAGCTTTAGGTCGACCGATATATCTAAGATAACGGTATTCTTTATCAGACCAGCATTTTACAGTAGTATTCAAACGATCAGGTTTACTTTGTATAATAAACAGTGTATCTTCATCCGAAAAATCCGAATGATTGCTTCCGGTAAAAACACCCCCTATCATTCTGTTTCTAAAACTACTTTCTTCTTTAAGATTAAACTTAGCATACAAAACCATATCTTGCGTCTTTTTCCCGACGGAATAATAGTGAGGGGCATTAGTTTCTTTATCCAGATAAAAAGGATCAGTCAAGAAATGTAATGATCCTTTTTCATAAGTGGCAACTCTTAAAACTGCCCCTTTACGAACATATCGAAAAGCCAAATGACCGGCATCGTATTCTGTCCAATCAACCGGAATCCAACGATCTCTATTACTGGCACATAAATAAGCAATCCTCCCACTCCTTTTCTCTTTATACTGCTTTTCCAAAGGAATGACCAGATTCTTTTGGTATGAATACGCATAATCAAAAGTTACATCCTTAAACTTAGGAATATGCCAAAATGGATGTACCTTCTCTCCATATTGTGACATCTGTTCATGTAACTCTCTGTTTACACTAAATGTATATCTATATATCTTGGCAGTTCCTCCCTGCCGATACAAAGCACATTTGCGAACACGTGTCAAAAATGTCATAAAGTCGGACATATATCCTTCTCCGTTTTTATCCCATACTATTGTCCAAAGATGCCCGAAATTCGTATCATTACGTGCAGGTAAGTAGTCGATTGCACAAGGAATACCTAAAGCACGAAATAAGTAAATCTCAAAATCTGCCAATTCTCTACAACTACCGACTTTATATTGTACAAATTCAGGTCCGATATGTCCGAAAGAAAAGGGAGTTATAGAAGTAAAGAATGTCTTTTTATCCGGCAATCTCGCCATTAAATATCTGGCTGCCACTAATGGATCTTCTTTATCCAAGGTGTCAGACATCCGCAATGAATCTAACAATGAATTGTATTTCTTATAATATATCTCACGCCAATAAGTTAACGGTTCATCCCCTATTCGGTAAGGCAATAAGTACTCACAAAATGTTTCAAACGAAATATTCTTTCCCCACGGTTGCTCCTGCCAAACTTTAAATGCCCAATCAATATTATGGCACAAATATGCAGAATCCATTTCCATAATATCGCGTTTCTTTTTAGGTTCTTTCATTGCACCAAAGACTTTCTTGACTGAATCCGAAACTTGTTGCGCAGTTTTACCCTTACGTACTTTTAGCCAAGCATAATAAGACTTATAATTCTCTAATTGTTCTCCACTAGAATAAATGTAAAAAGGCATATTCTCTATTAAAAAACAAGCTGCTTTATATTTTAGACTATCAATAGGATTCTTCTTATAATAGTGAAGTACTTTTTGAAGTTCTTTTTTATTTCCACCTGCCGCCTGTAAAGCAACTTCTAAAGGGAGCATAGTTTTTTTTTCGTAGAATAAATACTTTCTTGCATATTGCCATTCTAACACAAATAACAAAACAAGGATAGATGGAATATATATACAAAGCTTCTTAAGCATAAATTAATCCTCATTTACTTAGTATTTCCTGTTCATGTTCTCTACTGACCTTTCTCATTTATCATAGGTCAAAACAACGCTAAAAAATGTATTTTTTTATTTCACATATATATTCATTAATACCGGATTACTATCATCAACCAAATTATATTTACGAGTAACAGTCTCCTCATAATTATTCAAAAAAGACTGAGCATTAATATAACTTATATAAAAATCAGAAGAAACTGCTGCAATCTTCGTAAATGCTTTTATTTGAGGGTCCAAAAGAGGGCAAAATAAATAACCTTCTTTCTCTTTTGCTTCATATTCCAAAAGTAAAGGTGCTCCATGGTTTCTCCATATTTCGGCCAGAAAATGTCCCTTACATTGATAGAATGAATTAACACCTGAAATTAGGCACTCATTAGTAGAATATTGTTCTCTTACCCCTCTTTCCTTTTTAAAGTCCTTTTCTAATTCAAGATCTGAATTATCTACAAAATCATCCGATATTATTTTCATATATTTGCTTACTTCATCATTATCTATCATATAAATATATGGAGAATATCTAGGATTAAAAAATAAATGATTCCCTGATTTATAAAAACTTTGGGCTTTAAATGGAGTATTAGCATTATCTGCAATACCTCTAGATGCTATTACCGGAACAAATTTCTCATTCGAATAAAATCCTAAACAAATACCGTCTTCAGTCTGAAATATATTGGTTCCCCATATCTTTCCCGTTTTTTCATCAACAGCTATTTCCATTACAGTTGCATTAGTTTTATATTCTGTAAACAGCTTGTAATCAGGATATTTATATTTTATTATTTTTCGTCCTACAATAGATGATATGTATATATTTAAATCTGCATCTATATCAAAGTCTGATATATCAGCATATTCTCCTGGTCCACTCCCTATATTATGAATTTTAGTAATATATGAACCATTATCGTCAAATAAAAAGATCATAGCTTGGACTTTATCAAAAATATAATATGTCTCATTCTTATACAATATCTTAGTTATACTAGATATTAATGATCTCTCATTTGTTTCTAATGGAACAAAAGTTACAGAATCAAATTCATGCAAATGATTCTTCTTACTACAATAGTCATATTCCAACAAAGTAAGATTCCTATCTTCTATTTCTTTTAAAGAATTATTACGAGGATTATTGCATGAAACCAACAATAATAAAAAAATATATACATTTTTTTTTTCATAAACGAGCTATAATTATGTTTCTTTTATTAAAAAGAACGTATTATTAGAAAGTAACAAGACGACCAATCGCCACATATTAATTAAACATCAGATACCTAGTAATAGATATCTGATGTTTAAAACCTAGTTAATTTGGACAATCTCTATTCCTCATCGTAGTAACACCCGAATAACATCTGTCACTATTAATACTAAGACAACCGATATGGCTATTATAGGTTGTAACAAGACACCCATCCTCCCAATGAGTTTCTTCATCACTAGTCCAACTATAGTCAGGAGTTCTACTACCTGACACATCAGTTTCACCTCCAGCTAGTGCATCTATATTAGCCAAGCTAAACAATGATAACGTTGAAGATTGAGAACCTAAATCTATTTTGATATTCAATACCGCCACAGTTACTATGGCTAAAACACATATTCCACTAAACAAAAATTTCTTCATTATCTATTTTTTTTAAGATTAAAACCTAATATAAAAATCATTATTCATTTCTTTGTTTTTCACATAAATAACACCTCCTTACTTAATATATAGCTTTTATTTACTTTGATTATTTACCTTACCTTGTATTACAAGTTTAACATATCTTCTTTCTATATTACAATATATTGTAACATTTTTCTTAAAATATCCTTCTTTATTAGGAGTAACTTGCACTACAATATCGGTTGTTTTATTAGGTAAAACCGGTTGTTTTGACCAGTTAGGTACTGTACAACCACATGTAGTAGTTACATTATTCACCACCAAAGGGTTAGGTCCAATATTTTTAAGACTAAACTTTGCAGTAGTAGTCTTATTTATTTCCAGATTTTTAAGTTCCAAAATAGTTGTATCAACTGTCAATGATGTTATCAAAGACTTATCATATAAGTCTGTTTTTTCTACTCTTTTATTTTCATTTATTATTTGCTTATACAAACTCCATATTTGAGGATTCTCTGTAGGATTACCAATGCAAACGACCTTATTATATTTATCCAACAAAAAAGTCTGATATCTACTGTCTTTGGGAAATGTATTGAGTTTATCAAGTTGATTACATATATCCATATAGCAAGGATATTTAAATGAGTCCTTTCTAAATAAAAAGAATATTTCTTCGATATTTTTAGGATGAAAATAAAATTGAAAATTAACAAAACCTGCCATTTCGTCATTAACTTCCTTAATAATAGCATTCCATTTATACAAATGTAATTTACAACTAGTGCATCCTATTGAATCTGTGTATACTAGTATTTTATAAGGCGTAGAATTGGGAGAAATACACAAAGTATCCCTATCAATCGATTTACAAAAAACATCTTGAGGAAATATAATTTTCTTTCCTGTCCATTCTTTTACTATCTTTTCAATTTCCGTTGATAGTTGATCATTTTTACATCCACAAAATGTAAAACAAACTACTCCCAATATTAGAACTACACCCTTAACCATAATACAAAATAGTTATAACTAACATAATTTCTCATTTATAATAATATTGCAGCAAAATTGCTACTTTACCTATTTAATACTAAACATTACAATCGGCTGATCATCATTAACATCTGTCGCTATTATCGTTTTAGTATCTTCATCCACCCAAATACCATATATATAATGGTCGAGCACATATTTGCATAACGGTTCTCCTTCCAAACTAAATACATAAATATATTTTCCTCCATCAGGAAGCCTTCCGCTTTGTCTTGCGATCTCCTTAAAAGACGTTCCA
>PPYE01030784.1_pt1 | contig 14676 bp, 9 predicted proteins | sample 1559881 | NCBI WGS metagenome assembly PPYE01 (sample SAMN08240022, study PRJNA423297) | Human gut metagenome, whole genome shotgun sequencing project.
CGCTTGGAGAGCACGCGCATGCACTTGCGGATATGGTCAGGTGTCAGGTCCGTGAGGCGGATACAGCCGATGACCTCCATGCACGCGTGGATCCTGCCGGCGCGTGTGCGGTATGTGGTGGGTTTGACGTTGAGCCGGTATTCCTCCAGCCAGCGCTCCGCGTAGTCCTTCAGGTACGGGCTCTTGGCTCCGGGCAACAGGCCGGTGCGCTCCATCTCGGCGACCTTCGCGCCGAACCGTTCGCGGGCATCGGCCTTGGTGCGGCCGCTCGCCGCTATGAACCGTCGTTTGCCGGTGGCGGGATCCCGGCCGATTTCGCGGCGGAACTCCCATCGTCCATCCGCGCGGTGGATGATGCCGCCCGCGCCCTTCGTGCGCCGCGAACGTCCGCCCGTCTTCCGTGTGGTCTTCGCCGTCATGGTGTTCTCCTTGTGTCCGAGAGCACTCAATGAGCGTCCACGCACATGGCGAGAACCGTTACGGCGAGCGCACTCCGGGGTTTTCCGGAATTACACTCTATTTACACTCTATCGCCGCGTAAAACGGCGGAATACGTGCGTAAAACGGCGGTTTTCCGCGAATCGAAAAACGGCGCGATTCCAACGTTCCGACACCCCGGAACCCTTGGAATCACGCCGTTTTCTAGGGTCTGAAGACCCTACTTGGAAACGTTGAACTTGAATTCGACGATGTCGCCGTCCTGCATGACGTAGTCGCGGCCTTCCTGACGGAGCTTGCCTTCCTCCTTGATCTTCGTCATGGAGCCTTCGGCGGCAACGAAATCGTCATAGGAGACGATATCGGCCTTGATGAAGCCCTTTTCGAAGTCGGTGTGGATCACGCCGGCGGCCTGCGGGGCGGTGTAGCCCTTGTGGATCTGCCATGCGCGCACTTCCTTCTCGCCTGCGGTGAGGAAGGTGGACAGACCGAGCGTGTCGTAGCCGACGCGTGCCAGCTGGTCGAGGCCGGATTCCTCAAGGCCGGCGTCGGCGAGCATTTCGCGCGCGTCGTCCTCGTCGAGTTCGGTCAGGTCGGCTTCGAATTGCGCGTTGAGGAAGATGGCCGGAGCCGGAGCCACGGAGGCGGCGAGCTTGGTCTTGAGATCCTGGTTCTGCAGTTCGGAATCGTCCACGTTGAACACGTAGATGAACGGCTTGGCGCTCATCAGGTGCAGGTCGTAGACGGAGTCCTTGTCGAAGCGGCCTTCGCGGGCGGCCTTGTCGATGGTCTCACCGGCTTCGAGGATCTCCTTGGCCTGCTTGACGGCGTCCATGTAGGCCGGCTCGATCTTCTTGCCGCGCAGATCCTTCTCCAGCTTCGGCAGCGCGTTCTCGATGGTCTGCAGGTCGGCGAGGATGAGCTCGGTGTTGATGGTGTCGATGTCGTCGGCCGGATCGACCTTGCCGTTGACGTGGACGATGTCGTCGTCTTCGAAGGCGCGTACGACCTCGCAGATCGCGTCGGCCTCGCGGATGTTGGCGAGGAACTTGTTGCCCAGGCCTTCGCCTTCGGAGGCGCCCTTGACGATGCCTGCGATGTCGACGAAGGTGACGGTTGCCGGCACGATCTTCTCGGTGTGCACGAGCTTGGCGAGCACCGGCAGACGGTTGTCCGGCAGCGGCACGATGCCGGTGTTCGGCTCGATGGTGGCGAACGGATAGTTTTCCGCCAGCACGTTGTTACGGGTCAATGCGTTGAACATGGTGGACTTGCCGACGTTCGGCAGTCCGACGATTCCGATAGTAAGAGACATGGTTCCTTAGTTTAGTATTAGGCTTCGATGGCGTCGACCGCTTTGATCACGGCACCACGGAACGCGCTTTCCTCCAACGATGCGACACCCTTGATGGTGGTGCCTCCTGGAGAGCAGACGGCGTCCTTCATGGCACCCGGATGGGTTTCGTTGGCCAGGTACAGTGCGCCGACGCCTTCCACCATCTTTGCGGCCAGACGGTAGGCGGTGGCGCGTTGCAGACCGTATTTCACGCCCGCGTCGCCGAGCGCCTCGATGTACATGTCGGTGAATGCGGGCGCGCAGCCGGCGATGCACATGCCGATGCCCATATGCGCGGAGTCGACGCGTTCGATGAGGCTGATCGATGAGAACAGCTTTTCGAACGTCTCGTTTTGCGCGTCGGTCAGCGTGTTGTCGGTTTCCGTGACGAGCACGCCTTTGCCGACGGCCATCGGCGTGTTCGGAATGGTGCACTGGATGTGCATCGCGCCGAAATCGGCGCCGAACAGTTCACGGTATCTGGCGAGATCCCAGCCTGCCGCAATGGATACGACGAATGTGCTTTCGTTAGCGAGCGCGCCGGCGATTGGTTTGATGACGCTTTCAATCTGGTACGGTTTGATGGCGATGATGACAACGTCGGCCGCGTCTGCGACTTCGGCAGCGGTGCGCAGCGGTGTGGCACCAACCTTCGCCGTGGTTTTCTCCAGTTTGTCGTAATGCGCGGCGCACGCCACGATGTCAGTACCGTCGATTGCACCTGCCGCGACAAGTCCTTCGGCAATGGCCTGTGCCATGTTGCCGTATCCGATGAATCCGATGGTTGGGTTGGACATGGTTTCTCCTTGTTGTTCCCGGTTCCTATTTGATATCGATATATGGATGGATTGTCTGCGTCAGAACAGTTCTTCCAGATCTCCCCTGTTCAGTGCTTCGTTGAACAGGCGTTTGAAGACCACGGAACCATGCACGCCGTCATGCTCGAATTCGTTGGTGGTCCAATAATGTGAACGACCGACGCGGGACAGCGTGTCGAGCTGCAATCCAGAATCTACGTACATGTCGTCGAAATAGACGGCAGCCTGCAGCGGAACCTCATTGCGCGCCAACTGGTCGGCATCGTAGATCGTGCCGAAATGCGTGTCTTCCATAAGCACGTCCATGGCCGGTTTGAACGGACGCAACGCACGTTCCTGCTCGAACATCCACGGGAACATGGCCTCGCCGGTGAAATTAAGCGGACGGATGTCACCCGCGAATTCCGGATGCTCGCCGCGCACGCGCTGGGCGGCCCAGCAAATCGGCGTTTCCAGCTCGCCGTTGGCGTAGATGAACTCCTGCAACGGCCAGTACAGCGGGCGAGACGAGGTCGCATCCATCACGGAAGACAGGAATTCGTCAGACAGTTCCGCCGAGGTCGAGGCCGAACCGTCGCCGTCGAGGAATGCCTGGTCAAGAATCCAATGCACGCGTTCGAAACTTGGCTTCATGCCGAAATCGGATCCCAAGCATTGGAAGCGTTCCACCGTGAGCGGATCGCCGTTCGGCAATGCGACCTTGCGCGACTGCAGAATGTCGGCGACGGCCGCGGCACGTTCGACATCGATCGGGTAACGCTCGTAGAACTGCTTCGTCTTTGCCGCCATGCGCGGGAACGTATGACGGTACACGTCGGTCGCATCGGCGGGAACATGAGGAATGCCGCCCGTGGTGAAACTGGCGATAACCCCTTGCGGGAACAGCGAAAGATATGTCAGCGTCAGGAATCCGCCATAGCTTTGACCAAGCGTGGCCCAACGTGCGCCCCCGAATTCGGTACGACGCAGATGCTCGAAATCACGAACGATCGAATCGGCGAGGAAGCGCTTCAAAAACGCGGCACCGGCCTTGCCGCCGCCATCCATACCCTCAATCACATGCGTATCGACGCGGGACGAACGCCCCGTACCACGTTGATCCGGCAACACCACGCGGAAATGCTTGATGGCCTCCTCAATCCAACCATCGGAACTTGGACCGAGCGGACGCGGACCGGAACCACCGGGACCACCCTGCAGGAACACGAGCAGCGGAAGATCATCATGCACATATTCGGGAGCGGTGACCACACGGTAGAACAGGCTGATCGATTCGCCATCGAACCCATGACCAGGCTCGTGGCCCGTCCAATCCAACGGCACCTTGATGGAACGATCCTCAATATGCAATCCGGGCACGTAGTATTCGCTCAGCAACGTCATGCATTCACCTTCCCTTTGGCATCATCGGCATGTTCAATGCGGGTAGTGACTTTTTGATGGCTTCCATCTCACCCACATGCGGAGACAACCTTACCTCACAAAAGCGGCTTTATCTTACCGCTATTTCATTCCCGCGCATGATGGCGTCACAGCATATCTGGCGCTAGGGTGGAACGTATGTCGAATTTCAAACAGCGTCTCTTGTCATGGATGCATGGCCATGTTTTCGCCGGCGATCTCATCATCACGCTTGTTATAGGTGTTCTGCTGTTCGACGTGACCGGCGGCATCACCTATAATCCGGGATTGCTGTTTGACCTTAAGCCTTCCACGCAGATGGCATGGGAAGCGGCAATGCTTATTCCACTGCTGATCCGTCGATGGTGGCCGCAGACCGGAGCGTTGCTCTGCGTGGCATGGACCTTGGCGCATCTCATATTCGGCCCTTGCCTGTTGGGCGCCGATATTCTGGCATTGTTCATGCTGTATTCGGTGATCGTCTACGGCAATCCCAAAAACACGAAAGCCTTCATTATTCTGGCGTTGATCATCGGTCTTCTGGCTTCGGCGCTGGTGGCATGGACCATGACCAATGGACCATTGCTCACCGGAGGCAAAGTGCATACATGGAGCAGCTGGAATGACCCAAATCCAAATGGCGTTATGGTCACGAAAGACACTCTCGGTTCCATCTACACAGGAACATCCATGTCGGAAGTCGCCGACATGATGGCGCAATACATGCTGGTACTGACGCCGATTTTCGAAGTATGCATTATTTCCACCGTCATTGTAGCGTTCTGGCAGCGTGCCCGTCTGGTAACCGTTTGCATGATGCGGGAACGCAATGAGGCAATCGCCGCGCGAGACCAGAATGAACGCGATATCGCCGCGTTGGCGGAACGCGCACGCATCGCACGTGACATGCACGATGTGGTGGCGCACACCCTGTCAATCATCATCGTGCAGTCTGATGGCGGTCGCTATGCAGGCACGCATGATCCCGCGGTGGCCAGAAACACCATGGAGACGATTCGACACGAATCGGAACGCGCACTGCATGACATGCAACGTCTTCTGGGAGTATTCGGGGGTTCACCGCACGCCGATTATAACGATATCGGCAATCTTGTGGAACAAGCGCAAAACGTCTCCCCCGACATTCGAATCCGACGGAATATCACCGGCACCGCCAGCCCAGAACAACTCGGCGAACAAGCCTCGATAGCTTCCTACCATGTAGTGCAGGAGGCGCTGACGAATATCCGCAAGTATGCGGGGCCGCACGTCGATGTACATATTAAAGAGTCATGGAACAACGGTTTGCTCACTTTGACCATCACCGACAATGGTCATGGCGCGGCGGCCAATATCGACGGGCATACGCCAGGTTACGGCCTGCTGGGCATGAAAGAACGCATCGAATCGGCCGGAGGCTCGTTGCAGGCTGGCCCTCAACTCGGCGGAGGCTTCGAAGTCATGGCCACCCTGCCTTACGGCGGTAAAGAACAGGTGACAGAAGAAACCGGCGAACAGTATGCCTCGGAACAGTCCGAATCGTGCAACACAACTGCCATATCCAGCAAAGCGAGATTATCCGACGAAGCAATCGCGTCTCACACAGCCGTTAACATATCGGCGCGAATCCCAGATCAACCATCGGAGCGGACGCAGGAAACCAACCAACCGACCGGTCGCGATCATCGTTCGAATGCCCTGCAACATTTGCGCATCACCGCACCCAATCTGCATGATTTGCTCAAATCGTTGAAACTGAAATCCGTAGAATTTGCAAATACATCCAATTCGCGAGGGCCGAATTGGGTGGAACGTGTTTCCGCATGGACGCAGCACCATTATGTGCTCATGGATTCCGTTGGTGCCGTGGTATTGGTCATGCTGCTGAATCGCATGTCGATTACGTTCCTTTTTGATAGTTCACCTCTTGCGCAGCTCTCTCATGCGATCGCTACCTGCTGCATATTGGCGCTGTCCCTTCGACGCAGGTTCCCCGAGACTTGCGCGCTTATTGTGTTCGTATTGTCAGTTGTGCAATTGTTGTTTTTGAGATCGATTGAGGTTGGACATATCGTAGCGTCGCTGTGTGCTCTGTATTCAGCCGTATTGTATGGACGCGAACACGCATGGCGTTGGACCGGTCCTGCCGCTGTCACCTGTTCGGTGCTGATGGGCTTGAAAATCGCGGCCGATCAACACGGATACATTACCTTGTTCGGCGCCATCACCGCTTCCGTGGGCTTGACAAAACCGGTTTCAGCCGCGTCAAGCAGTACTGCGGCGTTTTTTACCGGCGTTATGTATACGGTTGCGGTGTTGATACTGTGCGCCGGCATTATGGCATGGGCGCGTTGGACTCGCTCCAGTAATTCAAACGCACTGGTGTTGCAGGCGCGAGAGGAAGCGCTGGTGGCCGAGCAGGAGAAGCAGCGTATTCTCGCGGCGAATATGGAACGCGACCGTATCAGTGCCAGCATTCAGGCTGAAGTCACCGCCACGCTGAACAGCGTGATTAGTCAAGCCGTCGATGGTATCCGCATGTTGGACGCTGCCGAAGCACAAGGCAAAGAGCCTACTGCCGACGAGATTTCCGCAGCGTTCAAAGCCATCGGAGAACAGGGGCGCGCCGCGCTTAAGCGTATGCGCGAACTGCTCGGAGTGCTTCGTGAGACTGGTTTCAGCGATGACGCTCATGCCGGTAGCGCGAGCGAACTGCAGTTGAGGCCCGCAGCACCGCTGGAGGAGCAGCTGCAGCGCGCGTCTCGATAGCCGGTTCAAGTTTTTCAGGGAGATTTAAGGGGTTGTTTCGCGCTGTGAGCGGAACGATGCCGATAAGGTGGAGAGTATGAGTGAAGAACAGAAGATTCGTGTGGTCATCGCCGATGATCAGGAATTGGTACGTGCCGGTTTCGCGATGGTGATCGGCTCGCAACCGGATATGGCGGTTGTCGGCCAGGCGCGCGATGGCGCGGAAGCGGTGGCTTTGGCGGAGACGCTGCATCCCGACGTGGTGCTGATGGACGTGCGTATGCCCGGTATGGACGGCATTGAGGCGACACGTCGGATCAGCGCGTTGCAGCATCGTTTCGCACCCGATGGCAGCGCGCTTGACGATGCGCATACCCGTGTGATCATTCTGACGACATTCGATTTGGACGAATACGTGATGGCCGCGATCAACGCCGGCGCGTCCGGCTTCCTGCTGAAGGACACGGAACCGGAGACGCTGCTCAATTCGATTCGCACCGTGTACCAAGGCAACGCGATCATCGCGCCATCCGCCACGAAACGGCTTATAGAGAAGATGATGGATGGCGATTTCGCAGGAACGGCCGCCGCAGCGCCCGTTTCCGCAACGTCCGCTTCCGCTTCGACGGCAACTATGTACACCGATCCGGAATTGGACGAACTGACCGACCGCGAGCGCGAGGTGCGCATCGAAATCGCGCATGGCCTGTCGAATCAGGAGATCGCGGACAAGCTGTTCATCAGCCTGCCTACCGTGAAAACGCATGTCGCGCATATCCTGTCGAAAATCAATGCGCGCGACCGCGTCCAAGCCGTCGTGTTCGCCTACGAAAACCATCTCGTATAAAATCTTCATAAAACGTATTCGGCAACAAAAATGCTCCTTCTTTCGAAGGAGCATTCCGTTTATCGCCTAAGCTTCTGCGAGCGCCTCAACAGGCGGTACTTTGACCGCTCTGCGGGCAGGTGCGATGCTGGCGAGCAACGCAGCCACGGCGGCCACGGCGAGCACGATACCGTTGACGCCCCATTCGAAGGGGAACACCACGGTGCCGTACAGGCTGAACACCACGTATGCGCCCAGCCAGCCGAACAATGTGCCGAGCAGGATGCCGGCGATGCCGGAGACGAGCGAGATGAGCAGCGCTTCGATGGCGAGCGATGCCCTGAGCTGGCCGCGGGTCATGCCGATGGCGCGCAGGGTGGCCGATTCGCGGGTGCGTTCGATCACCGACAGGGACAGCGTGTTCGCCACGCCGACAAGTGCGATGAGCACAGCCACAGCGATCAATCCCACCAGAAGCATCATCATGGAGTCGATCATCTTCGCCCATACGATGCGTTCGGCGATCGGTCCGGTCACTGTCGCATCAGTGCTCTTCTCCAATGCGGCCTGCATGTCGTTGTAGATGCCGTCAACGGAAACTCCCGACTTGTCAGTATCCGCCTTGACCAGCAGCACATGGGTGGCGGCATCGAGGTCACCATTGGTGAAATGGCTTTCATCCACGAATCCGACAGCTCCATACTGTGCGGATACGCGACGGTAGTCGGCTTGGTTTGCTTGCAATGTCAGCGAACGCGTAGCGTCGCCGTCCTGGTTCCATTCGGTAGAGAAATCAGCCGTACCATTGGCGAACTGCAGTTCCTTGCCGGTTTGCGCATTGTATGTTGGCATGAGCACGCCATCACTGTCGATGGAGGCGTTACCCAAGTTGGCACGCATGACCTGCTTGACCTGATCGATATTCTTCACGCCGACCAGCAATGCGGACGTAGGCTGGGTTCCATCCGCTTTCTCCAAGGTCACGGAAACCGCCGGCGCATACAACGTGTCGGACACGCCGTTGATGTCGGCTACATCCTTGACCATTTGCTGGCTGATGTCATCGCCCATGGCCACGATGTCGACGCTATAACGGGTGGCGAGCGCACCATTCATAGTCTCTTTGGCGCTGGCGGCACCGGTTGCGATGGTGGAAACCAGGGTGACGCCGATGAGCAGAGCGGCACCGGTTGCTGCGATGCGTCGCTGATTCTTCTGAATGTTGGCGTGCGCAACCGTTGCGGAAGGTCCTGTCAGCGAGGCCAACGCTCCAACGCCCTTCATGAGGGCCGGCATCCAGAACACCGCTGTGACCACCATTCCGAGGAACACCAGTGCGGCGCCGGCGATGGCTACGAGCAGAATCATCGTGAATTGATCGCTGCTCGCATCCTCGCCGCCATTGGTGGCCTGTACCCGCCAGATGGAAAATACCACCATGGCGATACCGACCACCACCATCAGAATACCGATTATGGCTCGCGTGAGGCTGGAACGACGGTTGTCGGTCAGTTCAATCGGGCGCAATGCCTCCAATGGCGTCACCGCAGTAGCGGAACGTGCGGATCCCAGGGATGCGAGCACCGTCACCACAATACCGAAGAGAATAGGTATGACGGCGGCCTGCCAAGAGAAATTGAATCGCATACCCTCTTGCATGATGTCGCTGACGCACATGCCCCACATGAGCAGACTTCCCAGCATCACGCCAAGCACGGATGCGACGAAGCCAAGCACTGCCGCTTCGAACAGCACGGAACCATACAGCTGGCCTTTTTTCGCGCCGATGGTGCGCAGCAAGGCGAGTGTGCGGCGGCGTTGCGCCACGAGTACTTGGAACGTGTTGGCGATCACCAGTGCCGCCACGAACATGGCAAGCACGCCGAAGCACATGAGGAATGTGGTGACGATGCTGGTTTGGTTGCCGGTTAAGGATTTGATGCTTTCGTCACTGACCTGCTGTCGCGACATCAGATCGAAATGCTTTGGCAGCAACGCTTTCACACTGTTGATGGTTTTTGCGGATACGCTATTTCCATCCAAGGCAAGGTCGAGGTATACCGTTGTTGTTCCGGTGGTGTCGAAATCGTCCGTTCCCTGCATTGCGGCAAGCAGATTGTCGGATCCTACGATCGCACCACCATAGTACGAGTAGGCGCCGTTCGGATCGGAGGTGAGTCCGACCACGCGCACGTTGTCCGCTTTGGCTTTGCCATCGGTGCCTACCGCATATTGGGAGGTCAGTCTTACAGTGTCGCCAATGCCGACGTTCAGCTGTTTCGCCATGTCTTCCGGCAGTGCGACTTCGTTGGAGTCCTTCGGCTGGTCCCCTTCCGTAATATTCACGGGAAGCATGTTCTTCTGTGCCGCGGTAGAGATGATCTCGCCGCTGATGGCGCTGTCCCCCCTGGAAACGCTGACGCCGGTTTCCACCGAGGCGCGGACACCGTCAACCCCTTCGATGCCGGCGATCTGGTCGAGATGGAAGTCGCCGACAGTGCTGGAGTACGCTTCGTTGAGTTCCTCATCGCTCAGGTCGGAGCTGTTGACGGTCACCGCATAGTTGGCGTTTCCGAACATGGCGGTCATCTGCCGTGTCAGGGAGTCGTTCATGGCATTGCCGAACAGGAAGGTGCTGGCGATGAACGCCGTGCCGATCATGATGGCGATGCCTGCGGGTATGAGCATGCGCTTGGTTTTTCGCATGAGTTTCAAAGTGATGGACCACATGGTTAATTCTGTTTCCTTCTTCGAATGCTTCTACAGTGCGTTTAGCGGGAATGTCTCGCGGAAGCCACATTCATTGTGGCGGCTTCGCGTTCCTTCATCAGCAGTTCACTCATCTGGTCTGCTGTCGGCTTGTTCACGTCCGCCACGATCTGGCCGTCGGCGAACACGAGCGCACGGTCGGCGTAAGACGCGGCGACCGCATCATGCGTGACCATGATGATGGTTCGGCCAAGTTCGTTGACGGAACGTTTCAGGAAGCTCAACACTTCGGCGCTTGATACAGAGTCAAGATTGCCGGTGGGCTCGTCTGCGAACACCAGTTTCGGTTTGGTGATCAATGCTCGCGCGATGGCCACACGCTGCTGTTGGCCTCCCGATAGTTCGTTCGGACGATGGTTAAGACGTTCCTTAAGGCCAAGCGTTTCCACCAGCAGACGCAACCACTGTCGGTCTGGTTTCGCCCCAGCCAAGGTCAAGGGCATGAGAATGTTCTGTTCGGCAGTAAACATCGGCAGCAGATTGAAGCTTTGGAAGATGAAACCGATCTGATGGCGGCGCAGCAGGGTGAGCTGGTCGTCGTTCATGCGGGTCAGATCCTTGCCGTCGAACATGACGTGTCCGCTAGTGGCCGAATCAAGTCCGGCCAGCGTGTGCATCAACGTGGATTTGCCAGAGCCGGAAGGGCCCATGATGACGGTGAATTTTCCTTGTTCGAAGGCGATATTGACGTCACGTAACGCATGCACCGCGTTGCTTCCGGAACCGTAGTCCTTGACAAGATCGATGGCTTCAATGGCGGTGTTATTGGCTTTGATGGCGTCCCTGATGTCCATGGAAGTTCCTTTCTTTGTGAAGTTACTTCCAGCATACGGAACATTCGACGTCAACGGCATCATGCGTTGGTCTGAAATCCTGCTGAACCGCGACTCATCCTTGAGTATGAGATCAACGCGGGAACAGCGAAAACTGGATGATCAGAAACCATGTTCCAAGCATCGGGCAATCGTCAATCGCCTAGCAATACGCCTTCGTGCGGCGGCTCAAGCCAATACGACTCCTTCTCCACACTGACGGTGGACGCCCACCAGGTCTGTTCCACGCCTGGCAATGGGCGAATGGATTCGTCCACCACGCGCCATAGGTCCTCATCGTTGTCGGCGATGATTTCAATCAGGTAATCGGCACCGTTCAATCCGACACCACTCATCGCGTACGTCACTTCGTCGATGGCCAGAAGCTGTTCGGAGTCAAGCCGATATGGAGGTTTCACTCCAAGTCCGAGGAATGCCTGTCGGAATCCTCCCAAACGCATGGGGCTTACCGTGGCCATAATGCGCATCACGCCGGAATCTTCGAGTTTTTTGATGCGGCCGCGAATCGCCGTATGGGTCACGCCGAGACGCTCCCCCAACGACGCATAGCTGGCCCTGCCGTCCTTCTGCAGTTCGTTGAATGTGTGCACGAACCGTGGATCCAGACGATGCGAGGGAATATCGGTGCCGACACTCGCCTCGCGTTTGGTCAGGAAGCCGGTTTCGCCATGCGCGGCGAGCAGACGGTTCACCACGCTGACATTGTGGTCATCAAGCACCAGCCGTCCGCATGAGAACACCTGCAGACGGGACAATCCCGGCAACGCGCGCAGACCATGTTTGAGGAAATGATCCATGCCTTCAGCCGAATACACCACAGCCTCAGCGATGATGTCGGCATCCCCCAGAGCGCAGACCACGTAGGTGACCTGTGGCATGGATTGGAGCATGGCAAGAGCCTCATCCCTGCTCCCGTCGAGACGAAGTCCCACCAGCACCTGGCTGTAATTGCCCAGACTCAATGGATTGCACACCGGGACGATGCTCATGATGCCGGATTCAGTAAGCCTGCGGTAGCTTTCCGTAGCCGCGTAGACGGAAATGCCGATTTTGTCGGCAAGCGCCTGCATGGTCATACGGCCGTCGCATTGCAGGGCCGAGACCACTTTCAGGTCGCGTGCTGTGATGGTGATGCGTTGTTCGTTCTGGAACATTGGCCTGCCTCAGAACTGCCACAGCATCAGCCAGATGCTGCCTGCCGTCGCGGCGACGGTGACCGCAAGGATGATCCAATCGGAGAGTCTCATCTTCAGCTGTATGCGGTAGGTGCGTCTCACGCCTTGGAGGTTGAGCCCGCGCGATTCCATAGCCCAGCCGACGCTTTGGCTCATTTTGTAGGCGCGGATCAGCACCGCGATGATGATGGGCAGATACGATTTGAACCGGTCCACCAAGCGTACGAATACGTTGCGTTTCTTGCCGGTGGCGTCTTTCTTGCCGTTCAAGTCGAGTCCGCGGGCCCGTTGCGCGGCCGATACGGATTGGAAGATGGAGAAGAACACCGGAATGTAGCGCAGCGCGGTGGCGAGCGTGAGTCCGGCCTTGTACGGCATGCCCAGGGAGGTGAGCCCTCGGATCAGCTTGGTCTGGCTGGTGGTGAACAACGTGAGGAAGCACGCGAATCCGAGCGCCGGAATGCGCAATCCCATCACCGCGGCCATGACGAGGTTCTCTCGCGTGAGTTTCAGCCATCCCCACTGCCACAGCACGTGCGTGCCGGATGGGTCGAAAATCGGCCAGAGCACCACGATGAACACGATGATCACGGCGAGGATCTTCCACACCCAGCCGATGCGTTTCAGCGGCACGCCGTCGGTGATGAGCATGAGATGTTCGATGATCAGAACGTCAAGTATGAACGCCCAGTTGCGCCATACCAGGCACAACACCAACATGACCACGGTGATGAGGAATTTCACACGGGGGTCGGCGCGATGCAGCCAGCCGTCGCCCGGTACATACAAATCGGCGTCCATCAGTGTCGTCCTTCCTCATGCTTGGTGACTTTCAGCAGCACATGCGTCGCCGAAACGGGCCCATTGGATTTACGCGGTTTGCGGATGGTCCGAGATTGCTTCTGCGCCGCTTCGGACCTGTCGATCGGCCCATACTGCACGACTTTTCCGTCCTCCAATTCCAGCACATGCGTGCAGTACCGGTATACCGCGCGCATGTCGTGGCTGATCATGACGATGGTGACGCCGCGCTGGTTGAGTTTCTCGATGGTGCCGAGGAAGCGTGCTGCGAGACGGTGGTCGAGACCGGCCGTAGGCTCGTCGAGCACGAGGATCGGCGTGCGCATTGCAAGCACGGATGACAGCGCCACCGCACGGCGTTCGCCGTAGCCGAGCGTGGCCGGCGAGACGTCTTCATAACGGTGCAGGTCGAACAGCGTCAGCATCTCGTCGACACGTTTGAACACGGTGGCTCCGTCCAGTCCAAGCGCGGTAGGACCGAATGCGATTTCCTCCTTGGTGGTGGAGCAGAAGATCTGATGGTCGGGATTCTGGAAGACGAATCCGACGTGGGCCGCCATTTCGCCGACGCTGTGTTTGGAGGCGTCGAGCCCATCCACCGTCACCGTGCCCTGCGTGGGTCGGATCAGTCCGTTCAGGTGTTTGGCGAGTGTGGTCTTGCCGGAGCCGTTACGTCCGATGAGTCCGATGAATGAGCCACGTTCGATGTCGAACGTCACGTCGTCCAGAGCTTTCGATGCATTGCCGCCGCGCTCATATTGGTAGGAGACATGGTCCAGGCTGATGACCACGTCCTTGGACCGTTCCGGCTGATTCTTTTTGTCCTTCTTATGCTTTTTGCCCTGCTGTACGGCCTTGACCTGCGGCAGTGGATCGTCCGCGACCTGCACGCCGGAGGATTCCAGCAGTCCTTTTTCACGGACGAACAGGCTGGCGTCGCCGTTGCGCACCAATTCCCCATTGACCATGAACAGCACTTGGTCGGCCCAATAGGCGATATGCTCCGTGTCCTGTTCCGCCATGATCACCGTCATGGAACGGGTCTGCCGGATGCGTTCAAGCACATCGAAGACTTCCTGCTTGCCTTCCGGATCGAGCGCCGCAGTCGGTTCGTCAAGGATGAGCACGTCGGGTTCCGCCGCCAATGCCGCCGCGATGGCCACACGCTGCATCTGCCCGCCCGACAGGCTGGCCGGCACGCGCTTGCGGTAGCCGGTCATGCCGACCAGATCGAGCATGACGTCGATCTGCTTGTCGATGATGTCCGGTGCGATGCCGCGGTTTTCCAAAGGAAAGGCGATCTCATCCTCAACGCTCGCGCAGAACAGCTGCGCTTCGGGATCCTGCTGCACGTAGCCGATACGTTCGGACAACGCCGATACGGAATGACGGCTGGTGTTCATGCCGTTGACTTCCACCAGTCCGGTCATGGTGCCGTCCGCCAGATTCGGGATGATTCCGGCCAAAGCCATGCACAGGGTGGATTTGCCGGCGCCGGTCGGTCCAATGACGCCCACGAACGAGCCTGATT
>PPYE01759216.1_pt1 | contig 14674 bp, 18 predicted proteins | sample 1559881 | NCBI WGS metagenome assembly PPYE01 (sample SAMN08240022, study PRJNA423297) | Human gut metagenome, whole genome shotgun sequencing project.
GAAGTCTTTTAATAAATGATGGTTTCGCAACCTTGTTAAACTTGCCTTTGTAAATCGGTACGAATTTAATTTCGTTCATTTTCTTTTCCTCCTTGTTTCTTTGAACTCTTTAAACATTGCCTCTTTTGATTCTTCGCTTGCTTCCAACCATTCCTTTTCATTAACCTCCTTATCCCACATTAACCAGTCAAGAAATTCAATATTCGTTTTGTAATCCATGTTACAATCTCCTTTCATATTATAAGTATAGCATACTTAACCTTAATTGTCAACTACAAAATTAACTTTATTGCCTGTTCTGCTTTAACTTTAACCTTCATACTAACAAACCTTACATTTCCTAACTTAAAGTTCTTACCTAACCACATTAGCAAATTGTTATTTTTATTCCTAGTTAACATTGTGTTTTCTTTATGGTCGTTAATAGTAAGAGCATACTTAAGCGGACAAGAAATATCATATTTTTCATCAACGAAAATCAAACCTAGTTTAACGTCTTGCCATATTCCATATGTAGCCCCCTCATATTCAATAGCAAAAACGTGTTTACTTTTTTCAGTGCGTTCACCTATAAAGTTAATATTGTCGTCAACATAGTCACCGTATTTAGCATATTTGCCGTATTCTGTTTTATCAATCATCTTTAAAAACTTACATTTCGCTTTATCTTCTTTTAGTTCTTCCGTACTAACCGCCCATTGAAAAAGCACATTTTCACTATACCATATTTCGCCCTTGTTAACATTAGGGATATTAAAAGCCGGGTGCATATGGTAAGGGTTATAAAAGCTAGTGTTGTTACCTAATAGGAAACATATAACCTTATCCCGTTCCCTGTCTATAGTGTGGTAGATTGATAAAAATAAATCCGGTTCATTCCAACCATTAACATAACCTGAACTTTGCTTTTCCTCTAGCATATATTCATCAAACATTAACCATTTAACATTAGGAAAAGAACGTTTCTTTACCTTAACCGCTTCACTTAAAGCAATACAATATCCTAATGTTTGACTTTCCAAAACATCACCGTTTTCGTCCTCTATTTTCAATGTCATTTCTTCTGTTGTTGTTTCAATAGAAGTATTAGGAAACTCTTGGGCTATTACTTTAGAAAACGCCTTTTCAAATACACCCTTTTTCTTTTCGTCTTGTGTCCTAACCATATAAACAAATTCTTCACCTTTGTTTAACGCTCTCTCTAAAAAGAAACCCTCTACCGTATAGCTTTTACCTATGGATCGTTCACCGTTGATTAAATTAAAACAACGTTGATAAGGTAAAATCTTTTTTATGTTCCAATATTTACCACCGTATTTCATCTTAAAACCTCCAATCAAAAAGGTTAGCTATTGTTTCAACGTAGGCGCAACCCCTATAATTGCAATCAGCGGATTTCACCCCGTAGCACCTGACGCAACCGTTAAAACTAAATAACTAACCTTATGCACCTATATTAACATATTCATTTAAAAGTGTCAACCACATTTTATAGAAAAAGGAATATCTTTTAAAACAATACCTCCTTCAACGTGTGTCATTCCTAATTTACCTGCATAACTCATGCCAGTATGAAAATTATCCCATGTTACAAACTGATAACATCTATCAGGCATACCCGCACAAGTAATGTTTAACACACCGTCAATTTCTTCTATGTAACTTTTCTGTCTTATAAATCTCGCTTTTGTAAATGTGCTTTCGTGTTTCCATGCTCCCAACTTTACCGGGTCAACCTCTAACATATCAGGTATTTCAGTGCCTATTAAGTGCAAACTATCAGTATCAGCATAAACAAACCTATCATAAACCTTTTGTGCTGAACTAATTGTTTTGCGTCTAGCCCATGCTGTTATAAACGTCCCCATCGGTATATAGATAGGATCACGAGTTTCCTTTTCGCCTAATTTATACTTAACAATTCCGTTATCGTACCACGGGATTTTAGATTGTACATTAGGGTTAAGGGCAAATTTTCCATATAAGGCGTTAAGCATAAGTTTAGCAAGCGTTCGCATAGCTTTGTTTCCGTTTAAGGTGCTTTCCATTTTAACTTTGTTCCACTTGTCTATATAGTCTTTAAACAAACCTATTGTTGACTTAAATTTCCAGCCACTATGGTATTCTATGTTAAAAACGTCGTAGTGTTCCATAAATAATTCTAAATCAACATTGGTTAAACAAAGTGTCACATCCTCGCCGTCACTACTTTCGAGGTATTGTGTAGGGATAAAAGATAGATTGTTTTTCAACTGTATAGTTGGAATGTACCCCGGTTTTAATTCAAATTGGCAAGTAAACATTTGAACATATAAGTTATATATCTTATCCTCCTTATATTTACCCTTAAAGAAAATTCCTTCCCCGTATGGTAACGGTTGATAATACATAACTGACGGGTAAAGGCTATTAACGTCCAATACAATGCCTTCTGTTAAGTCAAGTTCTTTGAATTTAGGGTTAAGATAGGTAAAGCCGCCTTTGTATGATTGCCTTATGTCGCTATCATAGTCGGGGACAGGAAACCACTTGTTAAAGTTTTTATTCCCTACCGTTTGCTTATAATCATATAGGGCGTTACTCCCTTGTGTCATTTTGTTTAAACCCTGTTCAAACAAAGTATTTAAAGCCCTTGCCACTATGTCAACGTCATTTCTTAAATAGTCAATTTCTTCTTGTGTTAATATATGTCCTTTTTCTCTTGTTTCGTTGTAGTCAATTTCTAGCTTGCTAATAGGTAAGTTAAAACCTTTTGCAATAGCCGCAACGGAAAAAGGTAATATCTTTAATGAATCATAAATAGTTAAACTTTTCTTTTCCTTTCCTTTTCGCTCAAAACATATTTCCATTGAGTAAAACTGACCCTTGTCACTAATAAGGGTGGTGAACGTGTTTTTCTCTAAATCCCGTCTATCATCAACATATTTAAAACCATTTTCAAATAGCCAACATAAAATAAATTCCCCGTCAAACTTTAGGTTATGAAAATATACCGTTGCTTTACCCTGATCATTAGCCCATTTCATAAAGTCGTTAATATCATTACCGTAAGTAAAGTTATCCGGATTTCCTATCTCACAAATACCGTAAGCCCATACGCGGCAATCGGTGGGGTCGGTAGTCGTTTCAAAGTCTGCCGTATATAACATGACGTACCCCCCCTTTAACTGATTGTTATTCTTCCATACTTTCAAGGTAAGCCGTTAAATGCTCTTCCATAGCGTCAATTTTCACTTGCATTTCTAACGGGTCATAAATAAAATCAATCTGTAAAATAGGGTCGTCATAATACATTTGTGTTAGTGTTTCACCGTCAATCTGCTTGGCTATTTCAATCAATTCTGAGCCTTTTTCACCGAAAGCATTTTCTAAGCCTTTTATAAAGTTCTCTTTATAACGGTCGTAACGGTCGCTAGCATAACTATCTTTTGACTGTTTTTCTACACTTTCAACAAACTTTTTCCAATCTGATTTTTTAATCTTGTCTATGTCATACTGCTTTGGTTTAAGGTTATTTTCTCTAATAGTCCCCATCGTACCTTTTTCCGTAGACGGTGCGGCTTTTTTAAGTTCAGCCGCCCGCCGTTGATTAATAGCCCTAACCTTTAATGAAATTTCTTTCTTTTCGTAAACGGTTGTTTTTATACCCTCTTTTGTAATAATAGGTTTTTCCGCACCTTTACGCATAAACCTTTCAATACTGTTTAATTCGTTTTTTAAATCCCGTCGTGTCTTTACACGTTCCCGTATTTCTTTAGTTGAAATTTTAGACGGTAAAAATTCTTCTAATTCAGGAACTTGTTTTATTAAGCGTGTACGTTTAGCGTTGAATTTACGAACAGCTTTCGCTAATGCTTTTTCGTCACTTTCCCGCCACTTAATATTATATCTTTTTTGCATAGGTAAGTATCTCCCTTGCGAATGATTAAAAAGCCCCTTGTTTCTACTTTAGAATATAGAACAATATCGGCTAATAATTTAATGTTAATGTTAAACCCGAAACGTTTACTTAATGAATACCCGATTAATTCTCTGTTCTCTGTTAGCTTTTCCATGAACTTTTCAAGATGATTCTTTGACGAAAAACAAAACGTTGTTTCGTCAATAGTAATCGTATACGGGGAAAGTTCTAATTTATATACAATCCCGTTTCGTGTCATCATATTAAAATAAGGCGGACGGTTAATGATAACCGCCCGCCGTTCTCCTTTCTTATTTAAAAATCAACATCGAAAGTTAAAAGTTTGCGGTCGCCTTTAGTAATCTGTTTAACAACAAGTGGCAACGGTGTTTCCCATGATGGTGCGCCAAATACCTGAATGATTTTCTTAATTGCACTGTATACACCTAAAGAAACAGCCTGATAGCCTACACCTTTATCGTCAATGACAACGATACGGGGGCAAACCTGAACTTCTCCTGTCTGCTGATTGATACAGTTTACAGCCTCACAAAACAGGTCTTTAGCGTTGATTGTCATGTTGATACAATCGCCTACACGTTTTTCCGGGTTATTCATTGCTTTAAACAGCATGGCTTTTTCAGCAGGGGTATTCGCAATTAATGAACAGAATGTTGTCTGTCTACTTGTAAGATCCGCGATAAAGTGGTTGTTGTCATCCATGCTAACAGGTGTAACCGCCGTGCTTTCGTTTGTGAAATGAGTGTTGTTCTCTGATACCGGGTTAAATTCGTTCTTTTTCATAATGTTTTCTCACTTTCTCCCCGTCAAGCCGTTAGGACAGCTAATCTTAATTGAAAATTTTTACTTGCTTGCTGTTTCCTTGTCTTTCGGTTTCTGCTGACTTGCGGGACGTTCTACCGGGGTGCTGTACTTCATAAAGGTTTCAAAGTCCATCCCTCTAACTTCTTCTTTAACTTCGATTCCTAAAACCACAATGGACGGCTCCGCTTTATATGTCGCTTTTGCTAACTTTGTAGCCTTGTCGTCCTTAACTGCTGATGTTCCTACACTAATAATCGAGGGCAACTCTTTTGTTTCTACTTTGCCGTCGACAACCTTAACCGCTGCGACCTTAATTGTGCTTGTAATAACGCTTCTTGAAAAATCCGCTCTTGCCATTGTCTTTCTCCTTTTCTTTAACTAACTGTTTCCATGTCATTCTTAACCCGGTCAACCTCCTTTCTTGACCTACATTTAGTATAGCATAAGTTGGGAGAAAATGCAAGCGTTTATTTCAATTTTCTGCATAAATATTTCTTTATAAACGGAAGTGTGTTATACTATACAATAAGGTAATGAAAGGAGGTTAGGCAATGGACGTTAACTTATTGATTCAGCTTGTAGGTAGTTTGGGCTTCCCTATTGTAGCTTACGGTGCGTTATTTTGGCGCATGGTTAAAAGCGACGAACAGCACAAAGAGGAAATGAGCAAAATTAGCGAAGCACTTAACAACAATACAAATGCGTTAGTAAAGCTAACGGAAAGATTAGATAGGGAGGGCTAAACATGACAGTTACCGCTATTAACTTGCCTGATACTGTATCAGTGGCGTTACTTGTGATTGCGGGGCACTTCGGAAACGGTGACGAGCGCAAACAGAAGTTAATGAAAGCCGGGTACAATCCCGCCGCGGTTCAGACTTGCGTTAATGAGTTGTTGCCTATTTTAAACAAGTACGGAGGTTAACATATGGTAAGTATTCAGACAGCCTACGAATGGGCTATTGAAAAGTGTAACGCTCCTAACATTGGTTATAGTCAAGCTAATCGCATGGAAAAGACCGTTAACGGTATTACATATTATGACTGTAGTTCGTTTATATGGTTTGCATTAATGGCGGGCGGTTTTGATGTTGTTCGGGCTAACGGAGGTTCAACATGGGCTTTCACAACCGGGACTATGGCACGCGCTTTAAATTTGTTAGGTTTCGTTAAACATGGATCTACGCAACCTTGGAAACCCGGCGACATTTTAATAAGAAATGGCCATACAGAAATGGCTTTTGATGGTAACCACACAATGGGGGCGCATACGTCAAGGGTTGCGCTTGATGAACAAGTTAGTATAAATTCTAATCCGTCAAGTGCTTCTGAATGGACAGAGTTGTGGAGATGGGAAAACGGAGCAGTTAATGAATGGATTAAAGGAAATCGTTATCTTTCAACAGGGGAAATGCAAAACAACGCACAGATTATTTTTTCAACCCTTACGGGAATAGGATGGACGAAAAACGCCGTTGCGGGTATGTTGGGCAATATGCAAGTTGAAAGCACTATTAACCCCGGTATATGGCAAAATCTTAACCCTAACCCGGCTTTAGGTTGGGGGTTGGTTCAATGGACGCCTTCAACCAACTTTACAAACTGGGCGGCGGCGAACGGTTACGCTAATGACGACGGTGACGCACAATTAAAATGGATTGATGGAGTAACCGTTTCCGTAGGTCAATGGATTCCCACAGCACAATACCCTGAAACATTTGCAGAATTTAAGGTTAGCACCCAAACGCCAGAATATTTAGCGGATTGTTTTCTAAAGAATTTTGAACGCCCCGCAGAGATTAACCAACCAATAAGACAGACATACGCCCGATATTGGTTTGATTGGTGGGCGGGATCGCCCGTACCGCCGCCAAACCCTAATCCAGAACCAGACTGGAAATCGTCAATGCCTATTTGGTTAGCAATGAAAAAATATTAAGGAGGTAGAATAGAACATGGCAGTTGTAACACGTGATGAACTTATGGAACGCATACGTTCCCGTATCGGTGATGACACAAGCGATGAAGCATTATCGTTAATTGAGGATTTTACCGATACATTTTCAGATCTCGAAACCAGAGCGGGGGAGGACTGGAAAAGTAAGTATGATGAACTTGATAAAACATGGAGGGAGAAATACAAGACTAGATTTTTCCAGAAACCGGACGATAAGGAAAACACCCCGGAAGGTATCAAAGAGGACAACGAGGAAGATTCAAAAGACGAAAGCAAAGAAAAGTCTTTTGATGAATTGTTTACAGAAAAGGAGGATAACAATGGCTATTAAACCTAACAACGTTGAATTAACCGCAAGTTCGGTTGAAATTCTTAATGCCATTAGAAACAGTGCAACACCGTACTACAGACAGATGATCCCAGCCGCTAAAGCTAATACTAGCAGTATTAGACAGATTGGCAATGTAATGATGGAATACGAGCCTTTACAGAACGAATTTTTATCTGCTCTGTATAATCGTATCGGTAGGGTCATTATTACAAGTAAAATGTACTATAATCCATGGGCACCCTTCAAAAAAGGGTTAATGGAATTAGGCGAAACCGTCGAAGAAGTGTTTGTTAACATTGCAAAAGCACACACATTTAACCCGGAGAAAGCCGAAACTGAATTTATGAAACGTGAGATTCCCGACGTTCGGGCGGCGTTCCATACTATGAACTATCAGAAGTTTTACAAGGCCACAATCAGTAATGATCAGTTAAGACAGGCGTTCCTTTCGTGGCAGGGTATTACAGACCTTATTGCTAAAATCGTTGACGCAATGTATACGGCTCATAACTATGATGAATTTCAGGTCACAAAGTATATGTTAGCCCGAAACATTCTTAATGGTTATCTGTATCCAGTTACTGTACCGTCGATTAGCAAGGAAAACGCAGAGGGTATTGTTACAGAGGTTAAGGCGGCAAGCAACAACCTTGTTTATATGTCAAGAGATTACAACCTTGCGGGCATTGATACATTTACAGAAAAGAAAGACCAGTTTATTATCACAACTGCACGTTTTGACGCAATCATGGATGTTAACGTTTTAGCGGCGGCGTTTAACATGGATAAAGCGGAGTTTATGGGTAACCGTGTTCAGATTGACGGTTTTGACAAAATCGACGATGCACGCATAACACAGCTTTTTGCTGACGACCCTAACGCCGGGTACATCCCGTTAACTCCCGAAGAAAAAACCGCACTTGCGCAGATTCCGGCTATTATCGTAGACCGTGATTACTTTATGATTTTTGACAATCTGTATAAGTTTACAGAAGATTACAACGGCGAGGGGTTATACTGGCAGTATTGGTATCACGCATGGAAAACATTTTCCACGTCACCATTTGCCAACGCTGTAATTTTTGTGCCGGGTACGCCGTCTATTACAAAAGTTACCGTTTCCCCACCTGCCGCAACCGTTAATAAAGGCAATATGTTACAGCTTAACGCCGTTGTTACCGCCGAAAGTTTCGCCCCTAAATCGGTTGTATGGTCTGTAAACAGTGAGGCATCAACAATTAGCCAGACAGGATTGTTGACAGTGAGCACAAAAGAAGCATTGCCCAGTCTTACCGTCACGGCTACTAGCACATATGATGATGGTAAAAGCGGAAAAGCATTTATTACAGTTCCCGCTTAACACGAGCGTTTCACGTGAAACATTATGTTTCACGTGAAACATAAAGGAGGGAAACAATTTGTATATAGCACCTAACACAACAATAAGAATGTTAAAAGACGTTCCGTTAGATAACACATATAGGAATACAATTTACTTTGCAACCGCCGCAAACCAAACCGCTTATTTTGTGGGCAAATCAAAATATACCTTTACCGCTCAAAGTTATCAGCGTGTAAACAAGGGTGTAATACGGCTAGCACGTAAAGCTGATGATTTATATGATTGTAATTATCTAATGTTCCAAAATACTTCATACGGTAACAAATGGTTTTATGCGTTTGTAACAGCGGTTGAATATGTAAATAATGAAACGTCCGAAATCTCGTTTGAAATTGACATTATGCAAACATGGCATTTTGATTATACGGTTAACATGAGTTTTGTAGAGCGTGAAATGAGTGTGACAGATAATCCGGGCGACAATCTTGTGCCCGAAAATCTTGAAATCGGAGATTATGTTTACAAAGATTTAGGTTTAACAAGCCTTTTTGATATGTACCAAGTTGTAATAGCAGCGACATTTGATAAAAACATGAATGACGCAAGCGGCGGCATTTATGGAGGTGTTTATTCTGGGCTTGAATATAATGTATTTATCACATGGCAGGAGGCTTCACAGTTTATAGCAAAAGCAACAGAGCAAAATAAGGTGGACGGAATTGTATCTATATTTATGCTGCCAATAGCATTTTGCTATGACCAGCAAGTCACGATCCCCGAGGCTTACAATATTGAAAGAGATAAACACCTATCAGATATTGATGGCTATGTACCTAAAAACAACAAGCTTTTTACATACCCCTATAACCTATTATATGTTACTAACAATGAGGGTGGGGCTGCCAACTATGCGTTTGAATATTTTAATGATGAAAAATGCAAGTTTAATGTTAGCGGAGCAATGTGCTGCACCCCTGAATGTATGTGTACCCCTCTAAATTATAAAAATGTTGAAAAGAATTACAATGAAAAGTTAGTAATTGGAAACTTTCCGCAATGCGCTTTTACGGTGGATACTTTTAAGGCATGGGTTGCCCAGAATCAAAACCAATTAGCATTAAGTGCAATAAACGCAATAGGCACAACCGTAGCGGGCGGCGTTGCGGCTTATGCAAGTGGCGGTATGGTAGGGACGGGAACGACTTTAAACGGTATTCAGCAAATAGGTAATTTAGTTGCAACCGTAGCGGATAAAAGCACCCTGCCCCCTCACGCAAGAGGCGGCGGAGGCTCTATCATTAACATGGCTAATCAGATTAAAGGATTTCAATTTTATTATGCCTATATCCGAGCTGAATTTGCTAAGATTATTGATGAGTATTTTAATACTTACGGTTATGCAACGCACAGAGTTAAAATTCCTAATAGGGTAATACGCCCTCACTGGAACTATGTAAAAACTGTCGACGTTTCCTTAACAGGGTCTGTCCCCGCCGATGATATGGCAAGGCTAAGAAAAATATATGACAGCGGCGTTACTTTTTGGCGCAATGGTGACGAGGTCGGAAATTATGCGCTAGATAACAGACCGGGCGCATAGAAAGGAGGTTAAGCGTGGGAAAGACCAAAAGAGAAAAATGGGAAAGTGCTTTATTAAACAATCACACATATTTACAATATTATAATCGATTGTTAGAATTAGCTATTAATATGTACGAATGGAAAAACCTACCTGATACGATTGATGAACGCTTTTTAGAGTTAACACTATTTTCTGACGGTATGGCGATTTTCTTTCGTGATGATATTTTAGGGGACTTATGTTTACAGTGTATGATAGGCGGGATTCTTGACGTTTACCGTATCCCCATTGAAAGAACAGCATACGCTACAAACGGTTATCAAATGCACCTTAACAATACTAACAGTGTTATTATATTCAATAACTATACCCATACTAACAGTATGCTTGATGTTGAAATGTACGCTCGCCGTTTGTATGAGATTGAACGCACTATTGACGTTAATGTTAAAGCACAGAAAACCCCGGTTCTAATCAGGGCAACCGAAAACCAGCGGTTAACTATGAAAAATTTGTATATGCAATATGACGGAAACGAACCGTTTATTTTCGGTGATAAAAATTTAGATATGGACGGTATCAAAGTGCTAAAAACTGACGCTCCATATGTGGCCGATAAACTAAACATTTTAAAACACCAAATATGGAACGAAGCATTGACCTATTTAGGTATAGAAAACAGTAACACCGAAAAAAAAGAGCGCCTTGTTAGTGATGAAGTTATCACCAATTTAGGTGGCGTAGAGGCTCAAAGGTTTTGTAGGTTAAACGCAAGGCGGCAAGCGGCTAACCAGATTAACAAAATGTTTGGGCTAAATATTCAAGTTGACTTTAGACAGGATAAATAAACCGTTGACAATGAAGAAAAGGAGGTGGAAGAAATTGAGTAAGTATACAACGGAAGTCCGTTTTATTTGTGAAACGGCGGCAGGTTTGGAAACCTCGCAAGGTTATACCAGTGTTAACAAAATCATTGAAAAGGCTTTACCGTCTGTATTTGACTTCACCTTTCCAATATTTGATGAAAGTTATAGAAATGTTTTGGAAACAAAAATATTGAAACATTACTACACCCGTGAAATTGGTTTAGAAAGTGTCGGCTTATGGAAGTTAAAGCTTGAAACTAAACTCAATGAAATAATGCCGTTTTATAATCAGCTTTACAAAAGTGAGTTATTAGAGTTTAACCCATTCTATGATGTTGATTTAACTCGTGATCATAAGTTAAACAAAACAGAAAATACGAAACAATCAGGAACGGAAGAAGTTGACACCACTAAAAACGGAAGTGTAACGGACGAAACAACCACGGAAGAAAACGGAAACCAGAACAGCACAAGTAACACTAACATCAACAATACAACGGGTTCAACCAGTGAGGAAACAGCCGGGAACACAAAAACGCATTATGACAAATATTCTGATACCCCGCAAGGTTCTTTACAGAATGTTCAGAACGATACCTATTTAACTAATGCTCGTATGATTAATGACACTGACAGCCAGACGGGTAAAACAACGGTTACGGGCAACGATGAAAGTAACGGCACAACAACCAGCAACACCGACACAAATAACACGGTTGATACTACCCGGAATATTAATACAAATGACCGGGAAAACCGTAACACAACGCAATCAGCTAATAGGGATTTAACAAGCCTTGACGATTATTTAGAACACGTTAAGGGCAAAAATGGCGGTGCGTCTTACTCAGCCTTATTAAAAGAATATCGTCAAACGTTCCTTAATATTGATATGCAAATCATAAACGAACTTGACGAACTTTTTGTGTTACTATGGTAAAGGAGGAACAATGTTTAACAATTCAATTACAACTTTAAAGGTGTGGTGTCAAAAAGTTTTACCTCTTGTCTATGATGATAGTTTAAGCTATTATGAATTACTTTGTAAAGTTGTTGCAAAGGTTAATGAAGTCGTTGAAAGTATGAACGACTTGAACAAAAATTCAATTCAGTTAATTAATGAAATTATGCAGGGTTGGCTTGATAGCGGCGTTATTGAGGAACTCATAAATGAAAATATCCTCAATGACATTAAAGCTAAGATCCAGGCAAACACAGACGCTATTAGTGTTATTAATGATACTACTATCCCCGGAGTAGAACAGAAAATAACCGATTTAAGAGGTACTGTTAATAGCAATTATGCAGACCTTGACGAAAAAATTACCACCCTTTCAAGCACCGTATCAAATAATTACAATTCTTTGCTAAGGTTAATCAACGCTAATGAAGCGGAGATCAACGCAATAAAGGAATTTAATAGTACCGTATCAAGTGATATTGAAGAATTAAAAAACAATATTACTAGTTTAACATTAGATTTAAAATATAACCCGACTGATTGGTTTAATGTTAAAAAGTATGGTGCAAAAGGTGACGGCATTACTGATGATTACAACGCAATCAGTGAAGCTATAACAGAAGCTATGGGCGGGTGTGGTATTGTTTATTTTCCGAAAGGCACGTATAACATAAGTAAAACTATTGATATTACAGGGCTTAATGGGCTTTCATTTATCGGAGATAATCAAACCGCTACAGTTATTCAGTCAACAAATGATAATTTACCCATTATTAAAACTAATGCTGATAGCACAACTTATTACAACGTTTTTAAAAACATTACTTTTACTTCATCAATAGGCAAAGTAATAAATACCGATTCTATACAGTTTAAAGGGGGCATGAAAAGACTTTTAATAGAGGATTGCACCGTAAAAAATTGGTATAACGGAATAAGAATTTCAGCGTATGAAGTATGTTGGTTTAATAGGCTCAGTGTTGTAATGCCTGCACAATATCCAACGGAAAGCGGCACTGGCATTATTATTGGGGATTATGCTGATACTGCGCAAGGTGCAAATTTAATTATAAGCGACTGTTTTTTAAGAGGGTCAAGAGGTGATGAGGGTGTAGGAGATTCAAATTATGCGACTACCGGGATTGCTATACATGATTGCGATGCTGTATTTATGTACAATACAGACATTGGCGCATTTCTTTATAATGATATGGTTATAGATCCTAATTCGAGGTGTAATAACCATCACTTTTTGCAGTGCTATTTTGATGCTACTACTTATAGCGATTGTATAAAAGTAATGGGTACAGGTACATTTGCACAAATTACTTTTAACGGGTGTTGGATTGCATCAGCAGGATCTTTATATGACGGAGAATTATCAGCCAAGGCGTGCGGATTAAATGTCGAAAGAACGGGTGCTAATTCTGATATTATAATAACAGGATGTAGATTTTATAATATTAAGGGTGTAGGCCTAAGAGTTATAACACCCGGTTTTTATGCTTTAGTATCAAGTTGTTTCTTTAACTCTGTTGGTATTAGCAATACGCCAAACTATAATCACGGTATTTATTTAGATACAGTGACTAATAACTATAGTATTAATGTTGATAATTGTGTATTTGACAGAATTGGAGGTGATTGTTTCTTTTCAACTCCGAAATCCAGTTTTTACACGGTCACTAATTGTAAAAGCGTTAATGGTACTTACACATTTAGCGGGAAACCTTTAAAAGTTAGTGGCAACATTTCCGCTTTAAAAACAGTTAAAAGTGCTAATTCTATAACAGTCCCTATTAACGATGATTTATGTTTAATAAGCGGTAATACAAATATTTTGCATATTGACGCCGCATATAACGGAAAGACTATTTGTCTTTTATTTACAGATAGTTTAACAGTTGCAAGTGGGCAGGGTAATTTAAGATTACAAGGGAACTTTACTACCTCTAATTTAAGTTTATTATTTCTTATGTGCTATAATAATGAATGGATAGAAATTGCTAGAAGCAATTATTACACAGGTAGCGGTTCTAGCATTATGCAATTAACTAATAGTATCAATGCTCTTAATACTAAAGTTACTGGGGTTACTTCTATTACAGCAACCAAACAAATTATGGTTAAGTTTGCCAGTGGAACAGGGACGGTGACTTTAGATGTGCCTTGCTCATCAGTTAACGCCACTTTTGCAAGTCCACAAATTTCACCGTTAACGGTTGCGGTTACTAACCAGCAAAATGGAACTTTAACTTTCAAAACAGATAGTAGTGTAAATAATACGCTTGCCGTAAATATAATTGCGGTAAATGGTTAAGGAGATTAAAACATGACTGTTAATGATTTAAAAAATATTCTTATTAGTAGTAACCCAATACAAATTAATTTAAACACATTGTTAGGTACTATAAGTAAACAGTACGCTTTAATTACTTTAGTCCCTGACAGCTTAAACGGGTACAATATAGATTTAATGGAAATTCAAAGAGGCGTAACGTCAAACGGTTATTCGTTGATTACGCTTACAATTAATTGCACTTGTGTATCTAATGAAAATACCAAATCCGTGTTAAGGGAGATTTAAACCATGGAAAATATTTATGATAATTATAGGATGGTAGAAGAAGTTAAGGAACGAGCGGTTGAACGTGGTTCAGGTAGAACAGAATATGAAAGCTACGACAGGGTAGCGAAAGTTGAACGGCGTAACGGCAAGGAAGATTTTGCGCCGGGTTTTAATGAATATCATGGTTAACTTGTAAATAGTTGTTGACATTAACCGCCTTTTGTGCTATACTTAATGTATAAAAGAAATGTGGTTAATATTATGAACGAAATTAAATTCGTACCGATTTACAAAGGCAAGTTTAACAAGGTTGCGAAACCATCATTTATTAAAAGACTTC
>PPYE01108566.1_pt1 | contig 14669 bp, 7 predicted proteins | sample 1559881 | NCBI WGS metagenome assembly PPYE01 (sample SAMN08240022, study PRJNA423297) | Human gut metagenome, whole genome shotgun sequencing project.
CAGGGCTGCTGGACAAGTGGATTGAGGAGGAACTGAAGCCCGGTTCTCTGAGCAACGGCACGGTGGCCGCCTACATCGATACAGCCAGACGCATCAAGAAGCACCCCATCGCCGACCGTAAGCTGAAGAAGATCACACCGGATCATCTGCAAAGTTATCTGGACCTGCTGAGCCTTGGCGGTGAATGGCCGGACGGCACGGTAAGGAAAGCGCTGAGCAGCGGCTCCATGCGGCAATACTCCGCTGTGCTGCAAGGTGCGTTCCGCTTCGCGGTGTTCCCGAAGCAGTACCTCTCCTTCAATCCCATGCAGTACATCGTGTACCGCAAGAGGACGGAGGACTACGACCTGTTTTCGGAGGACGGTGCGGAGGAGGATATTCCCATTATCCCGACGATCTCCTACAAACAGTTTCTTGAATTGAATGAGATGCTGTCTAAAAAGAAAAATCCGGCCCTTCTGCCCATCCAGATCGCATACTACACCGGACTTCGCATTGGCGAGGCTTGCAGCCTGACCTGGCAGGACATTGATTTGAAGGAGCAGCGGCTGACGGTGAGACGCAGCATCCGCTACAACTCGGCGCGGCACAGGACGGAGATTGGCACCACGAAGCGCAAAAAGATCCGCTCAGTGGATTTCTGCAACACACTGGCGGAGATTTTGAAAGAGGCAAAGAAAACGCAGATGCTTGACCGCCTTGCCTGTGGACCGCTATACAGCCAGAATTACTACTTGACCATTGAAGAAAAGAACCGCACCTACTATGAGGTTTACAGCCTGCCGGTTTCGGAGCATCCTCCAGAGGGTTATCAGGCGATCAGCCTTGTCTGTGTGCGGCAGGATGGCAGGTATGAGTCTCCGGCAACGGTTTCCAATGTGTGTCAGGTAGCAAAGAAAAGAGTGGACGGCATGGAGAGTTTTCATTTCCATCAGCTTCGCCACACCTTCACCAGCAATCTGCTGTCCTACGGCGCAGCGCCGAAGGACGTGCAGGAGCTTCTTGGCCATTCGGATGTGACGACCACAATGAATATTTACGCACACGCAAGCAGAGAGGCTAAGCGCGATGCCGCGAAACTGCTGGACAAGGTGCAATAAGACTTTCCCTTGTTCTTTTCCGGCAAGGGAAAAAACAAGGGAAATTGAGAGCAGAGAAACATCCAAACGCCTTGAAAAACAAGCAATTTTAGCACTTTTGAGAAAAATGATTTACAAATCGAAATTTGAAGAGGCGAATGTAATGAGAAGTACGGATAAAATAATAGACTATTTGGAAAAGACTTATCAACCGGAATCGATAATTGTCTATGGTTCTTTTGCTGACGGAAGTGCAAATTTGAATAGTGACTTTGATGCACTTATTATTGCCGGAAAAGAAAAACAGCATGATTCATCTTTTGTTGATGGCGTTGTTCTTGATGTATTTGTTTATCCACCGGATCAGTTCCTATCGGAGTACGACCCGGCTGAGTTTGCACAGGTGTGGGATGGGAAAATCATACTGGATAAAAACGGAATGGGTGAACGACTAAAAAAGAATGTACTTGACTATATAGAACGTATTCCATTAAAAACGGAAGAAGATATTTCGCAGGAAATTAAATGGTGTGAAAAGATGCTGTTACGCACAATGCGAGGAGATGTTGAAGGTTACTATCGTTGGCATTGGGTATTGTGTGACAGCCTTGAAATATACTTTGATATAAAAGGCATACACTATTATGGTCCCAAAAAAGCATTACGTTTTATGGAAGAAAGCGATTCAGAAGCGTTTCATATATATTCGAAAGCCTTGTTGGAGTTTAATCAAGAAGGACTATCCGACTGGATAAATTACTTGAAAACCATTTTTTAAGATCTACAACTTCCAGTTTGCCGTACTTGATCCCAACAGGGCTTGAGGCGGGCACGCCCCGACAGGAAGCTGTCCCAAAGAGACAGAAATTTTCAAGAATTGAAAATTTGCGGCCACGGGACGATCCGCGCTCTTGTGAACAATAGAAAAACCAGAACTGCATGGCTGATTCAGCGAACGGTTCTGGTTTTTCTTGACGGGCGAAGGCCTTTCTGATAGGGTAAAGGCAAACTGGAGAACTGGCGCCCGACGCACTGCGTGTCGGGCGCGGGGAGGGAAAAGCGTGGAAGAAAATCTGTTTCGTTCCATCCCGCGGGTGGACGAGCTGCTCGGTCGGGACGAGCTCAAGGTGTCGGCGCTGCCGCCGGTGCTGCTGCGCGAGAGCGTGCGCGAGGAGCTGGACGCGCTGCGAGACGAAGTGCGCGGCGGCCTTTCCGCGCTGCCGGAGACAGGCATACTCTGCGCGCGCATTCTGGCACGTGCAGAAGAAAAGCAGCTGCCGACGCTGCGCTCGGTCATCAATGCGACCGGCGTGACGCTGCACACGAACCTTGGCCGCGCCTGCCTGAGCGAGCGCGCGGCGAACGCCGCGGCAGAGGCGGCGAGAGATTATTCGACGCTTGAATACGATGTGGAAAACGGCTGCCGCGGCTCGCGCTATCAGCACGTGGAGGCGCTTTTGTGCCGCCTGACGGGTGCGGAGGCGGCGATGGCCGTGAACAACAACGCCGCGGCGGTGCTGCTCATCCTGTCCGCGCTCGCGGGCGGGGGAGAGGTCATCGCCTCGCGCGGCGAGCTCGTCGAGATCGGCGGCTCGTTCCGCATTCCGGAGATCGTGACGCAGTGCGGCTGCACGCTGTGCGAGGTCGGCGCGACGAACAAGACGCACCGGCGCGACTATGAAGCCGCCATCGGCGAGCAGACGAGAGCGCTTTTGAAGGTGCATACAAGCAACTACCGCATCGTGGGCTTTACCGAATCCGTACCGCGGGAGGAGCTGGCGGAGATCGCGCATGGGCACGGCCTGCCGCTCATTGAAGACCTCGGCAGCGGGGCGATCGTCGACCTCGAACCGTTTGGCATCCGCGGCGAGCCGACGGTGCAGAGAAGTCTGCACGCTGGTGTGGACGTTGCGTCGTTTTCGGGCGACAAGCTGCTCGGCGGGCCGCAGGCGGGGCTGATCGTCGGCAGAAGGGAGTACATCGAACGGATCAAAAAGCACCCGCTTGCGCGGGCGCTGCGGCTCGACAAGATGACGCTTGCCGCGCTGCACGCGACGCTCAGCGCCTATCTGGATGCCGAGATCGCCGTGCGAGAGATCCCGACGCTCGCGATGCTGTCGGCAAGCGAGGATAAGCTGCACGCCAAGGCGCTGCGGCTGCAAAAGCTGCTTGCGGACACGGGCGTTTCCTCGCAGCTCGTACGGACGGGCGACGCTGTCGGCGGCGGCAGCGCTCCGGCGCAGGAGCTCACCGACTGGGCCGTCGCGATTGAGCCGGGGAGGCTCAGCGTGGATGAACTGGAAGAGAAGCTGCGCCTTCGCGCCAAGCCCATCGTCGCGCGTATCCACCGCAGGCAATATTTGCTGTGCGTGCGCACGATTCGAGAGGAAGACTTTGCCGAGATCGCCGCGGCGGCTGCGGAGGCCATCCGATGAAGCATGTTATCATCGGCATGGCGGGTCATGTCGACCACGGCAAGACCGAGCTCGTCAAGGCGCTCACGGGCGTGGACACCGACCGGCTGGCCGAGGAGAAAAAGCGCGGCATCACGATCGACCTCGGCTTTGCGCGCCTCGACTTTCCGGACGGGAGCTGTGCGAGCATCGTCGATGTGCCGGGGCACGAGAGGTTCATCAAGAACATGCTCGCCGGCGCGGGCGGTGTCGACCTTGCGATGCTTGTCGTGGCGGCGGACGAGGGCTTCATGCCGCAGACAGTCGAGCATCTGGACATCCTGCAGCTGCTCGGTGTGAAGGACGGACTCATCGTGCTGACAAAGACCGACTTAGTCGACGAGGACTGGCTGAACATGCTCGAAGAGGACGTCAAAAGCCGCGTCAAGGGTACGTTTTTAGAGGATAGCCCCATTTTGCGCACGTCCGTCCGCACGGGCGAAGGCGTTGAGGCACTGCGCGAAGCACTGCACGACTTGACACTGCACGCGGAGGAAAAGAGCGCGCGCACGCCGTTCCGCCTGCCCATCGACCGCGTGTTTTCCGTCGACGGCTTCGGCACGATCGTCACCGGCACGCTCATCGACGGGCACATCGCCGTCGGCGACGAGGCGCAGCTCATGCCGCTCGGGAATCAGTGCCGCGTGCGCAATTTGCAGGTGCACGGGCGCGACGTGTCGGCGGTGTACGCCGGACAGCGCGCGGCGGTCAACTTAGCGGGCATCAAAAAAGAGAGCATCAGCCGCGGCGATGTGCTGTGCAGGACGGATTCGATGCAGCCGTCGCTGATGCTGGATGTGAAACTGCAAAATCTGCCGGATTCTAAGCGGATCATCGAGAGCGGCTCGCGCCTGCACCTCTACCACGGCGCGGCGGTGCGCCTTGCAAAGGCGGTGCTGCTGGACCGCGACGCGCTGCGTCCGGGCGAGAGCTGCTATGCCCAGCTGCGGCTGAGCGAAGCGCTCGCCGCGCGGCAGGGCGACCGCTTTGTCGTGCGCTTCTACTCGCCGCTCGAGACCGTCGGCGGCGGGGTGATCCTGGACGAGCAGCCGTACCGGCACAAGCGAAACGACGCGCGCGTGATCGCCTCGCTCGCCGTGCGCGAGAGCGGATCGGACGAGGCAAAGCTCGTGCAGGCCGTCGGCGAGCGCGGCGCGGATGGCATGACGCTTGCGGACCTTGCCGCGTGCTTCGATGAACCGGAAGAAAAACTGGTGGAAATGCTCGCCGTGCTCTGTGCGCGGGGAAAGCTCGTCGAGATCGCGCCGTCGCGCTATCTTACATCGTCGACGCTGGACAGGCTGTGGATAGACTGTGAGACGATACTGACAAAGTACCACCGAGAGCATCCGCTGCACGCGGGCATGCGCCTCGCCGAGGCGCGGCAGCGGCTTCTGCGCGGCAAAGCACGGGAAAATGCGGACGCGATCCTCACCTGCTTTGCGCGCGAGGGAAAACTCACGCTGACGGCGGAGCACTGCGCGCTTGCGGACTTTTCCGTGCATCTGACCAAGCGGCAGAGCGCCATCCGGGAAGAGCTGCTGCGCACCTGCCGCGCGGCGGGAATTCTTGGCAAAAAGCAGGACGCGCTCTGTGCGCTGTTCGACAAAAAAGACCGCATGGAGTGCGCGCGCGTGCTTGAGAGTCTTTTATCTACCGGCGAGCTTGTGCTGCTCACGCCAGAGCTCTGCGTCGAAAAAAGTGTTTTGGATGCGGTCGACGCAAGGGTGAAGGCGTGGTTCGAAACGCACGACACGCTCACGCTGGGAGAATTCCGCGACGCGCTCGGCACCTCGCGCGACCACGCGCTGCTGGTGCTGGAGTATTACGACCGGCGAGGGATTCTTCGCCGCGAGGGTGATGTCCGCAGGCCGGGCGCGCAGTTTGGCGAGATAGAAAAATGAGGCGGCTTTTGTCGCCTCTCACATGGGAGTAGATGGGTGCTGGTGTGCCCCCCGGTCTTCAAAACCGGTGAGAGGGGTGAAGAGCCTCTCGGGTGAGTTCGATTCTCACATGCTCCCGCCAGAGCCTCGCGGCCGTGTGCCGCGGGGCTTTTTGAAAAATGTGGATTTCCCTCTTGACAGAACGGAGGGAAGCTCATATAATACTACTGTTCGCGGCGTGAGCCGTACAACTTCATATCCGGGTGTAGCGCAGTTGGTAGCGCGCATGGTTCGGGACCATGAGGCCGTGAGTTCGAATCTCGCCACTCGGACCAAAGGGTAAGTCCTTACAGGACTTGCCCTTTTTTCAGTTCCGGAGCTCTTTTATTGCACGGAACGGTGCATCTTCCGTTATCCTCTCCTCCTACTGGTAGAAGGACTTATTCCTTACTATAATGCAGGAGGTTCCAATATGACCGAAGAAAACTACAATTATCGCACTAGTCAAACCCTGCTTCGCAATCAATTCCCCGGCAAAGGAAAGTTAAAAATCCCTGTCATTCCCAAGTTTCAAGAGAACTCCGGAGACTTTGATGATCTTCTGTTGATCGGTTTTGACAAAACTCATCCGGAGGATCAGAATCATCTTGACCGTATGGTTCATTTCTTCCTGTATGACTATCGTTTTGAACGAGTCTGGAAGAATCCAGACAGCGACATCGAAAAACTCTCCCGATACCGCGCGGTGCTGTCTCCGGATTTCAGCATGTATCTGGAAATGACGCCTGTTATGCAGCTTTACAATGTGTTCCGCAACCGCTGGTGCGGCGCCTATTGGGCCTCCAAGGGAATCCGTGTTATTCCCACGGTAAACTGGGGTGATGAATCCACCTTTGATTTCTGTTTTGAGGGGATCGAAAAAGGCAGCGTTGTTGCGGTCTCCACCTATATGGCATCTGAGCATGATAACCGCTGCGACCAGAAAGAATGGTTCATGGCCGGCTATAATGAAATGCTTCGGCGTATTGAGCCGGAAAAAATCATCTGCTACAACACGCCGTTTCCTGAAATGCAGGGGAACATTGTGTATGTGGACTATGAGCGAAGCTCGTGGAGATATATGAGCTATGAGAGAAATTATAAGGCAGAAGATCTCGACGCTTTCAAAATCGGCGAGACATATCGTCCCGAACGTGATACAATAGAGCCATACTTGATCGGCGGCACTTATAAGGGCGGCGGCAGCGCCTATGGCGGAGCATGGAAACCATCTAAGCCCGAAGACCATCGTTTGATTGGAAAACCCGGAGAAATAAAAGTAACCTATGCCAAGGACGGCTCAAAAGTTGAGACGAAAATTGGAAGTGATGGTCGAGCTGTTGCGGAAAGGCACCATACTACAGCCCCCAACCCCAAATTTCATTCGAACCCACACGACCATAAAATCAATTGGGAGTTTCCCAGAAAAGGAGTCCCTAATTTTGAGAAGCCACATACGAATTACTGGAGCGATGAATATCCCAATGGAGCACCAGAGTTTAAGGCTTTTAGAGGTGCTGTTATGAAATATACGTTTAATTCTGCTGAAGAGAATTGCTTCAAAACCATATCTGATTTCAAAGAATGCATTATTCGCGGCGGAGAACCTGTCTTTTTCTGGAAAGGACTGCAATATGGCGTTTGTTTTTACGGAAATAAGTACTGCATCGCACTTACAAATGGAGAGCAAGAGAAAATTTGTGATACACCCGATGATGTTCTGGACTATCTTGTGGGGGAAGATCGCTTGCGTGACATTATTACCCAAGTAACAGTTCTGCACCGAAATGTTTAGAATAAATACCTCTTGCCGACTGCCAGCAAACCGTTGATATATCTGTGTTTTCTGAAATCCTATAATTACACTCGGACCAACGAAAAGCCTTGAAAACGTAATTTTTCAAGGCTTTTTGCAACTTTTAAGAGCAAAACGCGTGGTGCGCAAATGTGTAAAAACTCCAAAAGCGCACAAAAAAGCGCACAACTGCGAAAATCGCGCGTGAAAGTCATTGATACGTCAGAAATGAAAGGGTGCGTTTCAATGGCGAACATTCGAGAAAACAAGAAAAACGGCAAGATTATTTCTTTCCGCTTTATCGTCTGCTTAGAGCGTGATGTGCGCGGCAAGCAGATACGAAAATACACAACATGGACGCCGCCAGAGGGAATGACTGCTGCCAAGGCAAAGAAAGCGGCGGAGCGCGCGGCGGATGCGTGGGAGAACGAAATCAGAGAAGAATACCAGAAGCAAAAGGAACTCGGCAGCGCGTACCGTTTACCGCCTGATAAGCGGCGGGACGATTTTGTGTCGTTTGTGAATGATACGTGGTTCGTCTTGCAGATACGCGGCGAGAATGACAAGCCGAACACCATAGCGTTTTACAAGAACATGACGCGCATTATCTCGGAGTATTTCAAGGGTTCTGTCTTGCAGGAAATCAGCCCTGTTGATATTCAAAAATATCTCGTCTATCTGCGTACAGAGTTCAAGAGCAAATTGGGAAAACCGCTTTCGGCGAAAACATTACGCCATCAGTACGGGACGCTCAACTTGATATTTGGCTATGCCGAGCAGCAGGAAATGATAGCGCAGAATCCGATGCGAAAGGTCAACGCGCCAAAGAAAGAAAAGAAGCCCGTTGATGCAATGACCAAGGAACAAGCAGAAAGATTTTTTAAGCTGCTGCCCGATTGCCCGATGGACTTCCACTGTATTATGCAACTGCTGATAACGATGGGCATTCGGCGGGGCGAGTGTAGTATAGCAGCGCCCAAAGGTTATACGCTTCTTCCATCACAATGCCGTAGTCTTGGGAACGCTCGGCAACTGCCTAACTAAACATGATGCGGAAACAATCGACCATTTCTTCAATGGTCATCTTCTTACTATTGGTCATACTCTTTTCTCCTTAAAAATAAAATTCAGATGGCGGTGGAGAAACTTGTTTCTCCACGCCCTCATTTTTTATATTTGTATTATTTATATTTATTTCTATACTCCTGTACGCAGCTCCGAGAGATCCTCGGAGGGGTGCCCCCCGTGACGCGCGCCAGCGCGGTTCCAGCCGCCGCCCTTGCCTGGGGAAGTAGTGTCGAATACAGGCAGCAACGCAAGAGCAAGAAGGCCGCTCCGCAAGGAGCAGTTCCGCCCCGATACGGAGCGGCCTCTTCTGCTTTGCGGCAGAAGTATGGGGATCGTCCACCTCCTCTTTTTTCCCGCCATCCTTTCTCTTCTCTATTTCAATCCTCTGAACGGCCTACATTCACCTCCCCCTTATCATAACACAGGTGCGGCGCTTCTGACCCTATGGGTCAAATGCGTGTCCGCCGAACGGGGCCATGGGTCAAAATCTCGTGTCCATTTTCTTGGGTACAGTTTAAAAGTTATAAAGGGGGGGCGCTGACTTGCCAAGAGGAAAACTGTTAAACGGTCTGGTAACGCAGCAGAAGGTATTACGGGCGGCGGTGGCGTTGTTCCTGGAAAAGGGCTACACCAGAACTACAACCGGAGAGATCGCAAAGGCGGCGGGCATCGGACAGAGTTCGTTTTTCCATGTTTTTCCCAGTAAGGAGGCGCTGCTGCTGGAGCTGGTACAGCGGATGTTCAGCGGGCAATTCGCGCTGGCGGGACAGCACAGCGGGGAACAAGACCCTGTGCTCCTGTACGCCGTGGAAACGGCCCTCCAGCTCCACATCGCCGAGCTGACCGAGCCGCTGCGGGAGTTGTATGTGATGGCATACTCTCTGCCCACCATCGCGGCATATCTTTACAAAAGCACAACGAAGCGGCTGCAAGTCATCTTCGGGCCTTATCTGCCGGAGGCACAGCCCAAGGACTTCTACGAAATGGAGATCGCGTCCGCCAGTATCATGCGGGGCTTCATGTCGGTTCCCTGTGACGTGTATTTCACGATGGACGCCAAGATCTCCCGCTTTCTGGACTGCTCGCTCAAGCTCTATGACGTACCGAAGGAGAAACGCACGGCGATCACGGCGGCAGTCTTGCAGATGGACCTTCACACAATGGCTTTGGGCATCATCCAAAAGACCGTCCGGCAGGCGGAAAAGGGCTTTGAGGCCCTGACGGAAAAATGAAATTTTTGCAAGGGGGTATCCCCTTGGAGAAACCAAAATTCTTTTATCATGGAGGAATCACGATGAAAAGAAGATTTCTTAGCTTGCTTACCGCGTTTGCTCTGTGCTTGACCCTGATCCCCACAACAGCATTCGCAGATGACGAGAAAAGGGGAGAAAATGTTTCCCCAAGCATCTGCGAAACAGCCTGCACGGAAGAGTCGAAGCTCGGTAAGGAGCAGCCGAACGCCATCGCGGAGGACGAGGGATCATCCGCGCCAGCGGATGATGAACTTGGCAGTGACGCCGTTGCCGCCAAAAAAAGCCCTGCCGCAATGCGGGCGGCCAATGGCATCAGTGCGCGGGCGGCGAATGGCACGATTACCCTCGGCAGCACCGTTCTCGACATCACACAAAGCTCTATAAGCAGCACTTACGATACGACCGGCGGCTTCAAGTATGACGCTGACACAAAGACGCTGACGCTGCGAAACTGCACGATCGACACTTATACAAAGGCCTCGTCCGAGCAATTGTCCGGCATATTCAAATACTATAACGTCTTTCTCGACAGCCGTAATGTCGGGACGCTGAACATCGTGCTTGAGGGCAGAAATTACATTGGTGATTCCAGTAGCTTGAAGTATATGCCCGCCGCTTCCGATGTGAATACGCCGCGCTATCTCGGCATCTGGGGCAATACCGTCCGCTTCTCCGGCAGCGGGAGCCTGACCGTTGAAGCCCAGACCTTCCCCATTCAGTCCGGCGGCATTGAGACATGCGAGAGCGTGGATCTGACACTGCGCAGCTACATGAATGGAACCGTGACGCGGAGCATGGCCGTCGGCGCCGGGACGAGCGTCACTGCGGAGACAAAGGGAAACAATCTGGACTTCTACGCGCTCAATGTTAAGAACAATCTGACAGTGAACGGCACGCTTAATGCGACCACCAAGGGTTGTGTATACCAAAATGACTATCCCGTCGCCCTGCTTGTGGGCGGAACACTGCGCGTCGTCGGCGGTCAGGTGACCGCCACGAGCGACGGTCGGAACGGCAATGACGGCTGTCAGGGCTACGGCATCAAGGCCAATGCACTGGAAATCGGCGGCGGGGGAAGCGTCCGTGCCTATTCCAACGGCTACAGTACGAAGACCAACCGATACGACGGCAAGGAAGCTATTTACGTTTCCTCGAACCTGACGGTCGACCTCGGCGGCTATCTGTACGCGAAAACACAGAACCCGATTCTTTCAAACGAGAATGAAAACGGCGCGCTGAAGGTCAACGGCAGCTGGGATCTTTCCGGGACCAATGGAGACACGGCATACACAAAGGCTGTCATAACAAAGCCGGTGAACGGCAGCATCTACAAGAATGTGATCCTCGAAACAACCGTAAGCCCTGAAAAAGAGGTGGAGATCAGCGGCATCCGAAATGCCGTGCTGGTGCTCAGCTACAATGAGGACCAAAACAACAAGGGAAAAACCTGGTACTATCGCAACGCCGACCGCCCCGGGGATACAGATTCCATCAAGCAGAATGTTTACAGCTCCGGCAGCACGCAGCAGGAGCTGAACCTCAAAGAGGGCTTTAGCAGGGTCCTTGCATCGGACTACAATAATTACTACGGCATCGACGTGCGGGAGGGTGAGCATACCGTCGTGCTCGATGGTCTTGCAATCGTGCGCGATCACACCTTTCTTACCGTGCGCAGCGGCGCGACGCTGAACCTGAAGCTCACAGGCAAGAGCTATCTGAAAAGCGGCAGCGCACCCACCATCCATGTGGAACGGGGCGGCACGCTGAACCTCATCGGCGGGGGCATGGCGCAGTCCTCACTGGTGCTCATGGGCGGTCTTTCGGCGGCAAGCGGCGCAACTGTGAATTTCAAGGACTGCGCCGTTTATGCCGCAGGTAAGACCATCGGCGGAACGGGAGCCAACGTATCCGTTGAAAACTGCTGGATCAGCGCCGGCTTTGCCGGAAATCTGCGCGTCACGCGCAGCACCCTGGAGGGGGAGCACTCCGGCGGCACGGTGAAGATCGACCGTAGGAGCAACGCCAACCTGACGGATGCCTCCGGCAAGGCGGTCACCGGCGTCACGGATCACAGCGGCAATCCTGTTTACCGGACAAAGGTCGAGCTGGAGGACATGAACCAGAGCCGGAACCTCATGATGATCGCCTACCGCACCAACGCTACCAGCGGCACCATGCAGTCGACTTTTTACCCGTTGGTCACACAACTGCGCGTGAATATCCCCAACACTGTCAACGATGACATTATTAAGGATCTCACCATGCTCGTCGGCGACAACACTGTCTACCTCTGGCTTCCGAACGGTACAAGGATCATGAGTGTGGAGGGCTTTCAGGACGACGGCAGCTCGCCGGTCGGCTTCATCCATGATCCGCAGAAAGATGCGCCCATCATCACCACCGCCGACAACAGCGCCAGCGGCAAGATGATCCTGCTCAGCCTGCTCCTCGCCTCGGGCGTGCTCGCCTTCCGCGGCACCCCTGGCGGAGACAACACCGCGCTCTGTGCGGGCTATCTGGGGGACTCTGCAAAGGACACCTGGATCGGCTATCACCCGGAAAAAGACGTCAAGCTCCAGGCGGATTGGAAGTTTATCACAGACTTCGGCATCCGTATGCTTACAGGCGGCGAGGCGGAGGTCAAGCTCAACGGACTGGACCTGAGCGGCCCGAACAAGCGCGTGGAGCTGGATGACCGCTCGAAGCTTTCCGTCGTGCTGATGGAAAACACTGAGAGTGTCATGAGGTCCAACGAAGGTAGCACCGACGCGGTCTGGACGCTCAAGGGTTCGGGCGGTCTGACCATCAAGGGGCAGTCCGGCGGTGAAAAGCTGACGCTCCGCGGCGGTCACGCCATGGACGGCAGCACCGGCGCCTCCCTGACATTCGATGGCATCACGCTCATCAACAACTGCACGAACAAGCCGGAGACGACGCTTGGGAAACTCACCATCTCAAACAGCCTGGTCTTCGGTCTGGGCACGGTCAACTGCGCCAACATTGTCATCAACGGCGGCAGTGTCGATCTGGATGTTCCGGTGAACACAGTCGTGAAAGATTCCGGCGGCAATGAGCTGAAAAAGGTCACTCTGACCCTTTCGCAAAAGAACACCGCCGTGGAGGACGTCACCCTTTCCGGGCTTCCGGAAGGTACGGCATTCAACGACAGCCATGTCACCACTGACGGCAGCGGAAAGCTCTACCTCTGGATCCCCAAGGATGCGGAGGTGGTAACTGTGACCGTCGGCGGGAATAAGTACTATCCCAAGTCGGACGGCAGCATGACCATCGGCGATGTGCCGGAGTTCACCAGCCCGACGGAGGATGTCAGCTGCGTGGTCGAAAGCAATGAATACATGACCCTGACCGTGGAAGTTGTCGGCACGCCCGCGCCCGCACTGCAATGGCAGGTCAGCCGGGACGGCGGCAAGACCTGGGAGAACATCGAGGGCGCGACTAAAGCCACCTATCAGGCGCTCCTGCCCCTGTCCCTGCACGGCGCAAAGTTCCGCTGCGCGGCGACGAATAAGGATGGCACGACATATTCCCATACATTTACCGCCTACTACTGTCCCGCATATCTGCGCGGCGCGGCCTCGCCCATGCGGGGAAACGGCGAATTCATTCAGGGCGAGATCGCGACCATTACCGCCGGTTTATACGACAATAGTACCTGGTATCCCGTAAGCTCTCTGACGGGCGTCACAGCGGAATACCGCTGGAAGTACTGCAGAAACGTTATGCCAACGGAAGAGGAGTGGGCTGCGATCCCACACGCGGGCGAATCCTATCCCATCACCATCACGGATGAAATGGACTATCAGAGTGTTTGCTTCCATGTCACGCTGACCTATCCCGACAATACGGTCAAGACCGTGACCGGTTACTGGCGGCTCAATGTGTGCGTCACGCCCGTGGTCACGGAGCAGCCGCAGAGCGTGTCCGCGGCTGCGGGTGATTCGGTGACATTCTCCGCCAAGCTGATCGATCAATATCTCAACACGCTGGAGTATCAGTGGCAGAGCAGCACCGACGGCGGCCAAAGCTGGACGGACATCGAAGGCGCCGGCGGCAAAAGTACGGCGGACTTCTGGAACTACACGCCCAGCTATACGATCCCGTCCGTCACGGCGGCACAGAGCGGCCAGCTGTTCCGCTGTGTGCTCTGGAACACGAACAACCATACGGGCAGTGACCGCGTGAGCACGCCTCCCGTATACTCCGAGCCCGCGACGCTCACCGTGACCCCGCCCGCGCACGAGCACCGCTACGGCGATTGGAGCAAGGACGGTACGAACCACTGGCACGAATGCACCGATGCGGCGTGCCCGAATCAGTCCGAAAGCATCAAGGATACAGAGGCGCACGTCTACGACGATGATGCGGACACTACCTGCAACATCTGCGGCTATGTCCGCACCGTCACGCCCGAGATCATCCCTGTTTCCCAAATCACGCTTAACAAGGCGGAAACTTCGATTTCTGTTGGAAACAGCGAAACGCTGACCGCCACGGTCCTGAGAACGCCGCCAACAAGGCTTTGACTTGGGCATCCTCTGACGAGGATGTTGCCACCGTAGCCCCTGACGGCACCGTGACGGCGGTCAAGGCAGGTGCCGCGACGATCACCGCCACTGCGGCGGACGGTTCGGGCAAATCCGCGGTCTGCAAGGTCACCGTTACCGGCGATACCACGCCGCCCGCGCATGAGCACCGCTACGGCGACTGGAGCAAGGACGGTACGAACCACTGGCACGAATGTACCGACGCGGACTGCCCGGAACAGTCCGAAAGTATCAAGGACAAAGCGGCGCACGTCTACGACGACGATGCGGACACTACCTGTAACGTCTGCGGCTACGTCCGCACCGTGACGCCGTCCGCGCATGAACACCGCTACGGCGATTGGAGCAAGGACGGTACGAACCACTGGCACGAATGTACCGACGCGGACTGCCCGGAACGGCCCGAAAGCATCAAGGACAAAGCGGCGCACATCTACACCGATGACGCGGATACGACCTGCAACATCTGCGGCTACGTCCGCACCGTGACGCCCGAGATCGTCCCTGTTTCCCAAATCACGCTTAACAAGGCGG
>PPYE01107518.1_pt1 | contig 14668 bp, 15 predicted proteins | sample 1559881 | NCBI WGS metagenome assembly PPYE01 (sample SAMN08240022, study PRJNA423297) | Human gut metagenome, whole genome shotgun sequencing project.
AAGCTATAGAACGTATTTTGTATGCAAAAATGGAAAAATAGAACAATTCTTTGTTTATTTTTTTTAACGAAATCATGGAGAGAAACCAGAAAGGGAGAACAGACATGAACAAATTTCAGGAAATGTACCGTGCAAAGCTGAAAACAGCAGAAGAGGTTGCAATGTATGTAAAATCCGGTGATATCTGTGCCTGTCCTACAGGCTTGGAGGAGCCCGAAACCATCTGTGCGGCTGTCGGCGAAAGAGCAAGACGCGGTGAAATCACAGGAGTACAGCACCATGCGATTCTGTCCGTAAAGGGCAATGCGTTTATGGACCCTGCACTCAAGGGTAAATATGATTATGTATCCTGGTTTACAGGCGGCGCAGGCAGAAAGGGAATTCAGCAGGGCTACTATACCTATGTACCGAATAACTACAGCACAGCACCCGGCTACTGGAGAGACTGCATGCCTAGACTGGATGTATTCTATGCTGAGGTTTCCCCGATGGACAAGCATGGCTATTTCTCCTGCGGCATGGCCGGGGCAGAGGTGGTTGCGCTGAGAGATAAGGCAACGATCATCCTGCTGGAGGTCAATGAAAAAATGCCCCGTGTTATGGGGAATAACCTGATTCACATTTCTCAGGTAACGGCTCTGTGCGAATCCTGCCATGAGCTGCTGGAGCTGCCCGAAACCGTACTGACAGAAACAGATAAGAAAATCGGTCAGATGATTGCGGACGAGGTTCCCAACGGCGCAACCCTGCAGCTGGGGATTGGCGGCGTTCCCAATGCGGTTGGCGTTCTGCTGCGCGATAAGAAGGATCTGGGTCTGCATACCGAAATGTTTACAGACAGCATGGTTGACCTGCTTGAATGCGGCGCAGTTACCAATATGAAAAAGCCCATCAATGTCGGCAAAACGATTGCCACACTGGCTTGGGGCACAAAGAAAATGTACGAATACATGGATGATAACCCTGCATTTGAAATGCACCCCGTTGATTATACAAACAACCCCTATGTCATCGGTCAGCATGACAACTTCATTTCCGTGAATGCCTGTGTAGAGATTGACCTGTTTGGTCAGGTTTGTGCGGAATCTCTGGGCACACTGCATTACAGCGGTTCCGGCGGTCAGGTGGACTTCGTGCGCGGTGCGAACCTTTCCAAGGGCGGCAAGGGCTTTATCGCGATGACCTCTACCGCGAAAAACGGTACGGTTTCCAAGGTAAAACCCGTGCTGACACCCGGCTCCATTGTGACAACCTCTAAGAATGAAGTGGACTTCCTGGTAACGGAAAACAATATTGTTCGTCTGAAGGGCAGAACCGCAAGCGAAAGAGCGAAAATGATTATCTCTCTGGCGGCACCCGAATTCAGAGATGAGCTGCTGTTTGAAGCAAAGAAAATGAATCTGATTGTATAAGTGGTAGTAACACAAAAGCCCGACCGAAAGGTCGGGCTTTTGTGTTGCGTTTCGGATAGATTTATGGTATGTTGAAACAAAACCATGGAAAAAGGAGGTAGGAGCGGTGAGAAAAAGCTGGGACGAATATTTCATGGAAATTGCTGAGATTGTAAAAACACGCTCGACCTGCCTGCGCAGACAGGTGGGGGCGGTGATTGTAAAGGATAACCGTATCATTACGACAGGCTACAACGGTGCGCCCTCGGGGCTGCGCCACTGCACGGACATCGGCGGCTGTGAACGGGAGCGGCTGCATATTCCCTCGGGACAGCGGCATGAGCTTTGCCGCGCACTGCATGCGGAGCAGAACGCCATCATTCAGGCGGCGAAGGTGGGTGTGAGTACGGAGGGGGCGACGATTTATATTACTTTGCAGCCCTGTGTCATCTGTGCGAAAATGTTGGTTAACGCAGGCATTACGCGTATTGTACACAGGGGCGAATACCCCGACCCCCTTTCGCAGTCCATTCTGGCAGAGGCAGGGATTGAGGTTATGGCAATGGACTGATTTTTCGGGATTTTTCCCAGTTGCATCAGAAAAAATTTTTGTGGTATACTTATATCAGAAAAGCTTATGAATATGGAGGATGCAGGAGGGAGAACGATGTTTCGGAAGGGTGAATATGTCATTTATGGAAATAACGGTATTTGCTGCATCGAGGAGATTGGTGTGCCGCGCGATACGCCGCTGGGAGACAGCGGGAAGGAATATTACACGCTTGCGCCGGTATTTTCCGGTGGGAAAATTTATGCGCCTTTGGATACGAAGGTATTCATGCGCCCGATTCTGACAAAGGCGGAAGCGGAGAAGTTGATTTTGCAGATTCCCGAAATTCGGGCAGAGGAGGTCATTGGGCAGGATGTGCGCGCCCTTGGCGAGAAATACAAGGGCTGTCTGGATACCCACCGATGCGAGGATTTGGTCAGGCTGATTAAAACCGTTTACCGCAAGGAGAAAAGACTGGAGGAAAACGGCAAAAAGCTGGCAAAGACTGAACGGGAATACAGCAAGCTGGCGAAGGAGCTGCTTCACAGAGAATTTTCTATGGCACTGGAGGTTCCTTATGATGAGGTGGAGAATTATATTACGGAAAAAGTGGCGGCATTGCAAAAGTAAGATGAGGCATAACCCTGAATCGAGTGGATTCGGGGTTTTTGTTTGGCTTGCGCTTTCTTTCTGCTTTGGGTATAATGAAGCTAAAAGAGAAACGAATGTTCTCTTGTATTCTGAAGAAATTTGGTGAGAATATGATTTCCTATATCAAAGGCACATTGGAACGACGCGGCGAGAATGACATTATTGTGGAGGCAGGCGGTATTGGCTACCGTATTTTTGTTTCCCCTGCCACATTGGCGAAGCTGCCGCAGACGGGCGAAGCGGTGCAGATTTTTACATATTTCAGCGTGAAGGAGGATGGTATGAGCCTGTACGGCTTTGCGGCGAGAGAGGAGCAGGAGATGTTTGAAAAGCTGCTGCTGGTAAACGGCGTAGGCCCGAAGGGGGCATTAGGCTTTCTTTCGGTGCTGAACCCCTCCGAAATTGTGATGGCAATTTTATCGGATGATGTGAAAACGCTTTCCAAGGCACCGGGGGTCGGCAGAAAAACGGCACAGCGCGTGATTTTGGATTTGAAGGATAAATTCAAAACAGAGGATGCGGTTTCCTCCCTTGAGGGGGCGGCAGGCATTGCGGAAAGCGTTGGCGGCGGTGATGCGAAATTTGAAGCGATTGATGCCATGACGGCGTTGGGCTACAGCCGCAGTGAGGCGGCACAGGCGGTCAATGCGGTTGCGGCAGAGGGCATGACAACAGAGGATATTTTGAAGGCGGCGCTCAAGCGCATGATTACCTTCTGAGGATAGAGGACAGGTGTTTTAGTTGGAAAACAGACGAATTTTGACGACAGGCTTGCGGGAGGAAGACCGCGAGCTGGAGCCAAAGCTGCGCCCTGCCACACTGGAAAGCTACATCGGGCAGGAAAGCGTAAAGGAGAATATGCGCGTATTCATACAGGCGGCAAAGCAGAGGAAAGAGGCACTCGACCATGTGCTTTTATATGGCCCGCCGGGGTTAGGGAAAACCACGCTCTCGAACATCATTGCAAACGAGATGGACGTGAATATTAAGACGACCTCCGGCCCTGCGATTGAACGCCCGGGGGATATGGCGGCGGTGCTGAACAGCTTAAATGAGGGGGATATTCTCTTTATTGATGAAATTCATCGGCTGAACCGCATGATTGAGGAAATCCTTTATCCTGCGATGGAGGATTTTGTGATTGATATTATGATTGGCAAGGGGCCGGGGGCACGCTCTGTGCGGCTGGATTTGCCACGGTTTACGCTGATTGGCGCAACGACTAGAATCGGGCTTTTGACGGCACCGCTCCGTGACAGATTCGGCGTGGTGCAGCGGCTGGAGCCATACAGCGTGGAGAATCTGAAAATCATTCTGGAGCGCTCCGCTGCGGTTTTGCAGGTGGAGATGGAGGAAGGCGGTGCAGAGGAGATTGCGCGCCGCTCCCGTGGGACACCGCGACTGGCGAACCGTATGCTCAAGCGTGTGCGTGACTTTGCACAGGTGCGCTATGATGGGGTGATTACGGAGGAAGTGGCGAAATTCGCACTGGATTTACTGGATATTGACAAGGTGGGGCTTGACCAGACGGACAGGAAAATGCTGCTGACGATGATTGAAAAATTCGGCGGAGGGCCCGTTGGTCTGGATACCCTTGCGGCATCCATCAATGAGGAATCCGAAACGATTGAGGATGTTTATGAGCCGTATTTATTGCAGTTGGGGTATATTCAGCGCACCCCCAGAGGACGCGTGGTGACAAGGCTTGGCTATACCCACTTTGGCATGACACCGCCTGAGAATTGAAAGGAGAGCAAAATGAAATTAAAGATAAACGAAGTGATTGCGGATGTGAAGGATGAGCTGCTTTGCTACGAGGAGGGCGAAGCGGTGGTAGACAGATGGGAAAAGGAATTTCGGGAATGGATTGAGAAAAACAAGGGCAAGCACAAGGATATTGTTGCGGATAAGAACGGCGTTTTTCTCAAAATCAAGGATGAGGAAGAAATTTTTGAGATTGCCGATTCCTATTTGGATGCCATTGCGGAAGGAAATGTAAAGAAATATTGGGAAACCTTTTAAGCCGGAAATTGATTTTCTAAGATTTTCTTAAGAATCGGGCGGCACTGTTGTGTCGAAGAATGTTTTCTGCTATGCTGAAAGAAAAGGTCAGCTTTTGAAAGGGGGACACAATATGAGATGTGCGGCGGATTTTCAGGCAGAGGCCAGAGCGGCGTTGAAGGGACGCTGGGGACTTGCGGTTGGGGTAGGCTTTCTTGCGATGGTTCTGGGCGGCGTTGCCGGTGTCGGTGGGCTTGATGTGAATTTTGTAATGGTAGAAGGCAATTTTCAGATGACCCTGGATATTTTCGGGCAGAGGCTGAATCCGGTAGAAATGATGCGCAATATCGGTGTGGGCAGTGCTTTTCTGGTATGGCAATATCTTTCTGTGGCTGCTGCTCTGGTTGCGATTGTACGATTGATTGTCGGATCGTTTGTCGGAGTTGGCTACATGAAATTCAATCTGGATCTGATTGACGGTGAGGAAGGCAGATTGGAAACGCTGTTTCGTTATGTCAAACAGTGGGGAACGATGCTTGCGGCTGCTTTATTGCAGGCGGTGTATATCATCGGCTGGACGCTGCTGTTTATCATTCCGGGACTTATTGCGGCATATCGTTATCAGCTGACAGGCTATATTCTGGCGGAAAACCCCGAAATGGGTGCAAATGATGCCATTACCCGTTCCAAGGAGCTGATGAAGGGGAATAAATGGCGGCTGTTCTGTCTGGATTTCAGCTTTATCGGCTGGGCTATTCTTTCGGCTTTTACATTAGGCATTGGGGATTTATGGCTGACACCTTACAGAGCGGCGGCACACACAGTATTTTACAGAGAGCTGGTGCCCTTGGAAAAGGGCGAGGAAACAGAGGAAATGCAGGAAACACAGACAGAAGAAGATGTTATTTCGGAAGAATAAAATAGAAAAAGGAAAGTCCTTCCCATGGGGTAAGCCTGTGGGAGGGACTTTTTTGTATGATTATTCGGTTTCGGGGGGCTGCTTGGGGGTGATGCTTTCCCAGAAATCTGCCTTATCGATTTTCTTCAGCTTGCGCCACCTTGGCGCTTCCCCGTAGCTATGGCGGCAAAGGGAACGATAGCTGCAATAGCTGCAGGGGGTGCGCTGCCCATCGCGATAGGGGGCAGGGGTGATGATGCCTGCCTTCATGGCATCGCCGAGTTCCTGCGTGCGCGTGGCAACGAAATCCAGAATGGCGGCATACTGCTCCTTGGTTGCGAGATTTGAGGCGGCGGTAGGGTCGCCTTTTTTGGTATAGCCGACAGGCACGATGGCGGAGCTGCGGCTTTCGGCAAGGTTATGGTCTAAGCCATGGATAAGGACATCCTCCTGCAAAAGCAGTCCCGACATGCGCATTTTTTCATAGAGAATTTTTTCGATTGCCTCGGCGGAAAGCTCCTCATCAAGGGCAAGGGTGGGGTCTGTGATGCGGAAATAAAAGACACCGCCCGACTTGAAGGATGCACCTGTTTTTTTATAATACTTGAGATACGCATCCAGATAAACGAGAAGCTGTAATTGCAGACCGTAATAAATATCCTGAAAATGGAAGGTCTTATTGCCCGATTTGTAGTCGATGATTTTGACATAGCGTGTGCCGTTGGCATCAAGCAAATCCACGCGGTCGATTTTACCGTTAAGAATCAGACTGCCGCCATCCTGTAGGCGAATGACAATCGGGGGGAGGGCTTCATGTGCGCCGAAGCCGACCTCATAGCCTGCCGGAACGAAATCTCCCTGCTGTAAATGCTGCACCAGCGTCCATGCGGCACGGGTGGAAATGCGTTTCAGGCGGCGGATAAGGTATTGATTTGCGGCAGAATCCAGAAGGATACGATTGCCCAGACGAGGGGCGGCATCCTCTACGGCGGCATGGATACGGGCAGTGGTTTCTTCCTTCGTGAGCGATGTCCAAGGGAGGCTGTCCTGCTCCAATTTGTTGGAGAACAGCTCCAGAACCTCATGGAACAGAGACCCCAAATCGGGGGTATTGAGCTGATAAAGCCGCCGTTCCTCCGCCTTCAGACCATATTCTGCGAAGAAGGAGAAGGGGCAGCCTGCGAATCGTTCCAGACGGGAAACGCTCGAAAAAATATTTTTGCCGTAAAGCGCCTTTGCCGTTTTCGGGGAGAGCCGCTCGGGCTTTGCCGTTTTGCCGATGCCCTGCTTCAGAAGGGAAAGGTGCTTCTGCCATTGGCTGTTTTCGTCAAAAAAGCCATAGATATTCTGCCAGAGGGGAGAAAGCGGCGCTTCTGCCGTTGCCTTCCGCATTTTGCCGCCAAGCAGATGGAAAACGGCGGCAGGGGCGGTTTCTTCTAAATCGAAGGCGGGCATGGGCTCGATTTGCAGGCCTTCATCCAGACGCTGCAGTCGTTCAATCAGAGAGGAGGGGGACAGCTCCCGACCCTCGGCATCATTGGCGGCATAGGTGAGCCATAGACCCTTGGAGGGTCTGGTTAAGCCGCGATAGATGAGGAATTGCTCCTCGAAGATTTTCTGCTTGCCGCCGCTTGCCAGCTCTATGCCTTGGGCGGTCAGAAGGTCACGCTCGGCTTCGGTGAAAATGCCCTGTGCCGTGGCAGGAGAGGGGAGAACCCCTTCATTGACACCAAGCACGAAAAGATATTTGATTTCGGGCAGGCGGCTGCGTTCGATATCCCCAATCAGAAGGCAATCGGCGGTCGGCGGAATGACACCCATGGAGCATTTTTCCAGACCTGCCTTGAGAATTTTTGCCATTTCTTCTAAGGTGAGTTCTTCCTTGCCGAGGATGGCATCTGCCTTTTCCAGAACATCCATCACTAATTGCCAAATCTGGCGGTATTCCTCCGCCTTATTGAGATTGCCTGCGGCGGTGGCGGACTGTGCCCAATCATCGAGCGTTTCGGCGGCGTGGAGCTGTTCCAGATGGGAGAGCAATGCCTGCAAAAATTCCCGAAGGGGGAAGGCCTTCTTCTGCGGAAGGGCAAGAAGGGGGGCGAAGGGCGCAAGCACCCTGTCCCGCAGGGCATTGACCGCATCTACGGCTTCTGCGCCCTCGCGTTGGATGCCATAATCCCAGGTATCCTGCCGCCACTTCCAGCCCTTGATGCCATAGGCAAGGACGTAGTTTTCCAGAATATCGATTTCCTCTGTGGAAAGCAGGCTCAAGCCAGATTTTAAATAGGAAAAAACGGCTTCATATTTAAAATCATACACCAGAATATCCAACAGAGAGGTCAGCAGGGTGACCAGGGGGTGTGCGGTGGTTTCGCGGCGCGCATCGATAAAGCAGGGGATTTCGTATTCCTCTAAAATGCCGCGCAGACTCTTTTCGTACGCCTCCATGGCGTTTGTTACAATGGCAATCTGGCGGAAGCGCAGACCTTCCTCGCGCACCAGACGGAGGATTTTGCCTGCGGCAAAGCGGATTTCCTCCTGCAAAGACGGGCAGGCAACCACATGAACGCTTTCTGCAAGCGGTGCCTTGCGGAAAAAACTGTGGAAATATTCCTGCTCCAGATTGCGGAGGGCATCCGTTTCGGCACGGAAATTTTTTTCAAGAAGGGTCGGCGGCACGGGGGCAAGCTGTAATTCTTCTGCCAAAGCGAGCAGCTTTTTCTTCGTCAGATATGGTTCATAAAACGGCGCAGAGGGCGGCAGAAATGCACCGTAAAAGCTGTTTTTATCCATCGGCAGGGTGATGTTGACCTGTGCGGAAAGCTGCAGCAGGCGGCGGATGACGCTGTATTCCTGCGGCGTGAAGCCATAAAAGCCGTCCAGCCAGAATTCCGTATCGGCAAAGCCAAGGCTTTCATCCAGACGCTCCGCCAGAAGCCCAAGGGTTTCATCGGCGGAAATATATTCCTGCCTGAGAAAATCCAGATAGGAACGATAGATACGGTTCAAATCAGTCAGCTTTTCTCTTGCGGCATGGGAAAGCCCTTCTGCCTGCGCGAGGGTTTCTGTATCCTCTGGAGAAATGCGGTACTGAAAAAATTCGGAGATGGTCAGACCCAGCTGGTCGATAAAGCCGGGCTGCTCCAGAACGCTGTGGAAATAGGAAATATTGTCCTTTTCCGCCAGAAGGATTTTTCGCAGTGCCATTGTCTTGCCGATATCCCCCAGAGGGAGGCGATTGCCGATTCCCTTTTTGGAGAACACCCGATGCGCCAGACGGCCGAAGCTGAGCACCTCGGCGGTGAGGATGGCGTTCTGCCCGGTTGCGGCAATCAAATCCCGTTCCGCCTGTGAGGTAAACTGCTCGGGCACAATGAGAATCTGCCGTTTCGCTCCCGTATTCGATTGATGGATGATTTCCTCTATGCAGAGGTGGGTTTTGCCTGTGCCGGCTCTGCCGATGATGAAACGCAGTCCCATTTTTATCCCTTCTTTCTGATTCGTTTCTTCCTCTATGATACAAAAGGGACAGCCTTTTTTCAAGGGATGACAGCATAAAGAAGGAAAAAACGGAATATGGTAGGGATAAGAAGGACTGAGGAGGGATTTTCGTGGGGCGCACGAGGTTTATGGTAGTGAAGGCGAAGGAGTTAATCAAAACAGCGGTGTTTGCGGTACTGGGTGTGATTATTCTGGTGGGGTTGATTGCATTTTTTCTGAATATGGGGAAGCATGACGGCGCATATCGGGACGGTACCTATTACGAGGAAATGCAGCTTGGCGAAGAAACGGCGGAGATTGCGGTAACGATTGCGGAGGGGCGCATTGCGGAGGTTTCCATGGAGGAGGCAACAGAGGCGGTGGCGGTGTTTTATCCCCTGCTGGCAGAGGTGACGGAAACGGTCGGGCAGGCGGTGATTGAGAACCAATCGGCAGAGATTGCAGTGGAGAGCGAGAATCCACATTCTGCACAGGCGATTCTGGATGCGGTGGCGGCGTGTCTGGAGCAGGCGGAGAGATAAGCGCAGGTCGAAATCCTGATTTCGACTGAAAGAAAGTAGGGAGGAATACGCATGACGGAGCAGGAAAAACGCCGACGCAGGAGAGAGATGGAGCGGCGGATGCGCGCAAGGCAGAATTTTCGGGGGAGAGAAGGACAGGAGCGAAGCGGTACGCTCGCGTTTCGGACGTATGTGACGGCGGTGCTGGTGGGGGGATGCCTGCTGATTTCTTTATTCCAGAGCAAAACCTCGGATATGGTCTGCAATAAGCTGAAGGAGACGATTGCTTACCAGATTTCGACGGAGGAAGTGCAGAAATGGAAAAGCAGAGGAGCGGCACTGCGGAGGGGTGTGGAGGAAAGCCTGCCTGTTTTTCGGGAGAAGCAGGAAAGGGATGAAAGGGTCTACCGTCCCGATACGGAAGAATCGCCCTAGTGTGCTGGTGTGGAAGGGGCTTGCATGGGAGCGGAAAACGGAGGACTGGCTTGCGCCTGTTTCGGGGGTGGTGACCTCGGACTGCGGCAAGCGGGAAAATCCGCTTTTACATAAGCAGGAGCTGCATGACGGGTTGGATATTGCCGTTCCAGAGGGGACAGAGGTGGTAGCGGTTAAAAGCGGCAGGGTGGCGGAGGTGCGTACCTCTGCGACGTATGGCAAGCTGCTGCGATTTGAAACAACGGACGGGTATACGATTTTATATGCACATCTTTCAGAGATATTGGTGAAAAAGGGGGAGAAAATCAAGCAGGGACAGGTGGTGGCAAAATCGGGGAATACGGGACTTTCCACAGGGCCGCATCTGCATTATGGGATTTATCGGGATGGGAAGCTGCTGAACCCGATGGAGTATTTGCCGGAGGGGGCAACGGAGAAGGTATAGAAATATCATCGGAGGTTGGTGAAGATGAGAAGTTCGCCAGTTTAGAACTTTCACGGCAAAACAAAGGCGTTCTTCCTTACTTTTTATGCTAAAAAGTAACAAAAACCCGGGACCCGTTTCGTAATGGGTCCCGGACCCCCACAGACGAGGAAAGGGACACAAGGTTTCCCTTTCCAAACCCTTCCCCACAGTGCCGGAAACGGCAGGGAGAAAAGCGGCGCAGGCGCGCCTGCATGTTTTAAACTGGCGAATGACTTATTTTCGCTAAGGGTATATTTAAAGAAAGAGGTGCAAAACTTGCTTTTTTCGGGTATGATGGTAGGGAGAAAGGTGAGGGATGCAGCTTGAAACGAGTTTTGATGGATATTTCCGCCGACCTAACGCGGATTGCGTTAGCGGAGGACGGCGAATTAAAGGAATTATATTATGAAAGCAAGCGGGAGGAAAGCCTTGTCGGGAATGTTTACGCGGGGCGTGTGGCAAATGTCATGCCAAATTTGCAGGCGGCGTTTGTAGACATCGGCGCGGAGAAAAACGGCTATTATTATTACGGCAATGCAAGAGCCGTTTCCGATGCGGAGAAAAACAGCGCAAGACCGAAGGTCGGGGATACGCTGCTATTGCAGGTGGAGAAGGATGCAGTCGGCACGAAGGGCGCGGTGCTGACAGGAAAGTTTTCCTTTCCGGGGAAATTTCTGGTGCTCCTGCCTAAGGAGGGCGGCGAAATCGGCATTTCCAGAAAAATTACGGATTCGGCGGAGCGTGCGCGGATTCGGGAAATTCTGACGGAGCTTCTGCCTGCGGACTGCGGGGCGATTGTCCGTACAAACGGGGAGGGCAAAAGCAGAGAGGAATTTGAAAGAGAATGGAAGCAGCTTTGGGCAAAATGCGAAAGGCTGAAAACGGGCGAATTTCTGAAGCCGCCTGCGCTGATTTCACAGGAAAACCATCCCGTCAAGCGTGCCGCAAGGGATTTTTACGGCGCGGATGTGGAGGAATATGTGGTCAATGAGGCGGAAAGCTATCGGGAATTGCTGGAAAGCGGCGATTTTAACGGCGAGGGACAGCCTGCCCTCAGACTGCATACCGATGCAATTCCGCTATTTGAGGCGTATTTTCTGGAGAGCCAGAGCGAGAAGGCACTGGACGAGCATGTCTGGCTGAAAAGCGGCGGCTTTCTGGTGATTGAGGAAACCGAGGCTTGCGTGGTGATTGATGTGAACACAGGGAAGGCGGCAGGCAGAGGGGATTTGCAGAAAACGATTCTGAAAACGAATCTGGAGGCGGCGGAGGAAGCGGCAAAGCAGATGCGCCTTAGAAATCTTTCGGGGATTATCATCATTGATTTTATTGATATGGCAGATACGGCGGCGCAGAAGGAGGTTACACAGCGGCTGAAAAAGGCTGTGGCGAAGGATCGCATTAAGACGGTTGTGGTCGGCATGACAGAGCTGGGGCTGATGCAGGTGACGCGCAAAAAGACCAGACCCTCCCTGAAGCGGCAGATGACAACAAAATGCCGTGCCTGCGACGGCAGCGGCAGACTGCCCTCGATTGAATGGACGGTGACGAGGATGCGCAGAGAGGCGGAAAGCGTTTTTGCACATACGATTTATAACGAGCTGACGGTGCAGGCGGACAAGCGTCTGCTGGCTGCCTTTGCCGGACAGGACGGGGCATGGAAAACGGCACTGGAGGAAAAAAGCGGCGGCACGATTCTTTTAAAGGAAAGCGAAATGGGCTTTGGGCAATATGCCATGGAGAAGCGGAAGAAAAAGTAAATGTATGAAAGCGCCGCAAAGGCGTTCTCTTTGTTGCTTTTGCTCTTTGTACGCTTTACTGTGCTGAATTGTTTCTTGACACACATGTGAAAAAGTTATAAAATGAAAAAGGTGTATTTTCGCCATTACTTACAGATTATGTAAAACAATTAAAAATTGCACTTTGAAAACTGAATAAGAGGGAGGTGTTTTTCATTAATCCGATAAGTATGATTTGTGCTGTCGTAGGTTTGCTGATTGGCGTTGTCATCGGTATTGCATACCGCAAGAAGATTGCGGAGGGCAAGGTTGGCGTTGCAGAGGAAAGAGCCAACAAGATTGTCGAGGATGCAGTAAAGGATGCAGAGGCCAAGAAGAAGGAAATTCTTCTGGAGGCAAAGGAAGAGAGCATTAAGACAAAAAATGAACTGGAAAGAGAGGTTCGTGACAGAAGAAACGAGCTTCAGAAAAATGAAAGACGGCTGTTCCAAAAAGAAGAAACTCTGGACAAGAAGGTAGAGGCTCTGGAAAGAAAAGAGGAGCACATGACCAAAAAGCTGGAGGATTTGGACAGACAGAAGGAAGAAGCAAGGGAACTGAGAGAAAAACAGATCAGAGAGCTGGAGAGAATTTCAGGACTGACCACCGAGGAAGCAAAGAATCACATTCTGGCAATGGTGGAAAATGATGTGAAGCACGAGGCAACCCTGCTCATCAAGGAAACGGAAAGCAAGGCGAAGATGGAGGCGGAAAAACGCTCCAGAGAAATTGTTGCAAATGCAATTCAGCGCTGTGCGGTTGACCATGTGGCAGAAACAACGGTTTCTGTTGTGCAGCTGCCCAATGATGAGATGAAGGGACGTATCATCGGTCGTGAGGGCAGAAACATTCGCGCCTTGGAAACACTGACAGGCATTGACCTGATTATTGACGACACGCCGGAGGCAGTCATTCTCTCCGGGTTTGATCCCATCAGAAGAGAGATTGCAAGATTGGCACTGGAAAAGCTGATTGTAGATGGGCGTGTACACCCTTCCCGTATCGAGGAAATGGTGGAAAAGGCAAGAAAAGAAGTGGAAACTACAATCCGCGAGGAAGGCGAGTCTGCAACCTTTGACACAGGTGTCAACGGGCTGCATCCCGAACTGGTAAAGCTGCTGGGGAAACTGAAATACCGCACCAGCTATGGACAGAATGTATTGAAGCACTCTATCGAGGTATCCCATCTGGCCGGACTGATGGCGGCAGAGCTGGGGGTAGATGTTGTTCTGGCAAAGCGTGCAGGCTTACTGCATGATATCGGTAAGAGTGTGGACCATGAAATGGAAGGCTCTCATGTCAGCATCGGTGTTGGTTTGCTGAAACGCTACAAGGAAAACCATACCGTTATCAATGCGGTGGAGGCACATCATGGAGATGTGGAGCCGCAGAGCATTATCGCGGTGCTGGTACAGGCGGCAGATGCCATTTCTGCGGCAAGACCCGGCGCAAGACGCGAAACCTTGGAATCCTACATTAAGAGATTGCAGAAGCTGGAGGAAATTGCGGACAGCTTCAAGGGCGTTGAAAAATCTTTCGCAATTCAGGCAGGACGTGAGCTGCGAATTATGATAGTACCCGAAGATGTGACGGACGAAGGTATGACACTTCTGGCAAGAGAAATTGCTAAGAAGATTGAAGAAGAACTGGAATACCCCGGTCAGATCAAGGTAAATCTGGTGAGAGAGACCAGAGCCGTGGAATACGCAAAATAATTTTAACACCTGAAACAGAAAGAGCCATTCGGAAACGGATGGTTCTTTTTTGGTATTTTGATTAAGGAGGAAGCAGCATGACGATTGATACCTTTTCTTTCAGATATGCCGATACGGCAGGATTTATGGAATGGTTTCGCTATAACCCGGCGCAGGGACTCTGGATTGACAGATGTGACGGGGCAATGCAGGCGAAACGCTGCCGGATGACGGAGGAGGAGCTGGCAGAGCTGGAGGAAATCATCCGCGCGCATAAAATTGACGAATGGAATGATTTCTGCAAGCTGGATTTATGTATGTGCAGCGGCAACAGCTGGACGATTCATGTGACCTACAGGGAAAGCAGGGACGAATTTATTCATGCGATGGGACACAGCGAAGCACCTGACGGATTCGCAGAGGGCAAGCGTGCGATAGAAGCATTTTTTGAGCGATATCTTTAAAAAGAAGGGGCTGTGGGGCAAAAATGCCCCATGGCTCTTGTATTTTACGGCAGTTTGTGGTATGTTTAAAAAAGGAAGAATTGGAAATATCAGGTAATTCGCAAGGAGGGACAAAAATGTACACTGCTTTTTCCCCGGGGACAAAAAATCTATTTCTTGTGCTGTCTGCTGCCTGCTGCATTGTGGCATTTTTTTTGATGGATGCCATGCGGAAGGAACAGAAGCGCAGAAAATGGGTCTGTGGGATATTGCTGTGTATTCTGGTTGCGATCGCTGTGGCAGGGTTTCATGAGGCGAAGCAATCGGCAGGGGTGCTTTCGGCGGCAGGCTGGATATAAG
>PPYE01275857.1_pt1 | contig 14665 bp, 7 predicted proteins | sample 1559881 | NCBI WGS metagenome assembly PPYE01 (sample SAMN08240022, study PRJNA423297) | Human gut metagenome, whole genome shotgun sequencing project.
CAGACGCCATCCTTAGCTCATAATATTTATCGACATTTATTCATTTTTCTTTACAGAATGGAACGAAACCTGAAATTTGGGCGTGCCTCTTACTATATCTGTAACCCTATAAGTTTTCGATACTCCTTTGCATTTTCACAATCTGATACAATTCCTGATTGCGCATCCAAGCAAAACGGTAACATCTGCCAATCCTCATTGCCACATGCTCCTACCAATAACAATTTTCTGCCATAAATGACCTCCATTTTGTACGATAAAAGGCAGCCACTACTGACTGCCCTTACATCAACTGCTATAACATTTTTAATAATCCTGCTTTTATTCCCAACCCGAATAGTGCTGACAGGTTGGGAATAAAGTTGGGAATAAAACTTTTTTTATAAAATCTGATCTTTCCCCTTTGCCTTATCCACTGCATCCCTTCCTGCAGGTGTCCCAGACACTCTTGCCTTCATTGCTGCGAGCCTTTCTTGCAATGAAGTCCGTTCTGCCGGTCGGTCTGACAGCTTACTATCCGTAACTGTTTTTCCAAGATTACTCTGCTTTGCCGGCATATCCGCAACCTCATCACCTTTTTTATCCACCGATTTCACATCTTCCTGTGGTTTTTCCGGTTCTGTAGCATCGTCATCCATGCCAATCGCATCATCTCCTTTTTCGTCCATGTTAAGCAGGGCATTAAGCTCTGCAAGACGTTCCAGCTTTTCAGATAGCTCCGCTTCCTGTGGAAATGGCTTATCTACCTCCGCTTTTGCTGTTTCAAGCTGATGTTCCACATTGGATAACTTCGTCTGTGCTTCCTCAAGCTGTGTCGGCATTGCTTCCAGTACATTGTTGATTCTTGTGATATTTCCACGCGGATCAGAGCCGACTTCCATCGGGTGGCTCATAGCACCTTTAACATTCATCACAAACTTATTGTTGAAAGAATCAAAGGTTACATTCAGCTTAAATCCAAGATATTCACCTACATCCGCACTGGCATTGATACCTTTGATTTCCTTACACATGGCTATGATTGCAGTTCCCGCTTCCTTCTTGTCGGTGTATGGCTTTCCACCCACCTGCATAAAGAACTGCTCCTTATCCTCCGGCTTATTTTTCGCATATTTTTCCATATCAGCAGTAAAACCTTCGATACGTTCTTTGTAAACAGCGATCTGGTGCGGATAATGCTGTGTGATGTTATCCTCCAGCCTGTACTTCTGACTGGTATGGTTTGCCTTCATCAGTTTCAGCTTTGATACCTGAATATCGAGATCCATTTTTTCTTTTATGTAGGGATTACCTGTGGCAAGTGCCTTGACTTCTGCATAGGAAAGTGCCGCTTCGTCCACATCCTCACAGCTTCGCACCGGGGATTTGCTGGTCATGATCTGTCCGATGAATTTCTGTTTATTCTCGATGAGCTGCCACGAATAACTGTCAAACGTACCTTCCGTAACATAACGAAATATCTTGACCTTATCATTCTGGTTGCCCTGTCGTAAAATACGACCTTCCTGCTGTTCAATGTCAGAAGGTCTCCAAGGCACATCCAGATGATGCAATGCAATCAGTCTGTCCTGCACATTCGTACCGGCTCCCATTTTGGCGGTGGAACCTAATAAAAAACGAACCTGTCCGCTTCTTACTTTTGCAAACAGCTCCGCTTTTCTGAGTTCTGTATTGGCATCATGGATAAATGCTATCTCATTCTCCGACACTCCTTTTTTCATAAGCTTATTTTTTATATCCTCATACACATTGAAAGTGCCATCGCCCTTCGGTGTCGATAAATCACAGAAAATCAACTGTGCTGACTTCTGCTCTTTGGTATCTTGCCATATCTCATAGGCTTTCTCCACACAGGTTGCCGCTTTTGAATTTTCCTCATCCGGCAGCATATCGTTGAGCAGCCTCTGGTCAAGTGCCAGCTTTCTTCCGTCATTGGTAATCTTTAGCATGTTGTCCTCGTAAGGCTGTACCTGCCTGTCCCGGACTGCTTCGGCACGTTCCGCTAGGGACGCTACCATGTCTTTCTGGAACTCGCTCGGCTTTAGAACCACATTTTCATATTCTGCTTCCGGCACAGGAAGTTTTAACATATCCGGTGTCTGAATGTCCGCACTCTCCTTGAAAAGAGCAATCAGCTCCGGCAGATTGAAAAACTTCGCAAATCTTGTCTTTGCCCGGTATCCGGTTCCTTCCGGTGCAAGCTCTATGGCAGTCTGTGTTTCCCCGAAAGAAGCCGCCCATGCGTCAAAATGTCCCAGTCCCAGCTTCTGAAGCGTTCCATACTGAAGATAACGCATATTCGTATAAAGCTCCGTCATGCTGTTGGAAATAGGTGTTCCAGTCGCAAAGGTCACACCCTTGCCGCCTGTGATTTCATCAAGATACTGGCACTTGGCAAACATATCAGATGACTTCTGTGCTTCTGTCTGTGCGATGCCTGCCACATTCCTCATTTTCGTATAAAGGAACAGGTTCTTGTAATTGTGGCTCTCATCCACAAACAGCCTGTCTACACCCAACTGCTCAAAAGTCACGACATTATCCTTACGGCTCTGGTCATTTAACTTGTCAAGCCGCACCTGCAATGCTTTCCTCGATTTTTCCATCTGCTTAATGGTATAACGCTCCCCGTTGTCTCTTTTTGCCTGATCAATAGCAAGCTCAATCTCATCAATCTGTTTTTCGATTGTGGCTGCCTGTCTTTCCTGTGATAACGGGATTTTTTCAAACTGACTATGCCCGATAATAACGGCATCATAATCACCTGTTGCAATACGGGAACAAAATTTCTTACGGTTGGCGGGTTCAAAATCCTTTTTCGTTGCCGCAAGGATATTTGCTCCTGGATATAACCGTAAGAAATCACTTGCCCACTGTTCAGTCAGGTGGTTCGGCACCACGAATAATGACTTTTGGCATAGTCCCAGACGCTTGCTTTCCATTGCCGCCGCTGTCATTTCAAAGGTCTTTCCGGCACCAACGCAGTGTGCAAGCAGGGTATTATCCCCATACAGCACATGGGCAACCGCATTTTTCTGATGCGGCTTTAATTCAATATCCGGTGTCATGCCCGGAAATTTCAGATGCGAACCGTCATATTCTCTTGGTCTGGTGGAATTGAAAAGCTCATTATATTTTGCCACAAGTGTCTGCCTGCGCTCCGGATCATGGAATACCCAGTCCTTAAATGCTTCCCTTATCGCTTCCTGCTTCTGGCTTGCAATCATGGTTTCCTTTTTATTAAGAACTCTTTTTTCCTTTCCATCTTCCTCAATGGTATCATAAACTCTTGTGTCTTTCAGATTTAAGGAATCTTCCAGTATCTTATAGGCATTTACCCGGCTTGTACCATAGGTCATGTTGACAAGCGTATTTCCAAAATCAGCGTTTTTCCCTTTAATGTTCCACTCTCCGGTCACACCCGAAAACTGCACCCCAATCGTATCTCTGCGGAATAAATGCTCCGGTGTCTGGAACGTATCACGCATGAAATCATTGATATATTTTGGATCAATCCATGTAGCACCAATACGCACCTCAATCTCCGATGCGTCCAGCTCCCTCGGCTGTACCTGCGTAAGAGCCTGCACATTTGGAGCATATTCCGGATGATTTTCCGCATAGGTTGCTGCAATGGCAAGTTTCTCACGCACATTTCCGCTGAGATACTGGTCTGCTGTCTCCCAGACATCGGTAAGCGGGTTCTGGAAAATAACACCACGAAGCTCCTCAATCAGCGTATCCTTGTCCTTTTCAGTCAGCTCTGCCATATAATCAAGGTCGATTTTAGCTTTCTCTGCTAAAGATACTGCCAATGCTTCACTTGCAGTATCCACACTTGTGACCACCTCTGCCCTTTTAATGGTACGCTTCGTGAACATATCCGCTTTGCCCTTGAAATTGCCCTCATCATCAAGTTTTTCCAAAGAACACAACAGGCAATAACTGCTGTCCTGATTAAAGGCTCTCTTATTCGTCTGCGAATTGATCAGACCATATTTTTTCAAGAAGGAATCGTATAATGTGTTTAATTCCGCCTGTTTTCCCTTGATTGCCGCATCGGAATATTCCTCAAGCTGCATATCAATCAGCTCCTGCGTACAGTTACGGATTGCCACCATTCCCTTGATACGTTCTTTTGCGGTGTCTGATACTTCCACAGGCTTCATGACAGAATTTTCACGGTAATACACTTCATTCTCAACTACGGTATAGCTGAAATTTTTAACGGACGGATCAGCAGGAATACTCTGCCTGCTCATGTCATCCGCAAGCTCCTCATCCAGATCAATCGTATCAATCTGTCCTGTAATATTTTGAAGTGCTTTCGCTAACTGCTCCTCAAATGGGCTGCTGTCATCTGCCTTACAGGTGCTTTCCATGCCATAAGGACCGGATACCATTTCCATCTTTCCTACGATCTGCTCCGGGTGCTCTGCAAAGTAAGCATTCATTGCAATGCCATCTGCATCCTCTCCTAGATGTACCCAGTCCGGCTCACGCTCCACCATGCGGTCACGCTTCTGAAAAAATAAAATATCCGAAGTCACTTCTGTTCCTGCATTTGCCTTAAATGCGGTGTTCGGAAGTCTCACCGCACCAAGCAGGTCTGCCCGCTGTGCAAGGTATCTTCTGACTTCCGGACTTGCCTTGTCCATAGTTCCCTTACTTGTGATAAAAGCAACCACACCTCCGGGACGCACCTTATCCAACGTCTTTGCAAAGAAATAATCATGAATCAGGAAATTGTTTTTATCATACTGCTTGTCTGCCACCTTATACTGACCAAAAGGCACATTTCCGATTGCCACATCAAAGAAATCATTCGGATAATCAGTCTTTTCAAAGCCTTTGATCTGCACATCTGCCTGCGGATAAAGCTGCTTTGCAATGCGTCCGGTAATGCTGTCCAGCTCTACTCCGTAAAGCCTGCTCTCTTTCATGGAATCCGGCATCATACCGAAAAAGTTGCCGATACCCATGGAAGGCTCCAGTACATTTCCTTTGGAAAATCCCATTTTCTCCAATGTTTCGTACATCTGGCGGATAATGACCGGACTTGTATAATGGGCATTCAAGGTACTCTCCCTTGCCATGCGGTACTCCTCCGGTGATAGCAGTTCCTTTAACTGGTGATATTCTGCTGACCAGTTTGATTTGCTCTCGTCAAACGCATCGGCAAGACCACCCCAGCCGACATACTGGGATAAAATCTGCTGTTCCTGCGGTGTAGCATAACGGTTTTCGCCCTCGATCTGCTCCAACAGCCTGATTGCTGCAACATTTCTCTGGAATTTCTCTTTTGGAGAGCCTTCGCCCAAGCGATCATCACTGATATGAAAATTGACTGCGTTGCTTTTATCTGGTGCTGATACCGCCCTTTCTTGTGCTGATTGCCTTTCTGATGCAGGCTGTTTTTCCTCTGACGAAGGTGTAAGCGGCTCCCAATCTCCGGTAAGCACCTGCGACAGCATATCTTCAGTCTCTTGCTCTGCTTCTCCATTCTCCAGACGCTCACGGGCAGCCTGCGTGTCTATGTTGTCCAGTTCATCTTCGGTCTGTTCCCTTTCATCAGAGAACTCCGTCTCTGCTTCCCTGCCACTTTCTGCAAGCTCATTCCCCCAGTCCATTGCTTCCTGCAAAGTCGAAAATGTCTCCAATGCCGGACGGGTGGTGTCTGCCGTATCATAAATAGCATATCCGTCCACTTCCTTATCAATCCAAAGAAATACTCCCTCTGATAAGGTGGCACTCCACTGTGTCGGATTTCCATATTCATCATCTGCATCATGTACCACATGCCATGATAATTTCTGCGATTCCTCTTGTGAAAATTCTTGTTGTGGCTCAGTTTCATCCGGCTCTGCGATACCATCCGTCCCCTCAAACCTTGAAAACACCTCTGCTTCGTGTCGGTCAATATCTTCCTCTGCAATGGCATTGATATAATCGTCCTCTACCTCGCTACGCTCCGGCTTATGGTCGTATTCAAAGGATTTCCCATTGACCTGTGCATAATAAAAACTGCTGTCCTCAATGTCATTTCCAAGCAGGTATTTCTCTTTTTCACTGCCCCACTCATCAACCAGAACACACTCATATCCATCAATCGTGATCTTTTGCTGTGCTTCCCTTTCTTTTTCCCGAAGCACATTGATATATCTTCTCGCCTGATTGGTAAATCCGTCCAGCACTGCCGGATGTGAGCTTAGAATCAGATCATTGTTCTGCCACTCATTTTCCGCAACAATGCCCTTTGCCCAGTCCTTATTGTTCTGCGAAAAACGACCGTCATAATCAAAATGCGTAACCGTATTTGCAAGAACAAATTCCACACAGTCAATGCCATATTTATCTATGATCTCATCTGCGGTATTCCTCGGAAGAACAAAACCATTGAATTTCTCAGCAATCAGTGCATCAATGTCTTTCTTACACTCTAACCGCTGTCCATGCTCCAGACGGGAAAGCTCCCGTTGTCTCGCTTTCTCTGCCTGTTCTTCCTTGTAAGCCTTATAGTTTTCCTTCCCCTGTGGAGATAAGTATTTATCCTCTTTGATCAGCTCCCGAAGCCTTTTTTCCACAATATTCCAGTTCAGAAGCACTTTTGCATACGGATTGCCATAGCTGCCTTTCTCCAGACGGATACCTTTTCCATCATGTTCATTATGGGAATCATCATTACCCGGCAGTCCACCGGAACCGCCACCGATGCCATATTCATTTTTCAGAAAAGCAACCGTCTCCTTCTGATCATGCCCTTCCATGAAATACTCATAGATGCGGAAAGCTCCATGCTCATAGCCGCTTCCCCTGCCTAGTGCATAGTCAATCTCATCCTGTGTAATAAAATCTTCCTGTGCTACCTCCACCGCATCCGGCAATGGAAATTCCAGTCTCTCCTGGTCAAGGTCTGCTATCTCCGATAACAGATATTCCGGTGATTTCACATGCCGCCATTTTAATTCTGCTTCTCCAGAAGCAAGGCGGTTTGCCGCATCTTCCAAAATATTTTTAAGCTGTTCCCTGCCCTCATGGGTGGAAAGAAGCTCCATGAGTTTTGCTTCACTTTCCGGATAATTTCCTGCTTTTAAGCCAAGCTCCTCCGGCATTTCATCCATTCCATCCCGCAGAAAGAAATAGATCTGGTTGGCAACACGATTTCTCTCCTGTGTATCCACAAGAAATGCTTCACTGGTACTCATATATGTACCATTTTCGATCATAGAACGGATATGGATCTCCACATCTTCCCAATCCATCGTGACAATCGGTGTTTCCCTTGCCTGTGTTCCATAGCCGACACTCATGCCATGCTCATCGAACCACACCGATACCGGATTCCCATTGATTTCAAAGCCTTTTCCGGTCTGACCGTATTCATTTTTCAGAAAATCCACCATCTGCTCGGCATTTCTGCCCTCTGTGTACTTTGCGAAAATACGCTTCCTGCTGTGCTGTTTTCCTCCGCCACTCCTTAAAATGGTTTCAAGCTCATTCTGTGGCAAAGAAAAAGCAGCGGGCATGGTATATTTCATACTTGCTTCCGCTGCTGCGACTGTTCCGACCTGCTCCTCAAAAGAAGGAAACAGGCTGAGTTGTGTAAAGGTGGGCTCCGGTGCTTCTCCCCGGAGAAGATCATCTGCGTCTGTTACAGACTGTAAACCAGTTCTCCTAGAACCACTTCCTCTGCTCGGTTCCGAATGTTGTTCATCTTCGCTACCCAAAGCATCTGATCGGTTTCCTTGAGCTGTTCTGTCACTCCCTCGGTTGCCGCCATCTGGCTTGTCAGCTTCTCCATTCTCTCCTCTGCCTGCTTCTGAATGGTCAGCAGGTGTTCTTTCAATGTCCCTTTCAGAAGAAACGCTGAGTACACGCCCCTGTGGTTCTCCTTCAGATAAGTCTCCCTCATCATTCCGTACTTCGTTACGGTTCCCTCCGGCTGAATGTCCGCCTGTAATGTCGGAATCAGATAATCCCCGTTCTTTTCGTATGTCAGATTCATCGCTATTGCCCCTTTCTACGCTGTTTTGATTGTTGTCAATATATTCCTCATGTCCGCTCTCACTTTTACGCTTTAACGCATTGTAGTCTATTTCAGAAGTATTTGCAAGTCCTTTCTGCGTTAAATTTTCTGTTTGTTCCTGTTCGTGGCTTCTGTTATATGCCCTTATGGTTCTTCCAATCTCTAAAAGTACCGGTTTTGCAAGCTCATTGGCTGCATCTCCAAGTACTGCTAGGGTATCCATGGAATTAAATTCATAGATATAATCAAAAGCAAACTCAGAACCATACTCCTGCATATCTGCACCGCAGGCAGATAAAAGTGTAAAGGAAATACTGTCCGATAATGTCTCCCGCAAACGGATACCAACATTCTGCTCGTCCAGTCCCTCTAAGAAACTGTCCTCGATCATGTACTGCAGATCCGGCAGCAATTCCTCATAATAATCTGCCGCAATCCTCTCAGCTATCTCCATAAGTCTTTCTTCAAACAGCTTCTTATCATCGGTAGCACCATAAGTCTGCTCCAGACGCTTAATTACATCTTCCTTATGTTCCTCATGTAATTCCCAGAGTTCCGGATACCGTCCGATTCTCCTTGCCGCATGGACATCTGAAACATCAAATACATATTTCAGGCGCTTGCCATGTGCATCATCCTCGTCCAAAAGTGCGATACCTTTTGCACCTTTGTTTACCCAGCAGTGCATACGCTCATTCCACAGCTCTATGGAAGCACACGCTGTTGCGTCCGGTCTTTGTGCATAGATTAAAAGCTGTTCCCGGAACGGATACTTGTATAATCTCGCCGCTGTAGTCAGGTATTTCATCCATTCCTCACGATTTTTGACAACCTCGGCTGCTGTCTCTTTTGCCAGAGCCGATATAAAATCATATTTTCTCACACAGTTCTCCTTCCTGTCATAGATACGACAAAAAGGCAGCCACATACACTACATGACTGCCTTTCCCTTACTTCCCGTTACATTCCTATTCTGTTGTACCAAAGCTGAAAGTCTTACTCTCAGCCGCTTTCTTAGGCGTAAATCTCGCCTTAACTTCCGCAATCCTCCCCTCTAATGCCTGAAACATAGCATCTACCTGTTCCTGTGTATATTCGTAGGAACCCCGATTTGCAAGATTCTCCAGTCTGCCAATAGCATCCACCGCCTTATTCATGCGGTACTCACCAATACGGATAAACTTCTCCGCCTTTGTCTCATTTTCCTTTGCCGCAGGCTCACCCTGCATTTCCTCTGCTGTCATTGTTACATTTGTTTCTTCCATGTGTTTTCCTCCATTTTTTGATAAAAAATTAGAGCGTACAGGTTTTCCCATACGCTCTGACGCTGTGTTGTTATTTTAGTTATGTGTGGTATTAGTGTTGCACCGACAAACTTGAAGTTGTCAATAGCGTTTAACAGAATTAAGATTCTTTTTATTCCTTTATTCTGCCTTATTAAGATGTCACAAATCAAGAATACTTCTCAATTTGTGGCACTAATTCATTAAACAAAATGTGCTATAATCGAATGTCTTTCTTCAACTATATTAAACCTAAATGTTTTTCGACACAAGTTAATGTACTCTCAACTGTACTATCCACAGTTCTCTCTATCCAAAAGAAAGAACTGCTTTTAATTTCCTCTATGCGATTTACATTGAGTTCATATAAGGTAATATTCACAGTTTGTTTGGCTTTTTCTATATCAGTCGCTGAATTTAAGTACTGAAAAAATCCCTGATGATCTGGTCGATTACCATATTCATCAACAAGATTAGATGGGTCTTTTATGAGAAAAACAACTCTCGCTGGTTCAGAAAAAGCGAGTGCCTGAGCAACTGTAAGATGACAATCGCACAAAACTTTCTTATTTTCTGATAAACGAATCAAATCAAGAAGAACAAACTCTAACTGTTCACGAGTATTATTCAACAGCCAATTCTTATATTCTTCAACTGTTCTTCCAAAAAATTCATCTGCACTGTTAAAATACGTATTCATCGCAGGCTGAAATAATGGGTTCGACATTTTTTTGTGCTCGTCGAATCTCTCATCAACATCAAATAGTTCAAATCCATACTTTTCCGCCAACGCACGTGAAACGGTTGTCTTTCCTCCACAAGGTGTTCCCGTTATAAAATAAACATTTTTTAAGTACTCTTTGATTACATTATCTTGAAATATCATTGCACAATCTCCTTTATTAAATAGTTTTTCGGGTTCTGCCTATACATAAAACTATTTAACATAATTCTATGAACTCAGATATTTCTTAATTTTAAGAACATCATCATATTCATTTCACCTCCACAACTTCCGATTGAGATTTCACCTGTTTTAAGAGATTTGATAACTGTTATATCTTGTTATTAAATTCTCTGCCAACCCTTGAAAACACTGGATTTATCGCAGATGAGCTTTCCCTTATTCTTTCCCTTGTGTTATATCGTCCCATCAGTGTTTACGAATTCTGATAAGGGCAAATACAAGGGCAAGAAAATCATATAAAACAGTATAACACAAAATAAAAGTGACATGGTGAACTGATTGAAATGCTTCTGATTTTTGTATCTGATGATTGATTGAATGATAAGGAGATAGGATACGATGAGAACGATATTTGCAGAATACAATCCACACAGAAACAGTATTGATGTTTATACCAGTGCTGGCTATATGCTTCGCATTGATTGTTGGGAAGCAGAAAAGAATTTAAAAACCACTCCCGGATCAGACTGTGCATTAACTTCACTTGCAGTTGATGAACCACTTGAATATGCAAGATTATATCTTGATGGAAATTTGCAGATGTGGGTGAACGCGGAAGATTCATTAGAGATATAGAAATACCTTTTAGAACAAAGTAGTCTTTCGCCTCTACGAATATAATTGTGAATTAGACGCTTATATCCGAAATAAACAATTGGAACATACCCGACAGGAGAACTTTCTTTGATAAGTCACGAAAAGAAACAGTCTATCAGAAAATGCAATCTGACACATAGACGGGCTCGACACATAGAATAAACAAGAGGACTTGCAAGGTTTGTGACCTTCTTTCAAGCCCTCTTATGTATCATTGCGGTACTGGCTGTGTCCGTTCCGTAAAGGACTGCCCTAAGTGTATCGGCTTCACCTTGTTCCTTTACCCACTATTCACAAATCACTTTTGCTATTTTCGCAATAATATTGCAAATAAAACAATTAGAACTAATATAATTATCAAAAAAATAAACCTTATTTGACCATGAAATCCTAATCCAATCCACTGCAATACTATTATTAACGCAAAAACTAATAACGCCCAATACTTTCTTTTCATGCAATTTTTTAATAAGTCATTCTTACGTTATCTACCACGTAATCATACATTGGATCTCCATACATAGTTCCTCTATTCACACAATGTGTGTCAAACTTAAAATATGCTACAGATTTACCCGAATTAAGAAATGATTTTAAATGACTAACGTAAGTACTCTCTCCGCCGATAAAATTAAGAATTACAGAAACACTGAGTCCAACAACCGAACCAACAGGACCACCTAAAGCAGCTAGCAGTAAAGTCCCTAAACTTTTAGTCGCACCCTCTCCCACATTTATTGCTTTAAGAGCTGCCTCTGCTTGACTTCTTGTCATAGAATATGAAAAAGTCTTATTTTTTACAGTACAGTATCCAATTCCGCCACCCATTCGTGTTTCTTGAGAAGGAACTATATATAGTTCTCCATCTTCATAAATTATAGTATAACCACCATTGGATAAGTCAACATCTTCTTTACTACAAGTCCCCTTCGAATTGTCATTTTGATTATACCTTTCACTAGCAAAAGATACTGTTGACATCGAAAATCCTAAAACCATTGACAAAATAATTGCTATACAACGTTTAATTTTTTTCATGATTTTCCTCCTTTCTTGAGGAATTTAAGATTTATAGACAACTTTAAAAGAATGCGCATGCTTTTGTATACACTTAATATATATCACTCTTTAAAAAATAAAAGACTGTAGGTTTGTCAAACATATGTTACACCCCGATCAATAAATTCCCTCAGAACAGTTTGTGGTGATTTCCACCCCAGAGGTCTCATGGGAAACTGGTTATAATCCCTACGGTTATAGGTTTGAAGCTGCTTGGAAAAATCCTCAAAGGAATAGAAAGTATGCGAGGTATAAAAACGTTCATTATCCTTGCGGTGGCTGCGTTCCACTTTTCCGTTATGACGTGGTGTAAAGGGTCGGATCAGTTTATGTTGGATGCCAAGTTCTTTTAAAGTCCGTTGGAATAAAGTCAATGTTTCTTTGCCGGAAGTGGAAAAGCGCTTTGTAAACTCCACGCCGTTGTCTGTCTGAACGCATTCGATTGGCATAGGAAAGCGTTGGATCAGATGCTTGAGGAACTGTGCGGATGAATAGGTGCTGTGTTCTTCAAAAGCTTCCACATACCGCCAGCGGGAGTACTCATCAATGGCGGTATACTGATAGAATTTCTTTCCTTTCGCATTATTGACAAGACAACATGCAGGAACGAATTTCACATCGACCTGGATACGCTGTCCGGGATATTTCATCTGCTCATAAGGCTTCGGAATATATTTGGGATTCGGAAGTTTTTGAGCCAAGATTCCCTGTTTCTTCAGAAAACGATACAATCCTGGGATGGAACGTTTATAACCGCGCTGCATAAGTTTGACCCAAAAGACAACCAGACCAGAATGGGGATTGCGCCTACGCATATCTTGGATCAGCTTGATTTCTTCAGGTGTATGCTGATTGGGATGGTGATGGGGACGGCGTGAACGATCGCGGAGAGACTCTATTGTGCCGTCATAGCGGCGCTTCCAACGATAAATATACTGGCGGTTTGTCTTATATTTAATTGCTGCTTTTGAGACACCATATTTTTCGGCGAAACGGATCAGGGATAGACGATACCTCATTGCTATCAACGAGGGCATGAGCGAATTACAGACCTTAAAGACCGCCATTCACGAAATCGCCCATGCGAAGCTGCACGACATTGACCTCAACGCGCCAAAGGACGAGCAACCCCGCGTTGACCGCCGCACCCGCGAAGTCGAAGCGGAAAGCGTCGCCTATACCGTCTGCCAACATTACGGGCTTGACACGTCGGACTATTCTTTCGGCTATGTCGCCGGGTGGAGCAGCGGGCGGGAGCTGTCCGAGCTGAAAAGCTCCCTTGAAACGATACGCAGCGCAGCCGCCGAGATTATCAATTCCATAGACGCGAATTTTGCGGAGCTGCAAAAGGCACAGGACAAGGAGCAGACCGCCGGACAGGAGCAGCCCACCAGAGAGGGACAAGAAGCCGCGCCACAGCCGGAAGCCCCGAAAAAAGCAGATACAGCCGGGAAAGAAAAGCCGGAAGCAGCCCCGAAAGAAGCCTTTACCCCGGAAACGATTTACAGAGTGCGCCGGAACCCTTACAGCGACAGCCGGGAAAACAGCCACCTCTTGCAAGCCTATGTGACACAGGAGAACGGGCGGGCGAAAATGGGCGACGTGCTTTATACGGGAACGCCGGAGAAACAGGAAACGGCGCAGACCACCGGACAGGACAAGGACACCTTTTCCATTTACCAGATAAAGGGCGGGGACGAAACAAGGGACTTCCGCTTTGAGCCTTACGACCGCCTGCAGGCGGCGGGAAATGTGGTTGATAAAGCGAACTATGAGCTTGTCTATTCCGCGCCCCTTGCGCCGGAAACTTCCCTTGAAGATATTTATACCCGCTTCAATATCGACCACCCAAAAGATTTTAAGGGACACAGCCTTTCCGTTTCGGACGTGGTAGTGCTTCATCAGAACGGACAGGACACCGCGCATTACGTTGACAGCGTAGGCTTCCGGCAAGTGCCGGAGTTTTTACAGGAGCAGAAGCAGCTTACCCCGGACGAGCTGACAACGGGCGAAACAATCCAGACACCGAGGGGGACTTTCCATGTGACCGCCATGAGCCGGGAGCAGATAGAAGCCGCCGGATATGGCTTTCACCACCAGCAGAACGACAACAACTTTGACGGTATCATCAACAACACCCCTACCGTTGACGAACTGGAAGCAAAGGTTAAGGCGGGAGAAACAATTTCCCTTGTTGACCTGGCTAACGCGGTCAAAGCCGACAAAGAGCGCGGCAAGGAAGCGAAGCCGGAAAAGAAGCCCTCTATCCGGGCGCAGCTTAGGGCTGACAAGGAAAAGGCGCAGAAGAAAAACGCAAAGCAGAAATTACAGGATTTGGAAAGGAGCTGACCCATGCCGAAACAGAGTAAATTTGAGAACGTGGATTTGTTCGCTTCCCTCAATGCGGTTATGAAGCAGAACACAGGCTTTTACCAGAGCGACTTGGAGATTGACAAGGAGATTATCGCAAAGGCGGCGGCAAGCCCCCGCAAGGAGGACAAGACCCTTTTGTGGTTCTGCCGCCCGTCCGGGACGCATTGCTTCCGGGAGCGCGACGTTTTCCTCAAAGACACCGCGCCCCACAACACATGGCGTTTCTACATGGAGCAGACGAGCGACCGCGTCCTTGCCTATGCAATCGAGCTAACGGGGACGGAGCGCGGGAAAATCAAGGGCAATCTGTACGAACTGGACTACGCTAAACATTATGAGCGCGTCAAGGAAAAGGAGCTG
>PPYE01515471.1_pt1 | contig 14665 bp, 14 predicted proteins | sample 1559881 | NCBI WGS metagenome assembly PPYE01 (sample SAMN08240022, study PRJNA423297) | Human gut metagenome, whole genome shotgun sequencing project.
GTTTGTTTTCCCTTACTACGGCTATCAATATGAATAAAAATCGCCCTGCAATAAGAGTAGTTCTTACGGTCTTTCCGGTAAAGAGCGTTTATTTTATCACAGCGTTGCTGTAAGCGTTGCACCTGATTCAAAGGAATTGGATCACCCATACAAGTCTCCCGTTTACTGTTTGACAGGTATGAATCATCACGGATACCATCTTTAGCATCTTGAATGATAATACGGACTTCGGCCCCTTCCTGCATCAGGTTACGTGCCAGACGAAGGGCAATATCATAAGCGTATTCATCTTCGTGCAGTTCGTATTTACCAACTTTCCCGATAGCACCCGGATCAGGACCTCCATGTCCGCTGACCACATAGAAGCAAGCACCGGCAAGACGGTTGGAAGTGACTTTCACATCAGCCAGTTGTTTTCCAAACAGAGGCTGATTGAGGGTAGTTCCTATTTTTGTTGATTTAGCTTTCGGAGATTGTTGCTTTGTCCCGGTATTTCCGGAAGGTGATTTCTTGATGGGAGGAATAACATACGTCACGCCCACTTTAAGCACATTGTTCTTTCCCAGTTTCTGTTTATTCAGCTCAATAAAGTCGTCGTAATACTTCTTCGGAGAGCGGTTGTGCCTAACCGGAAACCCTGTGTGTACAGGCAGGATGGACGCCTAAAAAAGGCGAACCACGCGTATTGCCCATCTATCAAAGTACAACTTTCAAATACGATACCAGCGAGCAGATGGCCCGCCTGTTTGACCTGGAAGACAGTGGTTACTTTTATACCCGCCTGCAAAATCCAACGAATGACGCTGTTGCCGCCAAAATCGCTGCCCTTGAAGGTGGTGTAGCCGCTATGCTGACTTCCAGCGGCCAGGCTGCCAACTTCTATGCCATTTTTAATATCTGTCAGGCAGGAGATCACTTTGTTTGCTCTTCCGCTATTTACGGAGGTACGTTCAACCTGTTTGGCGTGACCATGAAGAAGCTAGGCATCGATGTGACTTTCGTTAATCCGGATGCCAGCGAAGAAGAAATTTCTGCAGCTTTCAAACCGAATACAAAAGCTTTATTCGGTGAAACGATTTCCAACCCTTCTCTTGAAGTACTGGATATTGAGAAATTTGCACGCATTGCACACAGTCACGGGGTTCCCTTGATTGTTGACAACACTTTCCCGACCCCGATCAACTGCCGCCCATTTGAATGGGGAGCTGACATCGTGGTTCATTCTACTACCAAATACATGGACGGACACGCTACAAGCGTAGGTGGCTGTATCGTAGACAGCGGTAATTTTGACTGGGATGCTCATGCTGAAAAATTCCCGGGACTTTGTACTCCGGACGAGTCATACCACGGACTGACTTATACCAAAGCATTCGGCAAAGGTGCTTATATCACCAAAGCAACTGCCCAACTGATGCGTGACCTCGGCAGCATCCAAAGCCCGCAAAATTCTTTCTTATTGAATCTGGGACTTGAAACGTTGCACCTGCGTATGCCTCAACACTGCCGCAACGCGCAGAAAGTAGCCGAATATCTTTCTAAAAATGAGAAAGTTGCCTGGGTAAACTATTGCGGACTGCCGGACAATAAATATTATAGCCTTGCACAGAAATATATGCCGAATGGTTCCTGCGGAGTCATCTCCTTCGGACTGAAAGGCGGACGTGACGTATCTATCAAGTTTATGGATTCACTGGAATTCATTGCGATCGTTACTCACGTGGCGGATGCACGTAGTTGCGTGCTCCATCCGGCGAGCCATACTCACCGCCAGTTGACGGATGAGCAACTGATGGAAGCAGGTGTACGCCCGGACTTGATCCGTCTATCGGTAGGTATCGAAAATGCGGATGATATTATTGCTGATATCGAACAGGCATTGAACGCATAAGAATACCGTAAAGGGATTCATTTACCACCCAAAATGGGAAAAGCCTGAAGATCACTTTCTTCAGACATGCGAGCTTATTGCTGGAATATGCAGGACAAAAAATATTCGTTGATCCAGTATCCGATTACGCCGACTATACACAACAGCCGAAGGCGGATTTCATCCTGATTACGCATGAACATGGAGACCATTTCGATACCAAAGCAATAGCAGCTATCGAAACAAGCGGGACTAGAATTATTGCTAATCCTAATTGCCGGAAAATGCTGAACAGAGGACAGGAAATGAAGAACAGTGATGTGCTTCAACTGGCAGATGATATGAAACTGGAAGCCGTACCGGCCTATAATACGACTCCCGGCAGAGATAAGTTCCATCCCAAAGGACGTGACAACGGCTATATTCTTACTCTGGGAGGGACCCGCATCTATATCGCCGGAGATACAGAAGATATTCCAGAACTAAACCAAATGAAAGATATTGATATCGCTTTCCTGCCAGTCAACCAACCCTACACCATGACACCGGAACAAGCGATACGTGCAACTCAAATTATCAAGCCGCACATTTTGTATCCTTATCATTACGGAAATACGGATATCAATAAAGTAAAAGAAGGATTGAAAAATGAGAAAACAACCGAAGTACGTATACGGGCTTTACAATAAAGCCCGTACAAATGATTACAAATCCTCCGCAGATAAACTGAAGATCATTGTATCCACCCAATATACAACCGTTCTATCTGCAGGTAAAACATCTTCGAGATAAGGTGAATCAGATACATCTTCCAACCATGCCGTAGTAATCGGACCTCTTTCTCTTGTAAGACTTTGAGTTCCTAAATACGGGCTAAAATTAAAGAAGGTGTGTTGTTTCTCTACATCATTTTCACCTTTATATGTAAAGACACTTCCCATCCATTAAGATACAGGACTGTAGAAGAAATCGTGTTCGTACAGGTTCCCGTTTCGTCGATTAATTCGGAACCGCTAAATAAAATAATCTCTGCATCATCTTGACAGGCTGATATACAAAAAGTCATGAGAGAGAGGAGAAAGAAGCCTAATAAAGTTTTTGTTTTCATATTTTCAGTGGTATGGTTAAATCGCGATTTATGTCATTGTTTTACAAAGATATAAAGTATTTGTATAGTATCATCATACAAATATGATGAATTATGTTTTCTTTATATACACCCGATGTGTTCCTCTACCATCAATCCCGATACCGGAACCGGGCGTATACGCCCATTGGCGCAATTCATTGGTAGCCGCCGTGCGCAGCAGACCTGTCAGTTTCCGGTATTCGTAGACCGTCAGAAAAGGATGTTCCTCCAGATATCTAACAGCCAATGCTAGTCGTTGCTCCGGTGTATACTTCTGTGAAGAGCGTTGCGACTTCCACGGAGCTCTTTCCAGCAGACATCTTCCGTTGATACGCCTCACCATCTTCCTGTCTACACGAAAGTTCACGCTCCCCACCACAATGCTTCGTGCGTTACGATGGGTTTCACCCTCTCCGGTCTTTTCGCGTTCTTTATCTTTGCATAACGCCAACGAAGGAGAGAATGTTCCGATACCATCCAGCTTCACAGACTTGCCTTCTGCCATCTGATGTGCCATTTCAATACCGATCTGTGTAATTACGCCTTCCACATCTCCGACATTAAAACCACTGCTGGATGCTATCTGACGTATTAAATCCTCGGTAGATACCTGATCTATCATTGCAAACCGAGGATAAAGTACCTGTTCGCCCGTTCCATGAATATCGGGCATTTCTTCCATTACGTACATTGCCATAATACTAAAGTTTATTTGAAATATTGATTATTAATAGAAAACTTACTCGCTATAGGTAGAAAACTTGTTCTCCCCTACAGGAAAAGTTGTTTTTCCTATAGGACAAACTAAAACCGCAAGTTCTGGTTTTATAACTGAAACTTCTGATTACATAATCAAAAGTTTCGGTTTTATAATCAGAACTTGCGGTTATAGTTTTCTTACCAACAAAGATACGTTTTCCTGCCGGGATAAGCAAGTTTAATCCCTATGAAAAAGAAGTTTGATTACAATTCAGTTACTTATTACCGCTTCTTTACTTTATATCCTTTCAGGGTAAAACCAACTTCAAACAGGTTCAAAAGGGCTATCCGGATGTTATCTTCTATATAGGTCTCCATATTATCATATTTTGCAAAGTTGACGGGAAGGAGTCTGTTATTCCTCCTAAAGCTTTCATCCGGTATTTTACCCGTAAAACGTCCTTTCTTCTTCACTCCCCAACGAATGGTTTTACTACAAGGAAGAGGTATACCTATCGTCAGCACTTTTTCTTTAGTTACCGTATCGGTGATTCCATGTTTCCAGATACTGATATGGTTGGCTCCCAAATAAGTGCCGATATAAAGGACAACGGTCAGCGTCCAATCGTCCAAAGCCTCATCGGTTTGAATACCATTCACCAAATCAGAGAAATAGCCTTCAACCATTTCTCTGTCAAAACAGTTTAGTTCAGGCCATTCACATTTCTCAAACAGTTGATGCACATTGACAGGAACCAGTAAGGTGGTTATTTCTAACTGATATTTCATTCATTTCGTTTTTATATCATTGCATCTAAAATCGTCTCAAGTATCTTATCGACTATAAATATACAATTTTACCAGATCAAATACTAAAGAATAGAGCTTTTTTAAACCTATTTCTGAAAAAGAAAGGACTGTTTGATACACCCAGTTCCTTACGTTTCAATAGTGAAAGCTGTCCGTTGAGGTCGTTGGCACGACGGATTTCTTCTTCGAAGTCGTTGTACTCGTTGTTTTCCATTTTCTTACGACACTGCTGAATCAGATAGGTGATATCTTCGGATACATCGCTGAATTCACCTTTCTGGATGGCGTCCAATGGGTTGAAGTTGTTGTCGATATGTTCGAGGCAAGGTTCGCAGAGGCGGGAAATACTGTAGACCAATTCGCTGGCGAAGTCGTTGCCTTGATAGTAATAAAGTCCTTTTTCGAGTACGGTGTTATTGTCGAGACGACACATGGCGACGGTGCCCGAACGTTTCATCGGATCAAGATGAATACAGCTATACCGATGAGGGCGATGATAGAGATGTTACCTCCATAATGGAGTACGAGAGCTACGAAGAAACAGATGGTGAAGGCGGCTCCGGCGGTGATGAACCAGCCTCCGATGACGCTTAATACGCCGGTGATACGGTAAACGGCTGAATCACGTCCCCAGGCGCGGTCGGCCAAAGAAGTACCCATAGCTACCATGAAGGTTACGTAGGTGGTGGAAAGGGGAAGTTTCAGGGAGGTTCCCAAGGCGATGAGCAGACCGGCCAATACCAGGTTGACAGAAGCGCGGACAAGGTCGAAAGCAGCTCCGTCGGCAATGATTGCTTCGTCTTTGCGGAAGCGGGAGTCAAGCCATTTTTTGCTGCCGTCCGGCATTATTCGGGAGATTCCATTGGCAAGTGTCATGCTGATGCGGACTACTGTGCGGGCGATCGGAGTACTTCCGAATGCTTCTTCTCCTTCATCTTGGCGGGAAAGGTCGACAGATGTTTTAATTACAGCATGTGCTTTTTTAGAGGTGCAGAGGGCGTAGACCATGACGGCTCCGGCTCCGATAAGAAAATACCACGGTGTTTTAGCAGGTCCCAGCAAGGAGGTCATCAGGAAGCCGTTCGGATTTCCTTCTCCGTTGGCGGTGTAATCTAAAAAAGAGGAGAAACCTGCGAGGGGAACGCCAATAAAGTTGACAAGGTCGTTACCGGCAAAAGCGAGAGCCAGAGCGAAGGTTCCCATCAGTACGACGACTTTGAAAACATTGATTTTCATCCAGTGAAGGATTTGCATCAGTACGGTGAAGAATACAAAGAAAACGGTGATTAGCATCAGTGTGTTGTCTTGTATCCAGTGTTTGTTTTCAGAGGTCATGAAGGAGCTGTCTTTCAGTCCTTTGATAAGCATGAAATAGATGATACATGATTTCGGCAAAGTAGAAGTGCTCGGGCTGGTAGATGCCGTGCCGGGCAATGTCCATCATACCGTTGGACAGGGAAGCGCCAATGAATATACCAATACCGGCTATGAAAAGAATGGTTTTAAACGAAGCGGCCTTGGCGCCTACCGCAGAGTTCAAAAAGTTAACTGCATCATTACTGACTCCGACTATCAGATCGAAAACAGCTAGTACAAAGAGGAAGATGATAATGCATAAATAAATAGTCTCCATAATAAATATATGTGTATGTTGTTTCCGGCTGCAAAGGACGGGATTTGACGTTGCAGGGAGGTGTCATACATGTTACATTTATGTTACAATCATCTTTCTTTTGTCTCGTAATCGTCTTTCTTTTGTCTTGAAACAAAAGAAAGAAGCAAAGAAAAATTCAAGGCTGACTTTTTTCTCCTACTCGCTCCCTGCACTGCGCTAAAGGGCAGAAACTCGCTACGCTCAAACAGTCTGCCCTTTTTGACGCTCCGTTACGGGGGCTCGCTTGACGGAGAAAAAAGTAGGCCGGAGGGGCGTGCGGGGTGGGCGTTGTGGGGGAGGTTGCATGAGATGTCGGTGTGGTTGTTGCGAGGGAAGCCATGTAGTAAGGGCGTATAACGGGGGATGTGCAGCGGGAACGTTGCGGGAAGGCCGTGTGGGGCGTTGTAAGTTGCAGGACACGGGTATGGGATTCTTATGTTAGTTAATTAGTTGGTTGTTTTTTAGTTATTTGTTTTGTTTAACCAGTCATAGAAGGTGTATTGGGCTCGTACAGCGGGGGTGCCGGGCGCTCTTTTTTTGAATATATTTCGCAGGTTGTCGTCTACCCAGCAGGCTTTTTGGTTGTCGGCGAGCTGGATATTAAGCATTTCGATGAGGCTGTCACGCAGGTCGGGGGCGAGAATGGGGGTGATGGCTTCGATGCGGCGGTAGAGGTTACGACGCATCCAGTCGGGGGAGCCCATGAAGACTTTGGGTTTGCCGTCGTTGCCGAAGTACCAGATGCGGGCGTGTTCGAGGAAACTGTCTACAATACGGGTGACACGAATGTTACGACTGTATGACTGTCCGGGGATAAGACAACAGATTCCACGGACGATGAGGTCTATTTGTACGCCGTGTTCGGAGGCTTCGTAGAGACGGTCAATCATGGCGGGGTCTTGGAGGGCGTTCATTTTTAGGATGATACGGCCTTGTTTGCCTTCGTCGGCGAGGGCGATTTCCCGATCAATCAGGCGGTTCAATTCGGGGATGAGGTTGAAACGGGCGACAAGAAGGGTGGTGAACTTCGGGTCTTCTTTGCCTTGCAGGGTGCGGAAGAGGTTATAGAGGTCGGCCACTATCTTCGGACGGCAGGTGAAAAGGCCACAGTCGGCGTAGAGGGTGGCGGTCTTTTCATTAAAGTTACCGGTGCTGATATAGGCGTAGCTGGGTATTTTTTCACCGTTCAGTCCGCGGCGGCGGATAAGGGCTACTTTGGCGTGTACTTTCAGACCGGGTATGCTGTATATTATTTTAATGCCGGCGGCTTGCATCATTTCGGCCGTGGCAAGGTTGTTTTCTTCGTCGAAACGGGCTTTCAGTTCCACGAATACGGTGACTTTCTTGCCGTTTTGGGCGGCGGCTATCAGGGTGTTGATGACGGCGGAGTTTTCAGCTACGCGGTATTGGGTTACCATGATTTCACGGGTTTCCGGGTTGTGCACGGCTTCATACAGGAAGTGGATGAAGTGCTCGAAAGAGTGATAAGGGTAATATAATAACAGGTCCTTCTTGGCAACGTAGTTGAAGATAGATTCTTTTTCGTCGAGGATGGTCAGCTTCATTGGCTTCGGCTTTTCGAGGCTGTGAAGAGATTTGTTCGGGTTGGGAAGATGACGCAGGTCTTCAAGATTCAGGTGCTTGTCGCCGGGGACAAGTTCATCACGCTGAATATGGAAGGCGTCTACCAGAAAGTCCAGAAAGTCATGAGGCATACCACGGTCGTAGACGAAACGGCAGACGTCACCGATCTTACGTTTCTTCACTTTCTTCTTGAGTTGAGCGACAAGGTCGGCACTGCTGGCGGTGTCGTCAATTAATATGTCAGCGTCACGGGAGATTTTGATGCAGTAGCTGGAATCAACATCGTAGCCGGGGAAAATAAGGTTGAGGTTTGCCTTGATTATATCTTCGGTAAACATCAGGTAATGGTTTTTCTCGCGGGATGGAAGTTCGATGAAGCGGGGCACTTTGGCGTAGGGTTGCTTCATCACGAAGTAAAGAGGTTGCCGGGATTCTGTCAGACTGGTAGTTCCTTCATTTCCTTCTTTCTTCGGATAGACTCGTATGGCCAGGTAAAGGCGGTTATCCCGCAGGAAGGAGACTATTTTATCTTTGGATACAGGCACAGGCTGCAGGTAGGGAAAAATTTCTTCCCGGAAAAAGTCTTTAATAAACTGCTGGTGGAACGGTTCTACATGTCTGTCCTGATAAAAGATGATGTGATTCTTGCGCAGGGCAGGTAGTAGTTTCTCTTCATAAATGCGTACACGGTCATCCAGCTGGCGGGTGACTTCTTTATTTATTTCTTCTACCAGTTCGCGGGCGGATTGTACGGTTTCTTCATCACTTTCCGTAGCGCCGGAGGCAACAGCTTTATGGTCGGCTACACGGATTTTGTAAAACTCTTCGAGGTTGGAAGAGTAGATAGAGATGAAGTTGATACGTTCGTAGAGCGGTAGACGCTCGTCCAGAGCCTCCAACAATACGCGGCGGTATATGGAAATATTGACGGACAGGAAATCAGAAAGCTGTATCCGCAAATAAACCGTTTCACGGTGGATGGTGCAGAAGTGCTGATTAAACATATCGGCGGTTATCCGGGGAAATACGATCCTTCCATCATCGGCAGTCTGATGGCACGTCCGCCCAAACTTTTTATCAGCGGACATTCTCATATATTAAAGGTGAAATATGATAAAACGCTGGATATGTTGCATATTAATCCGGGAGCTGCCGGCATGTCCGGTTTCCACAAGGTACGGACTTTGGTACGTTTTGTTATCAACCAGGGGGCCTTTCAGGACTTGGAAGTCATCGAATTGGCGGACAAATAAAATAAATGTTCCTGCCAGATTGAAAAATTATTTTAAAATTTTGCCACGTCGGAATTCTTTCCGACCTTTGCACGCAGTTAATGAATAACTCAGACGAACATGAAAGGAATTATTCTAGCCGGTGGTAGTGCCACCCGACTTTATCCGCTCTCTAAAGCGATTTCCAAACAAATCATGCCTGTGTATGACAAGCCGATGATTTATTATCCGTTGTCAACACTTATGTTGGCAGGAATACGCGAAGTGTTGATTATTTCGACTCCACGCGACTTGCCGATGTTCCGCGACTTGTTGGGAACGGGTGAGGAACTGGGTATGTCTTTCTCCTATAAAATTCAGGAACAACCTAACGGACTGGCACAAGCTTTCGTATTGGGAGCCGATTTCCTGAACGGCGAACCGGGCTGTCTGATTCTTGGGGATAATATGTTTTACGGACAGGGCTTCTCCGCCATGCTCCGCCGGGCTGCCAATATAGAAAAGGGCGCCTGCATCTTCGGTTACTACGTGAAAGACCCGCGCGCTTATGGTGTAGTGGAATTTGACGAACAGGGAAAAGTGATTTCACTGGAAGAAAAGCCGGAAGTGCCGAAAAGTAATTATGCCGTTCCGGGACTTTATTTCTACGATGCCAGTGTGACGGAAAAAGCAGCGGCTCTTCGTCCTTCAGCACGTGGAGAGTATGAGATAACAGACTTGAACCGTCTGTATCTGGAAGAAGGTACATTGAAAGTGGAACTCTTCGGACGCGGATTTGCATGGCTCGATACGGGTAACTGCGACAGTCTGCTGGAAGCTTCCAACTTCGTGGCCACTATTCAGAACCGCCAAGGTTTTTACGTCAGCTGTATTGAAGAAATCGCCTGGCGTCAGGGATGGATTCCGACGGAGCAGTTGCTTCTACTGGGTCAACAGCTCGAAAAAACCGAGTATGGAAAGTACCTTATCGAATTGGCTAAACAATCCTAAAATCAACATAAAGAATAAAATATGAAAACTTATCTAGTGACCGGTGCCGCAGGATTTATCGGGGCAAATTACATCAAGTACATCTTAGCCAAACATAACGACATCAAAGTCGTGATATTGGACGCTTTGACGTATGCAGGTAACTTAGGAACGATTGCCAAAGACATCGACAACGAACGCTGTGTCTTTATCAAAGGAGACATTTGTAGCCGCGATGTGGTAGACGGTCTTTTTGCTGAGTATCGTTTTGACTATGTGGTGAATTTCGCTGCCGAGAGCCATGTGGACCGCAGCATTGAAAATCCGCAACTGTTTCTGATTACCAACATTCTCGGAACACAGAACTTACTGGATTGTGCACGCCGTGCATGGGTGATGGGGAAAGACGAACAAGGATATCCGACCTGGAGAAAAGGTGTACGCTATCATCAGGTATCTACCGATGAGGTGTATGGTTCATTGGGAGCCGAAGGGTATTTCACTGAAGCAACTCCGCTTTGTCCTCACAGCCCATACAGTGCTTCTAAGACAAGTGCAGACATGGTGGTAATGGCTTACCACGACACTTATAAAATGCCGGTAACGATTACCCGTTGCTCCAACAACTACGGTCCGTACCACTTCCCGGAAAAATTGATTCCGTTGATTATCAAGAATATCCTCGAAGGAAAGCATCTCCCCGTCTACGGTGACGGTAGCAATGTGCGCGACTGGCTTTATGTGGAAGACCACTGCAAAGCAATCGACCTCGTTGTGCGTGAAGGTCAAGACGGAGAAGTGTACAACGTTGGTGGACACAACGAGAAAACAAACCTCGAAATCGTGAAACTGACAATTTCGACTATCCACCGTCTGATGGCAGAAAATCCCGAATATCGTCAGGTTCTCAAAAAGAAAGTGAAAGACGAAAACGGAGATATTTCGATCGACCTAATATGCTGTTTAATTTTTTACCGCTGTATATTTTCACCATCCGTTTCCAGGTAAGGAAATGAGGGATCAGATAAAGTTGCGGAAGAAAAGCGGCGTAGAAATGACCTTCACGAAGGAAACACAAGCAGAGAAGAGAAGCGGTAATCCCCAGCATCAAATAAAAATAGCGACCGAATTTCTCGCCGAAACGAACGATCACTGTCCTTTTTCCACTGCGTGCATCCGCTTCGCGGTCACGATAATTATTGACTACCAACAATGTATCGATAAGCAGTCCGCAGATTAAAGAGGCGATAGTGACATCCGGTGTCCAAGTTAGCGCCTGTACGTAATATGTTCCGCCTACGGGTACAAAGCCGAAAAAGACAATCACCAATACATCGCCCCAACCGTTGTAAGAAAGAGGATAAGGACCGGTGGTATAAAGAAAGGCAAATAACACACAAAGCACTCCTACGATAATCAATTCCCACCCGGCAAAGAAGAGTAACGTACAGCCGATAAGGCAGGCAAGAGCAACCGTAATAATAATCCCGGTTTTCATCGCTTGCGGAGAAATCCATCCTTGCGCACAAGCACGTTCGGGGCCTAACCGGTCTTCCCGGTCTGTTCCTTTGAGGAAGTCGAAAAGGTCATTGATGAAATTAGCGGCAATTTGCATCAGACTTGCAAACAGACAGCAGATCAGTGCAGGCAACCAGTGAAAACGTCCGTCCATTGCAGCAAGAGCAGTACCTATCATAACCGGAGTTATGGCCCCTGTCAGCGTTTTGGGACGTGCAGCTAATATCCATGCTTGTAGCGAGTTACGCTTTACTTCTTCCATACTTTAATATATTATAAATAGTTTTGACGGACAAAGATACATGATTTTTCGTATCTTTGCACCCCGAAAAACTTCAAACTAAGAGAAGATGAAGAAAATAAAAACAATCTACCCTGTTATCCTGTTGACATTGCTTTTGCTGGCTTCCTGTAAGTCGAAAAAGAATATGGTGGCTACCTTGCCACGCCCTGTTTTAAATTCAGATTCTATTTATCCGGATACGGCTAATGCCATAGCCGGGTTATTCTCCCCCGACCACTCGCAACTCAAAGAGCTGAATGTTTCCAAAAACAAAAAGCAGAATACAAAGGAAAAGACTTCTACCGATACACACGAATCGTCGGATCTGGTACTGCGGGGAACAAAAATCACTTCTTCCAGCGTAGATGTATCTTCTGTCTATACCGGAGTGGACCGTGTAGTAAAATATGACTTTACACACCACGATGTTCCCGAAGCCTTTGAAGGTTTCCGTATCGCTTTCATTTCCGACTTACACTACAAAAGTCTGCTGAAAGAAAAAGGCCTGAACGACCTTGTCCGCCTACTGATTGCTCAAAAGGCTGATGTGCTTCTAATGGGTGGTGACTATCAGGAAGGTTGTGAATATGTGGAACCTTTGTTTTCCGCACTGGCACGCGTAAAAACACCGATGGGCACTTATGGGGTAATGGGCAATAACGACTACGAACGTTGCCACGACGATATTGTGAATACAATGAAACATTACGGCATGCGTCCGTTAGAACATGAAGTAGATACGCTTCGTAAAGACGGGCAGCAGATCATTATCGCTGGAGTGCGCAATCCTTTTGATCTGGGGCGCAACGGAGTATCGCCTACTCTGGCACTCTCTCCCAAAGATTTTGTCATCTTACTGGTTCACACCCCGGATTACATCGAAGATGTTTCAGTAGCTAACACCGACCTTGCCCTGGCAGGACACACCCACGGCGGACAAGTCCGTGTATTCGGAGTTGCCCCGGCACTTAACTCACACTATGGCAATCGTTTCATCACCGGACTGGCATATAATTCTGCAAAAATACCTTTGATTATAACAAACGGAATAGGAACCTCCAAATTACCAATCCGTGTTGGCGCTCCGGCGGAAATCATCGTTATTACTCTTCATCGATTAACGGAGTAAAGTATCGTAGCTTGGTATGAAAAAACAACCCGAATAGTAGCATCCTACATTTTAAGGTACGACTTTCTGTGATATACCACACTTTTAGGATACGACTTTTTGTTAAAGATCACATTTTTAAGGTACGACTTTTTTTGTTAATATCCCTTTTAATGCTTACATTTGCATCTATAAGTAGCTGATAATAAAAGAAAGAAGTATGAGAAGAGATGCAATGCAAGAATTGTATGACTGGAAAGAAAAGTCTACACGAAAGCCTTTGATTATTCGCGGAGCCCGTCAGGTAGGAAAGACATGGCTCATGAAAGAGTTTGCGGCTACTGCTTACAAACAGTTTGCTTACATCAACTTCGAAGACAATGAAGTGATGAAGGAGATTTTCCAAAAAGATTTTGATATCGAACGTATTTTAATGGCTATCCAATTAGTTACCGGAAAAGTAGTAAATACGGATACTTTAATTCTTTTTGACGAGCTTCAGGAAGCTCCACGCGGTTTGACAGCTATGAAGTATTTCCAAGAGAAAGCACCACAGTATCATGTCATTGCAGCTGGTTCTTTATTGGGGATCGCGATGCATCAAAATGATTCTTTCCCAGTAGGAAAAGTCGATTTTATAGACTTATATCCACTTTCTTTTTCCGAGTTTTTAGAAGCTATCGGACAAGAACCTTTTGCCAGCTTGCTCGCTAAACAAGATTGGAACCTGATTTCTACCTTCCGCTCTAAACTCACCGACTTCCTTAAACAGTATTATTTCGTAGGAGGAATGCCTGAAGTAGTCAATGCCTTTATTGAACACAAAGACTATACCGAAGTCCGCCAGTTACAACAAAATATACTGGATTCTTATGATCGTGATTTCTCCAAACATGCTCCTATTGCCGAAGTACCCAGAATTCGTATGGTATGGCGTTCGATTCCGGCACAGTTGGCAAAAGAAAATCGCAAATTCATTTATGGAGTTATAAAAGAAGGAGCAAGAGCCAAAGATTTTGAACTGGCTATGGAATGGTTGATAGATGCCGGCCTTATTTATAAAGTAAACCGGGTAAAGAAAGGTGGAATACCTTTATCGGCATACGAAGATTTTTCTGCATTCAAGCTATTTATGCTGGATACCGGATTAATGGGAGCAATGAGCGGACTCCCCCCACAGGCATTATTGGAAGGAAATATTTTATTTACCGATTATAAAGGAGCAATTACCGAACAATATGTGTTACAACAACTGAAATCGGTGAAAGGCTTGAATATTTATTACTGGTCTTCAGATACTTCCAAAGGAGAGTTGGATTTTCTATTGCAAAAAGAAATCTATATTATTCCGGTTGAAGTGAAAGCAGAAGAAAACTTACAGTCGAAAAGTCTGCGTTCTTTTGTTGAAAAAAATCCAGGACTACATGGCATTCGTTTTTCCATGTCAGATTACCGGCAACAGGAGTGGCTGACAAATTATCCGTTATATTCTGTCGGATATATATTTTAATATATTCAAAGACGTATATTATCTTTCTTTTATAGTCTCCCAGACCTTTGGATGCACAAAGTATCGAACATCTTTCCCTGCATCCAATGCTTCTCGAATAAAAGTAGAACTGATTTCAAATACAGGAGAATGAACAAGACGCACCGTTTCCGGCAATTCCTCCTCTTTGACGGGAAAGCCGGGACGGGGGTAAATAAGAATCTGATTCTCTTTAATGATACGTTCGGACTGATACCAATATCCAAAACGTTCCCAATTATCGGAACCGATAATGAAATAAAACTCGCGATCGGGAAATG
>PPYE01275783.1_pt1 | contig 14660 bp, 14 predicted proteins | sample 1559881 | NCBI WGS metagenome assembly PPYE01 (sample SAMN08240022, study PRJNA423297) | Human gut metagenome, whole genome shotgun sequencing project.
CTCCATACCAACGGCTTGGTTATTGCTCTTTGTGGTACAGGCAATCGAAAATATGACACGCTCATCATACCTTTTATATTGGTTACATGATATAATATTATTTTTAGTTTGTCAATGGTGGGGGATGAATTGCTACTGGAGGTTAAAGTTTAATCAATTGCAATGTGCGGCAAGTCCTGATAACCTTCTACATTCAGAACGAACCGAATCAAAGCAGTGGTATCTTCTTCACCGACTGTTTCTGTACCATCTGTCTGGTCACAGTTTGCATTTGTGATTTGCTGGTCAGTAAAGGTGACTGCTCCAGCCAGATATTTATTCAGCATAACAGCGTCAGAGAGGTCAACTTTACCATCCATCGTTGTATCTCCGCAGAAGTTTTCTGATGGCGTACCAGAATCGGTTGTAACAGTTGTGGTTTCGGTGGTTTCTCCGGAAACATCGGTTGTAACGGTTGTATCTGTAACAGTTGTGGTTTCGGTAGTTTCTCCGGAAACATCGGTTGTATCCGTTGTCGTTGTCGGAGCATCTGGGTCGTTGAACGAAACGCCAGAATTGTTTGCATAATCAGCAGCCGCAGAACCGGTTTTACCAGTAATCTGGAAGTCATCCTTTTTAGATGTGCTCATGTCATCGTTGGTCTGGTAGCCGAACGCCTGATTGCCGATGGTGGTGACAGAATCCGGAATGGTGACATTTGTCAGCTTGTCGCAATCCAAAAATGCATTTTTGTCGACTGTGGTCAAGCCGTCTGGCAGTTTCACATCATTCAGAGAACGGCACTTTTCAAAGGCAGAAATGCCGATGCTGGTGACGGAATCTGGTAGGGTAATCGTTTCCAAGTTACCGCATTCTGTAAAGGCAAAGTTGTCAACCTTCTGGATGTTTTCGCCCAGTGTCACATCCTTCAAAGAAGAGCAGTTCCGGAACAGCCACTTGTCTACTTTCGTCAGACCACTGCCCAGCGTTGCAGATTCCAGGCTCGCACAGTTGGAGAATGTAGAAATGCCGAGACTGGTCACAGAATCCGGAATGGTAATGCTGGTAATACCAGTGTTATAGAATACATAGTCTTCAATCTTAACCAAGCCGTCTGGCAGGGTAACATTGGTCAGGCTGGTGCAGTTCTGGAACGTCTGTGCTTCCAGCAGGGTCATGCTTGCCGGGATGTTGATATCTGTCAGGGATGTACAGTTATAGAATGCCTGTTTCCGGATATCGCTCAGGCTGTCTGGCAGGGAAACGCTGGTCAGGTTTTCGCAGAATGCAAATGCACCGGAACTGATTTGTGTAATAGTATCCGGAACAGTGATGGATTCCAGACCGGAATACGAGAACACATCGCTCTTAATGCAAGTCATGGTAGACGGCAAGGTAATGCTCTTGAGGTTTGCACAGTGAGAGAAGTTGCCGCTTGCAAGTTCAATCAAGCCTTCCGGCAGAGAAATATTGCTGATACCGGAATAAGCGAATGCAGAATTGCCAATCCAACGAACGGTACTCGGTAAGACCACATTGTCCAGAGCTGGGCAGCTGTAGAATGCAGAATCCAGAATCTTCTTTGTGCCTTCTGCAAAGGTAACAGACTGCAGCCGGAAGCATTCCTGGAATGTGGAAGCACTAACGACTTCCAAAGAACCCGGAATGGAAGCAGATACCAAGTTGGAGCAGCCAGCAAAGGCTTCTTTACCAACCTGTGTGACACCTTCCGGAATGGTGATGCTGGTCAAGCCGGAGGAGCAGAATGCTTCATTGCCGATACGAATCAGGGTAGATGGCAGTTCAATTTCTGTTAAGCTGGTGCAGGAACAGAACGTATCTGCATCAATGGTGGTGATACTTTCCGGGATATGAATAGAAGCTAAGCTGGTGCAGGCATAGAATGCACTTGCCCCCAAAGTGGTAACAGCATCCGGAATGTTGACACTGGTCAGGCTGGAGCAGCCGGAAAAAGCATTTGCTCCAATGGTAGTAACGGTTTCCGGCATTTTTACAGAAGTGATGGTATCTTTTCCGCTGAATGCACCATCTGCAATCCCGAATACTGGCAGTTCATTGCCCTTCTTGTCAATCAGGGTGTCCGGAATGACAACGTCGGTATCTGTGCCCTTGTAGCCGGAAACTGCCAGACCTTTTACTGATTCGCCGTCCACCTTGATGGTCAGCGGCGTTACTTTAAAGGCAGCAGCTTCTTCTTCTGTAACCGACAAGGTTGGCATATCTGTTTCTGGAATTTCAACAACCGTGGTTGCAGTGGTGGCTGTGGTTGCAGCAGCAGTGGTTTCTGCTGTAGTTTCTTCCGCAGAAACAGCTGTGAAAGAAAGCGAGAATAAAGTTGACATTGCCAGCAGTCCGGCAATTGTACGTTTCCAATGATTGGTCTTCATCAAAAGACTCCTTTCCAAAAAGTAGTTCTCATAACAAAATTCGCCCACATTCGTATGGTTACTATTATTATAAAAGATGCAGGAAGGAATGTCAAGCCTATAGCTGTAAATTTTGTTGTTTTTTTTACAAGGTAGTTGGCTTGTTTTATGGAAAATGATGCTGTCTGTGAAATATGCTTTCTTTTTCGTTGGGTTGTTTGGAAAAAGAAATTGCAAAATTTCCGAAAATGTGCTATACTGCTACATGCACATCAAATGAAAGGACGAAGGATAACATCATGACAGTACAGCACAAACAAGCATTTTGGAAAGGGGTGCGGCAGGGAATTCCGATTGCTTTGGGGTATCTCTCTGTTTCGTTCAGCATTGGGATTTTAGCGGTAAAAGCAGGGCTTTCCGTTTCCGCAGCCGTTGCGATTTCCATGACGAATGTCACCTCAGCCGGACAGGCTGCCGGAATTGGAGTCATTGCAGCCGGCGGTTCTTACTTAGAACTTGCTCTCACACAGTTTTGCATTAACTTGCGATATGCCTTGATGGGGCTTTCCCTGTCGCAGAAGTTAGACCAGACGTTTCAACACATGATACATCGCTTTCTGACCGCATTCGGGATTACTGATGAAATCTTTGCGGTTGCGGTTTCGCAGGACGGACAGATTTCCGCTCCGTATCTGTATGGACTGATGTCCCTGCCGTTGATTGGCTGGAGTTTGGGGACGTTTTTGGGAGCAGCTGCCGGCGAAATTTTGCCGAAAATCATAACAGATGCCTTGGGGATTGCACTGTATGGCATGTTTTTTGCGATATTCATTCCGCCAATGCGAAAGCAGAAAAGCATTGTCTTTGCAGTATTGGTTGCAGCGGGATGCAGCATTATTTGCAAGTATTGCCTGCCGTTTATCTCCAGCGGCTTTGCCATTATTCTCTGCGGAGTCTTGACGGCAGCACTTTGTGCATGGCTCTTTCCGAGAAAAGAAGAACAGGGGGCAGCGGTATGAGAATTATCTGTTCCATCTTGGTCATGGCAGTGGTCACCTATTTGATTCGGATGCTGCCGATGACGATTTTCCGGAAGAAAATACAGTCCCGCTTTTTGCAGGATTTCTTGTATTATATCCCGTATGCCATCTTGAGTGCGATGACAATTCCGGCGGTGTTTTACGCAACAGGAGATTTCCCCTCTGCAATCGCTGCAACGGTGATTGCCGTGGTGTTGGCATGGAATGGGCTGCCGTTGATTGTGGTGGCTTTAGCAGCCTCTGGAACGGCATTGCTTGTATCCCTCATCGAACAATGGATATAGAAACATCAAACAAACCAGCACCCATTTCAGACGAACGGGTGCTGTTTTTCTGATTTCCTGTCAAAGAGAGATTTAGCGATTCAGAGCCGAAGCCACTTGCAGAATCGGAGATTGTGTGACTTCTTCAGACAATTCATAGCCGTGCGGAGCAGGTACGAGATACAGTTCGTTCAGCTGGTCGGCATCGACCAGAAAGGCAACCGTAACAGTTTGGGTTTCGCCGGGCTGTAACAGCACGTTATTTTTGCTGTGGCTGCCGGACGAGGCGAACGAGAAAAACTCGCCTGTTAGGTTCAAGTCGCAGCTGTCCACAGAGTATTCCGGTTCGGCTTCTGCTGTGTATGCTGGGAATGTGCCGTCTGCCTGCATCCGGAACAACTGCGGACAAACGCAAGTTTCAACCGCTTCTGTACCGTTGTTGGTGTAGGTGAGCTGGAACGTCAGAATGGTTTGTGGAATGGTTTCGGTTTTGATGGCTTCATCCAGCGTGTTGACCCCATCGCCGGAACGATACCATGTGCGGGTATTGTCTGCAATCGTGCCATCTGCATTCTGATAGCGGCTGTAATCGCAATCCAGCCCGATGGAGTCGGTGGAAATGCCAGCAAAGGTATTTTGTGTGGAAAGAGCATCCAGTTTCAGAGAAACCGTTTCCTCTGTGGTTAAGGTATCCCCGATGTTGACATACGAAAGCTGATTGACATCGCAAGCCGTTGCAGGGGCATCTCCGGAGGATTCGATGAGAGATTCTTCCGGCTGCCAGAGGCTTGCCGTTTCCTGTTCTGCTGGGCTTAGGGAGAGATGTTCTGCAATCTGTGTCAACTCTTCTTTCGTGAGGTCGTCTGTTGCATAGAATTGTGCTGCATAGGGTGTATTTGAGAAAGCAACCCAGATAATGTTGCGGTAGTCCATCTGTCCGTCTGGAAGATTTGCGGAATCCCGTTGCAGGAAAAAGACCTGATTGCCGTTGATGGTTTCGGTTTCAGAATGCACAATGCCACGGTTGACCGTCTGTAACAAATCCCCGTCCTGCATCTTCCAGAACAGCATCGTAACGCCACGGTTTTGGTCGTCGTGATATTTTCCGGAACTTTTGTCAAGGGTCATACCATCCGGCATCCAGCCCACTTGCAGGGACTGTGTACGGGTGTCAAGGGTGCTATCTCCGGCATCAATCACAACGTCTTTTTGATAGCTGCCCGTGGATTGCATGGAAGCCTGATAAATGCGGTTGACAGCATAAGCAGAGGTTGGAATGGCAACAACAGCGGCTGCAAGAATCGCAGCAAGGACAATGGTTTTTTTCGCATGAATCGATTTTTTCGGCATAAGGAATTCCTCCTGTTTTTGTTTCTGTTTCTGATAACGGTCGGAAAAAGTATGGGGTTCTGCATCAGGGGAAAAGGCAGCGGCAACGATGGCATCCCAGTCCGCTGGTGAAATCGGTGGTTCATGGTTAGATGGAACATTTTTTGACATAGGAGATTCCCCTTTCCGCTTGTTTTTGGATGGCTTTTCGGGCACGTTCAAACCGTTTTCGTACCGTTGCCTCTTTCATGGAGAGCCGCTCGGCGATTTCCCGAAACGATTGTTCCTGTTCGCACCGCAGGAATAGAATGGTGCGGTCGGTTTCCGAAAGCCCTTGTAACAGCTGTGTAAGCTGTTCCTGTTGTTCAGTCTGTTGCAGAAATTGTTCGACTTCGTTGTGGGGACTGGGCACTTGTAAGGTGCTGTCGTCAATATTGGTCAGCCGTTCTGCATCTTTGGCATTTTTTCGATACTGATTGATGGCAGTGTTGCGAATCACCTGAATCAGAAACGCTTTGGTTTTGGGGCTGTCTGGTGATTCGATTTGGTCAAGATGCGGGATGATTTTCAGGAACGCATCGGATACAGCATCTTCTGCCTGTTCGGTCTGGTGCAGGATGGCGTAGGCAATGCGATAGAGCGGCTGTTCATACAGGGCATAGAGCTGATGCAATTTTTCTTTTTGCTTCGAGGACTTCACCATGAAATTCCCCCTTTGTGGTTTTTTGGACGTCCTATTCATAATAACAAATTGGAGAGGGGATTTGTGACAAGAATCTGTAAAAAAAGAAAAGACCACCCGTAACAAATCGTTACAGGCGGTCAAAAGGCTGCAGGAAAAGGAAAATGGAGTTATTGTTTCGGTTGGGCTTGAATGGTATGTTTTTTGACCTGTTCCCGAATCTTCTGAATGAGGCAAAACAGCAGGAAAGCGGTCAGATTTGCGACAACCACGCTTGCTCCAACAGGGGTATCGAACTGATACGAACCGACCATGCCGACACAGAAGCAAACGACCGATAAAATCGCTGCACAGAGAATGACCAGCGAGAACCGCTTGAATAGCCGCATGGAGGACAACGCCGGAAAGATAATCAGGCTGCTGATGAGCAATGCTCCCATCATCCGCATCCCCAGCACGACCGTGATGGCGGTCAGAATGGCAATCAGCGTATTATAGAATGAAACCGAAACGCCGGTTGCCTGTGCAAAGTTTTCGTCGAAGGTAATTGCAAAAATCCGGTGATAACAAATCACGAACATCCCCAGCACGACAATGGACAGAATCAGGCTGACCCAGACATCTTCTTTTTCCATCGCCAGGATGCTGCCGAACATATAGCTTGCCACATCGGTGTTGATGCCAGTTTTCAGGGCGGTGACAATAATCCCGATTGCCAGCGAGGAGGCGGAAACAACCGCAATTGCTGCATCGCTCTTGACCTTTGCCCGTTCGGTAATGCGGAGCAGAAAGAAGGCGGCAATCGCAACAATCGGAATGGAGAATTTCAGCGGTGCCCAGCCGAACGCCAATGCAACGGATAAAGCCCCAAAAGAAACGTGTGATAATCCATCGCCAATCATCGAGAATCGCTTCAGAACCAGACTCACCCCCAAGAGGGCGGCACAGAGGGAAACGAAAATCCCGACCAGCAAGGCACGCCGGATAAAGGCAAACGAAAGCATATCGATGAGAAACGTCATATTATTTTCCTCCCTGTCTGGATGCTGCGGAATGGCGGTAAGCTTCGGCAGTATCATAGGTGTATGTTTTTTGTCCAAGGTGCAAGATGTGTTTGGCGTAATAGACTGCTCGTTCCACGTCGTGCGTCACCATGATAATGGTGATGGCTTCTGTGCGGTTGAGGTGCTGTAAGACCTGATAGAGTTCCTCGGAAGCGACTGGGTCTAAGCCCGTGGTTGGTTCATCCAGAATCAACAGCTTTTGAGCCGCACAGAGTGCCCGTGCCAGTAGGACACGCTGTTGCTGACCGCCGGAGAGTTCCCGATAGCAGCGGTTTTGCAGCGGCAGGATTCCGAGTTTTTCCATTGCCTGTTGGGCAGCGTTTTTTTCTGCGGCAGTATAAAACGGGCGGTGTTTCATCTGGTTCAGGAAGCCGGAGCGGACAATTTCCCGAACGCTGGCAGGGAAGTCCCGTTGTGCTGGCGTTTGCTGCGGCAGATAACCGATGTCGCTGCGTTTCCAGTCGCCCGTTAAAGCGATTTCTCCGCTGAGGGGTTTCAGCAGCCCCAGCAGGTTCTTCACGAATGTGCTTTTTCCAGAGCCGTTTTCCCCGATGATACAGAGATAATCGCCCTGCGGAATCGTGAGGTTGAGGTCAGAAGTTGTGATAATGTTTTCATATCCCAAAGTGACATGGGAGAATTGCAGTGCAGAAGTAGCCATAAAAAAATCCTTTCTAGTGGGCTTATTGCGATTCCAACGCCTTTAAATTTCGCTGCATCAGGCTGACATAGGTTTCCCCGTTGTCGAAGTCGGTCTGCGTGAGCGTGTGGCAGGTTTGGAAAACGGTTGGGGTTGCTCCGGTCTGTTCACCGATGACATTTGCAACCGCCGGACTGCTGACTTCCAAGTAATAGACTTTCGAGAGGTGGTCAGATTCGACCAGATGCATGAGATTCGAGATGGTTGCAATGCTGGGTTCGGTGTCGGAACTGCAACCCGAAAAGGCAGCGTAACAGTGTAATCCGTAGGTGTTGGCGAAATATTGCAGCGGAAATTTGTCTGCAAATAACAGCGTGCGGTGTTCCGGTTCGGCGAAATAATCGGTAAAGGATTCGTTGAGGGCATCCAGCTGAGCCGCATAGGCATCCGCATTTTTCTGATAGGTGGCAGCGTTGGCAGGGTCGGCTTGGATGATGGCATCTCGGGTGACATAGAGCAAATCTTTTGCAATTACCGGAGAAGTCCAGATGTGTTCGTCATATTCCATTTCGCTTTCACCCTCGTGGTCATGGTCGTGGTCGTCATGGTCATGCTCGTGGTCGTGTTCGTGTTCCGATTCGCTGCCCTCTAATTCCACTTCTTCCAGCAGCGGAGCATAGTCCATCATACAACGGACAATGCGGTCTGGGTGGGATTGTTCATCGGAATCGAGCACCTGCGACACCCATTCTTCCATATGTCCGCCGTTATAGAGAAAGAAGTCGGCGTTCTGAATGGCGAGAATATCGGATGGAGCAGGCTCAAAAGAATGGCTCTCCATGCCGGGGGAGAGCAGCAAGCGAAGATGAATGGTGTCCGTGTCTTTCAGGATGGCACGGGCGAAGTCATAGTAACAAAAAAGTGTTGTAACGAGTTCCAGTTGATGGGAAGCCGTTGCAGAGTTTGCGGCTGGCGTACAGCCGCAGAGCAACAGCACCCCGCAGAGCAGGCAGCTGAAAAAGCGTTTCCATTTCATGAGGATTCCCCCTATTGGTTGTCAGTCCAATCAAAATCGAATTTGAAATTGATTTTCAATTTCATGTTATTATACCACGTTCGGAAGCAAATGTCAATAGGAAAACATGGATTTTTTGCGGAACAGAACCGCTTGACTTTTCAAAGTAGCTGTGTTATATTGTTGAAAGTTGACCCTGCCAACGCTGCCAACGATTCGTCTCCCTCTTTACGGGGGAGTGGATTGAAATGGAGAAAGGAAGGAATTGCTATGACAAAAACCATTCGACCACCATCCACCCTGTCTGCTTTTCTGCACTATGTCAGCTTGAATATGCTGGCGATGCTGGGAACGTCCTGTTATATTTTAGCGGATACGTTCTTTGTTGCGAATGGCATTGGAGAAGACGGGCTGACCGCCTTGAATCTGGTCTTGCCCCTGTTTAATCTCATGAATGCCACGGGCTTGATGATTGGCATTGGCGGAGCAACGAAGTATGCCATTCACAAGGCAAGAGGCGAACAGGAAGCCGGCAGCCAAATCTTTTTCCATGCCCTGTTGCTTGCCGGAGTGGCAAGTGTAATATTCATGCTGATGGGGCTTTTGGGTGCTGACCCGATTTGCCGCTGGCTGGGGAGCGATGCAGCGACCCATGATAAGATGGTGGTATATCTGCGGACGCTGTACTGTTTTGCACCGCTGTTCCTGTGTAATCAGTTGTTTGCAGCGTTTGTCCGGAATGACGGTGCACCGAATCGGGTGATGCTGGGGACGATGCTGGGCACGCTGGGCAACATTGTATTGGACTATCTGTTTATTTTCCCATTGGGAATGGGCATGCTGGGGGCAGTCTTGGCAACCGCCTGTGCACCGCTCATCGGCATTACCATTCAGAGTTTCTATTTTCGAAAACCGACCTGTCAAATTCGGATTCGTCCCTGTCGGTTGCGGTGGCAGATGTTCCAGCCGATTTTCCTGCTAGGCGGGGCGGAGTGGATTACAGAAGTTGCCTCTGGGATTGTCATTTTCTGCTTTAATTTTGTCATTTTGAAAAAGGTGGGGAATACGGGCGTGGCAGCCTATGGGATTATCGCCAACATTGCCTTGGTGGCAGCGTGTCTGTGTACAGGCATTGCACAGGGCGTGCAGCCGCTGTTGAGCCGCAGCTATGGCAAGGGCGACCAAACAGAAATGAAAAAGCTGCTGCGGATGACGATTTGCACGGCACTTGGCTTTGCAGCGGTGCTGTATGGCGTGTTGTTTGGCTTTACCGAGCCGATTGTCCGGTTGTTTAACAGCACGGGGAATGCCGCCTTGCAGGCGATGGCAGAAACCGGAACACGGATTTATTTTGTGGCGTTCTGTTTTGTTGGGGTCAATATTGCAACGTCCGCCTTTTTCGCAGCGGTAGACCGTCCGGCGGAGGCGTTTTGTATCTCGCTGCTGCGGAGTGGCGTGTTGCTGTTGCCGCTGGTCTTTTTGTTTGCGGCAGTCTGGGACATGAATGGCGTTTGGGCGTCGTATCCGGTGGCAGAGTTGGGAACGTGTCTGGTGGCGGTTTGTTGTCAGGTGCGGTATTGGAGAAAGCAACATTCGTAAAATTCAGCGAAGAAAGGGGATAAAAAGTGCGGTCTGTTCTCGTTGGAGCAGTACCGCATTTTTGCTATAAAAATTGCATGGCTTTTTTTGCCTGTATTTGTTGCAGCCTGCGAGGAATCTTGTAACAAATCCCATCCTTTTCAAAACGTGCTCCGGTCTGTTTGAAGACGAATGGAACATTTGCAGCACGACACTGTGCCGCAAGGGACGTGACCCATTCCCAGCGGCAGAGCCTTGCTTGCTCACCGGATTCCCCTCCGACCGTGACATGAGAGATTTGTGGCTGTAGGTAGGGTTGTAACTGTATGGGCGTTAAAAGCGGCTCGCAGATGATTTCTTTCTTTGCAATTGGCAATTGCAGGAGAACGGGCAGCCGTTCGTCTGCGGTCTGTTGGGTTTCGGCGGTGCAACAGATGGTTACATTGGGGTATCCCGTTCCCCAGTCGGGCGGAAAGCAGGCAGCCGCACGCACAATACGTTTGGTGATGATAAAAAATTGCAAGTCCGAGCGATAGCGTATCATTGCCCAGATATCCGGTCGCCAGTTGTCGGCTTCCGGCAAGAAAAAGTCGGAACTTAGACAGGTGTAGACGGGTTCTTCGGTCGGCTGTAATTTCAGTGTGCCGCCTCGTGTCCGTTGCATCGGGAGAGCAAAGGCGGCTGTTTTCTGCACGGTGGTGCTGTTGTGTCCATGTGTTGCATCGATGCGATAGACATAGCAATTTTGGCAGCCGGCACTATATTTTGTGCAGCCGTGCCAGGGATTCCAGATGGGAATAGAAAAGCCTCCTCTCTTGTATGTTCTATGGGTGCAGGTCAGTGCAGGTCGTTTCCGTACCTTCTATATAGAGAAAAATTTTACTTTTTTTCTTACCATGTGTTAAGTATGTATTTGACTTTCACCGACCTGCACCTCCCAGTTTTCGGGCTTTGTCGCCCTACGGGGCGTGGATTGAAAAAAGGTGCCGGTCGTGACGGTCGTTTACAAACCTTTCTATAGAGAGAAAAAAATATACTTTTTTTACTCCGTGTGTTAAGTATGTATTTGACCGGCTTACACCGGCACACTTGTCGCCCTACGGGGGCGTGGATGGAATCGAAAGATTGACACTCTAAGACAGTCGTTTACAAACCTTATATATAGAGAGAAAATTTTTACTTTTTTTCCTCTGCGTAAAGACTGTATTTGAGTGTCTTAGAGTGTCATAGCCCAGTTTTTCGGGCTTTTTTGCCCTTCTTCGTGACAGTTAGTGACGGTCGGTGACGGTCATTTGCAAACCTTATATATAGATAGAAATTTTTACTTTTTTTCTCGCCTGCGTAAAGACTGTATATGAGTGTCACCGAGTGTCACTTTGTCGCCATTGAAATAAGGATGCCCTATTATGGAAGTACAATCTGGGAGAGCACTGCTCCGATTTTCTCCCGGATGCAAAGGTCTGCTTGCTCGTCAATTTGTGTGGCATCCCGATTTAACACAACCAGATGCTCTCCACGAAAATACCGGAGCAGGTTGCACGCTGGATACACGGTCAGGGATGTCCCGCCGATGAGAAGCACGTCTGCCGCAGCGATGGCACGGACTGCCTGTTCTACCGTCTGTTCCGGCAAGGATTCCTCATAGAGAACCACGTCCGGTTTCACCAGTCCGCCGCAGTGTGGACAGTGGGGAACGCCCTCCGTCTGCAAAATCCATTCCGCATCGTAGCAGGCGTGACAGCGTTCACAGTAATTCCGGTGAACACTGCCGTGCAATTCATAAACCGTTTTACTGCCAGCCATTTGATGCAGTCCGTCAATGTTTTGTGTGACAACGGCGGACAGAATGCCTTTCTGCTCCAGTTCGGCGAGTTTTTTGTGGGCAGCGTTGGGCTTTGCGGATAGGCAAATCATCTTGTCCCGATAAAAGCGATAAAATGCTTCGGTGTGCCGGACAAAATACGAGTGGCTGAGAATGGTCTCCGGCGGCACGTCATACTTTTGGTGATACAGTCCATCTTGGCTGCGAAAGTCGGGAATACCGCTCTCCGTGGACACGCCTGCACCGCCAAAGAATACAAGGCGGTGGGCATGGTTGATGATGGTTTGTAAGGTTGCAAGGTCTGATGTCATTGTGATTCCCTCCTGTTTTTCTCTGCTGTATCTGCGAGAATCTTGACGTAAAATGTCCGGTTGCGAACGCCGTCAAACTCGCAAAAATAAATGTCCTGCCACGTGCCCAGCAGAAGCTTTCCCTGTTCGATGATAATCGTGGCACTGCTGCCCATGGCAGAAGCCTTTGCGTGTGCGGCGGAGTTGCCCTCGGCGTGACGGAACGCCTTGCGGTCAGGGAATGCCTCTGCATAGGCAAGCAGTAAATCCCGCTGCACGTCTGGGTCAGCGTTTTCATTGATGGTAATCCCTGCGGTCGTGTGGGGACAGTACACCACACAAATGCCGCTCTGGACACCGCTTTCTGCCACCGCCCCTTTGACTTGTGCCGTGATGGAAACGAAGCCCGTGACAGGCGTTGTGAGATGGTACGTATAGAGCATGGGAAACCCTCCTTGTCAGTATGCTTTTTTTAATTATAGCACCTTTTTTCGGATTTGAAAAGGATTTTTCGAGAAAGAAACAAAAAACCGATAAAGAGCAAATTATCTTTATCGGTTTCTTTTTATGCTGTTGTTGTTCGTGGGGCAGCGGTGGCGGAAGCATCCCAGTTTCGGAGTTTCTTTGCGGCGTGGATTGAAATTGTCGTCATTTGGCGGAACAAAAGTTTTTCGGCTTTTTTTGCCTTTTTTGGTGGAAGTCGGTGGAGGTCGCCGGCTTATAGTCCGGCTTCCCACTCCCAGTTATACAGCTCCAGTCGTTGCAAATCATACGGTGTCAGCTGATAAACGCAGTGATTAATCCAGTTTGCAAAGAGCAAATTTGCACAGCAACCCCAGGTATAGAGGGGCGGTTTGCTCGGGTCGTCGTCGGGGAAATAGTGGGCAGGCACGGCAATCGGCAACCCCTTATCTTTGTCCCGGTAATATTCCTCCGCCAGTGTCATGCGGTCGTATTCGAGGTGACCTGTGATAAAATATTGTCTGCCGTTGGTGTTGGCGACAATGTGCACGCCGGCTTGTGGCGATTCCGTCAGGATTTTCAGATTTGGCACTTGTTCAATATCCGCACGCCGGACTTCTGAGTGGCGGGAATGCGGAGCATAAAAGCAGTCGTCAAATCCTCGCAGCAGCTGCACATTTTTTTGCAGGACTTTGTGTGGAAAGACCCCGAACATCTTTTCCGGCAGGTCATACTTGGGAATCCCGAAGTGGTGGTTCAGCCCTGCCAGAGCCCCCCAGCAGATATGCATGGTGGAAAAGACATGGGTCTTTGTCCACTCCATGATTTGTTGCAGCTCTTCCCAGTAATCGACATCGGCAAAAGAAAGGTGCTCGACCGGAGCACCTGTGATAATACAGCCGTCATAATATTCGTTCTGGATTTCTGCAAACGTATGATAAAAGGCATCCAGATGCATTTTGTTGGTGTTCTTGCTGACGTGGCTGGAAACCTGTAAAAATTCCACATTGACTTGAATCGGCGTGTTGCTGAGCAGCCGCAGAAACTGACATTCCGTTTCAATTTTTTTCGGCATCAGATTCAGCAGGAGCACCCGTAAAGGGCGGATGTCCTGATGAGAGGCACGGTCATTATCCATGACAAAGATATTTTCATTTGCCAGCGTCTGAAATGCTGGCAATTCTTTTGGAATACAAATTGGCATAAAATGCAAACTCCTTTCTGGTTCATTTCGGGTGCGTCTGGTTCTCGCACGGCGATTAGAGGTCGCCGCCGATGGCGTTGCGAATGGCACGCAGTTCTTCTGCGGTCAAATCCCGATAAGTACCCGGTTTCAGCATGCCCAGTTTTAAAGGTCCAATGCTGATTCTCCGCAGGCGGGCAACTTCCAGCCCCAACGCTTCGCACATCCGGCGAATCTGGCGGTTTCTGCCCTCCTGAATGGTCATCAGCAGTACGACACAGTTTGGTTCTTTGGTTTTCACAACGACGTTTGCCGGCAGGGTCATTTTGCCGTCCAGTTCCACGCCGCTGGAAAGGGCAATCAATTGTTCTTCGGAAATATCCGGTCGAACAGTAACCCGATAGGTCTTGGAAATATGGCGGCTAGGGTGCATGATGTTGTTGGCAAATTCGCCGTCATTCGTCAGCAGCAGTAGCCCTTCGGAATCCTTGTCCAGTCTGCCGACGGGGTAGACCCGTTCTTCCACGCCGTCCAGTAAGTCCATGACACAGCGGCGGTCAAGTTCATCGGAAGTAGTGGTGACATAGCCTCTTGGCTTGTACAGCATGAGATAACGCTTTACTTTTCTGCGAGGGATGCGAACGGCTTCTCCGTTGACGGTGATGAGGTCGGCACGGGTTGCCTGGTCGCCGAGCTTGACGGGATGTCCGTTCAGCTTGACTTTTCCGGCAGCAATCAAGGCTTCCGCCTTGCGGCGGGAGCAGTAGCCAGCGTCGGATAATAATTTTTGAATGCGTATTTTTTCCATGTTGAAAATCCTCCTGATTGGATGAGATGTAATTTTATAGATTATGAGAACCGCACTTGCAGCCAGCGTTGCAGCCGTTGCCAAATGGACTTTTGTGGCTGCTCCTCTGGGGTTGCAG
>PPYE01000790.1_pt1 | contig 14657 bp, 13 predicted proteins | sample 1559881 | NCBI WGS metagenome assembly PPYE01 (sample SAMN08240022, study PRJNA423297) | Human gut metagenome, whole genome shotgun sequencing project.
AGTTAGTACAGCAGTTGCATGGACAGGTTTCGGTAAATTCGTCAGTGTGTGGATCGGTGGAGAGATCTCTGACCGCGTAGGACGTAAGAAATTAATGATCGGCGGAGCCATCTTATACATCATCTGCTTCCTTGGATTCTTATTTACAAGCAATGCTGTAGTTGCTTCTATCTGCGGATTTGTTGCAGGAGTTGCAACATCAGGATTCTGGGATGCATCCGGATATCCAGCTGTACAGGAAGCTTATCCAGCAGCACCGGGTTCTGCGCTGATCGGAATCAAATTCTTCGTTTCATTGTCTGGTATGGTGTATCCGCTCCTGGTTGTACATAACGCAAGCAATGGAAACTGGAAATTAAATGTAATCATTCCGGTTGTACTGTCAATCGTTTGTTTAGTACTTGCAATTGTTGCTCCATTTGTTTATGATGATCAGAAGAAGACATCAGAAGGAAAAGATGGAAAATCAAATGATGCAGTACAGGCAGAGATTGATGCAGCTAAGGCAGCGATGCTTACTAAGCCAAACAAATTTGTAGTATTTCTGGTAATGTTTTATGCATTCCTTTGCATGGCAATCATGTATGGTGCACAGCAGTATACAAAGGCATTTGGATTATCCGTATGTGGACTTTCCGAGATGCAGGCAGCTGGTATGACTTCCATTTACACAATCGGATCTATCTGTGCAGTAATCTTCTGGGCATTCATGATGGCCAAATTAAAATGGAGTCCGCTGAAAGTTATCCTGATCGATTCTATCTGTACAGCAGTTGCACTTGCAGGTGTACTGTTCATCCATCAGGTAGCAATCATTTACATCGCAATTGCAATGTTAGGATTCTTTGCAGCAGGTGGTGCTCTTCAGACAGGTCTTGCAGTAGTTCAGTTGTTTAACCCAGGACCAAAAGGAAGAAACACAGGTATTTATTACACATTCATGGGTGCAGCAAGCTACCTGATTCCGGTAGTAGCAGCACAGCTTACAAAAGCATCAGGTGAGGCTAATGCAGTTTACACCCTTATGATCATGTTATTAGTATTTGCAATTCTTGCTATTTTAAGTTCCCTCTACTTAGTAGCTCAGCACAAGAAAATCTTCGGAAAAGGTGCATTGTAGAATATAATAAAGAAAATTGGGACTGGCGTTCCGAAAGATGTTATCATCTATAAGAATACAGTCCCGTTTTTTTAAGAATGCATTGTTAAAAAAAAGACATTTATAAAAAATATAGTTAAAATTAGAGGAAAATCCAGTTGTTCTATAAAATTTATCTATAGAATAACTGGCATTGTGTTTAGACGACTGAATTGCCGGAAGTATACAGTTTAATGCTGTGTAATAAATTATAAGATAAAGGAGGACGCTCAAAGATGAGTCCGAAAAGAGCAAAAAGACCTAATGAACTTCCATATATTCCACTTGGTCCATTTCAGTGGAGAATTCCAGGGGTTCATTATAAAATTGAGTATGTAGAGTTTTTTCAGGGCCTGATCCTTGGCGCTACAGCTTTAAGTTCGATTCCATACCTGACTGATAATCTTGGACTTCCATATGAACTTGCATGGAGCTGTGTCATCATTGAAGTATTTATGTATATGCTTCACGGATGGCTGGGAGATCCGGTAGTTCCTGGATGGATCACCCCGACCTTGCCATTTACTTTGGCATATTTGAATGGATTTGAAAAAGGACCTGAGCGAATTCAGGCAATGATCGCATTGCAGCTGCTGGTAGCCTTTGTATTTATATTTATGGGAATCACCAAGCTTGCAGATAAATTTGTAAATGGTGTGCCGAATTCGATTAAAGGTGGTATTCTGATCGCAGCCCCGATCACGGTATTGCAGGGACAGTTGTCTGACGGAAGTCAGTTGATGACAGCACCGATAGCAACACTTGCAGGTACCTTGTTACTTGCATTCCTGAGTTTTTCACCGTTCTGTGAAAAGAACAGAGACAAATATAAAATACTGGATATTATGGCAAAATATGGTAATTTATTCCCATATCTTGTTGCTATGTTAGCCGGAGTTGCACTTGGAGAATTATCAAAACCGGTTCTGGAACTTGGAACAGTCATCAGAATCCCTGATTTCAGTAATATCTTCCATACAGTCAGCATTTTTGCAGTCGGATTTCCACCGATTTCAAAATTCATCAGTGCACTCCCATTAGCATTGATCTGCTATGTACTGGCATTTGGAGATTTTGTTACGTCTAAGACACTGGTAGCAGAGGCACAGGAGAGCCGAAGTGATGAATATATTGACTTTAACTCAAGCAGATCGAACCTGATCAGTGGTCTGAGAAACTTGATCCTTGCAATATTTGCGCCGTTCCCACCACTGGCCGGACCGCTCTGGGTAGGTATGACAGTATCCGTTGCTATGCGTTATAAAGAAGGAAAGAAAGCAATGAAATCTCTGATCGGTGGAATGAGTTCTTTCCGTATGGCAACATTCCTCAGTGTTATTTTGGTGCCGATCGTGTCATTCATGAAGCCGATCATGGGTGTTGGTTCAGCAATCACTCTCTTATTCCAGGCGTATGTATGTGCAAGAATCGGTATGGAATATTGTAAGACAAGCACAGATAAGAGTATTGCCGGTGTTATGGCAGCAGTTCTGGCATTCAAGGGTTCAGGCTGGGCATTGGTTGTAGGCTTTGCAATGAACCTGATGTTATCGAACATGGAATTCCAGAAGAGAAAACTGGGATTGGTTGATACAGAGAATGTAGATCAGATTGAAACAAAGGACAATGAGCCTTCATAATATATGACAGCGTAACAGGGAAAACCGGAATGATTCCGGTTTTCCCTGTTTTTTTGCAATGATGAAATGATTGATATGTCAGAGTTCACAGATACTTCATTTGAAAATGTGTATTACCTGTGGTAGAATTATACCATTAATAAAGAATGACGATGTGATGGAGGTTAATAGATAATGGAAGCATATAAACAGGAATTTATTGAATTTATGGTAGAGAGTAATGTATTGAAATTTGGCGAATTTACATTAAAGAGTGGCAGAAAGTCTCCGTTCTTTATGAATGCAGGAGCATATGTGACCGGTTCGCAGCTTAAGAGACTGGGTGAGTATTATGCGAAGGCGATCCATGATACTTATGGTGATGATTTTGATGTGCTGTTCGGACCTGCATATAAGGGAATTCCGCTTAGTGTAGTGACTGCTATTGCATACAGTGAATTGTACGGAAAGGAAGTACGTTACTGCTCTGATAGAAAAGAAGAGAAGGATCATGGTGCAGATAAGGGTAAATTCCTTGGAAGCAGCCTGCAGGACGGCGATCGTGTAATCATGATCGAGGATGTAACCACTTCCGGTAAATCTATGGAAGAGACTGTACCGAAGGTAAAAGGCGCAGCTAATGTCGAGATTGTAGGACTGATGGTATCTCTGGACCGTATGGAAGTTGGCAAAGGCGGCGTGAAGTGTGCGCTGGATGAAGTGAAGGATCTGTATGGATTTGAGACAAAAGCGATCGTTACGATGAAAGAAGTCGTAGAGCATCTGTATAACAGAGAGTGTCAGGGTAAGATCGTGATCGATGATACTTTGAAAGCTGCGATTGATGCATATTATGAGCAGTATGGAGCAAAATAGCAGGAGGTGTAAGTATGAACGAAAAGGCATATAAGACAATGGGACTTACGGGAGCAGCGAATATCGCGATCGGTATCGTGGTGATGGTTGTCGGTGTGGCAGCCGGTGTGGTAGCTGTGATCGGAGGAGCAAGACTTCTGAAGAACAGAGAGGGACTGATGTTCTAATATGAGTAGAAATAAAAGGGGAAAGGGCATGCGCTTTCTGGGGAAGGTGCTGTTCGTGTTATATATAGGATTTATCATTTATTTCCTCCTGTTTTCAGATCTCTATGGACGAACAGGCGTTATGGAGGAATATCGATATAATCTGGTACTGTTCAAGGAAATTAAAAGGTTCTGGCAGTACCGTGAACAGCTTGGATGGTATGCGATGTTCACAAATCTTTTTGGAAATGTGATTATTTTTATGCCATTTGGGTTCTTCCTGCCGATGGCGAGTAAATACCGCAGCTTTTTTGCAGCGGTATTTTACAGTTTTACACTGAGCCTGTGCGTGGAGACATTTCAGTTGTTGACGAAGGTGGGAAGTTTTGATGTGGATGACCTGCTTCTGAATACAATCGGCGGAGTGGCAGGATATATTATATTTGTGATTTGTGCAGCAGTAAGGAGGCGGCATGTTAGACTATCTACGAGAAAGCGCAGATGAAAGAGCGATACGAAGAGAACATACGAAGCGCGAGAAGGAACGCAGGAAGAGAAGAATACACAAATACGGTCAGATGGAACTGAAGCATTCCAGAAGAGGATGCATCTCTTGTATGCTGGCAGTTCTGTCTGCGTTTTTGCTGGTCAGTATTTTTTCTGTGTCATATCTCAGGCATGGTGATGTGAATATTCTGATCGGCATTGCAGGGCTTCTGGCACTTGTGCTTGCCGTATCCGGACTCAGACGGGGAATCGAAGGCTTCAAAGAACGCAATAAAAATTACATAACCTGCAAGGTCGGAACGGCATGTAATGGAATCCTTTTGCTCATTTATCTTGCAATATTTATAAGGGGGCTATTTTAAATGACAACAGAACGATATGAACTGGCAGCAGAGCGAATCAGACAGATACCGAAGGAAGAGGCAGTCAGCCTTCCTTTCCGGCGGTATTTTCAGAGTGTGTCTGAATTTGTTCTGCTGCTTCTTGATTTAAAGAAAATGATGGAAAACGGAAGCTATGGGAAGCTTTCGGTAGAAGAAAAGAAAGAATGGAACCATAAGCTGTATGCAGATATACTGCCGGAGCAGTATGAAGAGAGTTATGCGAATCCGACATATGCAGTGAAGGAGCTTGGCGAAGATTACGGACAGATCTTAAGCTTCCTGTATGCAGAAGTCCGTGGAGGAATTGCCTGGGTATTTGAAAGAAAAGAAGAATACCTGACGATCCTGATGGAACTTTTTCTGGAGGTCTATAGCTGCTTTGCGGTGGCAGAGGCTGAAGAAGGACGTGAGGTATCGCTTCATGAGCTGAAGGATATCCTGTATTGGTATGCCAGCGATTACTGTGATGTATTTGCGGCAGAACGGATCTGTGACCAGATTGATCCGTCCAGGGATTTTGCGAAGAATATTATTGAAAATGCAGATCTTACGAATGCAGAGTATCTGTATAGCTTTGGAGAATATATTGGTGAGAACCAGATCCGTACAGCAGAGCATCTGGCAGAACTTCCGGAGGAAGTGATCCGTAAGATGGCAGAGGTGTATACCGAAGGTTACCGCATCGGTTTTATTAATACGGGCAAAGATCTGTCTAAGAAATCGGTTGTCAGCATCCGTTACGTGCTGGGATTTGAACGCGTGATCAAGCTTGCGATTGCAAACTTTGCGAAGATGGGACTGAAGCCTGTAATCTATCGCGCGGGCGTCAGCGTCCTGACAAAAGCGAGAAATGGACGCGCCGGATATTATGGAGGTATTCCGAATCCACAGTATGATTATGACCATAAGGATGATATGGGATTATTCTTGAATAAACGATTCATCGAGCGGAAGCTGGAAGTAATGAAGCATACGTATGAGGAACACAAGGAACTGGCAGCGCAGTTTGCTGGACCGGCAGTGATTGAGACTTTCGGCGAGAAACCATTTATACCGGAAGTTAAGGAAGAAGCAGTAACGCTGAATGAGAAGCAGGAAAAGATCTTCCTGTCTTACACCAGCAAAGCGGGGCAGCTCATGAATACCTATATCAAGGGTGAGGAAAGAAGCTTCACGATTGTGGCTTATCCGGTGCCGGAGATTGGCTCGAAGTATGAAGAGATCTTCAACGAGACGATCCGGATCAATACGCTGGATGCGGCATTGTACACGAAGGTACAGCAGACGATCATCGATGCGCTGAATCAGGGAACTTCTGTGCATATTCTCGGACGTGGCAAGAATAAGACAGATCTTACCGTACAGCTGCATACGCTTCAGGATCCGGAGAAGGAGACGATATTTGAGAACTGTGTGGCAGATGTGAATATTCCGGTGGGTGAGGTGTTTACTTCACCACAGCTACAGGGAACGAATGGTAAGCTGCATGTGACACAGGTATATCTGGGTGAATTGCAGTACCTGGATCTGGAAATGGATTTCCTGGATGGTAAGATCGCAGATTACCGTTGCAGTAATTTTGATAATGAAGAAGATGGTAAGAAATATATCGCAGACCATGTGCTGCATAATCATGAGACACTTCCGATGGGTGAATTTGCCATTGGCACGAATACGACTGCCTATGTGATGGGAAGAAAATATGGCATCGAGGACAAGCTGCCGATCCTGATCGCGGAGAAGACGGGACCGCATTTTGCAGTAGGCGACACCTGCTATAGCTGGTGTGAGGATGTCAGAGTCTACAATCCGGATGGAAAAGAGATCATTGCAAAGGATAATGAGATATCCCTGCTCCGGAAAGAGGATGTGTCGAAAGCATACTTTAACTGCCATACGGATATTACCATTCCGTATGATGAGCTGGGAAGTATCCGTGTGCAGACTGCAGAGGGAAAAGAACTCTCAATAATAGAAGGCGGAAGATTTGTGCTGCCGGGTACAGAGGTGCTGAATGAGCCGCTGGACCAGGAAAATGCATAATAACTGGTCATTAATTCATCTAATAAGTAACTTGGGTAAATGCATTGAATAATTAGTTCTGCTTATGCTATGATATGAGCGTAAATAGGAAAACAGACACATTTTCGGAAGAGAAAGGATGAAAAAGATGCCAAAAGTAGGAATCGTAATGGGCAGTGACTCGGACTTAAAAGTAATGAGCAAAGCCGCTGACATGCTGGATAAACTTGGAATCGAATATGATATGACGATCATATCCGCACATCGTGAGCCGGATGTATTTTTTAAATATGCGGGATCAGCAGAAGAGAAGGGCTATAAAGTAATTATTGCGGGCGCAGGAATGGCAGCACATCTGCCGGGAATGTGTGCAGCAATATTCCCACTTCCGGTAATCGGCGTACCGATGTCCGGCAAGAACCTGGACGGACAGGACGCACTCTATTCTATCGTGCAGATGCCGCCTGGAATCCCAGTTGCGACAGTAGCGATCGACGGAGGCATGAACGCAGCAATCCTGGCAGCCAGAATGCTGGCTGTATCTGATCCGGAGCTCCTTGACAGACTGAAAGCATATACGACAGAGATGAAAGAGACCGTACAGGGTAAGGATGCAAAGCTTCAGGAGATTGGACATAAAGCATACATGGAACAAAAATAGATAAAGGAGATTCGAAATGGATTATAAGAACGCGGGCGTAGATATAGAAGCAGGTTACAAATCAGTTGAGCTTATGAAAGAGCATGTAAAGAGAACCATGCGTGCAGAAGTACTGGGCGGTTTAGGTGGATTTTCCGGTGCGTTTTCACTGGCAAAGATCAAAGAGATGGAAGAGCCGGTACTGCTTTCCGGTACAGACGGATGTGGTACAAAGGTAAAGCTTGCATTTCTGATGGACAAGCATGACACGATCGGTATCGATGCAGTGGCAATGTGTGTCAATGACATTGCATGTGCCGGTGGAGAACCATTATTTTTCCTGGATTACATTGCATGTGGCAAGAACTATCCGGAGAAGATCGCAGCGATCGTAAGCGGTGTGGCAGAGGGCTGTGTACAGTCTGAGGCGGCGCTGATCGGCGGCGAGACAGCAGAGCATCCGGGACTGATGCCGGAGGAAGAATATGACCTGGCTGGATTTGCAGTTGGCGTATGTGAGAAGAAAGAACTGATCACAGGCGAGAATCTGAAGGACGGAGATGTACTGATCGGAATGGCATCTACCGGTGTACATAGCAATGGATTCTCACTGGTCCGCAAGGTATTTGAGATGACAAAAGAGTCTCTGGATACTTATTATGATGAACTTGGTAAGACTCTGGGTGAGGCACTGATCGCACCGACCAGAATCTATGTAAAGGCACTGAAGAGTGTAAAGAATGCCGGCGTTACGGTAAAGGCATGCAGCCATATTACCGGCGGTGGATTCTATGAGAATATTCCGCGTATGCTGAAGGACGGTGTACGTGCAGTTGTTGAGAAAGACAGCTATCCGATCCCGCCGATCTTTACCCTGATGGCAAAGAAAGGTGATATCACAGAGCAGATGATGTATAACACATTTAATATGGGAATCGGTATGGTAGTTGCAGTTGCTCCGGCAGATGTGGACAAGACCATGGAAGCAATCAAGGCAGCCGGAGATCAGCCATATGTGATCGGACATATCGAGGCTGGAGAAAAAGGAGTTACATTATGCTAAGAGTAATGGTGATGGTATCTGGCGGCGGTACGAATCTGCAGGCAATCTTGGATTCTGTGCAGTCAGGAGAGATCACAGATACCGAAATCGTAGGTGTGATCAGTAATAACCCGGGTGCCTATGCACTGGAGCGTGGTGAAAAAGCAGGGGTGCCTGTAGAATGTATTTCTCCGAAGAGTTATGCATCCAGGGCAGAATTTAATCAGGAATTTTTGAAAGCAATTGATAGTTACGAGCCGGATCTGATCGTACTTGCCGGGTTCCTGGTGGTGATTCCTCCGGAGATGATCCAGAAGTACAGAAACCGGATCATCAATATCCATCCGTCACTGATTCCGTCGTTCTGCGGAACCGGCTGCTATGGACTGAAGGTGCACGAAGCAGCACTTGCCCGCGGAGTGAAGGTGGTTGGAGCTACGGTGCATTTTGTGGATGAAGGAACGGATACCGGTCCGATCATTTTGCAGAAGGCAGTGGAAGTGCAGAACGGAGACACACCGGAAGTGCTTCAGAGACGGGTAATGGAACAGGCAGAGTGGAAGATCCTTCCGAGAGCGATCGACCTGATCGCCCACGGCAAGGTCAGTGTGACAGACGGCAAAGCCATTGTGTCAGAGGATTAGATGACACAGAAGGAGTAGATAGAATGAAAGTACTGGTAGTCGGAAGCGGCGGAAGAGAACATGCGATCTGCTATTGCATCGCTAAGAGTGAAAAGGCAGATAAAATATATTGTGCACCGGGTAATGCAGGCATCTCTGCACTGGCAGAATGTGTGCCGATCGGCGCAATGGAATTTGATAAACTGGTGGCATTTGCCAAAGAGCAGCAGATTGATCTGGTGATCGTAGGTATGGATGATCCGCTGGTAGGCGGTCTGGTAGATGAGCTGGAGGCAGCAGGCATCCGCACATTTGGACCACGCAAGAATGCAGCGATCCTGGAGGGCTCCAAAGCATTTTCCAAGGATCTGATGAAGAAATACAATATTCCTACTGCAGCGTATGAGAATTTTACCGATCCGGACAAAGCACTCGCATATCTGGAGACAGCGAAGTTCCCGATCGTATTAAAAGCAGATGGACTTGCACTGGGTAAAGGTGTATTGATCTGTCAGGATCTGGAAGAAGCCAAAGAAGGCGTGAAGACGATCATGCTGGATAAGAAATTCGGCACAGCCGGTAATGAGATGGTCATCGAAGAATTTATGACCGGACGTGAAGTATCTGTACTGTCATTTGTAGATGGCAATACGATCAAGACCATGACTTCCGCACAGGATCACAAGCGCGCAGGAGATGGGGATACAGGACTGAACACAGGTGGAATGGGAACATTTTCTCCGAGTCCGTTCTATACAAAAGAAGTAGAAGCATTCTGTGAGAAATACATTTATCAGGCAACCGTAGATGCGATGAAAGCAGAAGGCAGACCATTCAAGGGAGTTATCTTCTTTGGTCTGATGTTGACAGAGGATGGTCCGAAGGTGCTGGAATATAATGCGAGATTCGGAGATCCGGAGGCACAGGTTGTACTTCCGAGAATGAAGAATGATATCATCGAAGTGATGGAAGCATGTATCGATGGAACACTGGATCAGGTAGATCTGCAGTTTGAGGACAATGCGGCTGTCTGCGTGGTACTGGCAAGCGAAGGCTATCCGGTATCTTACGAGAAAGGCATTCCGATCAGCGGACTGGAAGAATTTGACAGGCATGAGGGATATTACTGTTTCCATGCAGGAACCAAATTCGATGGAGACCAGCTTGTGACCAACGGTGGACGCGTGCTTGGCGTGACTGCTAAGGGAAAAGATCTGAAAGAAGCCAGAGCCAATGCCTATGCGGCAACCGAATGGGTACAGTTTGCTAACAAATATATGCGTCACGATATCGGTAAGGCGATTGATGAAGCGTAAAGCTATATTAGAGCTATAAATATTAATAAAAGTAACTGCAAATGGTTACGGATGATAAAGAGCAGCCTGTGGAAAGCCACAGGCTGTTTGAGTTAGGAGAGTACGGAAGAATGAAAGGCAATGATCTGACACAGGGAAGTATCGGGAAAGGATTTATATTGTTTGCGATACCGCTATTTTTGGGAAGCCTGTTTCAACAATTGTATAACACGGTAGATATGCTTTTTGTGGGCAATGTGCTTGGAAAGAACGCGGCGGCAGCCGTAGGCGCGAGCAGTATTCTGGTGACCTGTCTGATCAATCTGTTTACCGGAGTGGCGGTAGGAGCAGGGATCGTGATCTCGCAGCTCTTTGGCGCGAAAAAAGAAAAAGATATGAAAGAATCCGTATGGATTGCAGTGCTGGCGGGAGCTGTTGGAGGACTGATCCTTACGGTGATCGGTGTGACCTGTTCCCAGGCGGTATTAGTCAGGCTTCACACGCCGGCTAATATCATTCCGGATGCGGTTCTCTATGTGAGGATTTATTTTCTGTCGGCAATCCCGATGGTGCTTTACAACATGTGTTCCGGTATCCTGCGGGCACAGGGAGATTCCAGGACACCGTTTCACGCATTGGCAGCAGGAGGCGTGCTGAATGTGATCACGGACGCTGTGTTCCTGATATTGCTGGACTGGGGAGTTGCCGGAGTCGCAGTGGCAACGTTATTTTCCCAGAGCATGACAGCAGTATTTCTGCTGAGCCATATGCTTCATCATCGCATATTGACTCGTCAGCGTCTGCGGTGGGATCTGCTGGGCAAAATTATCTGTGTGGGAGTTCCGGTAGGAATTCAGTCGATGATCCTTACACTTTCCAATGTAGTGGTACAATATCATATCAACGGATTTGGGGAAAATGTGATCGCTGCATTTGCAGTATATTTCAAGGCAGAGAATCTGCTGTGCCTGCCAATCATTGCATTCGGTCAGGCGATGGTCACATTTACCGGACAGAATTATGGCGCGGGCAAATATGAGCGCATCCGAAGAGGTATTTTAGTGTGCAATGGAATCTCGGCATCAGTGTTGGTGGTGTTATCCTGGTCAGCATTAGCAGCAGGTAAATGGATCCTTGGCGCATTCTGCCCGGATCAGGCTGTTGTGGCAGAAGGGATGCGGATCATCAGTGTCACATTTCCGGTGTATTTTGTCTACAGTCTGTTTGAAGTGACCGGAGGCGTGGTGCGTGGAATCGGCAAGTCGGTGCCATCTATGGTCATTGTCATTGTGAACTTATGTGTAATCCGTATTCTCATGCTGGAGATCAGCGACCGGGTATTCCACAGTGTGCAGGCGGTGGCAGCTGTTTATCCGCTGACGTGGCTGATGGCAACATTGTCATTTGTAGGATATTATCTGTATGCCCGGAAACAGATGTTGCAATGAAATAATGCCTGTGCTACTATGGGTATAACAAAATTGTAACAAAGGAAGCGATGAGACGATGATTATTGAAATTGACTTCAATAGTGATGAAGCAATCTACATACAGCTCAGGAATCAGATCATTATGGGAATTGCCACGTCTGAGATACAGGAGGGTGAATCTCTTCCATCGGTGCGTCAGCTTGCAGAGACGGTGGGTATTAATATGCACACGGTCAACAAAGCCTATACGGTACTGAAGCAGGAAGGATATATCCAGCTTGACAGAAGGAAGGGAGCGGTGATCGCTCTTGATGTGAATAAGATCGAGGCGGTGGAGAAGATGAGAGCACAGCTTCGGATCCTGCTGGCGAGAGGACTCTGCAAGGATATCAGCAGAGTAGAAGTACACGAGATGGTGGATGAGATCTATGACGAGATGATAGGAGGGTAATACAGAATGAATTATACAACACAGGCACAGGAAGTGCTGAAGCTTGCGGCAGAGTCGGCGAAGCTGATGCAGCATCCTTATATCGGCACGGAGCATCTGCTGATCGGACTCAGCAAGATCTATTCCGGCGTGGCCGGTCAGGTGCTGGATATGAATGGAGTCAAAGAGGAAGACATGCTGAAGATCATGAATGAACTGGTGACTCCACCGGAAGATATGGAGATATCCGGTAAGCCGATGGAGAGTCCGAGACTGCAGTTTATCTTAGAAGAGGCAGCAGGCGAAGCGCAGCATCTGAAAGCAAAAGAAGTGGGAACCGAGCATTTGCTCCTTGCTGTATTAAATGATGCTGACTGCGTGGCATCCCGGATCCTGCAGACGTTAAATGTGAATATGCAGAAACTGTATCAGGATATTATGCTGGCAGTGGGTGCTGATATGAATGAATATATGTCAGACCTTCAGGGAGAGGGAAGAAAAAAAGGCGTGCTGGAGCAGTTTGGTACAGATCTTACGGAACAGGCAGCAGAAGGAAAGTTAGATCCTGTGATTGGGAGAGAACAGGAGATTGGCAGACTGATGCAGATCCTCAGCAGAAGAACCAAGAACAATCCGTGTCTCGTAGGGGAGCCGGGTGTCGGCAAGACCGCAGTGATCGAAGGTCTGGCTCAGCGCATTTCCGGCGGACTGGTGCCGGAAGGCATGAAAGAGAAGAAGATATTTACCATGGATCTTGCCAGTATGCTTGCCGGTTCCAAGTACCGTGGTGAATTTGAAGAACGTATGAAGAAGCTGATCCAGGAAGTAAAGGCAGCAGGCAATGTGATCCTGTTTCTGGATGAAGTGCATACCATTATCGGTGCCGGAGGCGCAGAGGGAGCCATGGATGCGTCCAATATCCTGAAGCCGTCGCTGGCAAGAGGCGAGATCCAACTGATCGGTGCGACGACCATTGGTGAGTATCGCAAATATATCGAAAAAGACGCAGCGCTGGAACGGAGATTCCAGCCGGTTACGGTGGAGGAACCAACCAAGGAGCAATGTCTGGAGATTCTGGAAGGTTTAAAGAGTCGTTATGAGAATCATCATCATGTGACGGTAGAGCAGGAAGCATTGGAAAGTGCGGTCGCATTATCTGTGAGATATGTGAATGACCGTTTCCTGCCGGATAAGGCAATCGATGTGTTGGATGAGGCATGCTCAAAGGTAAGCCTCCGTGGCTTCAAAGTGCCGGACAGTATCGAAGAACTGGAGCAGGTGATTGATAATCTGAAGGTCCAGAAAGAAGAAGCAATCCGGGAAGGCAATATGACAGAGGCATCGACTCTCCACAAAGAACAGATTGCAGCAGAAAAGAAATTAGATCAGGCGCGTAACCGTTTTCAGAAGAAGAATAAAGACCGTCAGGTTACAGTTACCGAAGAAGATATCGCTGCCGTTGTATCAGAGTGGACGAAGATTCCGGTGCAGAAGCTTGCAGAATCAGAGAGCGAGCGTCTGCGCAAGCTGGAAAAGACACTGCACAAACGTGTGATCGATCAGGACGAAGCCGTTACCGCAGTTGCAAAGGCAGTAAGACGAGGAAGAGTCGGATTAAAAGATCCAAACAGACCGATCGGATCTTTCCTGTTCCTGGGTCCTACCGGGGTTGGTAAGACAGAGCTGTCAAAAGCACTGGCGGAGGCATTGTTTGGTGATGAAAATGCCATGATCCGGGTAGATATGTCTGAATACATGGAGAAGCACAGCGTGTCGAAAATGATCGGTTCGCCTCCGGGATATGTGGGCCACGATGATGGCGGACAGTTATCTGAGCAGGTGAGAAGACACCCGTATTCAGTAGTCCTGTTTGATGAGATTGAGAAAGCGCATCCGGATGTATTTAACATTCTGTTACAGGTACTGGATGATGGTCATATTACCGATTCCCAGGGAAGAAAAGTAGATTTCCGCAATACGGTAATCATTATGACCTCCAATGCCGGAGCACAGGCAATCATTGACCCGAAACGTCTTGGATTCGTGACCAAAGAAGACAAAGGTGCGGACTACAAGCGTATGAAGTCTAACGTGATGAATGAGATTAAGCTGGTATTCCGTCCGGAATTTCTGAACCGAATCGATGAGATTATCGTATTCCATTCACTGGGATCAGATGAGATGAAGAAGATTACAGGACTCATGTGCAAAGAAATAACGAAGCGCGCTAAAGAGCAGCTTAATATCACGTTGACCATCCGTGATTCCGTGAAGAAGCACATCGTAGAGACCGGAACCAACCAGAAATACGGTGCCCGCCCGCTTCGCCGTGCGATCCAGAATCAGTTAGAAGATGCACTCGCAGATGCGATCCTGTCCGGAGAGATTAAATCCGGCGATCATGTAGAAGCGGGACTTCATAAAAAAGAAATAAAATTCTTCGTAAAAGTTGAAGCGTAAATTGATATGATGTACAATTAGCGTATAGCGACGAACGCGCTAGATG
>PPYE01662297.1_pt1 | contig 14651 bp, 10 predicted proteins | sample 1559881 | NCBI WGS metagenome assembly PPYE01 (sample SAMN08240022, study PRJNA423297) | Human gut metagenome, whole genome shotgun sequencing project.
CAAAGCTGATGAATCAAATTTTCCGGCAGGAGATGCTCCACACCTACGAGCAGAAATCTCAGTCGCGGGATGAGTTGGTGCGGGAGGCGCGGCGGACCATCCGAAAACTCACACAAGAGATGGCCCGGAGCATCTGCTCGGTTCCGGAGATCGAGCAGAAGATGGAACAGCTGGCCACGCAGCTGGAGACGGTCAAGGGCAAGAAGTCCTACGGCTACCTCCCCAAGCCGGTGAAGAAAACCGTAGACGAAATCGTGGATAAGCTGGAGGAGCTGCCGGTGGTCCGTGAGTGCTACGACCAGTGGCGCGCTCTCCTAAATGAAGTTGACAGCTACTACCACGACAAGCCCAAAGAAAAGAAAAAGCTGTCTCAGGAGAAAGAGTTCCGTCAGATCAAGAACGCTGTCATCCAGGAGGCGGAGCGGATACGGTTGGGGGATATCACCTTCGAGGGCGCTGACCTGACCGGCCATGACGAACCGGAGCAACTGCGGGGCGAATCCTATGCCTGCTGGGAACTGCGGCAGATCATCCGAGATGATTCCCTTCCTCTGGCAGACCGTGACGAGGCGGTAGAGGAGTTGGAGCGGCTGGCAGAGCGCGGCGACCCCCACGCCCAATACATGATGGGCCTGCTCTACCGGGATGGCCCTCTGCTGATCCCGGACAGTCAAAGGGCGAAAGACTGGTTCACCCAGGCGGCAGAGCATGGTCTGCCGGAGACACAATATGCCTTGGGCAAGCTGTTTCTCTCTGACGATCCCGAAGTCCGAGACCCGGACGAGGGTATCCGCTGGATGAAACAGGCCGCGAAAAACGGGAACCACCTCGCCACTTACCGGCTGGGCAAGGAATATCTGACTGGCGTAAATGTAACCAAGGATACCATCAAAGCAGCAGAATGGCTCACCCAGTCAGCGGAGGCAGGCAACCAGTATGCCCAGTATATGCTGGGCAAGTTACACCTGATGGGGCAGGGTGTGCAGCAGGATCAAGCCCAGGCGACGGACTGGTTCAGACGGTCCGCCGCCCAGGGGAACCAGTACGCTCAGTTCTTCCTGGAGCGGCAAAATGCCCTCCGTCCGCCCTCCGTCATGCTGGCGGCCACCCGCCTGCTCTACCATATGAGCCGGATCTTTGAGGATCGCTCTCTGCCCCGATCTGGCGCTAGCCTCCATGTCGACCGCAAACTTCGAAGAAAAATCCAGGAGAAGAAGATCGCCATGGGCCATAAGCCGGACGACCACGAGGAGGAACAGATTCAGGCCTGGGGTGGTATGACCATGAAATAATAAAGTACCGCACAGTAACAGGACTGTTCGGTACTCAAATGTCTATCAAAATGTCATATCTAATCCCATGGTTGGCCCTTGGATCCTTTGCGCAAAAAACTCGATCAATGGATCCATCACTCCTTGCGCTGCGTATATTGTTGCGATCATGAACTCATCCGGGTCGACATCTGACAAATCAAACTCATAGCCTAAGTGACGAATCCACTGGGTAAAAAAGAGCCGCTGGGTTCTTCCGTTTCCCTCCCGGAATGGGTGCAGCATATTGATCGTATTGTAAAAATCCGCAATTGCCTCGATGAATTTCTGATGAGAAAGACCTTCATCGGTAAAGGTAGCTAACCGAGAAAAACACGCATCCGCACACGACGGAATCTCAGCAGCAGGAACAAAAACCGTTCCCTTTTTTGAAATGTTGATCGTACGTATCTGCCCTGCCCAATTGTAGAGATCGCAAAACAAAAAATGATGGATGGATTTGTAATGTGCAAAATCAAATGCACCTGCCATCGGCTGCTGATCCAGCAAACTGGCCTTGCCCAAAACAATAGCCGCTTCGGTCTCCGCCAGTTTCTCCTCATCCTGAATCCCTAGTTTATTGATTAGGCAGGTCGTCCCTGGATAGCAGTCCTCTGTAAGCGCGTCTATGCTGTACGCCATATCAGGCCTTCCCTTCGCCTGAAATCACTTGCGTCAGATATTCCTGCAGCGTGATCTCCCCGGCCAGCAGCTTGCGGCAAAGTTCCTTACAGGCATCCGTGACAGAAAACCCCTCCATTCTCAGGGAAAGCTCCGCTGTCCGAATGGAGCGTTCAATGGAGTCAGACATGTTTATCCCTCCCGCGAATCAGGTTCTTTGTGCCTGCATTGTAGCATAAGACCATCGCCGTTGCAAGGGGCGCAGGTACGAAGTAACCATGTATCTGCATAAAGACACGTGGGGCTAAAGATGAGAAGAATATCTTTCTTCCGATCTGCCCCAGCTTTGAGATTGCGACGCTGTTAACAATGAATGCGGCGGCAGAGCGCCCAAATGATAACAGTTTGATAATTGTGCGCCGTGCCCCTGGCTATTTCTGTTTTCTGTGGTATGTTGTGTCGTTAGAAAGGAGGCGGCACACATGCGAGACACCCTGGAGAATCTGTACTTTGGAAAGATCACACCCAATGAGCAAGACATCACACCTGGCTCCGTTCTAGCAGACGCAATGGACCGGGCAGAGCAGTGTGAGGAGAAGCTCACTGCCCAGTTGGAGGGAGAGAAGAAAACTCTGCTGCTCCGGCTCCTCAACGCCGAGAATGAAATCAACAGCACCATGGCTCTGGAGCACTTCATCCTGGGGTTCCGGCTGGGGATGAGAATGGCTATGGAGGCCCTGGATGAGGACGACGGAAGCCTGACGATGTATCGGGAGGAGGGATAGCTTATGGGAAAGAGACGTCCATCCGGCGACGGCATGGTTCGGAAACGGGAGGACGGCCGTTGGGAGGGCCGCATCGTGGTAGGCCACAAGGGCAACGGGGATTCCATCTTCCGATATATCTACGCAGATACCCAGAAAGAACTGACAACTAAGCTCCGGCAAAATATTGATGCGTTCCAAGGTGTGGAGCTCACAGAACAGAGCAAAATGACACTGGCACAGTGGCTCGATGAATGGCTGGAGAAGCACATGACAGGAACGGTCCGCCCCGGCACCCTGGAGGGATACCGGAAGGACATGGACAACCATGTGAAGCCATACCTGGGGGAAAAGCTATTGATAAAACTGACATCTGATGACCTGCGGGAACTGTATCAGCTTCTCCTGGAACGAGGGCGCAAACTCCCCCGCCAGAACTGTGGGCCTGGGCTGGCTCCGGCCACCGTCCGGGGAATCCACGCCACCCTCCACCACGCCCTGAAAACAGCAGCGGACGAGGGCCTGATTCCCTTCAATCCCGCTGAGAAAGTAACCCCGCCCAGAGTACAGAACACACCCAAGCGGGTACTTACGCATGACCAGATGGAGAAGTTCCTGTGCGCAATTCGATTCAACCCCATCTGGCATGACTTCTTCTACACGGAGCTGACTACCGGCCTGCGTCGGGGAGAGCTGTGCGGCCTGACATGGGACGACTTCGACAGTGAGGCAGGCACCCTCAAGGTGCGGAGAACGATCCACGCACGAAAGGGCGGAGGGCTGGAGGCAGGAGAAACCAAGACCTATGCGGGACAGCGGACAATTCTGCTTCCTTACAGCACCACCCAACTTCTGAAGGAACGGAGGACAGCGGCTCTGACCAAGTGGATCTTTCCTGACCCTCTCCGACCGGAGCGGCCGGTAAATCCCAGCAGTGCATACCGCAGGCTCAAAGAACTGCTGAAGCAGGCTGGACTGCCCAGCCTTCGGTTCCATGATCTGAGGCACACGTTCGCTACCCACGCCCTGGCCTCCGGGGTGGATGCCAAGACCCTCTCCCGCATTCTGGGCCACACCAAGGCCAGCTTTACCCTGGACACCTACACCCATGTCACCGGGGATATGCACCGAAACGCCGCTGAGATCGTGGGAAATGTGGTAACGGAATGGTTAGGAGATGAGCTGACCTTATGGCAAAGCGAAGGAAACGGGGCGACGGCAGCCTCCACCTGAGAAAAGACGGCCGCTGGGAAGGCCGGGTCGTGGTGGGCTACGATGAAAAAGGGCGCCCCAAAACGAAAAATGTACTGGCAAAAACCAAATCGGAGTGCAGTGCAAAGCTGAAAGCATTGAAGGCCAGCCTCCAGGAACAAAAGCCGGAGAAGCCCAAAGGGGACATGACCTTCGGTACCTGGCTGGATCACTGGTATCAGAGGGAGTGCAAACCCCAAATTCGTCCCAAGACCCAGGCGGACTATGAAAACCGCATCTACCCGCATGTCATCCCGGAGCTGGGAGCCATCCCCCTGGCCAAACTGACCGCGGCGGACCTCCAGCAGTTCTACAACCGGCTGAAGGAGGGAGGCCGGCTCCTGCGGGTGGAGCAGTACGGTCCGGGGCTGTCCGACCGCATGGTAAAGAGCTGTCATGTGACCTGCCGGGTGGCGCTGGATCAGGCGGTGGCCCAGGGGTTGATTTTGAAAAATCCCGCCCTCTCCTGCAAAGCGCCGGTCACACGCCCCAAAGAGATGCAGGTGCTGACGGGAGAGGAGATCCAACGCCTGCTAATCCAGGCCAAGGAGGACGGCTGCTTCGAACTGCTCCTGCTGGAGTTGACTACCGGCCTGCGCCGGGGCGAGATCCTGGCCCTCCAGTGGGATGATCTGGATTTCCGGACTGGCACCCTGCGAGTAGAGCGGCAGGTTCAGCGCATCCAGGGGAAGCTGGTGGTCTCCCAGCCCAAGACCCGTGCCTCCTGTCGGAGCATTCTCCTGCCCGCCCCCGTCTTGGAGATCCTGGCACAGTACCGGCAGAGCGTCAGTTCCCACTGGATGTTCCCATCCCCGAAGAAAGAGGACTCCCCTCTGGACCCCGCCGCGGTGCGGAAGAAGCTGTCCGCCGTACTGAAGCGGGCGGGCTGCCCCGCCGCCCGATTTCACGATCTCCGACACACCTTTGCCACCAGCGCCCTGGAGCATGGGATGGACGTGAAAACGTTGTCCACAGTCATCGGCCACGTGTCCAGTGCCACCACGTTGAATGTCTACGCCCATGTCACCGACGAGATGCGGCAGAAGGCAGCGGACAAAATTGACCGGGCCATCACCGGGAGAGAACCGCCGCAGGGGAAGGCGCCGAAACCACCCGGCAGAACCGCCTTTCAGCCGGTCAAGGGCAAGTACCGCAAACCGGGCACCGGGTGTATCTCCCAGATCAACGACCACCTGTGGGAGGGCCGCTACTCCCCCAAGGTCAACGGGAGGCGCATGGCCCGGAATGTGTATGCGAAAACCGAGGCGGAGTGTGAGGAAAAGCTGGCCGAACTGATTCGGGAGATGAAGGCGGAAATTGCCGCTGGGAAGGAGAGGCAGAAGCAGGGCGGCCTGACAAGTTGACCAAGGCGATCCGGCGTAATACACAAATGGGCCTCCGGAGGCAGAACACCTCCGGAGGCCCATTTTTTCTCTGTCTGTGGCTGAAACTGTGGTCATGCGGAAAACGCATGGCCACTTGATTTGGAAAAGCAAGCGAAAAGTTATGAAAAACCGCCGTTTTCTCTCGGAAACAGCGGTTTTTGTGGTGGACGATACAAGACTCGAACTTGTGACCTCCCGCACGTCAAGCGGATGCTCTACCAGCTGAGCTAATCGTCCGAACAGCATGGATTATTATACTTGGCCGCACAGGTTTTGTCAATCCCTTTTTTTGATTTTTCTGATTTCTCCACCTGGAGGGGGTAAAAAATCCCAGAGAATTTTTCCTTTTTCTGTGGCAAACTCCCGGCTTTATGTTATACTAAGGGCGTATATTTTTGATGCTTGAAGGAGGACTTCATCATGCTGACCCTTGATCTGTCAAAATTGAATGGATTCCTGCCCCAGGACTATCTGTCCAGCCGGGAAGGTGCCCTGCGGGAGGCGGCCCGGATGCTCGCCGAGCACAACGGCCCCGGCGGCGACTTCACCGGCTGGGTGACCCTGCCCCGGGACTATGACAAGGAGGAGTTCGCCCGCATCCAGGCGGCGGCCAAGCGTATCCAGCAGCAGTCCCAGGTACTGGTGGTCATCGGCATCGGCGGCTCCTATCTGGGCGCCCGGGCGGTGATCGAACTGCTGGGCTCCCCCAACTATAACCTGAAGCAGAAAAATACCCCCGACATTCTCTTCGCCGGCAACGGCCTGTCCACCGACGCCCTGCTGGAGACCATCTCCCTCATCGGCGACCGGGATTTTTCCGTCAACGTGATCTCCAAGTCGGGCACCACCACCGAGCCCGCCGTGGCCTTCCGCATTTTTAAGCAGATGCTGGAGGAGAAGTACGGCAAGGAGGGGGCCCGGGAGCGCATCTACGCCACCACCGACAAGGCCCGCGGGGCCCTGAAGGGCCTGGCCGACCAGGAGGGCTATGAGGAGTTTGTGGTGCCTGACGAGGTGGGCGGCCGCTACTCCGTCCTCACCGCCGTGGGCCTGCTGCCCATCGCCGTGGCCGGCATCGACATCAAGGCCCTGATGGACGGCGCGGCCCAGGCCATGGAGGCCCTGTCCGCCCCCGGCGCGGACAACCCCGCCTGGCAGTACGCCGCCGCCCGCCACGCCCTGTACGAGGGGGGCAAGAAGGTAGAGCTGCTGGCCTGCTACGAGCCCTGCTTCCGGTTCTTCGCCGAGTGGTGGAAACAGCTCTACGGCGAGAGCGAGGGCAAGGAGGGCAAGGGTCTGTTCCCCGCCAGTGTGGAGTACACCGCAGACCTGCACTCCATGGGCCAGTATATCCAGGAGGGTGAGCGACTCATGCTGGAGACCGTGGTCCAGTTTGCCCCCAAGGGGGAGTTCCTCATCCCCAACGACCCGGAGAACGTGGACGGGCTGAACTTCCTGTCCGGCAAGCCCCTGTCCTTCGTGGCGGAGCAGGCCATGCGGGCGGTGATCCTGGCCCACGTGGACGGCGGCGTGCCCAACGTGCGCATCCAGATGCCCGCCCTGTCCGAGACGGTCACCGGCTATCTCATCTACTTCTTCGAGTATGTGTGCGGCCTGTCCGGCTACCTGCTGAAGGTCAACCCCTTCAATCAGCCCGGCGTGGAGGCCTATAAGAACAACATGTACGCCCTCCTGGGCAAGCCTGGATATGAAGCCCAGAAGGCCGAGTTGGAGAAGCGGCTGTAAGAGACCGCTCTCAGCTTCCAGTCTGCGGGGCTTGCCCAGGAGCCCGCGCCCCGCGCGGGCAGCGGCGCCTGCGCCGTAAATTCCACCGCCGAAGGCGGGGGATTTGCCGAAGGGCGAATTCACTTCGCCCGGAGGCGTTTCAATCCCGAAGGGTCCCCGCCGGGGCCTACCCCGGCGGGCGCAAGCCTGGCTATGAGGCCCAGAAAGCGGAGCTGGAGAAGCGTCTGTAAGGAACGCCTGCCAGCGCGTAAGTCTTGGGGCTTGCCCAGGAGCCCGCGCTCCAAAATTCCAGACAAACAACTGTCCCCGCCGCAGCTGCGGCGGGGACAGTTTGTTCAATTCTGTTTGCTGTTGGGGTCCTGCATGGTCAGGCCGATCCGGCCCCGCTTCTCGTCCACTTCCACCACCCACACGGTGACGATGTCCCCCACGGACAGGAGCTCCGAGGGGTGCTTCACCCGCCGGGGCAGGCGGCTGATGTGAACCAGGCCGTCCTGGTGAACGCCGATGTCCACAAAGGCCCCGAAGTCAATGACGTTGCGGACCGTTCCCTGGAGCTCCATCCCCGGCTTCAGGTCCTTGAGCTCCATCACATCGGTGCGCAGAATGGGGGGCGGCAGCTCGTCCCGGGGGTCCCGGCCGGGCTTGAGCAGCTCCTTGATGATGTCCGCCAGGGTGGGCACACCCACCCCGCACTGCCCGGCCAGGTTCTCCAGCCCCAGGGCCTCCGCCTTCTCCTTCAAGCCGGCGATCTTCCCGGCGCTCACGTCCTCCAGGGTGTAGCCGCAGGCCGAGAGCAGCTTCCGGGCGGCGGCGTAGCTCTCCGGGTGGACCCCGGTGTGGTCCAGCACCGCCGGGCTCTCGGGCACCCGCAGGAAGCCGGCGCACTGCTCAAAGGCCTTGGGCCCCAGCTTGGGGACGTTCAAAATCTGCTTCCGGGCGGTGAAGACCCCGTGCTCCTCCCGGTACAGGACCAGGTTCTTGGCGGTGGCGGCGTTCAGGCCGGACACCCGCCGCAGCAGAGAGGGAGACGCCGTGTTCACATCCACCCCCACCGCGTTGACGCAGTCCTCCACCACCCCGTCCAGGGCCTCCCCCAGGCGGGCCTGGGGCATGTCGTGCTGGTACTGGCCCACGCCGATGGCCTTGGGGTCGATCTTTACCAGCTCGGCCAGGGGGTCCTGGAGCCGCCGGGCGATGGACACCGCACTTCTCAGATTCACGTCAAACTGGGGGAACTCCTCGGCCGCCAGCTGGCTGGCGGAGTATACCGAGGCCCCCGCCTCGTTGACGATCATATACCGCAGGTTCCCTCCCAGGCGGTGGATGAGCTCCACCGTCATCTGCTCGGTCTCCCGGCTGGCGGTGCCGTTGCCGATGGCGATGTGCTCCACCCCATATTTCCGCACCAGCTTGGAGAGGGTCTCGACGGCCTCCTCCTTCTGGCGCTTCCCGTGGGTGGGGTAGACCACCGCTGTGTCCAGCACCCGTCCGGTGCCGTCCACCACCGCCACCTTGCAGCCCATGCGGTAGCCCGGGTCCAGGCCCATGGTCACCTTCCCCTTCACCGGGGGCTGCATGAGCAGGGGCTTCAGATTCAGGGCGAACATGTGGATGGCCCCCTCGTCCGCCTGGTCGGTGAGGTAGCTGCGGATCTCCCGCTCCATGGAGGGCTGAATCAGCCGGTCGTAGGCGTCGTCCGCCGCGGCCCGGACAAAGTCCATACAGGCCCGGCCGGGCACCGCCGCCCGGCGCACTGTCACGTGGGCGGACTCCGGGTCCAGCTCCACCGACACCTTCAAAAAGCCCTCCCGCTCCCCCCGGTTGATGGCCAGGGTCTGATACCCCTGGACCTTGCCCACCGGGCACTTGAAGCCGTAGTAGAGGCGGTAGACGCTGTCCTTTGGCTCCGCGTCCGCCGCCTTGGATACTAGCATGGCACGTTTCAGATACTGCTGACGGAGCTTCTTCCGGACCACAGCGTCGTCGGAGATCTGTTCCGCCAGGATGTCGCTGGCCCCCTGGAGGGCATCCTGGATCGTCTCCACCCCTTTCTCCGGGTCCACATAGGCCTGGGCCGCCTCCTCCGGGACCACCGGAGCTCCACCTCGGGCGGACAGCAGCTCCGCCAGGGGAGCCAACCCCTTCTCCCGGGCGATAGTGGCCCGGGTGCGGCGCTTGGGCTTGTAAGGCCGGTACAGGTCCTCCACCTCCGCCAGCGTCTCGGCGGCCGCCAACGCAGACTTCAGTCTGCAATTTAGCTTGCCCTGACCTTCAATGGCGGAGCGCACCTCCTCCTTCCGGGCCTCCAGATTCCGCAGGTACTGGAGGCGCTCAGCCAGCTGCCGCAGGAGCTGGTCGTCCATGGAGCCGTGGAGCTCCTTTCGGTAGCGGGCGATGAAGGGGATGGTATTTCCCTCGTCAATGAGATGGACTACATTTTCCACCTGATGTACCGGCCGCTCCAGCTCCTGAGCCAGCCGCTGTATCATTGCATCCATCTGGACACGCTCCTTTGTTAATCGTACCTTTTAGTTTAGCTGAAAATCCGCAAAAAGTCCAGGGCAGACCTGCAATCCAGGCATACAGATTCTGCAAATTTTGAGAAATCTCAAATTTCTTTTTCCGCGCTGGGATATTTTGCTCCCCCGGCGGACATTCCTTATGAAACGCGTTTCGGGGGCCCCCTTCCGGGGCCCCGGGAGACTAACCCATCTCAGGAGGTGTACTTCCATGACGGACGAAGCATTCAGCCGGGCGGCCCGGACCTACGGCGACACCCTGTTCCGGGTGGCCTACCACGCCCTGCAGAACCGGGCGGACGCCGAGGATGTGATGCAGACCGTTCTGCTTCGGCTGTATGAGTCCCGGAAGGAGTTCGAGAGCGAGACACATCTGAAGCACTGGCTGCTGCGGGTGGCGGTGAATGAAAGCCGCAAGGTGCTGCGCTCCTTCTGGCGCCGCCGGGCGGTGTCCCTGGACGAGCAGCGGGACGAGGCCGCCCCCGAGGACAGCGCCCAGCGGGAGGTCTTTGAGGCGGTGATGGCCCTGGAGCCCAAGTACCGGCTCACCGTCTATCTGTACTACTATGAGGGCTGCTCCGTCCGGGAGGTGGCCGACGCCCTCCGCGCCAACCCGTCCACCGTCCAGACCTGGCTGCTGCGGGCCCGGGCCCGCCTGCGCAAGGAGCTGTCTCAGGGAGAGGAAAAGGAGGAATCTGACTATGTTCGATCCCAGATTGTACCGTAACGCCTGTTCGGAACTCCGCCCATCCGAAGAAAAAATTGAGGAGATGATCGCCATGACTGCCAACCATGAATGCAAGAAGAAAATCCGCCACCCCCTGCGCAGGGGGGCGGTGATTGCCGCCACCATGGCTCTGCTCACCATCGGGGCCAGCGCCGCCGCCAACCCGGAGATGGTGGAATCCTTCACCATGCAGATTGCCAGCGTGCTCCAGGTAGGGGAGCTGCGCCAGGACCTGACCACCGACACCGGCGAGACCGTCACCGCCCTGGAGATCCCCGAGGCCCGGGTGGAGGACCGGGACGGCCGGGCCGTCCTGGTGGTGATGGACCAGGAGATTGACGTCACCGACGCCCTGAGCAAGGATGGCCGATACGAATACAGGTATGAGGACGAGGGGAGCCAGCTCATCATTCTGGTGGAGGGCACCCCGGAGGACTGGGCCATGACCACATCCGCCGGCGTCCCCGGAGAGGAACCGATGATTTCGGTGGTGACCACCAAGGAGGAGCAGGACAGCGATACCACCCTCGCCCCCGACTATGTAACCGAGGTCCCCTCCGGCCAGAGCGGGGACGGAGCATCCACAGGGGAAGTCTCTGTGTCGAAGTTCTCCGCCGACCTGTCCGCCTCGGAGTGAGGCACTTTTCCACCGGGGGAAGCGCGGATCAGCCATCCCCGGAATACAGCACAAGGGACACGGCCTGGGGCCGTGTCCCTTGTCTTTTTTCGCCCTCCCTCACATGAGGAAGCGGGCCCAGCCCAGCAGCCGCCGGGTCCAGAGGAGCTTTCTCTCCTTCTCGGGGGAGATGGGCTGCGGGGCGGGGCGCCGTACGAGCGTTTTGCAAAGCAAAACCTCGGCGCAGGCGGAATTCATTTCCGCCGAGCATGATAATCACCAAGGGGTGGAGCGACCAGCGGGAGCGGAACCCCAAAAGAAAGACATCTGCAAAAAGCAGATGTCTTTCTTTGGGTGAAGACAACAGAACTCGAATCTGCGTCCTGACCCGTTGGAGGCGGTGTACCGCCGAACCGAGCAGAAAACGAACAAGCCCGAACCTTTCGGTTCGGGCTTGTTTCAATGTGGTGGAGACAACAGAACTCGAATCTGTGACCTTCCGCGTGTGAGGCGGACGCTCTACCGGCTGAGCTATGCCTCCATATAGGAGAAACGGCGGGGAAGTAAGGTGGTGACCCGGACGGGACTCGAACCCGTGTTGCCGCCGTGAAAGGGCGGAGTCTTAACCGCTTGACCACCGGGCCGTTTTATATGGAACGGACTGGTGTCCGAACTTGATAAAGTGGTAGCGGCACCTGGATTCGAACCGGGGACAACTCGGGTATGAACCGAGTGCTCTAGCCAACTGAGCTATGCCGCCTTTTAGAAGGGGCCTGTCCTCTCGAACAGGGCAAGAGAGATTATAGCGTATTCCCCTGGAATTGTCAACAGGTTTTTCAAACTTTTTTATTTTTTCTTCCCGGGGGAGCAGGCGCTCCCCCGGGATCGAACCGGCGGGCCGTCAGGCCCCGGCTCACTTCTCAAATTTGCTGCGGTGGTCCACCATGATCTCGGAGCACAGCTGGGCGGTGGTGGGCGGCGTGTATGTAATGGCGTTGGCCCCCGCCCGGATGGTGCGGAGGATGTCCTCATCCCTGGGCCCGCCGGTGGCGATGATGGGCACGTCGGGGAATTTCTCCCGGATGTGGGCCACAATCTCCGGGGTCTTGGCCGCGCCGGACACGTTGAGGATGTCCGCACCGGCGGCCAGCCGGCCGCCAATGTCCATCTCCTCCGAGACGATGGTGGTGATGACGGGGATGTCCACCACCTGCTTGATCTTGGTGATCGTCTCATTGGCGATGGGGACGTTGAGCACCACGCCGAAGGCCCCCTGGTTCTCCGAGAACTCGGCCATGCGCACCGAGCGGTCCCCGCTGGTCACACCGCCTCCCACCCCCACAAAGCAGGGCACGTCGGAGACGCTGATGATGGCCTGGGTGATGGAGGGCTGGGGCGTGAAGGGGTAGACCGCGATGATGGCGTCCGCATTCACGTTTTTGATGATGGCCACGTCGGTGGAGAAGACCAGGGATTTGATCCTCCGGCCGAACACCCGGATGCCGCTGCACTCGCTGATGCAGTGGGGGATGGTGAGCAGATGGCTGCGCAGAGTCCCCTTGTACTCTGGAATCTGTTTCATAGGCGCCTTCCTTTCCGCGCGGCGCGCCGCCGCGCTTGAATTTTCCGATTTTCTTAACGTCCTAATTATACCACGGGACGGGGCCCAGGGGTAGGAGGCAAAATGTAAATTTTTTTCGGTTTGGTCCCACCTATGGAAAACCGGGCCCGGAAGCCGCCGAAAGGGCGGCACCGGACCCGGTTTTTTGTGCAAAATGGCAGAATGTGAGAAAATCAGCGGAAATACTCCGCGCCGGACTCAAAGAGGGGCTGGTGCTTGTTGCCGGGGATATTGACGCCCACGAAGGGGCCACGGCGCTCCAGATGGCCCATCTTGCCGAAGACCCGGCCGTCGGGGGAGAAGATGCCCTCGATGGCCTCCATGGAGCCGTTGGGGTTGGCGTCGATGTCCATGGTGGGCTGTCCGGCGGCGTTGACGTACTGGGTGGCCACCTGGCCGCGGGCGATCAGGTCGGCAATCACCTGGGCGGGGGCCACAAAGCGCCCCTCCCCGTGGGAGATGGGGATGGTGTGCTCTTCGCCCACCTGAGATTTGAGCATCCAGGGGGAGTTCACGCTGGCCACCCGGGTGGTGACGTAGCTGGACTGGTGGCGGCCGATGAGGTTATAGGTCAGAGTGGGGCACTGGCCGTCCATGTCCCGGATCTCCCCGTAGGGCACCAGGCCCAGCTTCACCAGGGCCTGGAAGCCGTTGCAGATGCCCAGCATCAGGCCGTCCCGGTTGCGGAGCAGGTCCATCACCGCGTCGGACAGGGCGGGGGAGCGCAGGAAGGAGGCGATGAACTTGCCGGAGCCGTCGGGCTCGTCGCCGCCGGAGAAGCCGCCGGGGAGGACCACCATCTGGGCCGACCGGATGGCCTTCTCCAGGGCCTGGGCCGACTGGGCCAGCAGGTCGGTGGACAGGTTGCGGATGACAATGATCTCCGGCTCGATGCCCGCCCGGAGGCAGGCCTGGGCGGTGTCGTACTCGCAGTTGGTACCGGGGAATACGGGGATGACCGCCTTGGGCCGGGCCACCTTGTGCCTGCACACGGCGATGGACCGCTTGTCCCAGGAGATGGGGGCCACGGTTTCGGTGGTACCCGCCTTGGTGGGGTACACCTTCTCCAGCACGCCCTCGTTGAGCTTGAGCAGCTCCTCAATGGAGGCGCTGTCCTTGCCGATGGTGATGGTGGGCTCCGCAGTGGTGAAGCCGATGCGGTCGGCGCAGGGCAGGTCCACCTCCTGGGTGAGCTCGGCCACGATCATGCCGGGATAGGGTCCCCACCAGGGGGCGCCCGCCTGGGGATCGTTCACAAAGCCGATGGAGTTGCCGAAGGACATCTTCATCACGGCCTCCGCCGCGCCGTTCTCCACCGCCCAGGCGGCCTTCACCTTGCCCTGCCGGTGCAGGTCGTGGAAGGCCTCCCATGCCTCCTTCAGGTGCTCTGCGCTGGAGGAGCCGCCGAAGGTGTACACCGGGTGGCCCGCCTCCTTAAACTCGGGGGACAGAACCTCACCGGCCTTAATGGGGGCGATTGCGAAGGAGATGAGGGTGGGGGGCACGTCCAGGTCGTTGAAGGAGCCGGACATGGAGTCCTTGCCGCCGATGGCCGCCCGGCCGAAGTCCAGCTGAGCCTTCAGCGCGCCCAGCAGGGCGGCGAAGGGCTTGCCCCAGCGCTCCGGCTCGCTGCGCAGCTTCTCAAAGAACTCCTGGAAGGTGAGATAGGCTTTTTTATAGTCCCCGCCGGCGGCCACCAGTTTGGCCAGGGACACATTCACCGAGGCGTATGCCCCAAAGAAGGGGTCCTCCATCATCTGGTCCGGGTCAAAGCCCCAGGCCATGACGCTGGCCTGGTCGGTCTCCTGGCCGGGCAGGACGGGGAGCAGGGCGGCCATGGCCTGGGCGGGGGTGCGCTGCGTCTTTCCGCCGAAGGGCATCAGGACGCTGCCCGCCCCGATGGAGCCGTCAAACCGCTCGGTGAGGCCCCGGCGGCTGGCGCTCTTCAGGCTGGCGGCCATTTCCTTCAGAGAGGAGGGGCGCTCCACGCCGCCGCCGACAAGCTTGGGCACGGAGACGCTGGCGTGCTTCACCGCGCCGTTGGTGTTCAAAAATGCCCGGGACAGGTTTGCGATGGTCTGGCCCTTC
>PPYE01721357.1_pt1 | contig 14651 bp, 15 predicted proteins | sample 1559881 | NCBI WGS metagenome assembly PPYE01 (sample SAMN08240022, study PRJNA423297) | Human gut metagenome, whole genome shotgun sequencing project.
TGCGGTTTATTATAGCTGGTAGTGTATAAGCGTGGGTTCATCATATTTGGTGTGGTATCTTTAACTATGGGAAACTCCGGTCTCCCATTTGCTCACGGCAGGAGCGGAGATTCCCAACTGGGCTGCCAACTGCTCTTGGGTCATATTCCGGATCTTGCGCAAAGCGGCGATCTTGGCCCCCAGTGTTTTCTGACTCAGATCCATGAAAGTTTCCTCCTTTTGTGGGTGCTATATATGCCGCGGCTTTTCCGCTTTTATTATACCGAAACCGGTCAGCCCCCACAAGCGAGGCTCAGTTAAGTGCCAGGAAGAAAATCTGAACAGCATTCAAGAAAATTTCTTCTGACCTGTAAAGGCATTTTTCGGAGGCAGTAACTTCATCCCGACAAACCGCTTTCTTCCTTTTCGTATCCACACATCACTGCAAAGCATCTCTTTTGCTCAACCGATAAATCAGGATGCCGGATATCATACCGCACAACGCCATCGAAATCACACTGAGCAAGATTTCCGCCGGGGTGGATTCGTAATACCCGGAAAGCGTGAACGCAGCCACCAGCGGATACAGTTTGGATATGGTTCCCAGGTTTCCCACGAAGATCGTGATGAACGAGTAAACTTCCGCTGCCAGAAGGCTGAGCCAGTAATCCAGCTTCTTTTCTGTAATGAAGCAGATAATGGGCAACACTGCAAAGAAAACGCAAATTCCATCCACCAGATAGATTTTGAGATAGTGCCAAAAAATCGCTGCCGTAAGGACCTGGGCATGAAAAGCCATTTCCACGGCAAAGGCTGCCAGAAACAGCAAAAGATAGGTTCCCACGCTGAAAACCAGAATCACCATGACCTTAGCCACTACCATCTTGCCCATATTGACCGGAATGAGCAAAAGGGACTTCAGCACATCTTCCTGACTCTCCCGGCAAATGATATAACTGCCAAACAGCGCGATGATGCCCGGCAACGCATACATCGTTCCCAGGGACTGTACCCCGGTCAGATACCATTCCGGTTCCATGCCATACGCTTCATTTCCTCCGGTGAAAAAGCCCTGGGCTGTCACAATGACCAGTACCATACAGAGCCCAAACAGTGCCACAAGCAGAATACGGGAACGGCGAAGTTTTTTCAATTCTGTCCAAATCATAACCTGCATTGTGTTTTCCTCACTTTTCCGAAAGTCCATGATAGGCGTAGATTCCAGAAGCCACCGCCCATCCTCCAAAACAGAGTACGGCAAAAATCGGCTGATAGGCACAGGGCATTATAATATTGGGCAGATCTCTTGAAATACAAAGGATGGCACAGGCCGAGGGAATCAGGTACGGGTTCGTCTGGGCCACGATAAAGCCCAGAAAAGCATAGATAATCGCTGCACAGCAAGGCAGTAGGTACCCCTTGTGCGATACCGCCAGCGCCAGAATCGGGATAACCGCCACCGCTTCCAAAACTGCGGCTTCGGTTCCCTTATACAGAATGAATGCCATCATTTCTCCGCTCCAGGAAAGGAACCCGAAAGCCAGCCCGAACACAAAGGTAAAGCCCACCGCCAGCATCATAAAAGCAAGGGAAGCCGTCAGAACGACCACCCACTTGGCAAGAAGATAGCCGCCCTTGCTCACAGGGATGATCCACAGTTGTTTCAATACGTCACAGCGCTGCTCATTATATACCAGCATAGAGGCCAGAACGCCCAGGATGGCAGGCAGAATCAAAAAAATATTAAAGGAAAACAGCGCCTGCTTGTATAACCCCATATCCGTCAGATAATCGGGATGGGTGGCAAAGTAGGAGAAGGTAATCGCCGGCAGCACCAGAGAGAGCAGCGGCAGAATCCGTAAAAGTTTCCAGCGCCGCAGTTTGGAAAACTCGACGCGCACCACATTAAGCAATGCCTTCGCCTCCCGTGATTTTCTTGAAATAGTCTTCCAGCGTATCGTCTTTTTCTGCCAGTCCCGAAAGCCCCACGCCCTGCAACGTGAGTTCCCGCACAAGTGCCTCCCGGTCGATGGTGGTTTTAAAAATTTTGACGCTGGTTGTATCCTGAATGGAGTATTCCCCGACCTGCAGAGCCATCTGCTGTTCCAGAATGCGGGCCGTTGCCGCTGTATCGGACACCTGCAGCAGAATATATTTCTGATTTTTCTTTTTCAGTTCTTCCATCGTTTCCTCTTCCAGCAAAACACCGTGGTCCAGAATGCCGATGTCATCGGCCAGCATGGAAATTTCCGAAAGAATATGGCTGGAAACCAGAATGGTCTTTCCCTCTTTTTCGCTGAGGGAGCGGATAAAGGCCCGTACCTCCGCAATGCCGATGGGGTCCAGGCCATTGGTAGGTTCATCCAGGATCAGCAGCTCCGGGTCATGCATAATGGCGTTGGCAATCCCCAGACGCTGTTTCATGCCCAAAGAATACTCCCCAAAGAGCTTTTTGTCCTTATAGGGTAATCCCACCACCTGCAGGGCGTGCTCCACTGCGTCAGGACGGATCGTTCCCCGCAGCTTGGCGAAGATTTCCAGATTTTCTGTCCCCGTCAGATTGGGATAGAAACCAGGTGTTTCGATGATGGCACCAATACGCTGAAAGACACTGCGCTCTCTGCGCTTCACCTGCTCGCCGAACAGCAGCGTTTCGCCAGAGGTAGCCGGCATCAGCTGTAAAATCAACTTCATGATGCTGGTTTTCCCGGCGCCATTCCGTCCCAGCAGGCCATAAATGTGGCCTTTGGGAACGTGCAGGCAGACATCGTTGACGGCGACCTGTTCCCCGTATCTTTTGGTCAGGTGCCAGGTTTCAATGGCATAGGATTCTTTCATGGTAAACCTCTTTTCCTTGTTCTGGTGAGGAAGATTTCTTGGAACTTGTGTTCAGTATACGCTCAAAATCTTACTTTCGCCTTATCAGAATCTTAACGAAATCTTGTTTTTTCCTCAAAACAGAGAAAAGGCTGATTCCGAAATTTTCTCAAAGCCCGGAACGTGATACAATACATACAGCAACCGCTTGTTGCTGTATCTACGAATTTCCAGACTGAGGACGGACCTATGAAATATATTCTGACAATTGACGATGACGAAGCACTGTGCAAGCTGGTGAAGAAATGTATCGAAACGGCGCAAGTTCCCGTATATACTTTTCTGCGCGGGGAGGATGCGCTTTCCTTCTTCTATCAGAATCAGAGTGACTGTGTTCTGGTCATTCTGGACATCATGCTTCCCGGCATGGATGGATACAGCGTTCTGGAAAAGGTTCGGGCTGTGAGCAACGTGCCGGTCCTGATGCTTACCGCCAAAGATCAGGAAGAAGATAAGGTCGCCGGACTGCAGAACGGTGCGGATGACTATCTGACCAAGCCCTTCGGCCTGGCAGAATTGACGGCCCGCGTGAACTCTCTGGTGCGCCGGTATACGAAGTTCAATCCCCGCCATGAAGAGAATCAGCGCCTTCTGTTTCAAGATATGACCATCGATCCGTCGGCGCATTCAGTGGAAGTAAAGGGAAAGCAGGTATCTCTGACCGCCAGAGAATTTGACATTCTCCTCTTTCTGGCCCAGCACAAGGGGCGCATCTTTACCAAACAGCAAATCTATCAGAATATCTGGAAAGAGCCTTATTACCAGGATGACGGCAATATTATGTCGATCATCAGCAAACTGCGCAAAAAGATTGAGCCGGACCCTGAGCACCCCTTTTATGTACTGACGGTGTATGGCGTGGGGTATCGCTTCAATGAAAAGGCATAAGGGAGAAGATCTATGCTGTCCGTGATTTGTATATTGTGTGGGGCGCTGGCCCTTTGGCTTGCTGCAACGCTTTTTCTCTGGCACCGGGAGCTTCTGGAAATCCAGAAAGCCTTGGAAGATATCGGAGCCGGAAACCTGAACCGCAGGATCGTAACCCGCGGTCCGCAAGCGATTCGTTCCATTGGCTACGGCATCAACAAGATCGTACAGCAAAGCCAGCAGAGCGCCATCCAACAGAAGCACCACGAACAGGCCTATAAACAGCTGATCACCAATCTTTCCCATGACATCAAGACACCGCTTGCCTCCCTGACAGGTTATCTGGAAGCCGTAGAAAACGGACTTGTGGTGGGCCAGGAGAAGGAAGAATATCTGCAGACCGCCTATGAACGGGCCGGTGCCCTGCGTTCCTTTGTGGAAAAGCTCTTCGAATGGGTCAAACTGGATGCAGGTGAACAGAAACTGCAGATAGAGCCGCTGGATCTCTGTGAGATTTCACGGCAATATGTGGCCGAATGGATCGGCCCGCTGGAAAGCAGCGGTTTTTCCTATACGATTGAGATCCCGGAAGAAACCTGGCTGGCAGATCTGGATAAAAACGCCTACAAGCGTATTGTAAACAACCTTTGTGAGAATGTGCTCTGGCACAGCCACGGCACGCAGTTTCGTTTCTGTCTGATCCCTGACACCCGACAGGCAACGATCCGTGTCACCGACAACGGCAAAGGCATTTCTGCCGATGATCTTCTTCACGTTTTTGACCGGCTATATCAATGCGATCCTTCCCGAACAACCCCCGGAAATGGTCTTGGCCTTTCCATAACCAAGGAACTGGTCGTTGCTATGGGCGGCACCATTCAGGTACAAAGTTTTCCGGACCACGAAACGACATTCACCATCTGTTTTCCGAAAGCAAAAGCGTTGCCATAAGGCAACGCTTTTTTACTTTTAGGAAATCCAGTTGCTTGCATAGCCGCCCCCTTTTCTCCTGTATTTCCTCTTAAAGCGCAGTCAATTACTGTATCATCTGATTCAGTTACGATTCATTCTTGAATTAAGCGCTTTTACGCATGAGTATGAGTAATTTATGTTGTGAAATCACTATGAAAACGCCATATTGATGATATAATAAATTCAACTAATTGATAAAGGAGAATTTTCTATGGAAAATACTAATATCGCAAATGCGACGGAAAAATCAAATGAAATCAAACAAGCTTTTCTATCCAGTGCTATTTCCGATATTTCGGGTTATATACAATTAGCTGATACTAAGGTGTCTATAGTCATGGCTGCTACTGTTGCTCTCATAGTCGGGCTTTTTGCTTGCTATGAGCCTATTGAGACTTTCTTCGCGTCAGTGAAGCCTTGTAGTTGGCAAGGGGTAGCACTCTTTATTTTGGCTTCATTGCTTGTTATAAGTACTATTGGTGTGTTTGTGTTTGGCATTTTGACAATTGGAAGTCATGTATCAAAAATCAACTATAAATCGAAATGGTTCTTACCGCAATCCACAAAGGAATACTCGTTCGATGCGTACAAGGCGGATGTCTTATCCATGAGCGACGAGGATGTAATCGTAAATATGGCAGCTGAACTTTATAAGTTAAATGATATAAATCGACAAAAACAAGTTACTAATAGGTGGACGTTACGTTCTTTTTCTGCGTTCCTGATAATTTTTGCGGCTATCACTGTAGCGTTTCTATTATCCACATTTTAAGGAGAACTTCTATGGCCATTGACACTTCCGCTATTTACATAAGTACTTTGGAACATTTCAACCAAGCGCGCAATAACATTCGCAGTGCGAGAGTAGCGTTTGAACATAGCGCTACCGCAATTTCGGACGTAATTCCCGGTTTTGAGGCAGAAAAGCTTGAATTTGGATCATACGACAAGGAGAACTTCGCCGTTCTATTTGTGGATATGAGACGGTCTACAATGCGTGCGCAGCAAGTAGGCCCAGAGAAGACCTTCTTAACAATGCACGTCTTTCTCACAGCGCTGCTAGAAGTCGTCAAATACTATCATGGGAAAGTAATTGATATTATGGGCGACGGGCTAATGGTTTTCTGGGGCGGGAAAGCCGCACGCGAAAAAGATAACATGGTGAAAACTCTCGCGATACAAAACGCCGGTTTATGTGGAATAGATATGCTGACTGTTCGAGAGGCTGTAATTAACCGTATTATTCGAGAAGAAAATCTCGGACCGGCTATTAGTATCGGAGTAGGTGTAACCTTCGACAGTGTAATCGTAACTAAAATTGGAATTGCTGATTCCTATGATGTCAAAGCATTTGGCGATTGCATAAATGTAGCATCGCATTACGCAAACGAAACCGAAAACAGAGTGAAGGTTTCTAAAAAAGTAAAAAATGAATGGCCTTCCAGCAAGGGCGGAAAAATACGTTTTACGTCAATAGGGAATGGTAAAGCCTTTTATCTGGAATCAAATCATTAGAACGCAGGAGAGCCTATATGAGCGAAGACAAAATCAAGCAAGCCGAGGTCGATCTGCTGTCAACAGCTATCAGCAGGATTATTTCGTCCGAAGTACTTCAAAGTAATATGTCTAATTCATTGCCGCTAACCAACGATCTTACTGACTCAAATAAGATTTACCGCGGGAAGGCATCTATTCTTTTTGTTGATATGCGTGAATCAACAAAACTTCCTGAGAAGTTTAACGCTGATCAACTTGTAAAAATATATCGAAGCTATATTCGGACCATTGTGCAAGCGATTCGCTATTCTGGTGGCGTTGTGAGAGATTTTATGGGCGACGGAGTTCTTGCTGTATTTATCGATAGTGAGGATGGGAAATCTGAAGACAAAGCCGTTCATGCAGCGAGATATATTACGACCACGGTCGACAAACTGCTGAATCCAGCCCTGGATCAGGCAATTAAGCATCGGATTTCCTGTGGTGTAGGTATACACACTGGAGAAATCACACTATCCAAAGTTGGTATGAAAGGGAAAGAACAGCAGGAAGATGTTGAAAGCGAGTTTGGTATTGCTTGGATTGGCAACAGCACCAATCTTGCCTGTAAATTTAGCGGAGCCGTAGGGAACGGAACAATATTCATCAGCCCTTCGACATACTCTGCACTCACGGATATTGATGGTAAGCAGAAATGGAAATGGATTGAAATTGCCAAGGGCAACAATATTCTAAAAGGGTATATAGCAAATCAATATTACTTACAACTTGACGACGATATTGCCCCCTGTATTGCAGAGGAATGCAAGCCGGTTTTGAGTTTGGTCGATGAATTAAAGGCGGAATATCAAAAGCAACTTACCGAGCTTGCAAAAAGATCTGAAGAGTTAGGGGAAAAAGAGCAATTGCTTTCCGAAAAAGAAAGCCACTTAAATAGGACGGCAGTTGAAACCGATAAAAAAGCAAAAGAGCTCATCGCCAAAGAAAAATCACTAAATATACAGGTGTACCATTTTTATTTGGATGTGTTGGGAAGTGGGCACTGTAAAAGAGCCTACGCAACCGAAATGGGTCAATCCTTCTGGGAGCAAAATTTAGATGAACTCATTCTTGCTGGAGCGAAGATAGGCAAAAATGAACATACAGTAAAACAGGAAATCAGTTATGCAATGGTCGATATTTATCAGAGCTTAAAAAAATACGATAAAGCTTATGATTTTTTAGTAGAGCAAGCCACCGGGCACCCTTGGTTGCATCTATTTACTGTGCAAGATATAGTTACCAAAGTAGGATATTGTGAGCGCTTAAAAACAGCCTTATATCGACGGCTTGAGAAAGACGATTTGTCTGATGAACAAAGAAAAGATTTTACGAGAATCAAAGATTGGCTTGTTTTTGAATATAAAAAGTAGTGTAATCAGATTTGTATTTCAACAGCTAATACCACGATATTAAAATTTAACATGAAAATCAAATCTTTGATTAACTGCATGAAATCCAGGTGGATATTATTGGTTGTACCAGTTTTAAATAAGGAGGCAATAAGGAGGCAGCAAAATGAAACTTCTTTCCTTTTTGGATCAATACTCGTTTTTGTTCTCACTCGCCTATACATTAAGTGTTGCCATTATCGGATTTCTTGCTAGCAAAATAGTCCCCGCATTAAAAAGGTACAAAGTAAAAAAGTGCTTATCGCTTGGTAAATATGATTGTAAAATTGTTCTGCCTGAATATAAAGGGACACTGCATAATCCGGATGACATTTTATCCTATTGTCCTATCGGAGATGTGCAAGCAGCTTCCAATGTGATTGATTTAATACATTTTACCGGATTATATTCACATCAGCAGTCTATTATATATGATGGAAAATACTTTGATTCTTTTGAGTGTTATAATATTTTCTGTGTTGGTGGGCTTTTGGCAAATCCATACACATTCGATTTATTTAAGCAGTTTTTCCCAAATTTTAAAATTTGCGCATCTGAAGAAAAAATCAGAACGAATCCCAATAAAATTTCCCAATACTATTTTGTAGTATCCGAAAAAAAGGGATTTTGTTGGGGAGATAGAAGCGATGAAAGATTTTTAGTTGAACCCGATGAAAGATATGCAATTATAGTAAAATTATCGAATCATGACTTTAATATGGAAACTCATGGGACAGTACATATCTTATTTGGGAATGGAATCGAGGGAACAATCGCAATATCCAAATATCTTTTAAATGAGTACCAAGATCTATATAAAAAAGTGAAAGGCAAAACCCATTATTTTATAGCTTTTAAAATCAAACGCTATACAGGTATCATTATACCTAACAGTTTTGTGGATTTAACAGAAGAAATGTTCCATAAAGATTAATAAGATCGTAATGTAGGATAATCTCTACAGAAGCGTGTTTTCAATTATTTGCGTTTTGGCTCTATGGCATTCTTGGCACCAGTTTTCCACGCATATTATTGAGAATTTCCATCATCTTGGACAGGCTTAGTATCTAAATAAACGCCGAAAATTCTCGGAAGCAATCTTGTGAAATGAGATTCACATTTAGTCCTAAAACGCGAAGATTACTCATTCCATATTTCTGCTCGACTGTATAAGCTTTCCCTTGGGCTACGGTGAAGTTCGGTTATGGACCGGCTGCAGTCGATGACACAAACCTAATGAATATTCTGGAATATGCCAACCAGATCAGCATAAATTGTGTGGCTGAAAAGATCACTCTCCTGTACCTGTCCTATGCTCTAAAGGAATTTCTATCAAAAAGTGCCCCAGATCAAAAAAGTCACCAAATGTGAAAACAATCCACATAAGCCCGATTGACGTACTTGTCTGAAGTTTTACTTTCTCTACGCTTTCACATCACAAAGCGCCACTGAACGTATTATGGGTTCGGCGGCGTTTTGTTTTTTAGTTTTTATTTCACAACTATGCGAGCTACATAGCTTTACTTCTTTCCTCTATTTTTCCACTCCTCAAACAGCCGTTGTCCCTCTTCCGACTGGTAAAACGCCTGGATCTTGGGCAGCAGGAACCGGGCGAACCGTTCCAGCTCCTGCTGGGGTACGCCGTCCTCCCGATACTTGGCGGACGCCGCTGCCTGTGCTGCTTTCTTCTCCTGCCGAGCTTCCGTAGCGGCTCCTTTCTGCAGGGCTGCCCCCTGCTGCCTTGCTGCTTGTTCTCTCATCGTTCCTGACCCTTGGCCCGCTGGCGGCGCTGCTGACGGTTCAGTTGCTTTTCTTCCTGTTGGCGGCGGCAGATGCCCAACACAAATGCCTGCACCTGCTCCGGTGCCACCCGCATGGCTTCCCGGTAGGGCCGGGTTTCGGTGAGTACTGCATCCAGCTGTTCCTCACAGCGGTGGAGGCGCTGGCGCACTTCCTGTTCCCTCACCATGCTTTGCTGCAGCTGCATCCGCAGACTGCGGTTTTCCGCCTGCAACTTGCCGGTGGCCTTTGCCATCTCACACAGCGTCTGAAAATCTTGCACCGGCAGTTCCACCCGCTTTTCCAGCACTCCTTTGGTTTTGGCCCGTTGCTCAATGTCCGCCACATCGCGGATTGAACCGGAAATGCTCTTCACCTGGGAGATAAGCTCCTTCCGCTGGCCCTGCAGCTGTTTGGTCTGGTCAGACAGTTCTGCCACCGTCTGGCGATCCCTCTGGACCTTATACTCCAGTACGTTCAGGTGTTCGGCATCGCTGCCCTGTACACCACGCTCAAAGTCGGTGAATCCCGCCTGCCGCATGTGCTCGAAGAACTGCGTTTGCAGCAGGCTGTAAGAGCTCACCAACCGGGGCTTGCCGTTCTTTTTCAGCACAGGCTGGCCCTGGTCATCGGTCATGGGGACCATCGGCCACTTTTTGCTGTGGCTGACCTGCATGACCGTTTCCCGCACGGTGCCCCGCAGCGCCGGGTCCTTGCACCGTTTGGACCAGCGGATCTGCTTTTCCACCACCGGCAGATAGACAACGTGGAGGTGATAGTGGAACACATCCCGTCCCAGCCGGTCACTGGCTTCCCGGTTGCGCTCGTCGGCGTGCATGACCGCCGAGATAATGTACTGTTCCCCACCTGCGATCTCCTTGGCCAGCTCGTACACCTCGGCGTAGAACTGCTTGGCGTACTCATAGCCGCCGTGGCTCTCGAAATAGTCGGTGTTCACGTCAAACACCAACTCGTCAAAGACGTAGGCATCCGGTTTCAGACCTCGGGTGGAAACGACGCCTTCTTCCACCATCCGGTCAAATTGCTGGGCATAAGTAGCTGCCTCGCAGGCTTTGAAGGTCACATTGTTGTGGCTGTATGCCAGCAGCACATCCGGGTTGGAGTACACTTCGTTCTTGCGTTCGTTGTGCCGCTCCCGCACTGAGATGGCATTTTTACGGTAGCGCTCATTGCGCACCACGGTCCGATGGATCTTGCTGATAGGCGACTCCTTTCCTGGGTACGGTTCTGCTGCGGATGGGGTACGCAGATGCTTTGGAAAGCATCTGACCCACTATGACACTTTCCGGCGCTGCCGGCAAAGTGCCAGTGGGCCCGCCGCGGCGGGAGGGATTGGAATACGGCTGCCAACCGAAATCGGTGTGCCATCTTCCCGGTTGGGCCGCCGTCCTAGTGGTTGCCAAGTCCGTGGCTGCCTCTGGAAAGCAGGCACCACAGCCCTTGTCCCCCTTTTGCAAAACGCGGGGTGTGGAATTCTTTCTCTATTTTTCTTTTAGTTAGATATATCATTCTATCTTTATCGTGTCGGTTTTTCCGACGGGTCGGTGTCGGCAAATCCGTCAACTGCCTGTCCATTTTTCCTACAGGTCGAGGCGGAAATTCCGACGGGTGGTTACAGCTCGTTGGGTTCCTTGGGCCGGGGCAGATTGAGGTAATACCGCCGTGCCTTTCCGTTTGACTGTCCCGGCACCGGTTCCAGCAAACCGCAGCGTTCCAGAGCGGCAAACAATCCGGCGGCTTTCTCCCGCTGGCAGTGCAGAAGCCTCCCGGCACTGGCCCGCGAGAGGCTCACACAGGGCCTGCCGCCAACTTTCCAGCGCCCGGTGGTATCCTGGGCCGACAGCCGCAGCAACCCCAGCAAATGGCCGTACAGCAGTTTGCTTTCGCCGGGAAGTTCCCGGTAAGGTTCTTCCGACAGGAGACTGCTCGGGATCATCAGAAAGCTGTCGATGCGGTTGAGATTTTCCTCTGCGGGAACGAGTTCATGGTTCAGATGGCACCTCCTTGGGTTATGGGTTGGTGGCGGACTTTGGCTTCTGGCATCCCTCTTTTCCGGTTGTTTTTGTCCTTGAAAAATGTTTGATGATTTCACCATATATTATTCCGACACATACAGCATACAACGCCTTGCAGTCAGTTTCAAGATGTGTTAGACTGTTTTCATGTTGGATGATTCACACGCTTTTCTCGGCTGTTTCTGAAACACAGAAAAACACAGAGCCTTTTTCCGCCAACTATGCTCCAACACAGGATGGTGACAAATTTTGAACTACCAGACGTACCTTTTCTTTGAAGGCCGCACCGAGTATATTCAGGGCTACGACACACCCCAGCATACATATCCGCTGGGTTCCCTGGTGTTCGGTGTCCTGGACCTGGATGCCGCCCCCTATCTGGAACGGGGCCGCACATTGCTGGAAAAATTCCGGGGCGTAAACTTTCCGGAAGATCAGACCATGCAGCAGAGCCTGGCAACGCCTGACACCTGTGTGTACTATCAGGTAGCTTCCTTTTACCATGATTTTGCCGCCGCTGTGCGGCAGGTCTCCCCTGCTCTGTTTGATCTGGTGGAAGGTTACACGCTGGCCACCTTCCGTCGCAATGAACGGGAACTGAAAGCGACCCAACATAGCCTGTGGCAATTTATACAGACTGGAAAAAATGACAGTTCGTATACGTTTGATGAATTACGCACCAGAATGTCCCACCTCGGCGAGTTGGCCATAACCAGTGACATCATGGAAGGGTTCTGCCGGAACTTTCCGGAGTACACCGACCAGATGAAGGTATTTATCCAGCGTGAAACCGGGGACGCCTCTCTGTGCCGGACGGCGCTGTCGGTATTAGAATCCTTTGTGATGCTGCTGCAGCAGTTGGTGGATGGCAAAACAGATCTGCGCCAACTGATCGAGTCTACACTGGTGGACGAGGATGGCCGCCCCAGAACGGAGCATGTCCAGAGCCCTTCGGAGCTGCTGGCAGAACTGGCCGAAAATGGCGATTCGACCTACCAGAAATACCACAAATTGGAGGACGACATCCATATCCAGACCCGCTACAAACGGCCCACAGACAACAAAAAAGGCGGCATTTCTGCCGCCACATTCTACGCAAGCGATACGCTGCCTGCGTTACTCTTTTTGGAATTTGTACAGATGTGTGCCCAGGACCTGCCGGTTGCCGTCTGTGAAAGCTGCCACCGGCTGTTTGTTCCCTTCTCCAGCCGTGCCAAGTACTGTGAGCGGGTGCTGGACCCGGAAACCGGCGCCACCTGCAAGGATATTGCCGCCAAGCTGGCCTATGCCGAGGAGCTGAAAGCCAACAAAGCCAAGGAACTCTACAACAAGATGCGCAATCGCTACCAGATGCGCTGCTCTCGTGCGCCCGGCAACCAGAAAATGCGGGATGATTACAACGCCTGGCGCAAGCAGGCACAGATGGCGCTGAGTAAGTACCAGTTGGGGGAGATAAGTTGGGACGCATTTGAACAAACCATACAAGCAGTCTTTTAGTATATGTTAACTTAACTATAATTTAGATTGTATTCTAAATTGTTTTGTGCGACAAATTATGCTATTATATTTAATAATAGAACAAGTGAAGGAGGGATAGGTATGCTTTTATGCTCCGCCCGTATTCCTGTTGTTAAAGAGTTCACGGCCCCAACTTTTGTCGCACTGGCAATTGAATGGATCGAAGGAAGCAGGAACTATTGTTTTGATGCGTTTACATGGGATGGTTCTGCTGAGTTCACCCGTACAGGAAAAAATGCAGAGCTTTTTCAGGTAGGTCATTTCGAAGATCAGAAAATCTGTGCTGTACACTTTAGAGCTACTGATAACCGCTCCATTAGTTGGACAACCGATTTTATCTTGGATTATGAAAATGGAATTTTAGCATTTCAACTTTATAGAGATGCTCCAGAAAATATTGACTATGTACATCGCGCATTCAGTTTGCCTTTTTTAGTAAGAAAAATTATTTCTGCCGGGTATGCTGCTTCAGATAAAGGTTTGCCTGTAACAAGTGAACCAATCCTCATCCACGAAGAAGACAGTGAAGGCATTGCTCAAATGATACTTCGAAAAATTGTATACGATATGCCTATTGTATATATTTCTTGCGAAACTGATGGGCATTGCCTAATAAACCCTTATATGGTTGCAGAAAAGCTGAACGGTGTGGCTCATGTAATTTTTGAAACTTCCCGAGCAGTTTCTCTTGATCTTCGCGATAAAACAGATGGAACCAATCCATACCGCGGTGCGATTGAAATATATTATCCTAATGGAAATCGGCGTTTCCTTCCCTCTCAACTAGCTGGTACTCACTCAAACAAGGTCTATACAATTGTCAATGCTGTTTTTGAACATTTAAATCAAGTTCGCGTTGAAGATCGCTTTTCATGGTCGCAACTTCAAGTCAGTAAGTTACGGAAACAACTTTCTACAACTATTCAAAAAAAGCAACAAGATTCCGAAACTTATGCCACATTAGCGGACACTTATGAAGACATGTTAGCAGAAAAGGACAGCCAGGTCAAAAGATTAAGTGAGCAATTACTTTCTGCCAACAATACAATTACTCAACTGGAAGCACAATTAGGAAATGTGGAAAGAATCCCTGTACTTGCTATTGGTGAGGAGCAGGATTTATATCCGTTTGAACAGCAATCCCTACTTATTGAAATTCTCGAAAAAGAAGTTAGAGATGCTGCCCCTAACTCACGAAAAGCGCATATTCTACGCTCTTTAATGGAAGCGAATAAATGTGAGAATGCCATAGCTGAAAAACGGAATCGTATCAAGACGTGCTTACATGGATATAAGAAGATGACTTCTACTATTTCCAGAGAATTAGAGTCCATCGGCTTTTCTTTATCAGACGATGGAAAACATATTAAACTGGTTTTTGGCGAAGATTCTAGATATACTGGAACATTGAGCAAAACCGGAAGTGATCATCGAGCTGGTGACAATACTGCTCATGATTTAATTCGTTCTATTTTCTAAAATATCATCAATACTAAAAGCCTTGCAGCGAGAATTTTTCCCGCCGCAAGGCTCTTTCTATTTCATATTCATAGACTGCATATAAAAAACAAATCCGAACGCACCTTCGAAAAGAAGTACGTTCGGATTTGCTTGGTATGGTGCACCATCGGGGACTCGAACCCAGGACCCACTGATTAAGAGTCAGTTGCTCTACCAACTGAGCTAATGGTGCTTA
>PPYE01560157.1_pt1 | contig 14650 bp, 4 predicted proteins | sample 1559881 | NCBI WGS metagenome assembly PPYE01 (sample SAMN08240022, study PRJNA423297) | Human gut metagenome, whole genome shotgun sequencing project.
GGTGAACTTTTAGGGTTCTGTTATTGTTATGATTAATCTAAAGACTAAAGCTGATGAGAATTACGATGCTTTTGTATTATTGAAGGATAATGGCAAACTTAATTCTTCAATACATTGTGCTTATTATTCAGCTTTTTTATTATCTATATATTCATTATGTGTGAGATTTGGATATCTTTATGAAGATATACAGAATAATTCAAGAGGAAAAGATAGTCATGCTTATATCAGGAATGAGCTGGGAAATAAGATACATCAAGCGAAACCATTAGATTGTGTTGAGTTTCACACTTGCCTTGGTAAATTAAAAAAGGAACGGAAAAAAGCTGATTATTCGAAAAATCTGGTTACAAATAAAGATGTAGTAAATATACAAGATACTATAGATAAATTCAGAGATTTGATAATTACAAAATATATTTGATTATGGATGCAGTAAAAGATTTTATCATTGAACGATTAAAGAAACTTAGTAATATGTTCAAGGGCATTTCTATCAAATATGCGTTTGACAGTATAACTGAATTTCATATAATTGAGATATCACCGGAAAATATTAGAAGAAGAGATGATGAATACATAAGGTGGGAGTCTGATATGTGGAATGATTTCTTTGCCATGTTCCCAGATGAGGATTTGCTTATTTCGGAGCCTTGCGAGTCTAATGATATGCATAATGTGTTATTTGACAATATTCCGATTGTGGATAGTGGCAATTTGCTTTATTGTATAGATTTAGATTTTGGTGAGATGGATTCTTTTTTAAATATTGACACTATAGATTTGTTAGCAGCGTGATTATGGCAGAAAAAGTAGCAAGTTTCCGTTTAAAGGAATATAAGATAAATAAGGCTAGTATAGAATTTGATCCTGATAAACCTCTGTCTAAAATGTCAATAGAGATCGAGAGAAAAGGTGATATAGAGGAAAATAATATTTATAGGATAAATATGTATATTGGTGTTTCTGATGAAACGAACAATTTCAAAATCAGTGCAAACATGGTAGCTTTGTTTGAATTTGATTCTGAAATATCTGAAGAGAATAAAACTAGTTTTGTAAATTCGAATGCGCCAGCCATTTTGTTCCCCTACTTTAGGGCATATATATCTACATTGACATCTCTTTCTGGAATGCAACCTGTTATCTTGCCGACAATAAATTTTGCTAGAATGCTGGAACAGCAGGAGAAATAAGTAAACATTAAAGGGTTATCATTATTGGTAACCCTTTAATGTTATCGTTTTATTGTCTATACACCTTTTCAACTTCTTTTTTCACTTTTTTAGTGATAGTCTGTTTCTTGTATTTTTTTTCCATATCTGGGTATTCCGGATGTTCTTCCAACCATTCTTTTTTATCTTCGGCTTCGTCATGTTTTCTTTTGAGTTTTAGGAACTCTTTTTCATTTTTCAAAGTTTCCTTCTCTTTTTCATTGAGGTTGTTGATGATGTATTTCTTTTTTATTTCAGAGTCTTTCCTTTTAGATGTTCCGTCTGAATAGGGCAGTTTCTTTCTGTAGTCATTAAACAGTTTTCCAGCCTCATACATCTTGTTCAGATATTCATAAGGTCCCATATCCTTGTATAGTTTCTCGGCCATTTCCTTTCGTTGGGATTTGGGAAGGTTGATTAGGAACATAAAATCTACAAGGTCGGGGCGTCCTTCCCTTATGGCGGATTCGGCTCCCAGATAAATGTTTTCCAGTGTCTCTACATTTAATCCGGCAAATTTCCCTAATTTGGCGGCCAGCTCCCTTTGTACATTCAGGTTGAATCCGTCTTTTACCGCCTCGCTTATCAGATTTGACATCTCTGTAATGAATGAGAGAGGATCATATTTGTTCCCTTGTGATATGGCGTTGACAAACTGTCCAATGGAAGTTCCTCCCAAGGAACTTAAAGCAGCAGATAAAAATATGCTTTTCAATTGTTCATCAGTGAACCATAAATCCTCATCCCCGTCCCCGTATCCGAATATGGCGTAGATATTGGATATGAGTGGTGCTGTGATTCCTGCAATACCATATCCTCCTGCCGCCCACAAGCCTCCCATTACAAATAGTCCGAAGGTGGCTTTCCTCAGCCCGGTAAGATAGCTGCCCATCATTGTTCTTTGGGCTTCGTCTTTATTCATTCCGGATTCAATGTTCAGATTGTATATCCTTTTTGCTCGTGCCATTTCAAGAAGCCCCTCAATACCCATCCGCTGGTATCCTATGTTGCTGCTTTGGTAAGTGGTCAGCGCCTTGTAGAACACATTGCCGCTTGCCTGCATGGGGGACATCATTTCCGGGCTGGAACTCTGCTGGCTTTCATTGAATGCTATTTCAGCGTTGTATTTGGCTAAATTGGCGGCTTCCTCATTGCCCAGACCTCTTTTTTGCGCACGTTTATATTCAAAATTGTAAACGGCTCTCGCTCCGGCCGCACATGTCAGCGCATCAATAAGCTTGTTGGGATACATGCCTGCATTGGTAAGTTTCTCCAGCTTGTTTTTGAATGCATTTTCATCCTTTAATGCTTCGATCCCCATATTTCCCGTATCAACCCGTTCTTCAAAAGAAGGAAGATACTCCTTCGCCCATTTCATGTTTCCTGCCGGGGTGAATATGTATTTGAACAAATCAGCCTGATACCCCGGATTTCCGCTGTATGCGGAAAATGCCGGATAGGAGAGCACCTGCTTCATTGCGGTGTTGAGTCTGAATGCGATATTGGAACCTGCCCAATACCTTAGTATCTTGTTTAGTCCGTTGTTGAGCGAGTCTTGTTTCTGCTTGTCGTTGAAACTCCGTACGGCCACCTCCGCCGCTCTCATGAAGATATCAAACATTCCTTTATGGTTCGCCTCCATATAGTTCTTGAAAGCCTTGCTTCCCCGCAGGAAATTAAGATCCTGGCGCAGCTCAGCCGTTGCCGCCCAAGTTTCCATATCTCTTCCGTATTTTAGCATCAGATCAAAAGCGTTTCTGCTAGTGTCCACCTTCAGGGTATTTATCGTACGGTTGATTATGTTTCCGGTTATTGTGCTTGGCATACCGATGATTGTTTCTCCCAGCTCCCCCTTTTCACGGATTTCGGATTTGGCTATGACCATAGGGAAATAATTCTCCCGTGAAGCCATGCTGGTTCCCGTCATTCTTACATGGACCGGATTGTACCTTTCTTCTCGTAGCCTTGGAAAGAAGTCGTCTGTGATCCATTCTCCGAGTTTCATGTATTTATCGCCTATAAAGGATTCTATCTCGGTCATGCTGTCTTCCGTCCATCCGTCCGCCTCTAGCTTCATCTTTCCGTCCGGCTGTCTCCATGTGAGCCATACATAGAACGCCTGCCCTTTGTTTAGGTTTGCCTCATACAGGTCGCCCTCCTTATGGTAATTGCTGTCGTACATATATTGTTTGTGAATCCTTTTTTCTGATTTTTGAGAATCCCTGAATACATTTTCCATTGATTTTCCGAACAGTTCCTTTATTTTTTCTTTCAGTTCTTTGTTGTAAGCCTTTACCCCCAAATATATCCTATCGTTGGCTTCCACCACTCCATGACTGCTTTTCATGAAATAATCGTATAAGGGGCCTTTTCCTATGGCGTGGTTCCTGTCTATGGCTTTCAGCAGATAATCGAAACTATACATGGGATAGGCGATAAAGTCACCGATGCTTTGCAATATGGACACAGTTTTTTCCATATTTGTTTCTTTCTCGTTTATACCTTTTATTCTTTTATCTTTTACGGCATTTATTCCCATGCTGATAATTCTTCCCCGGTGCGCGGCTTTTTCCTTGTTCAGCATGGCAAGGCGGCTTTTCCCGGTATCAACAAGTTCTTTCAATTCATTGTACACATTATCGGTTATCCTTATTAACTCTTCCTGCGCTACGGGTATCTGTGCAGCTATTTTCTCAGCCTCCTGCAGATAAAACTTTCGTGCTTCACCCTTGTTGTTGTAGGCGGCTCTTCTGGTGGTCACAAGATCGCCCTCCAGTTTGTCCAGATCTCGTTTCATTTTTCTGGATTCGGCCAATAGTTCGCGTATGGAAAGAGAATCATACTCATCGGCCATAGTCTGTGTGAACACACCTGTTCCTTCCGCCGCTTCATCCATGGCATTCTCTAGCTCTTCCCGGCGCTTCCGTATCTCTTCAACGGATTCAAGTTCTTTAGTTTTCAGCAGTTCGGCTCTTTCTTTTAATAGATTATCCCTTCGGCTTTTCATTTCATTCTGCTGACCGGTAAGTATGGTGATGCTTTCAGGGGATGTCTCAGATTTTATGAGTTTTCCCAGTTTTACAATTTCGCTTCTTACGGCACGGAGTTCACTGTCAGCGCTTGTTAGCAACAGGTCTTTGTAAGCGGATCGTATACTGTCAAACACACGTCTGGTAGCCTCATCAACAACTATCCCTTTTGATACGCCTCTTGTATCCTGCTCGGAAAGCTTCGTTTTTATCATTTTTTGCATCCTTTTCACCGAACTGTCATATTGGGCATAGTTTATCAACTTTTCAACAAGATTTAGTGGTTCCTTGAGTTTATTTGTTGATGCGGCCTTGTTTACTTGGGCAATCAGTGACTTTATCATATGTGGCCCCATTTCTTCTCCCGCTTCCTTGGTCAGTCTTTGATCTATAAAGGAAAGCATGGCTTTTGACGCAGTCTCGTATTCCTCTTTATTTCCTTTTCGTGCCTGATCCAATTGCTTTTTCAATTCCCGTATCTCTTCTTTCAGATTTTTAATAATCTCCTTCTTTTCTTCCTTTCCTGGAATACGGAACAAGGTCTCTCCCTGAGGAACAGACGGGATGGTACGTGAACTGCCTGAGAACTCACCAATTCCCAGTTTTGAACGCATGACGGTTTCCTTTGCCACATCAACAGGATAGTTTGACTGTTTCAGTCTGTTGTGGCTTTCATAAAGGATGTATCTCAGCTCATTGTCCGTCAGTTCAAATCCCAGATTCACTTTCGCTTTACGGAGCATGTCTATAAAGAAGGCTTTGATTCGTGTCCACAAGGACTGCTCCGCAAAGGTAGCCGGTCCGCGTTCGGACAGGTCTGCCATATATTCTTCAGTTGCTGTACGGATGGATATGTTCTCATTTTCCGCCATCCGGTTGATGGCCTGTCTGATTGATGGTGCGGCATTGTTGTATACATTGTCAAGGAAGGTATCGAAGTCCTTTCCGAACAGCTCACGCAATCCCTTATGTGCCACCACCTCATGGAATATAGTCGCCTGTGCGTCCTCCACGGATGTTGTGTTTGGCATATATAGATATACCTTGTTCTCCTTTGGTGAGTACCATCCTTTGATATTGGCTCCTGATTCGATACGTCTGCGCGCCTCGCCTTGTGGTAGCTGGTCTTCGGAAGTGATTTTTTCTATAGGTGTATGAAGAGACTCAGAAAGTTCATTCACTGCTGTATTCATGGGAGCAGACACAGAAGCATAAGCCTCCAAAGCGTCGTTTATAAATATCTGGTCTTCTCGTGCTACATCTTCCGTTTCCGAAGCAAGAGTATTGCGGCGTTTCTCAGGTGTCATATTCATACGGGATTGTACATTACGTGCTTCAACTTCACCTGATAGTTCATTGTATCTGTCGTTTTCTCCACCAAGTCCAAATTTTTCAATAAGAGATTGATACTCATTATAAGCATCCTCATATCCTTCTTTATCATAACCCCGCACCCAAAGATTGAATCCCTTATCAAAAGCATTACGGCTGGGGATAAAGCCATCCCCAAACTCGAATCCATCTGAGTGATATTCATTTACCAAAGCATTATAAACATCCATCTGTGAAGCGTCTTCTCCAAGTTCCTCACGCTTGTCAGCAAACTCTTCAATCATGGACCAGGCATCGCGCTTTTCTTTTAATGCGTCAAGGTATTTTCTATAAGTCATACTGTTTCCACCACGAGCGAATCCTTCAATTGATTGTACGGCATGCTGTACCTCATGCGCTAAGATACTACGGAAATCCGCCCTGTCTAGAACAAACTCATTCACACGTATCAAGTTTTGGCTTCCATAATAAGTCGCTCCCGTATTGCTTGTAGGGGCGTTGTATATCTCCACGCGTATCTGCTTCAACTCCGGATAAGTCTTAAACAAATTCTCATCCTTCACATAATCGTCAAGATAACGCACGTCGTTCGCTTCGTATGTGGCGCGAAGTTCTTCTGCCTTTTCTGATAATTCATCAAAACGGGCTGCTTCTTCTTCCGTCAGCTCTACTCCATCAAACAGTTTGTCGCTTAGCGCATCATACTCTTTGCCCCATGACAGGTTGGACCAAAGTCTGTTTTTTCGCGCAAGTCCTTTCGGATCAATCTCGAAATCCTCCACTTCATATCTCCATTTTCCGTCAGCCCCACGTTCCCAACCTGTAGCCTGCTTGATTTTCCTAGCATTTTCTTTTTCATTTGTTTGGAGAATCGAAAGCAAACGCTTATCTTTGACATCAGATAAAGGCGAGTTACCATCTATTCCAGCTTTTTGTATTGTTGGGGCAATGGATAGTAATTTGCCTTTCTCTATGTTAGTCAGTTTGTGGTCATAATACCGTTCTCCATTGTTTTGATTGGCGATAACAGCTTTCACAGTATAGTCAACACCGGCTATTTTCAATCCACATACATAATAAGAGAATGATTTTACACCGGGATATTTCTCCAAATCTTCGTTGGCAAGTTCTTCAATGAAGACGGAGTTTTCAATAATCTGAGGTACGGCTGCGATAGATTGCAGATGTTCTACATCCTTATAATCATGCTGCAATATTTCACGAATACCTCCCCGACTATTGCCTCCTGTCACAGAGATAATAGCTCCCGTATCTTTATTGATATATTCTCCACGTAATGACTTTCCATATTCCAACGCATTTTTTTTGTACTGTTTCAAGTCATCGCTCGGTTCTATCTCTTTACCCGTAATCTCTATCGGCTCACTCTTCCGCAGCTTCTCAATGCGCTCTTTCTTCGTATTGAAAGCGGATTCCATCTCTCGTGCCACATTCAGGTTATCAAGGCGGGTAGTTGCTTCCTCTGCCTTATCCAGTTGGGATGCGCCTTTCTCTCCAATAAAACGATATCTTACATCCGCTTTTCTTGCATTGAATCGCTTGGAAGGAGGAATAATATTACCTTTGTCGTCACGGGTTATCAGGTCATTCAGTTTTCGGTTGTTTTTTGTATTCTTGTAGCGGTAATCGCTCCTGTCATCATATCCCCATTCGTTGATATCATTTCCGTCCCAATATAGATTTTCGGCTGGTACTTCTTCCTTCATAATTCTGTAATTGCCGTTTAAGGCATGTTCTCCATGAACTTTTACATAGGATTCAGACAGGGAAACCCAGTCACCGTTTCTTACCTTTCCTTCTTTCAATGATTTTGGAACGGCACGATAGATGGTAACGGTCGGTTTTTCTCCTTTGTCAATGGCAGACAATGCTTCATTGATTGCGGCGGCACTTTCATTTTTGTATTGATCCCTGTTCATGCGAAGCTGCTCATTTAAGGATTCGCGTATCTGATCTTTGTTTGCGGCAATGTCAACCATGTTTTTATCAATACCTTCCTCATCATAAGAGGGGGCGCGGTGTGCCATTCTGAATTCATTGGCGGAAACATAACCGTTTCTTCGTGCGGATTCGTGTATGATGTCACGCATACGGGCTTCATTATTTTCTTCCATAGCCTTGAAATAGGCCTCATCCATCTCTTCATCCGTCATCAGTTCAAATTCCTTTAGACGCTTCTTTTCCGATTCGGCTTCTTCCTCCGCACGTTTACGGGCGGCTTCCATCATGTTACGGGCTTTCATTTCCTCTTGCACGTATTCATCTCTCAAGGCATCCACATCACCGAACTTTTCATACAGCTCTTTTTTGATCGGAGAAAAAACTTTTACGAATTGCCCTAATGACAGGTTGGAGTTCTGGAGACGCACATTTCTGCTGATTGATTTGAAAGCATAACTTGCGCCACCCAGATTTTTCATTTTCATGGATTGTGCGTACTTTTTTACATCGGCTTCATCAAGGTTGTGCTTGTTGGCGAAAGAACTTATTTCCTCATTTCCAACCTCGCGAAACCGGATGTCACTGCCTTCGGAAGTAAGTATCTCATTGCTTTCGTCATTCATTGCGCGTAAGCCGGAATATTCGGCTTCAAGTTCCTGCTGTTCCTGGTTCAGTTCCTGTTGCTCGGAGAAAACAGCGTCTCTCTCAACGGAGTCATTTCCGGCTTCTACCAGAATATCCTCCAGTTCTATCTTCCTGTCCTCTATTTCGGCCAGTCTTGTTTCTATGTCCTTCATTCTGTCCGCATTGGCGGATTCTATGGAAGGTGCAAGTTGCACAGGATTCACGCTCTTGTATTCAGAGAACGGCTTTGTCTTTTTTACAGAAGAATCAATCCATTTATAGAACTCATCCTTCGTTACTTCTGTAATGGTACTTATTCGGTTCTCCCAACCGGGAGAATAGTTTGCAAGATAAGAGGAACGTGCTTCATCCATAGACGGAAAACCGTACATTACCTTACTTTCGTCAAATTCACCCTTTTCATTGAGCTGGTCTACTACAAACACATTTCCTTCGGACGGATTGTCTGACAGGAAGATGTCTATATGGTCACCGTCCACGGCTTTCGTGCCACGGATATAGCCGTAGTCGTTGTTCATGGTAATGCTCCATTCCTGCCCGTTGGCATCCTTTCCGCTACGGACGGATCCTTTCGGATTTTCTATGGTAATATCATATCCATCAAGTTTAATGTGACCTTTCTTATAGTTCCCGGCTTCCTTCTGCGCTTCAGTAGGAGAGGTGTCGACCATTTCGCGTGCTTCCGCGATATGGTCTAGGAGTTTGTTTGTGGATGTGTTATCTTGTACATTGTCATTCTGAGGATGCAGTCCTTCATCAGTCTGTCCTTCCATTTGTCCGGATTTTCCTTGATATCCTTCAGTTCCGACGGCATGAACAGGTTTTTCTCCTTGCAGAACCGCATCGCCTCTTTCGCGTATGCCAAATATTCCTCCTTGCTCATCGCTTTTACGCGTTCCGATTCCTTCGTCAGTTGGATTCTCTCTTCTGTTGTCATATTCTTGTTGCTTTATTATTTTATCGGCAAATGTATTATAAAATTCAGACTTTTCTTCATTCGAATAGACATTTGATTCAGAAAAGGCCTCATCATTAACCCATGCTTCATATTCATCCGGAGACATGTGGTATTGTTCTTGGTAGAATTGTTCTTTTAGTTCATCCTCATATTCTTTTTCCGCATCTATGGCGCGTTGCGCTTCTGCGGTTCTGTTGTTTCTTATCATATTGCTGATATCACCAAAAGTTCGGCTTTGTTGTAGAACGGATAGGATCGCGTTTGTGCCGGCCATGCCGGTATTGTCATTTTCCAGTCCTTCTTTCGCCACTATTGCCGGATAACTTTCATGGGCGATGCTTATCAGTCTGTCTCCGGCTTCTTCTACGGTCATACCCCCCTTCTCTTTTTTTCTGAAGATGGAAAGAAATGGCGTCAGGTCTTTGTGACTTAAGCCAGTCATGTTTCTGACACTTCTTTCTCCTGTCATTTGCAGGAACAGGGATTTTCCCAGTACCAAGGATGCAAGCTCTTCCAAAGTTTCCGGCTCGGTACGTGACAGAATTTCCTGAACAAGAGGATTTTCCGGAAGCTCCGTATCCGTTATTGACTCAGATATTTTCGCAGCAGGCTTCTGAATACTATTTTTCCTGCCAGTGTCCGGAATTCCCTCTGGTCCCATGCGTTCTTCACCTGTTCCCTTAGCTTCGGGTCTCTTCTCAGTTCCTCTTTCTTTGCCTTGTTCGCTTGTTTCTGAAACTGGTACGGGCTCATTTGTGTCATTTCCATTCGTGCCAGTCTTACTGCTTTCTGATATTCCATTTGTTTGGTTATTATTAGTTTCTGTTATGGGTATGATAGAGTTGTAGAAATTCTTTATTTCTTCATTCTCCGCTTTTGCTTCTCTAATAGCGTCCCTTATCTCATTTCTTTTTCCCCGTGTGGCGGATGACAGGGATTCATTCAATTTAGCTATCTGTGCATCACTCGCCTCTATATCCTTTCTCAAGTCATCCAGAGCGGTTTCAAGTGATTCTGTCAGATTTGTGTATTGGAATGACTGCTGTGGCGTCAGAGATTCATAATCAATGCTTCCGTCCTTCTTTTTAGGAAAGGAGGATATAAGTTTGTCCAGTTCGGATTTTTCGTAAGTCGGACTCTCTGTGCTTTCCTGCAATGGTTGGTTTCCCATCTCTTTTCCTTCAGGAGCGGTTTCATTTGTTGAACTCTTGGATTTTTTCACCCAATCGGTGTACTCTTGGACGGGAACCGCACCTAACTGGTATGCTTCATTTTCCAATATATTCATTGATACCTCATCGCTTTTGACCTCATTGTACTCATCGGTTGGAACGACAAACATACCTCCGATTTCCTCATCAAAACCGATAATGGTCATACTTTCTCCTTCTGGAGTGATATAGGAGGCGCCGATTTCCGGAGCCGCTTCCGCATCATCTTTTCTTTGTGCGTCAAATAGCGACTGTTTGTATTTGAAATATTGCTCTTCTGTCACGAGTACGGAACCTGTTTCATTACCGTTGTTGTCTATGATCTTCCCGGACCATCCGCCGGGAACTTCCTCATCAAGTACTATCTCTTTGCCTCCTGTATATATCTTGTCACCTTTTTCGGGTTGTAATGCAAGTACTTCCGGACTGAATTTCCGAATTAACTCTTCCTGTCTTCTATTTTCATCCTCTTGTGCGTATTCAGTCCGTATTCCGGCTTTGTTCACATTGTCTTTCATGGCCCGGAGTTGTTCATCGCTGACAGAAACCGGCTCCCGACTTCCTTCCATGAGTACGGACCAATTGCCCATTGTATCCTGACCAACAACAGAAATGCCGGTCACTGTGCCATTATCATCCGCTATGCTGAATGTCTGTCCTGCGGATATGGGCTGTGCTTCCATGATTGCGGCATCGGCGTTGTATGCGCCAAGCATTTGTTCAAGAACTTGATCCCGTCCGACCATTGAGATCTCTGTGTCTGTATTGATTCTTACAGTCTTGGCATTATTCTCATCAAATGAGGCGAATATCGGACCTTCTGGACCGTTTTCCAATGGCACTACCATGAGTGTGCCTGTTTCTCCGGGTTGCCCAGTGGCATCTATACCATTTATGACAACTCCGTAACTGTGCTCCTTGTCTCCGAATCTTCCTAACGGAATAGTGACAACCTGTCCTTGGGGAGACATTTGCTGGACTTTGACAGCCGCCTGTTCATATTCGGAAGCATGAGCCTCATCCAATGCGTCCTCAACTGCGTCATGACGGTCTTTCTGCCGTAGGTAGTCCGTAGCCAAACGTCTGGTCTCTTCGTCCATGACATCCAGCATTTCCGCACGTTGGGCGTCATTGGCACCGGCAAGCGCATCTATGGCTTCATCATCCAGTACGGATGAAAGGCGTTCACGGGAAACTTCCTCACGGAGGACTGTCGTGCGCATGGCTACTGGATCATGAGTTGTATAGATATCCGTTCCCTCTTCTTGTGCTGCCGTGCGCTTTTCGGACTCCTCACGGGTCTGCTCTCCTGCAATGTCCTCCATGGCATTGTTCTTCGCAATGTCAAACGCATATTCTATCTCGGCTTTTTTCTCTTCCTTGCTGAGGCTACCGTCATTCATGGTTTCTTTGATGAAAATCCTTATGTCGTCATTGCCACGTTCTTTTGACATACGTTCCAGTTCGGACAGTTTCTCCTGTTGTTCTTTGGTCATGTTTCCGAAAGCCGCATTCATCTTCTGGCGGTGTCTTACCCTTTCAGCCCCCATGCTTCCAAGTCCTAATAAGCCGAAAGCGACGGAAGTGGGAGCCAGTCCAAGGAATGTGTCTATATTGTTGTCAAGGTCTGTGGCTTCTTCCAAGGTCATTTCACCTAACGGGACATTTGCAAGATTATTATACACCTCTTCCATATATTCTTCGGGTAGCCCGTGAAACTGCGCTTTTTTTGCGGCTTCTTTGAAAGTAGGGTTGTCCTTTATCTCCCTGTATAGCTTACCGGCCCTGCTGTTCGTTATATATTTCATGAATTCACTTGCGCCACCGGGAACGGTCTCTTCCACATTCTTCCATATTCCTTTGCCCAGTCCTTTGAATGCGTTGAAAATCATCTCGGATTGGTTCTCAAGAAAAGTGGAAGCGATTGATTTGCCGATGGCTTTACCCATATCCATTCCTCCTTCACGTCCTCCATAAGTCAAGTTTCCATCCTTGTCAACATCAAACAGAATATTCCCCATCATTCTGTCTTGTGCTCCTGCGGTGACACGCGCCAGTCCTGTTGTTCCTTCCATTCCTGCTGCGGCCAAAGCGTCTCCGGCAAGACGTGCCCCCATTTTTGACATTCCTTTTTTCATGGCGGACGCGCCGAATTTCTTCATACCGTATTTTAGAATGCTTTTGGCTATTCCCTCACCTGCCGCCGATATCGGGTTTATGGCGAATTCCAGCATGAACGGGATACTGGCTCCTGTGGTTTGTCCAGCCTTGTATCCTCTTCCCAAATCGGAGGAATAATAGGCGTTGACCGCCATGTTGGTGACAGCGGCGTCAAGCAACTTCTCTTCAGAAGGTGAGAGCTTTTCTCCTTTATCCGCTTTCTCCACCACATTTTTCAGACGGATGCCGCCTATCATGTCGGATATGCCTAAAGTCCATTGTTTGGGATCAAATGCGGTATCGGCAAAACCACGCGCTAGACCGCTAAAAAAGTTTGTTTTTCCTTTCTTCCCGGCTTCCTCTATAATATTGTTCGATTCATCAATAAGGTCTTTCGCCCCTTCCAGATAAGTCCTTTCTCCTCGGTACTGTGCTAATGTAGGATCTTCCCTTGTATTCATTCTGGCATTCACCATCGCATTACCGGAATCGTTCCTTAGTATTTTCTTTTGTTTGGTAATCTTTTCCTCTATGTCATCAAGGTCTTTGTTTACTTCATTGGTCAGGGTGTTAAGATGGGAGCCTACGCTCTTTTTGACAAATCCGGCAAGATCACGCTTCATGTCTGTACCGTAACGTGAAGTTATCTCTTTATTGTATACGTCCTGATATGATTCCAATTCCTTGCTAATGACCTCTCCGTAGGTCTTCTGAAACGCTTCGTTTGCTTTTTGGTTAAGTTCGTTCCCTTTATATCGTTGTGACAGCTTCCTGTATTCGTCTGAGGCAAGAAACCGGTTGGCATATTTGTCTTGAATCTCCTTCTGTATTCCGGCCATTTCTTCCGAAAGCTGTTTTCCTCTTTCTGTCAGGGCAAACCTGTCACGATAGTTGTTATATACATCATTCATGGACGATATGGAACGCGGGGTATATTCCTTGTCCAAGCGGCTTTCTTCTTCAACCGTAAATAGTTTGTCCAATTTTCCTTTGTCCATATCTACTTTCAATCTTTCTCCCAAATTTATCGGAGAAAATTGATATCTAGCTGAAACCTCCGCCTTGTCTGACTCCATTTGCGATGTGGAGGGGGGGATAAACTGAAAGTTGTCTTTTGAATGCACTTGTTCACGTAAGCCGGGACGTGTGCTGGGATTATAGTTTCTCATATCAAAAATCCTGTCCGCTTCCTCCTGTGTTCCGACACCACCTGAATATGTTCTTGAAATAGGGTCATATCCGTTGCCTGTTTGAAAGTAATCAGACTTTGGAGTTTGAGGGGTGTTGTTAGGTTGCTGTATTTGTACAGAGGAATCAACTGGTTGCATGAATTGATTAAAGTCCTCATATGAGTCAGAGTATCCGGTCTTATCCTTTAATACGTCATATACTTTCTTTCTGGCTTCCTCATTTTCATCCATGAATTTGTTAAAATCCTCATATGAGTCAGAGTATCCGGTTTTATCCCTTAATACGTCATATACTTTCTTTCTGGCTGTATTATTATCTTGCATGATTCATGTTATTTTAGTGACCAACTATTATTCCCCTTCAATGACCATGATTTGTTTTCCGGTTTTGAAGAGGGATTGAACGCTTCTCCGCTTTCCACTTTTTGCTGTTTCCCATAAATGGAGAGAATATAATCTCTCATGCCTTTTATGGATTTGGGGCGTTTATCCGCTTCAAGGCCAAATGTTTTTTCCAAATCGTTATACATTAGTGCGACATCTTCATTTTTATTCAGGTTATAGGCTCTTGTACTGCCGGAAAAGCCTTTTTTCCCACTTATGCGATATGAAGGATATTTATTTTTTTTGCCATTTTGCTTTTGAGAATCATTATCTATTCTCATTAGACTGATTCCCTCTGTGGCTTTATTATGTCTTTCGATTTCCGCCTGTTTAGCGGCGTTTTCTTCCGCCTTACGTTTGGATTCTGCCGCTTTTGCAGCCTGCTCGGTTTCAAACTTATATGTGTTCCAGTTGTATTCCCGTTCTGCTGCTGCTTGTTGTGCCTTCCATCGGTCTTGACGGGCCTTCTCTACATCTATTCTCGCTTGCTCGGCCCTGTCACGTGCGATCGCTCCGATATAGTCCTGATAATTCTGACGTGACAGATTGTCCCTGTATTGGCGTA
>PPYE01208079.1_pt1 | contig 14649 bp, 10 predicted proteins | sample 1559881 | NCBI WGS metagenome assembly PPYE01 (sample SAMN08240022, study PRJNA423297) | Human gut metagenome, whole genome shotgun sequencing project.
GCGTCCCAGTAATAGCCGCCCGCCATATCCTCATCATACCGCAGCCGCAGCGTGCTGCCGTCCAGCAGATCGCGCAGCACGTCCACGTGGCAGGACACGCCGTCGAGCGTCACGATGTTCCACCAGTAAGCCTCGCCGCCGCGCAGACCGCTGACGGTCCGGCAGCTGAGACCCGCCTCGTCGCACAGCAGCTGCCAGCTCTGCGCCATGCTTTTGCTGTTCGCCACGCCCTGGCAGAGCGCGGAATAGACCGGCGTGCGGCTGTCGCCCTGCTGATACGGGAAGCGCTCGGCCAGATAGGTAAACAGCAGCGCGGCCTTCTCCGTCTCGCTCGTACAGTAGCGGACGTAGACCTCCGCGGCGGTCAGACTCTCGCGCACGTCCTGCTGCATCTCCTGCAGCTCCCGCCGGGAGGCGGGATAGGAAAAGACCAGCTCCACGATCCGGTTGCGGGCGTCGGCGGGGTATTCGGTGACGGTCAGCTCCGGCTCGGCCGCATGCTCGCGCAGGTGGCTGTCGCAGTAGTTCTGCACAAGGGCGGCATAGTCCGGCCGGCCGGGATAGGTCGCGTAGAGGGTCAGATGGTCGTCGTAGTCCTCCAGCGCCCGGCTGATAAGACGCCCGGCCTCGTTCTCGCCGCCGACGTATTCGATCTCGTCCAGCGGCGTCAGGACGTCCCGGAACGTGATGTCGACCTTGATCTCGTAATAGGCGACGATCAGGGTGCAGTCATGCGTGATATAGTCGATGGCGTAGGCGCCGATCGGGTCCTCGCGGGCGATCTCGTAGACGGCCTGCGGCAGATCCGCTTCGATATCCGCCTCGTACTGGCTCGTATGGATAACGCCGTGCTCCACACCGTTCTGGACAAGCGTGCGCAGGGCGTTTTTGAGCATCTTGTAGTTGCTGACCGTCAGCACGTCGCTCTGCTGCTCGGTCTTGGTCCCGGGGTTGTGCGGGGTGACGAGGGTGTATTCCGACGGCACCAGCGCGGCGCAGCCGCACAGAAGGAGCAGAAGCAGGGCGAAAAGGACGGTCAGAAGTCTTCGTTTCAAGCCGGTCCCTCCTTACAGCTCGTCGCCCGCGCGGCGGAAGCCCTCGCCCAGCACCTGATGGGCCGGCAGGAGGATGACGAACGCGTCGGGGTCGATCTCGCGGACGATGGTCTTGAGCTCGGGCAGCTCGCGCTGACGCACGGCCGACATGAGGACCGGCCGCGGCTGGCCCGTATAGCTGCCGCTGCCGTCAAGGACGGTCGCGCCGCGGTCGAGCCGGGTCTCGATCTGCTTGGAGACCTGCTGGTAGTGCTCGGAGATGATGAGTGCGACGGTGGAATGGTCCAGCCCGTAGAGCAGCTGATCCATGACGACCGACGAGACCGCCAGCGGCAGGGCGCTGTAGAGCGTCCTGGAGATATCGCGGAAGACAACGCCCGTCAGGAAGATGATGAACAGGTCGATCGCCAGCAGGACCTTGCCGAGGCTGGCCGAGCGGAAGCGGCGGCGCAGAAGCTTGGCCGCGATGTCGGACCCGCCCGTCGTCGCCCCGGAGAGGAAGACGAGACCGAGCCCGAGGCCGACCAGCAGCCCGCCGTAGAGGCTGTCGAGCAGGATCTCGGTCTTCGGGGCCGGGATCACGGCGAACAGATCGATGAATGCGGAGCTCAGGAGCATCCCTGCCAACGACCCGAACAGGAACTTTTTCCCCAGCTTGCGCGCGCCGAGGACGAACAGCGGCACGTTCAGCAGCATCGTCAGCACGCCGATGGAGCCGAAGCCGAGGAGCTCGCGGAGGATCATCGCCAGACCGCTCATGCCGCCGACGTTCAGGCTGTTCGGCTCCAGAAACAGGTCGAAGCCCAGCGCGAAGATCGCGCAGCCGAGGGTGATCTTCCATCCCATCTGCCAGATGGTCCTGCATGTTTCTCGTTTCAAACCGTCATCCTCCCTGTTGTGTTCGTGCGGGTTTTATCATTCCCTGCGTCAGATGTCCAGCTTCATCTGGGTCTCGCCGATATCCTCGGGGCGGACGAGCGCGCCGGCGGCGGGCAGCGTGCGGGCCGAATAGCGGCCGACGTTGCTGATCGGCGTTTTTTCCAGCTCCGCGGCCGATTCGACGACGGCCTTGCGCTTGAGGCTCATCACGGCCACGCCCTGCGCCGAACGGGTGGTCTTGACGGCGAGCTGGGCCGTGGAGAAGATGAGCGCGCGGCCATCCGAGGCGCGGACGACGATCTGTTTCTCCTCCGGCAGGTCGATGATCGCCCTGACCGGGCTCTTGTCGGAGTAGGCGCCGGTGAGCCGCTTGCGGTTGGACTTCGTGTCGTAGCAGCTGGCGGCGATCTTGGCCGCCTTGCCGTTTTCGAAGACGAAGAGCAGGTTCCCCTCATATTTTTCGGGGAATACGGCCGTGAGGAAGCTCTCGCCCTCGTCGAAGCCGAGCTTGCCGGGCAGGTAATCGCCGAGCGCGGAGGCCTTGCCGTCGGCAAATTCGGAGATGCGGGTCTTGTAGACCTGATATTTGTCGGTGAAGACGAGCATTTCGCTGCTGTTCTGCGCGGGGCAGGTCAGAAGCAGGCTGTCGCCCTCCTTGAATTTCTGCTCGCCGGACATGCGCAGCGACTGCGCCGTGATCTTCTTGAAATAGCCCTCGCGGGAGAGGAAGACGGTGACGGGGTAGTCGTTTTCCGGCTCGTCGTCGGGCTCCTGCTGCAGCTCGTGGTCGTAGATGAGGTTGGTCTTGCGCTCCTTGCCGTATTTCTGCGCGACCTGCTCGAGCTCCTTGCAGATGAGCGCCTGCACCTTCTTTTCGGAGCCGAGCGTCGCTTCGAGCTCGGCGATCTCCTTTTCCAGAGACTCCGTCTCCTTCAGGCGGTTCAGGATGAATTCCTTGTTGATGTTTCGCAGCTTGATCTCGGCGACGTATTCGGCCTGGATCTGGTCGATGCCGAAGCCGATCATGAGGTTCGGGACGACCTCGGCGTCAAGCTCCGTCTCGCGGATGATGGCGATGGCCTTGTCGATATCGAGAAGGATCCGGCCGAGGCCCTTGAGCAGGTGCAGCTTGTCCTTCTTTTTGTTCATCTGGAAATAGAGCCTGCGGCGCACGCACTCGGTCCGCCACGCGGTCCACTCCTGCAGGATCTCGCGCACGCCCATCACGCGCGGCATGCCGGCGATGAGGATGTTGAAGTTGCAGCCGAAGGCGTCCTGCAGCGTCGTCGTCTTGAACAGCTTCTGCATGAGCTTGTCGGGGTCGGCGCCGCGCTTGAGGTCGATGGTGAGCTTGAGGCCGTTCAGGTCGGTCTCGTCGCGCATGTCGCTGATCTCGCGGACCTTGTTGGCCTTGATGAGCTCGGCGACCTTGTCGAGGATGATCTCGGTGGCGGTGGTATAGGGGATCTCATAGATCTCGATCATGTTCCCCTCTTTGACATAGCGCCATTTTGCCCGCAGGCGGAACGAGCCGCGGCCCGTCTGGTAGATCTGCAGCATCTGCGCCGGATCGTAGAGGATCTCGCCGCCCGTCGGGAAATCCGGGGCCGGGAGCGTGTCGAGCAGGTCCGCGTCCGGGTTTTTGATGAGCGCGATCGTCGTGCGGCAGACCTCGGCGAGGTTAAACGAGCAGATGTTCGACGCCATACCGACGGCGATGCCCATGTTGGCCGAGACGAGGACGTTCGGGAAGGTCGTCGGCAGGAGGACAGGCTCCTGCATGGAGCCGTCGTAGTTGTCGACAAAGTCGACGGTGTCGGCGTCGATGTCGCGGAAGAGCTCCTGACAGATCGGCTCGAGCTTCGCCTCGGTGTAGCGGGAGGCGGCGTAGGCCATATCGCGGGAGTAGACCTTGCCGAAGTTGCCCTTGGAGTCGACGAAGGGGTGCAGCAGCGTCTCGTTGCCGCGGGCGAGGCGGACCATGGTCTCGTAGATGGCGGCGTCGCCGTGGGGATTCAGCTTCATCGTCTGGCCGACGATGTTGGCGGATTTTGTGCGGGGCTTGGTGAGAAGCCCCATCTCATACATGGTATAGAGCAGCTTGCGGTGCGACGGCTTGAAGCCGTCGATCTCCGGGATGGCGCGCGAGACGATGACCGACATGGCGTAGGGCATGTAGTTCGACTCCAGCGTCTGGCAGATCGGCTGCTCGAGCACCTCCGCCCGCAGCCCCATCACATTCGGATCGTCCTGCTTTCTGCTTTCCGGTTGTTTTTTCTTTGGCATAGTTGATCGTTCCTTATTGTCTGGCGGCCGGAGACCGCCGGGAATTCTGGGTCATGGAGGTCGCATCCCAGACGGAGCAGATTCCGCAGACGGAACCTCTCCGCCTCACTTCGTTCGGCACCTCCCCTTAGCAAGGGGAGGCTTTGGGCTTGCGCAAACGCAAGGCTCCCCTTGTCAAGGGGAGCTGGCCCGAAGGGCCTGAGGGGTTATCCCGCCGCAGCGGACATGGCTCCCCTTTCAGGGGAGCTGTCAGCCGCAGGCTGACTGAGAGGTCGTCGCAAATTTGCTGCAACCTCTCCGTCTCGGCTGCGCCGAGCCACCTCCCCTGAGAGGGGAGGCTTTGGATTTTCACACGCACCAAGGCTTCCCCTATAGGGAGCCTTTGGACGGGTCACGACACGTCCAGCTGGTCGAGGTATTTGTAGCCGTTTTCGGCGATGTGGTCTTTGCGGCCCTGGAGGTTGTCGCCGAGGAGGAGGTCGAAGACCTGCATGGTGCGTTCCATGTCCTCGGGCATGACCTTGATGAGGCGGCGGGTGGCAGGGTTCATGGTGGTCATCCACATCATCTCGGGGTCGTTTTCGCCGAGGCCCTTGGAGCGGTTGATGGAGAGCTTCCTGCCCTCGAGCTTCTTGACGATCTCGGTCTTCTCCGCGTCGGTGTAGGCGAACCACGTCTTGTCCTTGCAGGTGATCTCATAAAGGGGCGACTCCGCGATATAGACGTAGCCCTCCTGAATAAGCGTGGGGCAGAGCCGGTAGATCATGGTCAAAATCAGCGTGCGGATCTGGTAGCCGTCGACGTCGGCATCGGTGCAGATGATGACCTTGTTCCAGCGGAGGTTCTCAAGGTCGAACGCGGAGAGGTCCTTCGTCTTCTTCGTCTGCACCTCTACGCCGCAGCCGAGCACGCGGATAAGGTCGGTGATGATGTCGGATTTGAAGATGCGCTCGTAATCGGCCTTCAGGCAGTTGAGGATCTTGCCGCGGACGGGCATGATGCCCTGAAACTCCGCGTCGCGTGAGAGCTTGACGGAGCCAAGGGCGGAATCGCCCTCGACGATATAGATCTCGCGCTTCGACACGTCCTTCGTGCGGCAGTCGACGAACTTCTGCACACGGTTGGCGATGTCAAGGCTGCCGGTCAGCTTCTTTTTGATGTTCAGGCGGGCCTTTTCGGCCGATTCGCGGCTCCGCTTGTTGACGAGGACCTGATCGGCGATGCGGTCGGCCTCCTGCTTGTTTTCGATGAAGTAGACGTGCAGACGGTCGCGGAAGAACTCGGTCATGGCGTCCTGCACGAATTTATTCGTGATGGCCTTTTTGGTCTGGTTCTCGTAGGAGGTCTGCGTGGAGAAGCAGTTCGTCACGAGGACGAGGCAGTCAGCCACGTCCTGGAACGTGAGCTTCGACTCGCCCTTGGTGTATTTGCCCGCCTGCTTGCAGTAGGCGTCGATGGCGTAGACGAAGGCGTTTTTGACGGCCTTTTCCGGCGCGCCGCCGTGCTCGAGCCAGGAGGAGTTGTGGTAATACTCCAGACGGCTGACGCGGTTGGAGAAGCACAGGGCGGCGGAGATGCGGACCTTGTACTCCGGCTTGTCCTCGCGGTCGCGGCCCTTGCGCTCGGCCTGCCAGAACTGCGGCATGGTGAGCGTCTGCTCGCCCGCGATCTCGTTGACATAATCCAGTATCCCGTTGGGATAGCAGTAGTCGGTCTTCGTGAATTTCCCGTCTTCCTCGTTGCGGAAGGTAAACGTCACGCCCGCGTTGACGACGGCCTGGCGCTTGAGGATGTCCTCAAAGTACTCCTTGGGGATATCGATGTCGGTGAAGACCTCGAGATCGGGCTTCCAGCGGAAGACGGAGCCGGTGGCCTTGCGGTCGGTCGGTTCCTTTTTCATTTTGCCGACGAGCTCGCCCTTTTCAAAGTGGAGGGAGTATTTATAGCCGTCGCGGCGGATAGTGGCGTCGAAGTATTCGGACGAATACTGCGTGGCGCAGGAGCCGAGGCCGTTGAGGCCGAGGGAGAATTCGTAGTCGCCGCCGGTATTGTTCTGATATTTGCCGCCCGCGTAGAGCTCGCAGAAGACGAGCTCCCAGTTGTACCGGCCCTCTTTTTCGTTCCAGTCGACGGGACAGCCGCGGCCGAAGTCCTCGACCTCGATGGAATGGTCGGCAAAGCGGGTGACCAGGATCTGTTTGCCGTAACCCTCGCGCGCCTCGTCGATGGCGTTGGAGAGGATCTCAAAGACGGCGTGCTCGCAGCCCTCGAGGCCGTCGGAGCCGAAGATGACCGCCGGCCGCAGCCGGACGCGGTCCGCGCCCTTCAAAGACGAGATGGACTCGTTTCCGTAGGCTTTTTGTTGTTTCATGCGGATTCCTCACAATATTTCGTGCTGTAAGTTAGGCGAATGGCCCACTATATTGATTATACTATACTTTCTTTCCCAGCCAAAGTCAAGGTTTCCACTTCCGGCGGGGAGTTGTCGAAACCTCTCAAAAAGGAGATGGAAAGTTTGGTCTATTTTTTCCCCGGCAGACGGTTGCAGTCCGGCGCGATTCGCGGTATCATTTATGGTGAATGAATATGATTCTGTGCAACTACGAAGAAAAGGAAAAGAACATCATTATGGCAAAAATCGGATTTGATCTTGAAAAGTATCTGCGTCTGCAGTCTGAGCGGATCCTCGAGCGCGTGCACACCTTCGGCGGCAAGCTCTATCTGGAATTCGGCGGCAAGCTGTTTGACGATTACCACGCCTCGCGCGTGCTTCCGGGCTTCCTGCCAGACAGCAAGATGAAGGTGCTGCTGCAGCTCAAGGACCAGGCGGAGATCGTCATCGCCATCAACGCGGCCCACATCGAGATGAACAAGCGCCGGGGCGATCTCGGCATCACCTACGATCTGGACGTGATGCGGCTGATCGATACCTTCCGCTCCATCGGGCTGTACGTCGGCAGCGTCGTCATCACGCAGTACGCCGGGCAGCACGCGGCCGACCTGTTCCAGCGCAAGCTGGAGGCACTGGGCGTGAAGGTCTACCGCCACTACCCCATCGCGGACTATCCCTCGAACATCGGCCTCATTGTCTCCGACGACGGCTACGGCAAAAACGAGTATATCGAGACCAGCCGCCCCATCGTCATCGTGACCGCGCCGGGCCCCGGCTCGGGCAAGATGGCCACCTGCCTCAGCCAGCTGTATCAGGAGCACAAGCGCGGCGTGAACGCGGGCTACGCCAAGTATGAGACGTTCCCGATCTGGAATCTCCCGCTCAAGCACCCGGTCAACCTCGCCTATGAGGCGGCGACGGCGGATCTGGCCGACGTCAACATGATCGACCCCTTCCACCTCGAGGCCTACGGCGAGACGACGGTCAACTACAACCGCGATATTGAAATTTATCCGGTCCTTGAGACGATCTTCCGCTCCATCTTCGGCGAGTGCCCGTACAAGAGCCCGACGGACATGGGCGTCAACATGGCGGGCTTCGCCATCTGCGACGACGAGGTCTGCCGCGAGGCGTCGTATCAGGAGATCATCCGCCGCTACTTTGCCTCTGCCTGCGCCGTCAAGAAGGGCATCGCCATGCCCGAGGAGCTGCGCAAGCAGGAGATGCTCATGAACTCCCTGCATCTGGACGTCAGCATGCGCAAGACCGTCCCCGCCGCCCGGGCCAAGGCCGCCGAGACCGGCGCGCCCGCTGCCGCCATCGAGCTGCCGGACGGCCGGATCGTCACCGGCAAGACCTCCGGGCTCATGGGTGCGTCCTGCGCCGCCCTGCTCAACGCCATCAAGCTCTCCGCCGGGATCGACGACCGCGTAAATCTCATCTCCCCGATGGTCCTCGCACCCATCCAGCATCTGAAGATCGAGCATCTCGGCAACTCCAACCCCCGCCTGCACACCGACGAGGTGCTGATCGCGCTGTCCATCAGCGCCGTCACGAACCCGACGGCAGAGCTGGCCATGGAGGCGCTGGCCTCGCTTCGCGGCAGCCAGGTGCATTCGTCCGTCATTTTGTCCTCCGTCGACGAGGGCATGTTCAAGCGTCTGGGCATGAACGTCACGTTTGAGCCTGTCTATCAGTCGCACACGCTCTATCATAAGTGAGGTACCGCATTCTATGGATCATCCGCGCAGCAAATTACCCGCCGTTCTCGCCATCCTGTTCTGCATCGCGCTGCTCGGCGGTGTAGGCGTGCTTCTTTGGAAGACGCTCCCGGAAAAGCAGCAGCCGCAGCAGGCCGAGACCATCCAGACCGACTCCGTCTTCTCCTCCGAGCAGACCGCCGTGGAGCCGGAGCGCGAAGCGCCGTATGAGGGCGAGCTGCCCGATCAGGCCGAGGCCGCGCAGCCGGAGCAGCCGGACAGCGAGCAGCCGTCCGAGCCCGCCGCGGATCCCGCCGCGCCGGACGACGCCCCCGTCACCGACGCGCAGAAGACCGCACAGGCCACCCTCGCCTCCATGACGGAGGATGAAAAGCTCTGGCAGCTGTTCTTCGTCACGCCGGAGGCCATCACGAACGTCAATACCGCCACCGTCGCGGGCGAGGCGACAAAAAATGCGCTCGCGCAGTATCCGGTCGGCGGCATCGTCTACTTTGCCAAGAACCTCGAAGACCGGGCGCAGGCCGCCGCGCTGCTCGCCAACACGCAGTCGTATGCGAAGATCCCGCTGTTTCTGGGCGTGGATGAGGAGGGCGGCACGGTCAGCCGCATCGGCGCAAACGAGGCGCTGGGCGGCACAAAGGTCGCCGACATGCGCTCCTTCGGCCAGAGCGCCGATCCCGCGCAGGTCTATGCCGCCGGGCAGACGCTCGCGGCCAATCTGACCGGCCTCGGCTTCAATCTGGATTTCGCGCCGGACTGCGACGTCGTCTCCGGCGTTGACAGCGTGATCGGCAGCCGCTCGTTCGGCTCGGATCCGGAGCTGTGCGCGTCGCTCGCGGGCGTCATCGTCAAGAGTCTGCGGGCAGAGGGCGTCGTCTCCTGCCTCAAGCACTTCCCCGGCTACGGCAGCGCCACGGTCGACGATCACAACGGCACGTCCATCGTGGAAAAAACGCTGGATGAGCTGGAAAGCTGCGACCTGGTCCCCTTCCAGTCGATCATCGCGCAGGAAGGGAGCGTCCCGTTCGTCATGGTCACGCACCTGTCCTACCCGAACGTGACCGGCAGCGACACGCCCGCCGATCTTTCCTCCGCCATCGTGACCGACATTCTGCGGGACAAGCTCGGCTACCAGAACGTCATCATCACCGACTCGCAGTCCATGTCCTCCATCACGGACCATTATTCCGCAGGCGAGGCCGCCGTACAGGCGCTTGCCGCCGGGTGCGACATGATCCTCATGCCGTCCGACCTGCAGGGCGCGTTCGACGCGGTCAAAGCCGCCGTGGCAGACGGCACGCTGACGCAATCGCGCATCGACGAGAGCGTGCTGCGCATCCTGACCGTCAAGGCGGAATACGGGATCTTACAGTAAAGCAAGCCAGCGCAGCCATACAGAAAGGAAGTGCATCCGATGTCCGTGAAGCCGAACAAAAAGCCCTCCTTTGCCCTGGGTCTGATCCTGATCCTGCTTTTGCTGGCTGCCGTCATTCTCGGCGGCAGCTGGGTGGTGCGGCAGGCCTTTCTGCCGCGGCAGTCCGATGCACGGCCGGCGGCGGCAGCCGTCTCCGGCCAGCCGGACGCTGCGGCGCAGCTGCCGGTCCAGACCGCGGAAGAGACCGTCTCCGGCGCGCAGCCGGAGGCGGTCCCGGAACCTGCGGCCGAGCCGGAGCCGGAGCCCGCGCGCGTCACGCTGATGGCGGTGGGCGACGATCTGATCCACAACTGCGTCTACTGGTCCGCCGAGACGCCCGAGGGCGGCTACGACTTCACCCCGTTTTTTGACGACATCCGCCCCATCGTGCAGCAGTACGACCTCGCCTGCATCAATCAGGAGACCATTCTGGTCCAGGACCGGTCGCTGATCGCGAGCTATCCGATCTTCGGCTCGCCCATCGAGGTCGCTGATGCGCTGGCGGACGCGGGCTTCAATGTGGTGACCTTCGCCGGGAACCACTGCTTCGACAAAAAGGAGACCGGCGTCACCGACACGCTCCGCTACTTCCATGAAACTTACCCCAACATCACGACGCTCGGCATCCACGACTCGGAGGCCGATGCTGCGGTCATCCCCATCGTGGAGAAAAACGGCATCCGCATCGCCATGCTGAATTTCACCTACGGGCTCAACAACTCCATGCCCGAAAAGCGCTGGATGGTGGATATGCTCTCGAGCACCGACACGGTCTGCGGCCGCATCGCGCAGGCCAAGCAGGAGGCCGACTTCGTCATCGTCTTCCCGCACTGGGGGACGGAGGACGAGCTTTCACCGGATGAGAGTCAGCTGCGCTGGGCGCAGGAGATGGCGGACGCAGGCGCGGATCTCATCATCGGCGGCCATCCGCACACGCTGCAGCCGACCGGGCTGCTCACAGCCGCGGACGGCCGGGACGTGCTGGTCTACTACAGCCTCGGCAATTTCCTGTCGCACCAGAAGGAGATGATCAATCTGCTCGGCGGCATGGCGAGCGTCACGATCGTCAAGGACAAGGATGGCACACGCGTGGAGGAATACGAGCTGAAGCCCACCATCAACGTCATCCTCCGCGACCCGGCGTCCGGCTGGTATGACTACCGCCCCATGCTCCTGGAGGACTACACCCCCGAGCTCGCCGCCCAGAACCGCTTCACCGACTGCACCGTCGAAGCCATGCAGACGTTATATGAGGATATCGTCGGATAACCAGAGGCTCCCCTCCCAGGGGCCGATTCCCCCTATCAGGGGGAATCGGCCCCTGGGACAAAAGGGGTAGGGATGCTGGCAGCCGAAGGCTGACTGAGAGGTTGTATCAAATCTGCAGCGACCTTTCCGTCTCGGCTTACGCCGAGCCACCTCCCCTGGAAGGGGAGGCTTTGGAGGTGCGCACCCCAAGGCTTCCCCTATGAGGGGAAGCTGTCGCCGGAGGCGACTGATGAGGTGGACAGCGCCGCGCAGATGCAAGCGCCTCCACCTCATTCGTCACGGCTTCGCCGTGCCACCTTCCCCTCGTAGGGGAAGGCTTTGGGATGCTCTGCCGTCAATTTTCACGCGCATTTTCCTCTGGATGCTCATATACTAAGCAGGATCGCAAAAAGGAGGAAGCGTATGGACAGAAGATTTTGTGGGTTTACGGATCACGGGGATCTGGATGATCTGATCTTCCGGGACGAGGAATACGAAGTCAGCCGCCGCTGAGGCGGAAAAGCGTCTTCTCCGCGTGGGAAGGCGCTTTGCCTCTTTACATCCCATTTGTTTTCCTGTATAATATTCTTCGATAATTTTGAAAAGTGTGGGGAAACCATGATCGAATTTGATGAATATAAAGTAAAACTCAACAATATCCGGCCGAAGCTGGACGCGCTGTCCGACTCGCTCGGCATTGAGGCGGCGAAGGAGGAGATCGAACGTCTGCACGCGCAGATCGACTCCGACGGCTTCTGGGACAATCAGGAGGTCTCACAGAAGGTCATGAAGCAGAGCCGCCAGCTCGAGTCCAAGGTCGAGCTGTATGAGAGAATGCGCAGCCAGTGGGACGATCTTTACACGCTGTGTGAGATGGCCATCGAGGAAGGCGACGACTCCATGCTCCCCGAGCTGACCGAGGGCTATGCCCAGCTCGAGCAGGAGATGGAAAAGGCCCGGCTCGAGACGCTTCTGTCCGGCGAGTACGACAGCAACAACGCCATCGTCTCCTTCCAGGCGGGCGCGGGCGGCACCGAGGCGCAGGACTGGGCCTCCATGCTCTACCGCATGTACACCCACTGGACTGAGCAGCACGGCCTGAGCTACAAGATCCTCGACTACCTCGACGGCGACGAGGCGGGCATCAAATCCGCCAGCATCCTCATCGAGGGCGAGAACGCCTACGGCCTGCTCAAGAGCGAAAACGGCGTTCACCGCCTCGTGCGCGTGTCTCCGTTCGACGCCAACGCCCGGCGGCAGACCTCGTTTGCCGCGGTCGAGGTCATCCCCGAGATCACCGATGACTCCAAGGACGTCGAGATCCGGCCCGAGGACATCGAGATGCAGGTCTACCGCTCCTCCGGCGCAGGCGGCCAGCACATCAACAAGACAAGCTCCGCCGTGCGCCTGATCCACAAGCCGACCGGCATCGTCGTCTCCTGCCAGACGCAGCGTGACCAGTTCCAGAACCGCGAGACCTGCATGCGCATGCTCCGCTCGAAGCTCATCGAGATCAAAGAGCGCGAGCATCTCGACAAGATCTCCGATATCAAAGGCGCGCAGCTCAAGATCGAGTGGGGCAGCCAGATCCGCAACTACGTCTTCATGCCCTACACGCTCGTCAAGGACACGCGCACGGGCTACGAGACCTCGAACGTGAACGCCGTGATGGACGGCGGGCTCGACGGCTTCATCAACGCCTACCTCACGTGCCTCGCCACCAATACGTGGGTCACAAAGAGCTGATTTTTGCGGAAAACAGCAAATATCCCCTTGCATTCGGGTTTAAATTATGATATGATTTTCTAGCTGTTTAATAGCAGCCTGATTGGATACGATCTCGGCGAGCCGTCTGCCGGCGAAGGGCGGCATATGGTTTGGAGGAATTATCATGAACGCTCTGCATACGATTTTAACGATCATTCAGGTCATCCTGGCTGTCGGCCTTGTTGTTATCGTGACCATCCAGTCCGGTAAATCCGCGGGCCTGTCTGGCGCCATTGCCGGCGGCAGCGGCGATACCTATCTCGGCAAGAACAAGAACAAGGGTCTCGACGCCAAGCTCGCCCTCGCCACCAAGTGGGTCGGCGGCGTGTTCATCGTCCTGACGCTGGTCCTGAACCTGTTCTGATCTGTGATCCAAAGCTGCAGCGATACCCGGCCTGGCTGGGTATCGTTTTTTATCTGCCGCCCCGGGCCCTCCCGGGCGGTTTTTTGGAGGAAGTCATGCCGAAACAAACCTGGAAGACGCTCGCGCCGCAGCTCCGGCTGGTCTGGCAGCTGAGTCTGCCCGCCATTCTGACGCAGATCACGACGATCGCCATGCAGTATATCGACTCTGCCATGGTCGGCGCGCTGGGCGCGGACGCCTCGGCGGCCATCGGCCTCGTGGCCTCGAGCACGTGGCTGTTCGGCGGCGTGACGACCGCGGTGTCCGCGGGCTTTTCCGTGCAGGTCGCGCACCGCATCGGCGCGGGCGAGGACACCGAGGCCCGGACCGTCGTCCGGCACGGGCTGGCGGCGGCCCTGACGCTGGCGGCGCTGCTGGCGCTGCTGGGGCTCGGCATCTGCCGGAAGCTCCCCTACTGGCTCGGCGGCGGCGCGGAGATCTGCGCGGACGCGAGCGCGTATTTTCTGACGTTTTCGCTGATGCTGCCGTTTTCGCAGCTCAATTCGCTGACCGCGGGCTTTTTGCAGTGCGCGGGCGACATGGTCACGCCGAGCGTGCTCAACGCGGTGATGTGCGGGCTGGACGTGGTCTGCAACGCGCTGCTGATCCCGCATTTCGGCGTGCTCGGCGCAGGGATGGGCACGGCGCTGGCCTGCGCGCTGGTGAGTCTGGCGATGGGTTGGTGCTGCTGCGTGCGCAATGCGCAGCTGCGGCTGCGGCGCGGCGAGGCACATGCGTTCCGGCCGGAGATCTTAAAGAAAGCGTTCCGCATCGGCGCGCCAGTGGCGGTGCAGGAGATCGCCATGAACGGGGCGATGGTCGCCTCGACCATGATCCTGGCGCCGCTGGGCGCGGCGGCCATCGCGGCCAACTCCTTCGCGGTGACGGCGGAGAGCCTGTGCTACATGCCGGGCTACGGCGTCGGCTCAGCCGCGACCACGCTTGTCGGCCGCAGCGTCGGCGCTGGTGACGCCGCGCAGGCCCGGCGGTACGGGAACATCTGTACGGCCCTTGGCGGCGCGCTGATGGGCTGCACGGGGCTTCTGATGATGATCTTCTGCCCGTTCGTGTTCCGGCTGCTGACGCCGGTCGCAGAGGTCCGGACGCTTGCGGCGCAGGTGCTGCGGATCGGGCTGCTGGCGGAGCCGCTGTTCGGCGTGTCCATCGCGGCGGCGGGCGCGCTGCGCGGCGCGGGCGACACGCTCGTGCCGAGTCTTCTGAACCTCGGCAGCATCTGGATCGTCCGGCTGGGGCTGTCGCTGCTGCTCGTGGGGAAGCTTGGGCTGCGCGGCATGTGGATCGCGATGGCGATCGAGCTGTGCGTCCGCGGCACGCTGATGCTCTGGCGGCAGAAGACCTCGAAGTTCTACGAAACACAGAGCAGGCTGCACGGAGGCTGAAGCGTCCCAAAGGCTCCCCTCCCAGGGGCCGATTCCCCCTATCAGGGGGAAATGTCCCGAAGGGACAAAAGGGGTAGGGATGCT
>PPYE01208080.1_pt1 | contig 14648 bp, 15 predicted proteins | sample 1559881 | NCBI WGS metagenome assembly PPYE01 (sample SAMN08240022, study PRJNA423297) | Human gut metagenome, whole genome shotgun sequencing project.
GTATGACAACGAAATCGGTTACTCTAACAAAGTTCTTGACTTGATCGCTCACATGGCATCAGTTAACGCTTAATTAGAAATCTAAACATATAGGAAACCGCTGCGGAAAACCGTAGCGGTTTTTTTGTCTTCATTTTATATATTGTTAAAAAGCAAGGTATTATCCGTGGTATAACCTACAATTTTAGTAGTTTTGTACTTCTATGAAGAGAATTATGAAGAGATTATTAATAACATTGATACTAGTTTACACCATGAACAATATACTGAACGCTCAGAATCCTTTCTTCGGTCAGTATCAGACACCGCATGGGACTGTGCCCTTTGACCGGATCAAGACAGAGCATTATGAGCCTGCCATCCTCGAAGGAATCAAACAACAGAATGCGGAACTTGATGCGATCATACAAAACCCGGAGAAGGCGACATTTACAAATACAATAGAAGCCTACGAACAATCCGGAAGGCTGCTGGACAAAGTAACTGCCGTATTCGGCAATATGCTTAGTGCTGAAACCAATGACGACTTACAGGCATTGGCTCAGAAAATCATGCCACTACTCAGCGAACACAGCAACAACATCACACTGAATGAGAAGTTGTTTGCCCGCGTGAAAGAAGTGTACGGACAAAAACAATCTCTGCAACTGACCCAGGAACAGAATCGCCTGCTAGACGATATATACGACAGTTTTGTACGCCACGGTGCCAACCTCGAAGGAGAAGCCCGTGAACAATACCGACAACTGACCAACGAACTGAGCAAACTGACACTCGACTTCAGCGAAAACAACCTGAAGGAGACAAACAGGTATCAAATGCTTCTGACAGACAAAGCCAGCATTGCCGGACTGCCGGAAATCATCGTAGAAGCTGCTGCCGAAACAGCCAGAAGTGAGGATAAAGAAGGATGGGCTTTCACCCTGCACGCTCCAAGTTATGTGCCTTTCATGACTTATGCCGACAACCGCGAGTTGCGCCATAAGCTCTACATCGCATATAATACAAAGTGTACACACGATAACGAATTCAACAATATCGAAATCGTAAAGAAGCTGGTTAATACACGCATGAAAATAGCCCAGCTACTAGGATATAAAGATTATGCGGAATATACCCTCAAAAAACGAATGGCTGAAAACAGCGATGCCGTATATAAGCTGCTCAACCAACTATTGGAAGCCTACACTCCCACCGCACAGAAAGAATATCTCGAAGTACAGGAACTGGCACGTGAGGAACAAGGTGATGACTTCATTGTCATGCCCTGGGACTGGAGCTACTATTCCAATAAGCTGAAAAACAAGAAATTCAATATCAATGAAGAAATGCTCCGTCCTTACTTCGAACTGGAACAAGTAAAAAAAGGAGTATTCGGACTGGCAGAAAGACTCTACGGAATCACTTTCCGGAAAAATACGGAAATCCCGGTTTATCACAAAGATGTTGAAGCCTACGAGGTATTCGACAAAGACGGTAAGTTCCTGTCCGTACTGTACACTGACTTCCATCCCCGTCCCGGAAAACGCGCCGGAGCCTGGATGACCAGCTACAAGGAACAATGGATAGATCCCGTAACCGGTGAAGACAGCCGACCGCATATATCTGTAGTGATGAACTTCACCAAGCCAACCGAAAGCAAACCTGCTTTGCTGACTTTCAACGAAGTGGAGACATTCCTGCATGAGTTCGGGCACAGCCTGCATGGCATGTTTGCCAACTCAACCTATCAGAGCCTAAGCGGAACAAACGTATATTGGGACTTTGTGGAACTTCCTTCACAGATCATGGAAAACTTTGCCATCGAGAAAGAATTTCTTAATACCTTTGCCCGTCATTATGAAACCGGAGAAGTGCTTCCGGACGAACTGATACAGAGACTCGTGGATGCTTCGAATTTCAATGCAGCCTATGCCTGCCTGAGACAAGTGAGCTTCGGGCTGCTCGATATGGCATGGTACACCCGCAACACTCCTTTCGAGGGCGATGTAAAAGCCTATGAACAGGAAGCCTGGAAAGACGCACAAGTATTGCCGATAGTCAAAGAAGCCTGCATGAGTACACAATTCTCCCATATCTTTGCCGGAGGATATTCCGCAGGATATTACAGTTATAAATGGGCAGAAGTGCTGGATGCGGATGCATTCTCACTGTTCAAACAGCAAGGAATCTTCAACCGTGAAGTAGTAGATTCGTTCCGCAACAATATCCTGTCGAAAGGAGGTACAGAACACCCGATGTTGCTCTACAAGCGCTTCCGCGGGCAGGAGCCTACCATTGACGCATTGCTGATCCGAAACGGCATAAAGAAACAATACAATTAAAAAAGGAGAGAATTGGACATGAAGAAGAGATTGATACTTAAAGTATTAGGATTGCTGTTATTGCTTCCGATGTTTTCCGGATGTAATGATACGGATGATGTAGCCGGCATCTTCACCGGCAAGACATGGAAACTGACTTATATCACAGTCAAAGATAGCCATCAAATGTTTAATTTTTTGGGAAACGACAACAAAGCCCGCGAACAAAGCATGAAATTGCTTGACGAAACAGGTAGGTATGTAATTACCTTTAATGGAATGGAAGAAAGCAATATCATCACCGGGACCTTAAGTGGCACAGTGATAACCTCTACTTTCACTGGATCATGGTCCGCCAATGGAAAGGACAACCAATTCAATGCATCTATCCAAGGAGGTAATGAATCATCAGATATATTAGCAAAGAATTTTATAGAAGGGCTGAACAACGCAACCTCTTACGGAGGAGATGAGCGAAATCTATACCTTTACTATAAACCTTCCGGTAGCCAGCAGACACTTTCTTTAGTTTTTCACGTTGTAAAATAAAAGACACTCTCATGGACACGGAAAAGAAACAATTGGAACTGGACAAACGTTACATACGTATGGCAAGCATTTGGGCGGAAAACTCTTATTGCCAGCGCCGTAAGGTAGGAGCGTTGATCGTCAAAGACAAAATGATTATCTCCGACGGATACAATGGTACTCCTTCGGGCTTCGAAAACGTATGCGAGGACGAGAATAACCTGACAAAACCTTATGTTCTCCATGCGGAAGCAAACGCTATCACCAAGATAGCACGCTCGAACAACAGCAGCGACGGTGCCACGATGTACGTCACCGCCTCACCTTGTATCGAATGTGCAAAGTTAATCATACAGGCAGGAATCAAACGGGTAGTCTACTCCGAACATTACCGCCTCGAAAATGGAATAGAACTATTAAAACGGGCAGGAATCGAAGTTATCTATACAGAAATGAACGAAGATTCTTCTCCAAACAAATAATAAAACGAACGTTTTAAAAAAAAGGAATAGACATGAGTACAAGAAACTCTTCACGTTTTACGCCTATCATCATAGCTATCAGCGTGGTGGCCGGTATTCTTATCGGTACATTTTATGCCAAGCACTTCGCCGGCAACCGTCTGGGTATCATCAACGGTTCTTCCAACAAGCTGAATGCGCTGTTGAGAATCGTAGATGATCAATATGTAGACACCGTAAACATGACCGACCTCGTGGAGAAGGCTATGCCACAGATCCTGGCAGAACTGGACCCGCACTCCACTTACATCCCTGCACAGAATCTCGAAGAAGTCAATTCGGAACTGGAAGGCAGTTTCAGCGGAATCGGTATCCAGTTTACGATACAGAATGATACGATTCATGTGAATGCCGTTATCCAGGGAGGCCCATCTGAAAAAGTGGGACTCATGGCGGGCGACCGCATCGTTAATGTAGACGACAGTTTATTTGTAGGCAAAAAGCTGAACAACGAACTAGCCATGCGCACACTGAAAGGTCCTAAGGGATCGCAGGTGAAACTGGGTGTCAAACGCGTAGGAGAACCGAAATTGCTGGACTTTACCATCACCCGCGGAGACATTCCTCAAAATACAGTAGACGCTGCCTATATGCTGAACGATGATATCGGTTATGTAAAAGTCAGCAAATTCGGACGGACAAGCCACGTAGAATTGCTTAACGCCTTGGCTCAGCTCAATCATAAGAAATGTAAAGGACTGATTATTGACCTTCGCGGCAATACAGGAGGATACATGGAAGCTGCCATCCGCATGGTGAATGAATTCCTGCCCGAAGGTAAACTGATTGTATATACACAAGGACGTAAATATCCCCGTGCGGAAGAATTTGCCAACGGTACGGGCAGTTGCCAGAAAATGCCACTCGTTGTATTGATCGACGAAGGTTCTGCTTCTGCCAGCGAAATCTTTACCGGAGCAATTCAGGATAATGATCGCGGTACAGTGGTAGGACGCCGTTCCTTCGGAAAAGGACTGGTACAACAACCGATTGACTTCAGCGACGGCTCTGCTATCCGCCTGACTATCGCCCGCTATTATACTCCTTCAGGGCGTTGCATCCAACGTCCTTACGAAAGTGGTAAAGACAAGAATTATGAACTAGACATATACAACCGCTACGAACACGGTGAGTTCTTCTCACGCGACAGCATCAAGCTGAACGAAAACGAACGCTATCTCACCAGCCTGGGACGCACTGTTTATGGTGGTGGCGGTATCATGCCGGACGTATTTGTACCACAAGATACTACCGGAGTCACTTCTTATCTCTCATCAGTAATCAACCGCGGACTAACTCTTCAGTTTACTTTCCAGTACACGGACAATAATCGGAAGAAGCTGAGCCAGTATGAAACGGAAGAAGACCTGCTGAATTATCTCCGTCACCAAGGTCTGGTAGAGCAGTTCATCCGCTTTGCCGACTCGAAAGGTGTAAAGAGAAGGAATATTCTGATCCAGAAATCGTATAAACGACTGGAAGCGAATATATACGGCAACATTATCTATAATATGCTGGGACTGGAAGCTTATCTGAAATACTTCAATAAATCGGATGCTACAGTACAACAAGGTATAGAACTGCTCGAAAAGGGAGAAGCTTTCCCAAAAGCACCCGCCGAGACAGAAGAGGAAGTGACGAAAGATAATAAAGATGGAAAGAAAAAAAGAACTGCGCAAGCTTATGGCATCACTGAAGATCCGACACGCATCTTCGACTTTGCAGAAGCTTCAATCAGCTAAAATACTTGCCGCCCTCGAAGCCCACCCGGCTTTCAGGGCGGCAACTACTGTATTGCTCTACCATTCGCTCAAAGATGAAGTAGACACGCATGCGTTTATCCGGAAATGGAGCAATGAGAAACGGATATTGCTTCCGGTAGTTGTCGGTGATGAATTGGAATTACGCCTCTATACCGGTCCCGAGGATATGGCAACCGGCACTTACGGTATTGAAGAGCCTGTTGGAGAAACATTTACGGACTATGCAGACATAGACTTTATTGCCGTTCCCGGTGTAGCTTTCGACCGGAAAGGAAACCGGCTGGGGAGGGGAAAAGGCTATTATGACCGTTTGCTGCCACGTATCCCCGCAGCTTATAAAGCAGGCATCTGCTTCCCATTTCAAATAGTAGAAGAAGTTCCGGCAGAAGCATTCGACATCTGCATGGACATAATTATAACAAGTAATGAGGACGAATTATCACACCCACACCACCCGCTGCCTCCATGCGACAGGGAGTGACGAAGAATTTGTTTTAAGCGCCATCAAAGGCGGCTATCAGGAACTTGGTTTCTCTGACCACACACCATGGAAATACCATACCGATTATGTATCCGACATCCGGATGACTCCCGAAGAACTGCCGGAGTATGTAGAAAGCCTCCGCTCGCTACAAAAGAAATATAAAGATCAAATCAGCATTAAAATCGGCTTGGAATGTGAATATTTTCCGGAGTATATTCCCTGGCTGAAAGGAGTTATCAAGGAGTATCAGCTGGATTACATCATCTTCGGCAACCACCATTTCCATACAGATGAGAAGTTTCCTTATTTCGGGCGAAATACCCATACGGTAGATATGCTTGAACTTTATGAAGAGAGTGCGATTGAAGGGATGGAAAGCGGCTTGTTTGCCTATCTGGCACATCCCGACCTGTTCATGCGTTCATATCCTGAATTCGACCGTCATTGTAAACTTGTCAGCAGACACATCTGCCGGACAGCAGCCCGCTTGAACCTGCCCCTGGAATATAATATAGGTTACGAAGACTACAACGATGAACATGGAATAACAACCATTCCCCACCCTGCTTTTTGGGAAATAGCAGCACACGAAGGCTGCACCGCCATTATCGGAGTGGATGCCCACAACAACCAATATCTTGAAACTCCGTTCTACTATGACCGGGCAAATGGGACACTCCAAAAGCTGGGGATGAAAGTGACAGACAGAATTCCTTTCCTCAACGAAAAATAATGTTTGTGATAACCGTAGCCCCTACTCTCTGATTCAGAGTACGCACCAGAAGTTCCCGTCCCATCATCAGTTCCTGACGAAGGGCGGCGGAAGTGAGATGTACATACAGCGTCTGGTTACGGATATAGAGATTACTGGTATAGCTTGCCGCCGGTCCCAACACCTGCGGCCAGGCATCCAGCAACCGCTGCTCATTGAGAGGAGACTCCAGACTCTCCTGACGCAGGTATTGCTGAATCAGTTTTCCTATCTGCTCGGCATCGTTACGTTTCATTGTTCTGCTCCCATTTCATTAATTACACCCTGATCTACGCGGAATACTTTATAATCGCTGCCTACCTTCTGCAGAATACGATCCAGATGTTCACGGTTGGTATCCGTTATAAATATCTGTCCGAAGTTGTCACCAGCCACCAGCTTGACAATCTGCTCTACCCGCGAAGCATCCAGTTTATCAAAGATATCATCCAACAGCAATAAAGGGACGGTCTGCCCCGTACGTTTCAAGAAGTCGAACTGCGCCAGCTTCAACGCTACCAGATACGTTTTATTCTGTCCCTGCGAACCTTCCTTCTTGATCGGAAAGTCGCCCAACAGCATATTCAGTTCATCTTTATGAATCCCCCGCAAAGAGAATCCCATAATTTTATCCCGTTCCCGGCTTTGCTTCAGTACTTCCAGCAAAGAAGCATCCCGTGCATGCGAATCATAAGACAGCCCCACCTGCTCTTTATCCTGGGAAATAAAAGAATAGAACGACTGGAAAATAGGAATAAACTCTTCGATAAACGCCTCCCGCTTGCGAAAAACAATTTCACCCGCTTGCGCCATCATCTCCTCCCAAACCAGGAACAATTCCTCTTCTACCGGAAATTCACTTTTTAATAAGGTATTACGCTGTGCCAATGCCTTATTATAGCGTATCAATGCTTCCAGATATTCCTTATCATACTGAGAGATCACGACGTCCATAAAGCGGCGCCGTTCGTCACTTCCTCCGGCTATCAACTCCGAATCGGCAGGCGAAACCATCACTAACGGCAGAAAGCCGATATGATCGGAAAAGCGGCTATACCCCTTTTTATTCCGTTTGAATTGCTTTTTCGAACGACGCTTCATTCCGCAGTAAATCTCCTCTGGTGTGCCATCTTCCGCCTCATAAAAGCCCTGAATAACAAAGAAATCCTGTTCGTGCCGAATGTTCTGCGAATCAATCGGATTACCCGAACTCTTACAGAAAGATAAAAAGTACACTGCATCCAGCAGATTCGTCTTTCCCATCCCGTTCTGTCCGAAGAAACAATTCAGTTTGGCGGAGAATCCGATCTCTACCTGTTCCAGATTCTTATAGTTTAATATGGATATCCGTTTCAGTATCATTGTATACGCGTTAATTTGTTCACAAAAGTAGCAAGTTTTTCGAGGTTTTCGAGCGTAAAACAAAAAAAGATGCCTCTAAATTTCGTTTGTAGATATAAAAAAACTACTTTTTCTTGGAAACGCAATTCATTTATTATGAGCGTTGTTTTTAAGTGAGTTAATCAGTAAAAAGCTCGTTTTTGCCATAAAAATAACTAAGTTAAGAACGAGAATCAATCTCAAACTTTAAGAACAATATGGAAGAACAGCTTTTCTTTAATTTCAATTTAAACTTTAACCTACGCAACCAAAAGTGTGAAAAACCAAGTCTTATATATAGTGTTGTGACGTGGCAAGGAAAACAGCTAAAAGTAAGTACGGGCATGAAAGTCTTTCCTGACCAATGGGACAAGAAAAAACAACTATGCAAAGTAGGAACAGGGTTAAGCAAATTGGATAATCGAAATAACACCATCGCAAATAACAAAATTAAAGATACATTATTTGCATTTTCAGAGCTAAAACTTTTCCTTTGTGAACAAGACGAATTCAATTATGAAGACTTTTATACAATCTTACGCAAATATTTAAATCCCACATTAAAAACAAAGAAATTAATTACAAAGAATATGGAAAATGCAACAATTACAATATCAAGGCATATAGATAAAGGTAGTCAGTCTGAACAAAGTAAGAAAATCTATCATGGAAACATCAATACTTTTAAAAAATTTCTAAATGTCAGTGGCATACAAGACACATGGGCTAATATAAATAAAGATACTATAGAAAAATACAAGCAGTGGTGCATTGATAAACACGAAGTTTGGAATACTACAAATAATAAAATAGATTTTATTAAAAACATTCTTAAAGAAATTGATGAAATAAACGGAATATGGGATTACAATAAGAGTAAAATAGACAAAATCAAAAGAATTCCCTGTAAACTTTCCAATAAAGAACAACACGAATTACAATTGGCATTAAATGAAAAGGAAATAATAACCTTATATCGTCTTAACCAACTAAGTGAAGAAGAAACTGAAATAAGAGACATTTTCATATTACAGACCTTAGTAGGGCAGCGCATTGGAGATATGCACAAAGTTTTTGATGGAAGTATAGCCATAAACGAAAATGCTACAATCACAATTACACAGCAGAAAACAAAAGAAAGTGCCACTATACCAATTTTCCCACTAACCCAAGAATTACTACAAAAGTACCAACAGGGATTTCGGTATATTGATACAAACCTAAAAAAAGACCAAGATAAAATCAATACAGCCATCAAAAAGATAGCTGCACAAGCAGGGCTAACCACATTGCAAACATACGTACAACAATACGGATATGACAGAAAAAATATAAGTAAAAGAATGTGTGACAGAATTCACACACATACAGCAAGACATTCATTTATTACTATGATGTGCCTATGTAATGTTCCAAAAGAAGATGTTATTATTGCTACGGGACATACAGATACCAAAATGATAGATAAGGTCTACTTGCATCTACAAGATGCAGACAAAAGGAATAAAGTTAGTAAGTCATTCGCTAATTTAGACAGTTCCATATTCGGAGGATATAACTCTGATTGTATATCCGAAAAACAAAATAACAATCCTCCCACTTCTTTAAGCAGTAATTCTGAAATAGGTGCAATCAAAGAATTAGCCAAAGAAAATGTCATATTAGAACAAAACAACAAGAAAGTACAAGAAAAACTCAACTCAATATTAAATATAAATGAAATAGTTAAACAACATGATGAATATACCACAGAACGTCTGCAAGAGTTTATAGAGTATGGTTCTCTTAGCGGATTTGAGGATAATGACATTGATGATGATTTGGACATTGATATATCCGATAATAGCCTGAAATAATACTGTTTGGCAGGTGTATTGTTTTTCAATTTGTCAGGTTATTATATTTCTTCAAATCATTGTTTGACATATTTACAACGCGGTTTGTGGGGATTGGAGAGGTTGATAATGAAACAAAAACACGCAAGTATGGTACTACGTATCCCCGCTTTTAAAATAGCAGAATATCTTCAACCTTTCTACTTCACAGCCATTTGCCGTGTAAATCATTTTTTTTCAGAAAATAGTGCAGTTAAATATTGAACTTTCCTACTCTTTTAACTACTTATCTATATAATATTAGATTAATATATGAAAGAGGAAACAAAAAAGAAAATTAGTATGCGCTTGCGAGGACGAAAAAAATCTGCAACTCATTGTAAGCACATCTCCCAAAGTCTTCAAGCATTGAAGAAGACTAAAGAGCACAAAGAACATCTTAGTGCTTCGTTACGAGAGTACCATAAGAATAATAAAACAAAAATAGAAAGAGATGAGAAAGAAAAAGAGCATAATAAGTGTTGATAAATTAACCCTTTGTTATAAGGCAACTGATGAAGTTATTGATAAATTGAATGAATATAACGAATTAATAGATAGTGATGATAGTTTTACGCTTGTGCGTGTGCCAAGTGATGAGGCTTTATTCGCCAATAGCTTTCATGTAATGGTTTCTTTTGATGGGTTCGGTAGGACACATCAAAAGAAATTCGCCACATTAAAAACAAAATTACGTAGCATGGGAGATGATAAAGTTAATTATGTGTGGTTGTATATTGAAAATTGGGTCTTCTATGAGGTGTTTGGCATATATGACAGTGGTAAATGTAATTGGTTGGCTTGTGTGGACTATATTGCGGATGAATTAGGATTAAGCCTCAACAACATTACGGATTTGCACGTGGCATTAGATACAAATATTAATTTTGCGAAGAAAATCAAACATGCGCAGTTTAATGATGATTATGAGGTGATATTAAACGGAAAGGCGCGTTTAGACAAGAAAGAAGTGTTAGATGAAATTTTGCACATACAAACGGGAGACCAATGTCGTTTAAAGACTTTAACTATTTGTATTAGCCCGAAGAAACAAGACGGACTGTCATTAAAGGTGTACGATAAGAAAAAAGAATTGGAAAAATCGAACAAAAAATATATTCCACAATGGAATGGACTTAATGATAAAGATTATCGGGTAGAATTAACGATAAAAAACGAGCATTTGAAAGAGTTTTATCAATGGAAAGGTGAAGTTATTCCCAATGAATTGCTAATGGCTACATTAGCGTCACAATCGCAAAGTCAAAATTTGCTTTTTGATATGCTTTATTATTTTTCTAATAGGCTACTGCGTTTTCGTTATGGTGGAAAGTGCATTTCAATTTTTCAACTTTGATATTAAGGTTGCTTTGAGCAGGGGTATTAGCAAACCACCCTGCGAAGCAGCTCTTTAAAGCTCTAATTAATTATCAATTAATATTTTATATGGTACAAAATGCGTAGCACTTATCTTTTATGTATTCAAATTGAAAGTGTATTCAAATAAATCTACAATACGATAAAATGAATACTACATATTGTATTCAATTTATTCTTTGATTAATTTGCATACAACAAAATAAATGATTATCTTTGTCTCATAATCAAAAAGTCAATATATGAGAGCGATAATATATGCACGTGTTAGTTCAACGACTGACCGACAAACAACCGATAGACAAGTGGAAGACTTAAAATCTTATGCGGAATATTCCAAAATGGAAGTTGTAAAAGTCTTTGAGGAAAAGATAAGTGGGGCAAAGAAGAATACGGAGCGTCCAATTCTCGTTGAGGCTTTGAACTATTGTCGGACGGAAAATATAGATATGTTGTTGGTATCTGAATTAAGTCGGTTGGGGCGCAATGCTTTTGAAGTATTAGAGGCAGTGAAAGGTTTGGTTGATGACGGAATTAATTTATACATGCAAAAAGAAAAATTTACGCTATTGGACGATGAGAAACAACCGTCCATGTTTGCACCCATAATGCTTGCTACCTTGTCAACCTGTTCTCAATTAGAACGGGAGAACATTAAGTTCCGTCTTAATTCGGGACGACAGCAGTACATTGCCAAAGGTGGGCAACTTGGACGGAAAATGGGTAGCATAAAAAGTGCGGACAAAAAGAAAGAAGAGTATAAGGACGTGCTAAAGGCATTAAGACAAGGATACTCTGTGAGGAAAGTGGCAAAACTTACCGACACGTCAGCCTCAACCGTTCAGCGTTTAAAGAAAGAGTTTCAGTTATGATTAAGGGTGCGTAATTTACGCACCCTTAATACAGTTGGATTATTTCCCGAAATCATACATTAGGGTTACAGTGCCATTAAATTTGTAAATATCGCCTTTATATACCATTTCAAGTTGTTCAAATTTGATGGTTATTTCACTTTTTTCTTTGTTGGTATCCATCACAGTTGCTTTGCCGTTTTGATACGAATAACTTTCCCAAGAAGAGGCTTCGGGAGGGGATAATGTGAGTTGCATTTTTGACACATCATCTCCTTTTTTAAGGTCTGCGGCACTTTGAAAAGAGAACATATAATATTCAAGGTCATTAGTGCCATTTTTTACATTGTCAACAGTGATTGTAAATTCTCCGCTACCATTACTCCAAGAACCCTCCAATCCTGCGATAGTGGATATAGTTCTCATTACACCGTTAATTTCAATGGTGTTACCATTTGTTTCATTGTTTTCATCGTCATTACCACATGACATAAGAGTAAATGATAATGTAGCTAATAGTATTATAGAAAAAAAATATATATACTTCTTCATAGCTTTTTTTGTTAAGATGGATTTATATTATTCTTTTATTTGATTTTAATAACGCGAAAATTGTTCTTGTTGTCAATGATTACACCATTTGCGCCAAGTTTACGAGCCTTACGTGCGGCTTTCCATAAGAGGTATTTTTCAAGTCTTGGGCGTTCGGGTCTCACTAATGGCAAAATCCACGGAGTGTATGCCCCCAACGCAACCACTTCAAAATCTTTTCCTACCTCATTTTCATTCATATACACATTTACATTTTCATAGGTATCTTTTTTCTTCTTATCAGTCTTGAACAAAGTTTTACCAAGCAATGTAGTGTGATTGATTTTTTTCTCGTAATTCGTTTTCAATTTGTCAGTACTCATATAATTCACCGTACTGCAAGATGAAAGAGCGATACACCCGATGAGTGCAAAGCCAATTACATGTTTATTCATATAAAATAAGATTTTGTGTGTTCGGCAGCCCCGACTGAACGTTAATATAAAGAAAGAGGCGTGGGTACTGTTAGTTTATTCACTGTTAAGCATCGCCAAACGCTCCTACTACAAATAAACAACAGCCCACGCCCTTACTTATGTAAGTACGTGAGCATTCAGTTGTCCATCCCGTAGTAGTCTAAAATTTGGCGATTTTAACAGTGGGATTTCACTAAACGCATCTCATTTAAATTCTAAAATGTCGGTGCAAAGATACAAAGTTTTTTTTGTTTGGCATGGAAGAAAAGAATAATTCATTATCTTTGCGCAGAATTTATGGCAGCAATAGTAGCAGATACTAATAACCAACTTTATAATTAGTTGTTTTTCAGTACCCAATATAAAAAAACTACTTTTGCGAGTCGAATTATCAAACGATGAATAATAACAAAAAGAATCATATAAAAATGGCAGAACAAAAGAATCAGAACGAACATCTGAACGTAGAAGATGCACTGACACAATCGGAAGCATTTCTTGTTAAGTACAAAAACGCAATCATCGGCGGTGTTGTAGCCGTGATTATCATCGTAGCAGGTTTTATCATGTACAAGAACCTCTATGCTGAGCCACGTGAAGAAAAGGCACAGGCTGCTCTTTTCAAAGGACAGGAATACTTTGAACAAGATGCTTATGAACAAGCACTGAACGGTGATAGTATTGGTTATGTAGGTTTCCTCAAAGTTGCCGACGAATATAGCGGAACAAAAGCCGCTAATCTGGCAAAAGCATATGCAGGAATCTGCTACGCACAACTGGGTAAATATGACGAAGCAGTAAAGATGCTCGACGGCTTCAACGGAGGCGACCAGATGGTAGCTCCCGCTATCCTCGGCGCAACAGGAAACTGCTACGCACAACTGGGTCAGCTGGACAAAGCCGCTTCTACCCTGCTCTCTGCAGCAGACAAAGCTGACAATAACTCATTAAGCCCTATCTTCCTGATGCAAGCCGGTGAAATTCTGGTGAAACAAGGAAAGTATGATGATGCCGTTAATGCCTACACTAAGATCAAGGACAAATACTTCCAGTCTTACCAGGCTATGGACATCGACAAGTACATCGAACAGGCTAAATTGATGAAGAAATAATATACCTTATTATATATAATAGAAGGTTAGGCACGGATTACACGGATTTCACGGTTTTTAGTACGCACAATATGTACTAATGCAATTATGCGAAGCTACCGTGAAATCCGTGTAATCCGTGCCTTTTTAAAATCATGTATTTATAACCCACTTTAATTACTACAATTATGGCAACAGCATACCATAACTTATCCGAATACGATTTCAACTCTGTACCAAACGCTGAAAACATGAAATTCGGCATCGTCGTATCCGAATGGAATTTCAATATTACCGGAGCCTTATTGAACGGCGCAGTCAATACATTAAAAAAACATGGAGTGAAAGATGAAAATATTCTGGTAAAAACTGTACCGGGAAGTTTCGAACTAACTTTCGGCGCCAATCAAATGATGGAAAATTGCGATGTGGATGCAATTATTGCAATTGGTTGCGTAATTAAAGGAGATACTCCACATTTTGATTATGTTTGTATGGGAGCGACTCAAGGAATTACCGAATTAAACGCAACTGGCGACATACCAGTCATTTACGGATTAATTACCACCAATACAATGGAGCAAGCAGAGGATCGTGCCGGTGGCAAACTGGGTAACAAAGGAGATGAATGTGCAATTTCTGCAATAAAAATGATCGATTTTGTTTGGAGTTTAAATAAATAGTTGTATCTTTGCACCGCAATTGAGAAACAAACCTC
>PPYE01413813.1_pt1 | contig 14647 bp, 10 predicted proteins | sample 1559881 | NCBI WGS metagenome assembly PPYE01 (sample SAMN08240022, study PRJNA423297) | Human gut metagenome, whole genome shotgun sequencing project.
GCAAGATATGAGGCTGGAAAGCGTGAGTATCTGATGAAGGACCAGCGATGGGGTAGCGGTGTGCTGAAGCTCTCGGTGTTGGCTTATCCGCAGACGGAAGGTGCTGTCTGGAAATTCGCTGCCGAGAATTTTGGCAAGGCGAAAATCGAGATTGTGGGTATGATATGCGAAACCAGGGTGAGCAAGTTTAAGAGAGCCGGCGACATCGGCAAGTTCGACGGTCCTGAGGCCTTCGATGCGCCTGCCCAGCCCAAGATGCTCTCTACCGTTGCAGGCATGATGCCTCAGAAGGGCGCTGCCGAACTGTATTTCTCGGTCGACAACACCGTCTTGTCGACAGGCAAGAACTCGGAGATGTGCAAGCGTTATCAGGCAGCAGAGCAGTGGCGTTCCGACTTGTCTTCTTCCGTCATCTTCAATACTCCCGATGCTTATCTGAATCCTGTAGGCGGAACCATGGTCATGGCTGCAGACGGAGCCTGGAACGGGCAAGTGTGGACGCATGGCGCTGTGGGCTGGAGAATGCCTCTGCCAGGCTGGCGTGCAGCCTATATGGGCGATTTCTTGGGTATGTTCGACCGCCAGCGCATTCATTTCGACGCCTATGCCAAGAGTCAGGTGACCGACATCCCTGTGACCCGTCCTCATGTGATGGACAAGGAGCACAATCTCTCGCGTGGCGCCTATGAATGGGGCACACCGATGTACAGCAATGGCTACATCTGCCGCAATCCGGAGAACAACAAGCAGTTCCACCATTACGACATGAACCTGGTGTATATCGACGAGTTGCTCTGGCATTTCCAGTTTGACGCCGATACAGCCTATATGCGCAAGATGTGGCCTGTCATCAAGAGTCATCTCGCCTGGGAGAAGAACACCTGGGATCCCGACAACGACGGACTCTACGATGCCTATTGCTGTATCTGGGCAAGCGATGCGCTGCAATACAACAGCGGTGGCGTAACCCATTCGTCGGCCTATAACTACCGTGCCAACCTCTTGGCTGCCCGCATGGCAGAGATGATAGGCGAGAATCCAGCGCCTTATCGTGAGGAAGCCGACAGGATACTGAAAGCCATGAACAGCCGACTGTGGCTGAAAGATTTCGGACACTGGGCTGAATATCAGGACTTCATGGGACTGAAGCGAGTTCATAAGGACGCAGCGCTGTGGAGCATCTACACACCGATAGACTGTGGCGCAGGAACTGGCGAACAGAACTATCTGGCAACGAAGTATGTGGACAGGCACATCCCGCGCGTACCTTATATATATGATGGACAGGAATATCAGACGGTGAGCACGTCCGACTGGTCGCCTTACGAATGGAGTATCAACAATGTGGCGATGGCAGAGGTGATGCATACCGTGCTGGCTTATTATCAGGCAGGAAGAGCGGAGGAGGCTTACCGACTGCTGAAAGCCAATGTGCTCGACTTCATGTATCTTGGCAGCAGTCCGGGCAACTTCGGACAGTTGTCGACGATGGACCGTGCCACAGGCGAGGGCTATCGCGATTTCTCTGATGTGACGGGCATCTCGTCGCGTGCGTTTATCGAAGGCCTTTATGGCATCACGCCCAATGCTTTAGAGGGCAAGTGCATCATTCGTCCTGGTTTCCCCGCAGCATGGGACAGCGCGTCGGTGCATACGCCTTATTTGGACTACTCGTTCAGAAGAGTGGGCGATAAGGACATCTTCGATATAGAGCAGAACTTCGCCCGTCCGCTGCAGATTGTGATACGTCAGAATATGGGTGGAGGAAAATACAAAGACACCGAACTGACAGCCGACAAGCGCCAGCACGTGGAGCTGGCAACCATCAAGCCCGTAGACAATGATGAGGTTGAGGTAAAGAAGACTTACACCTTGGCTGATGCCGTTGCGGAACAGACGGCCGACCGATGGGGAACGATGACAGGTGTGGGCAATGACTTCGACCAGTTGAACGACGGAAAGCGAAGAATGGTGAACATGGATGCTGCCTTCAATTCGGAAGTGAGCGATATCTTCAAGAACCAATACCTCAAACCCCGCTCGCCTTACACCACACTCTGTGTGCCTACGCAGGGAATGGGCGACTGGTGTTCAACGAAGAAACTCGCCAAGATAGACGACTCCAAGTTGCGCAGCATGGTGAAGGACGGATCTTTCGAGACCTTGCCAGGCTTGTCGTTCCGCACACCAGCCGAGGGCAAGACTATTGCCTATACCAGTTTGTGGGACAATTATCCCGACAGCATCACCATTCCTTTGTCTGGCAAGGCTTCGCATGCCTATCTGCTGATGGCTGGCTCTACCAACCCCATGCAGTTTGCCATAGAGAATGCCGTGGTGAGAGTGGAATATACCGACGGTACGACAGATGAGCTGATGCTTGTTCCACCCGTCAACTGGTGTCCTATCGAGCAAGACTTCGTGGAGAACGCTGTGGCTTTTGCCATGCCTGCCGTTCGTCCTTACCGCATAGGTCTGAATACGGGTATTGTAAGCCGTCATCTTTTCCGCGACTCTCACTATCAGGAGGCAGCCACTGCCGGCGATCTTCCTGATATGAAGTTGGCGATGTGTGCCCTGCCTGGTGGCGCTGCCACGATGCTCGACATGCCTCTCAACGCCAAGAAGAAACTCCGTTCGCTGACTCTCCGTGCCTTGAGCAACGAGGTGGTTGTTGGACTGATGGGAGTTACGTTGCAGAAGTAAAAAACAGCTTTCGCAAATGGGGAAGTTAAGTTAAAGAAGTTATAGAAGTTAAAGCCATATGCTTTATGGCTAAGTATTCAATCAAAAAAGGCTGTGTCTTTGGGAAGAATCCCTTTGACACAGCCTTTCGTTTTTGTATGTAGTATTGAAGTAGAAGATTACTTAACCATGATCTTCTTGACAGAACCGTCGCTCATCTTCACGATGTTGAGTCCCTTGTTGAGCTGGGCGTTGCGAACACCGTTCACGCTGAAAATAGCTTCAGCCTTGGCAGATGTGTTGGCGTTCATGTTGTCGATACCTGTTGGAGTGCTGTTGAGGTAAGTCTTGATCGTATTGATAATGTTCTGCAATGTGGTCTTGTTCGCAGTATATGTACCGTAATTGGCTGTAGCTGTAGAGGTGAGGATTTCTTTCAGCTGGCTGAGCAAACTTGTAGAAATTTTCTCGTTGCTTGTCAATTCACTTGCCTCTTTGTAGAGTGCAGAATATATGCTGTAAGCCTCTTTCTGTTCAGGAGAGATAAAGAGGAAGTCATTGTATTTGCTCTTGGTTTCGGCTGCTGTGTATTTGTCTTTTTCAACGTTGAAATAGCGAGTAAATAAAAACGTAAACCAGCCTTCTGTTTTAGATAATTTATAAGAAAAGCCTCTGTCTTGGGTATCGCCTGTTACAAAGTTAAATACTGTGGCTTCGTCTTTGTTTGTAGCTGTATACCAATCCCTTCCTGCTCCAGCTGCGCTCCACATCTTTATGTGGTAATCCACACAACTGAACTGGTTGTTAGAAAGTGTCCAGAGTGCAGCATTGTCGATATTTTTCTCAGAGGGAGTGTCGTCGGTAGTTACGAAAATGCCAGCGCCAACATTATATACATAAACTTGCTGTTCTTCACCTGTTACCTCTTCGCCTCTCCACCAGCTGTTGGCTTCTGCTGGTGTATAGGTTGTTGTGTTTACTTCTTCTTGTGCGTTTACTACTGTTGCTCCTACTGTCAAAATAGCTGCGAGCATGATGCTTTTGGCATATTTAGCCATGGTGTAAATTTGTTTCATTTCTTACTTATGTTTTATGATTCTTATTTTAAAATCGTGATTAATAGTATTTTAAAAATAGGAAGATAAACATAGATGTGTATGATTACCTTGTATACAATCTTGTTATTACCCTTTTTTTGAGTGTGCAAAGTTACGAAAAAAAACGCTAATAACCATTCAAGTTTCGGAGAAAAGCAAAGAAAAGAGTGGTAAAATTGATATGAATCATGAAAAAAGGCTTCCGAAGAAACCTTCGAAAGCCTTTATACACATGGGCTGAACCCATGTTTATGCTGTAAAACAAGAGTTTATCTTACAAATCCCAACCCACAGCGCTTGCGCCGAGAACAGCTGCAGAGCTGCCATCGAGAGTTGACACAAGGAACTTAGCCTTGCCCTTGAAGATAGGCAATACGGTATTGTCGTATGACTCCTTGAGAGGTTTCATCAAGAGATCGCCAGCCTTGGTAAGACCGCCGAAGAAGACGAAAGCCTCAGGTGAAGCGAATGCTGCGAAGTCGGCACAAGCCTCACCGAGCATCTTGCCAGTGAAGTCGTACACGCGCTTAGCCAGGGCGTCGCCCTTGCCGGCAGCAATACTTACTTCGTAAGAGGTGATGTCCTCTGGCTTGATTTCGCGGAGCAATGAAGGCTCATCGCTCTTCTCGAGGAATTCGCGTGCAGTACGAGCCACACCTGTTGCAGAGCAGTAAGCTTCCAGACAGCCAGTTCTGCCGCAGCCGCATGTACGGCCTTCCTTGCCACGAACCATAACCACATGGCCCAGCTCGCCAGCGAAACCATCGCAGCCATAAACCATCTTTCCATCAATCACGATGCCTGAGCCTACGCCAGTACCCAAAGTGATGTCGATGAAGTTCTTCAGTCCACGTGCTGCGCCATAAGTCATTTCGCCCAGTGCTGCCGCATTGGCATCATTGGTAAGCGCTACTGGGAGTCCGCCAAGAGCCTTGCTGAAGAGGTCTGCCAAAGGAACTACACAAGTGTGAGCCCAGGGCAGGTTGGGAGCGTACTCGATAGTTCCCTTATAGAAGTTGCCATTAGGTGCTCCGATACCCATAGCCTTGATTTTCTCAATACCACCAACAGTTTCGATAATAGGTTGTAGTGCTTCGACAGCTGCCTTTACGTAATCATTCACGTTGTCATAGCCACCGGTCTTGATGGCTGTAGTAGCCTTGATTTCACCACGTGCGTCCACGATACCGAAAACAGAGTTGGTGCCGCCAAGGTCCAAGCCGATTACATACGGCTTCAATGCATTTTCTGTCATATTGTTTATGTTTTTTAATAAGTTAGAGTTTTAAAATTTGATGGCAAAGATAAGAAAAAAAATGCATCGGACAAACTTTTAGACGGAAAATTTGCATTGTATGATTAAAAAATTGTATCTTTGCACCTCGTATGAATTCATTGTTTCCAATAGAGATAAACATCCTTGATTTTATTTTCAAGGGTATTGTCATAGGTATCATTGCCTCTGCTCCCATGGGTCCAGTAGGTATTTTGTGTATTCAGCGCACGTTGAACAAGGGGCGCTGGTATGGTTTTGTGACAGGTATCGGCGCTGCTTGCAGCGACATCGTGTATGCCATGTTCACGGGTTTGGGTATGAGTTTTGTGATGGATTTTGTCAACAATGCCCAGAACAAGTTCTATCTTCAGATTTCGGGCAGTCTGTTGCTGCTTGTCTTCGGAGTGTATTGTTTCAAGAGCAACCCGATGAAGAATATGCACAAGAGCAGCAACAAGCAGGGCACATTGTTCCACAACGGCCTGACGGCCTTTCTCGTCACCCTCTCCAATCCGCTCATCGTGTTCCTCTTCATGGCCACATACGCGCAGTTTGCCTTTGTGGTTCCCGACATGCCTATTGAGATGAGCGTGGGCTATCTCAGCATCGTGTTTGGCGCCTTGCTGTGGTGGTTTGGTCTTACCTGGCTCATCGACAAGATACGCGGCAAGTTTGATACCAATGGCATTCTTATTATTAATAAGGTGATAGGCAGTGTGGTGATCATCTTCTCGCTGATAGCGCTGATAGGCACGGTGTTCAACCTGTATCATCTGCCCGAGTTTTAGGCTGTCCTACGGGGCGTGTGCCCGGAAAGATTATATGAGAATATTATTTTCACAAAATATATGTTTGTAGCACAAGAGTTAAGAAAGAAAAGTATCGCCGAATACCTGTTGTATATGTGGCAGGTGGAGGACATTATCCGTGCCTATGGCTGTTCGCTGCCCGTTATCCGCAAGCAGTATATCGACCGTTTCGACTATACCGACGAGCAGAAAGCCGAGGAGCTGGACTGGTTTGGCAACCTCATCCGCATGATGAACGAGGAAGGAAAGCGCGAGTATGGACATCTCGATATCAACCGCGTGTTGCTCAAGGACGTCATCGACTTGCACGGAATGTTGCTGCAGAGCAGCAAGTTCCCCATCTATAATGCCGAATACTACAAGGTGTTGCCCTACATCGTAGAGCTGCGCAACAAGGGCGACAAGGATGTGAACGAGATAGAAACCTGCTTAGACGCACTCTATGGCGTGATGATGCTCCGCCTGCAGAAGAAGGAGATAACGCCCGAGACAGCCCGTGCCGTGACCGAGATCAGCACCTTTGTGGGCATGCTGAGCGATTATTACATCAAGGACCGTACAGAGGGCTTGAAGTTTGACGACGACATGTAGTGTTTAATTTTTAGGATATACATATTTTATAATAATATACAGAACTTGAGAAAAGTTCAAAATATATATACAACGAGATGAAAGAGATTGAAAGAAGAAGAACGTTTGCCATTATTTCTCACCCTGATGCAGGTAAGACCACACTGACCGAGAAATTCCTTCTCTTTGGTGGACAGATACAGGTGGCAGGTGCCGTAAAGAACAATAAGATACGCAAGACAGCCACTTCCGACTGGATGGATATAGAGAAACAGCGTGGTATTTCTGTTTCCACGTCGGTGATGGAGTTCGACTACTTGCCCGATGGCGAGCATGGCGATCCCTACAAGGTGAACATCCTCGATACTCCCGGTCACCAAGACTTTGCCGAGGATACTTACCGCACGCTGACAGCCGTTGACTCAGCCATCATCGTGGTCGACTCAGCCAAGGGTGTGGAGGCCCAGACCCGCAAGTTGATGGAAGTGTGCCGTATGCGCAATACGCCTGTTATCATCTTCATCAACAAGATGGACCGTGAGGGCCGCGATGCCTTCGACGTGCTCGACGAACTGGAGGAAGAACTCAAGATCAAGGTTCGACCCCTGAGCTGGCCTATCGGACAAGGTGCCCGGTTCAAGGGCGTGTACAATATCTACGAGCAGCAGCTCAACCTCTTTACTCCCAACAAGCAGCGCGTGACCGAGAAGGTGGAAGTGGACGTCAACTCCGAAGCGCTCGATCAGCATGTGGGTGAGCGCGAGGCTGCCCAGTTGCGTGAGGATCTGGAGTTGGTCAACGGCGTTTATCCAGCCTTCGATGTGGAGACTTACCGTTCGGCCGAGGTGGCACCGGTGTTCTTCGGTTCTGCGCTCAACAACTTCGGTGTGCAGGAACTTCTCGACTGCTTCGTCAAGATAGCACCGTCGCCCAAGCCCACTCAGGCCGAGGAGCGACTGGTAGAGCCAGAGGAAAGCAAGTTTACTGGCTTCATCTTCAAGATCACCGCCAATATCGACCCCAACCACCGTTCATGTATTGCCTTCTGCAAGATTTGTTCGGGCAAGTTTGTGCGCAATCAGCCTTACCTGCACGTACGATTGGGCAAGACCGTCCGTTTCTCTTCGCCCACACAGTTCATGGCGCAGCGCAAGAGCACCATCGACGAGGCTTATCCTGGCGATATCGTAGGTCTGCCTGACAACGGCATCTTCAAGATTGGCGACACGCTCACCGAGGGCGAGCAGCTGCACTTCCGTGGTTTGCCTTCGTTCTCGCCTCTGCTCTTCAAGTATATCGAGAACGACGACCCAATGAAGAGCAAGCAGTTCCAGAAGGGATTGGAGCAGTTGATGAACGAGGGTGTGGCACAGCTGTTTGTCAACCAGTTCAACGGCCGCCGCATCGTGGGAACCGTAGGACAGTTGCAGTTCGAGGTCATCCAGTATCGTTTGGAGAACGAGTACAATGCCAAGTGCCGCTGGGAACCTGTCCACCTGCACAAGGCTTGCTGGATAGAGGCCGACGATGAGCAGGAGCTGGAGAACTTCAAGAAGCGCAAGTATCAGTACATGGCCAAGGACATAGAGGGCAGAGACGTGTTCCTCGCCGACTCGGGCTATGTGCTCAGCATGGCACAGCAGGACTTCGAACATATCAGGTTCCATTTCACTTCGGAGTTTTAAGGAATGATGAGGCGCGGACAACACAGAGGCTGATGCCATATTCCTTGGTGAAAGCGTTGTGGCAGTCAGGAGATAAAATCCGTGTAATCCGCGTAATCTGTGCCAAGATAAAATAATAAAGGATAATATATATATATTAATGGATGACGATATTTTAGAAGCAAGGAAAAGTTGGGTCGACAAGATGGTGGCCTGGCAGAAGGAACATATTTCCGACCGTCAGATGACACTCATCCTCGCCTTTGTCATCGGGGTGCTCGCCTCGGTGGCAGGCTATTTCCTGCATGGAATCGTGCACGAGATACAGATTCTGCTCACATCGGGATTTGTCAAGAACACGTACAACCTGCTCTTCCTGCTCTTCCCAATCGTGGGCATTTACCTCACGTCGCTCTTTATCAAGTATGTGGTGCGCGACAATATCTCGCATGGTATTACCCGCGTGCTCTACGCCATCTCTACTAAGAACTCCAAGCTGCGCGGCCACAACTGCTGGTCGTCGGTGGTGGCTTCTGGCATCACCATTGGCTTCGGTGGTTCTGTGGGAGCCGAGGCGCCTATTGTGCTTACCGGTTCGGCCATCGGTTCCAATCTGGGACAGATCTTCCGCATGGACAAGAAGACGATGATCCTGCTGGTGGGCTGCGGAGCCAGTGCCGCCATTGCCGGAATCTTCAAGGCACCTATAGCCGGACTGGTCTTCACGCTCGAGGTGCTGATGGTCGACCTGTCGATGGCTTCGCTTCTGCCCATCCTCATCTCGTGTGTCACAGCTACCTGTTTCACCTATATTCTGATGGGCTCGAAGTCGCTCTTCGACTTCACGCTCACCTCGCCCTGGGTGCTCGACCGTGCGCCGGTATGTATCCTGTTGGGCATCTTCTGCGGCTTTGTCAGCCTTTATTTCATGCGCACCATGTCGGCTTGCGAGGGCATGTTCGCCCGTCTGGGCAAGCATCCTTATGCCAAACTCCTCTTGGGCGGACTCATCCTGAGCAGCCTTATCTTCCTGTTTCCTTCGCTCTATGGCGAGGGCTACTCGGCTGTCAACATCCTGCTCAAGGGCAGGACAGAGGCAGAGTGGGGGCAGGTGATGAGCAACTCGCTCTTCTATGGCAACAGCCATCTGCTGCTCGTCTATATCGGACTCGTCACCCTCACCAAGGTGTTTGCCACATCGGCAACCAATGGCAGTGGCGGTTGTGGTGGAACCTTCGCACCTTCGCTCTTTATCGGCGGTTTTGCGGGTTTCTTCTTCTCCCGCTTCTGGAATGCCAACGAGATAGGTGTCTACGTGCCCGAGCAGAACTTCACGCTCATGGGTATGGCAGGCGTGATGACGGGTGTGATGCATGCGCCGCTTACGGGCATCTTCCTCATCGCCGAGCTCACGGGAGGCTATCAGCTCTTCATGCCGCTCATGATCGTCTGCATCTCGTCATACCTCACCATCAGCATCTTCGAGAGCCACAGCATCTACGCCCTGCGACTGGCAAGAGAGGGCAAGCTGCTCACTCATCACATCGACCGTGCGGCCCTCACGCTGATGAGCATGCAGAGTGTCATCGAGAAAGACTATCATCCCATTCATGCCGATCTGCCTATGGGCAAACTCGTGGCTGAGATAAGCCGCAGCAACAACAACTTCCTGCCAGTGGTCGACAAGGGAGGTGTACTCCTGGGCGTGATAGATATCACCCGTATCCGTCACATCATCTTCCGGTCCGAGCTTTATAACCGTTTCACCGTGCGACAGCTCATGTTGCAGCCATCGGCTGTACTTTCCGATCACGAGCCGATGGACGAGGTGATGAAGAAGTTCGACCAGACCGATGCGGCCCAGCTGCCTGTGGTCGACACAGCCGGCGTGCTCGTAGGCTACATCAGCCGTACCAAGGTGTACTCGGTGTATCGCAAGATTGTGGCCGATATGTCGGCAGAATAACTTTAACCCAACTGTTATGGAGAAGAAAGATTTAAGAATCGTTTTTATGGGAACACCCGAGTTTGCGGTGGAATCCCTCAAGAGCCTCGTAGAAGGCGGATATAATGTGGTGGCTGTGGTTACTCAGCCCGACAAACCCGTAGGACGCCATCAGGACACGCTGCAGGCGCCTCCTGTCAAGCAGTATGCCTTGGAGCAGGGCTTGCCCGTGCTGCAGCCTGTCAAGATGAAAGATCCTGAGTTCGTGGAGCAGCTGCGTGGCTTCCGTGCCGACCTTCAGGTGGTGGTGGCTTTCCGCATGCTGCCCGAGGTGGTGTGGGCCATGCCCCGCTTCGGCACGTTCAATGTGCACGCCGCCCTGTTGCCTCAGTATCGTGGCGCAGCACCTATCAACTGGGCTGTCATCAATGGTGAGACGCAGACTGGTGTCACCACCTTCTTCCTCGATCACGACATCGACACCGGACGCATCATCATGCAGGAGCCTTTCGCTATTCCCGACGATGCCGATGTGGAGTATGTCTACGACGGACTGATGCACCTCGGTGCCGGTATCGCGCTCAAGACCATCGACAAGCTGATAGCTGCCGATGGCAACATCGACTCCATCTCGCAGGACGAGTTGGTGGCAGAACAGCAGGAACTGCATCATGCACCCAAAATCTTCAAGGAGACTTGTCGCATCAGTTTCGGCCAGCCAGCCAAGAAGGTGTACGACTTCATCCGCGGTCTGTCGCCTTATCCTGGCGCATGGACCGAGATACAGAAGGAGGGCGGCAAGGCTCAGGTGCTGAAGGTTTTCAAGACCACGAAGACCGGCAAGGCACTTGCAGAAGGCATCGCTGTGGGCTCGCTCCGTGTAGAGGGCAAGAGTCTGCTCGTGGCTTGTGCCGACGAGTGGCTGCAGCTCGACACCATTCAGATAAGCGGCAAGAAGCGCATGGAGGCACGTGACTTCCTCAACGGTATGCGCGACATTGAGCAGTATAAAACCATTTAGAAACATTATACATATTATAATATCAGCATTATGACACAGCAAGAAGACATTAAGAATGCAGTGGAGTGCATGCGAAAGGGTGGAGTGATACTTTATCCCACAGATACGGTATGGGGCATCGGCTGCGATGCCACCAATGCCGAGGCAGTAGCAAAGGTTTATCAGATCAAGCGTCGTGACGATTCCAAGGCGCTCATCTGTCTTGTAGACAGCGCTGACCGTATGGCGCGTTATTTCCGCAATGTGCCTCAGGTGGCGTGGGACTTTATCGATGCAGCCATGCCAGTGAAGCCTACAACCGTCATCCTCGACGATGCTACGGGTGTGGCCAACAATCTGGTGGCAGAGGATGGCAGTCTGGCCATGCGTGTCACCTTCGAGCCTTTCAGCAAGGAGTTGTGTTACCGCTTCCAGAAGCCTTTGGTCAGCACCAGCGCCAATGTGAGTGGTGAGCCTGCGGCACAGAATTATCGTGATATTTCGCCCGAAATCCTGGAGGCTGTCGACTATGTTTGCTGGACCCGCCGCCAGGAGCACAAGCCCCACACGCCTTCCAGCATTGTGAAACTGAGCAAGAATGGCGAGGTGAAGGTGATAAGATAATCGCTTCTTCATCAGTACTCAATATTCTGTAAGTCGCAATATCGTAAAATGTAATATAGTTTTACTGAATATTAGCTTATCTGAATCTTGTCATTTTTGTCAAAGTCATTTTTGTCATTTTCGATTTTGGAAACGAAAAAAGTTCTATAAATAATATATAGAGAGCGAAAAATGTTGTTTTTGATTTTGAAAATGACAAAATGACAAAATGACAAAATGAAAAACCTGCACTCATGCTCCCGCGAGGTCGTCTATTAAGACCAAGGGAGGTCACAATAGATGACAGGTGTCGGTCGTCTATTATGACCCCAAAAGGTGTTAAGAAGAGCCCAAGAAAGATGGAAGCCTAAAAAACGCAGGGCAGGGAGGCGAGCTGATACAGGATGGTTTTTGCCATGCGCTCATGACCCGGATCGTTGGGGTGGAGACGGTCGGTGTCGGGCTTGTTGAAGAGCTGAGCGCCCGCATCGTAGAGAGGGAAAAGACCCGAGAGGGCATTGAGGTCGATGACGGGAACAGCCCACACGTTTCCAGCCTCCTTGACAGCCTTGACGTACTCGTCGAAGAAGACACCACGGGCATTCTCATACATCTCGTCGGGCTGGATGTTCTTCTCGCCCGAGCAGAAATAAGCACGGTGGACAGGTGTCATGACAACGATTTGCTTGGTGGGATACATCTGCTTGAGTTTCGACATGGCGATGTTGATGCGGCCCTTGAGCGTGTTCTTGTCCATGGCAAAGTGGCGGTGACGGCGCTGCACCATTTCACCAGGTTTGTGGCGTGCTACTTTCACACTGTCGAAAGTCTCTGTGTACCATTCGCCTACGGGCACGCCATTGTTGAAATCATTGGTGCCCATGAAGATGAGGATGGCGTCGAAGTCATCGCCATGTTCAGCCTTGAGTTTGTCGGCTTGGCGGGGAATGTCGTTCCACTGTCGTCCGCTCACCCCGTAGACGTAGGGTGTGATGCCGAGCCACTGCTGCAGGAATCCCCAGTATTTCACCTTTGATGCCTTGATGTTGGGGTCGGTGATGGAGTCGCCGAAGTAGGCCACTCGTTTGCCCTGCCAGGGGTGCTGGAAGGTGAGTTGCTGTGGGGTGTTGGTTTTCTGTCTCTTGGCTGCCTGTGTTGGCAGGGTGAGGGCGAGGAGCAGCAGGGCTGCTGCAAGGATTTGTTTCTTCATATCGCTTAGTTTTATTTGTTCTGTACTGGCAAGGTTTTATGCTTGCGTTGGATTTTCTTGTTGTTCGAAGGGCAAAGTTACACTTATTTTTTGACAAGGCATTATCTTTTTGGGAAAAAATCGATGGATGAAAGTTTATTTTTTCGTAATTTTGCAGCCGCGTTTTTAAGTTTCATGTTAAAAGATATATAGGATGACATTTCGAATGAGTGATTTGAGCGACTTGGCTCGCAAGCGAGTGGCTGTGGCAGCTTATTATTTTGTACCGGGACTGGTGTTTGCCAGTTGGGCAAGCCGTATTCCGGATGTGAAACATCTGCTGCATCTCAACAATGGCCAGTTGGGCAGCATTCTGCTCGCCATCCCTTTGGGACAACTGCTGATGATGGGTTTCTCGGGTGTGCTGGTGAGCAAGTTGGGCAGCAAGAAGATGTTGGTGGTTGCCGAGGTGCTTTATGCCGCCGTGCTCCTCGCTATGGGCTGCAGCAGCACGGTTTTTCATCTTACGCTGTCTCTTGTGGGTTTCGGCATGATGGCGAACCTGATGAATATTGCCACCAACACACAGGCGTGCTTAGTGGAGAAGTTGTATGGCCGCAACATCATGTCATCGTTTCATGGCCTTTGGAGTCTGGGTGGTTTTGCTGGCGGCATCGTGGGTGCTGTGTTTGCCAATACGGTTCTGCCGATAGAGGCTCATTTCGGAACGGTGCTGGCATTGAGTCTGCTAATCCTGGCTGCTGGTTTCCACTTCCTGGTGAACGACGAGCAGGCGAGGGCTGAGGAGGAAGACGTGCCCAAGTTCTCGTTCAGAACCATCGACCCTGTGCTCTTCCTCTTGGGTCTGATGGGTTTTGCGGGAATGTTCTGTGAGGGGACAGTCTACGACTGGAGTGGCGTGTATTTCACTTCGGTGGTGAAGCCCGACGAGGTTTTCATCCGTGCAGGTTATGTGGCAGGCATGGGTGCCATGACCTTGGGACGTTTCCTGGCCGACGGTTTCGTGACGCGCTATGGCGCCGCCAGAGTGCTTAAGGTTTGCGGACTGCTGATTCTGTGCGGACTGCTTCTCGCCACGTTGTTGCCTTACCTTGTTACAGCCACTTTGGGCTTTCTCTTGGTGGGTTTCGGCATTTCGTCGTCGGTGCCTATCTGCTACAGCATAGCGGGCAAGTTGGGCACTGTCAAGGCGAGCATCGCCATCACCATCGTGTCGAGCATCAGCTTCTTCGGTTTCCTCATCGGTCCTCCAGTGATAGGCTGGCTTGCCGAAGTTTCTGGGCTACGCATGGCTATTAGTATAGCTGCTTGTCTTGGGTTAATGATAGCATTTGTGGCAACAAAGGTGAACAAGCGAATTTCCATTGATACTGATAGCAGGGCGAACGCATTTTGATGCGTCCGCCCTGTCTATCAGATAGGCTGCAACTTCTCATCGAAGACGGGAACGATAGATGGGTGGAAAATGAAGTAGGTGATCTGTAAGAATTTCCCGAAGCTGAGGCGTTATAAAGAACGAGTTTTCTTTACATTAGCTTGCCTGAGATTCTCGTATTTTCAGACGCTTATTGTTTCTTTGAGAATATCGCAAATACGAAGAAATATAGGAACTTACTGGTAATCAGACGTTTGAGATTTCTTGACAAGAAGATGCCGTTGAGGAAAATCTATAGTTGTACGACTATAGCTCTACAGTTGTACAACCATAGCTCTACAGTTGTACAACCATAGCATGTATAGTCGTACAACTGTAACTTTATAGTCGTACAACTATAGGTCTTGTTCTTA